>Ga0207757_100155_pt1 | contig 57225 bp, 71 predicted proteins | sample A23P3SouthBayCA_2_FD_187752 | JGI IMG/M metagenome (GOLD analysis project Ga0207757, IMG submission 187752) | Aerobic enrichment media microbial communities from Eden Landing Ponds, California, USA - A23 P3 (2) (SPAdes) | ecosystem: Environmental > Aquatic > Marine > Unclassified | place... | reverse complement strand
TCCTCGCGGGTATATCATGAACGAAGTGCAACTCGAAGTGGCGAAAGCGTACCCGAACGACTCGGGACGTGGCATCGCCCGACTGGACCCCGACACGCTCCTTCACCTGAAGCTGTCGCCAGGTGACATCATCGAGATCGAGGGGGCCGACCGGACGGCGGCGAAGGTGTGGCGCGCCGACCGACAGGACTGGAACACCGACACGGTTCGGATCGACGGGTTCACGCGCCAGAACGCCGACGTTGGGATCGGCGAACGCGTCACCATTCGGAAGGCCGAGGCGACGAAAGCCGAGAAACTCGTCCTCGCGCCGCCGGAGGAAGCGAGCGTCCAGTTCGGCTCCGACGCCGCCGGCATGGTGAAACGCCAGATTCTGAAGCGACCGGTGGTCGAACGCGACATCGTCCCCGTCATGTCGAGTACGAACCACCCGTTCATGCGGTCGCCGGGGCAGGCCATCCCGCTGATCGCCGTCGAGACCGACCCCGACGGCGTCTGTCTCGTGACCGAGGACACCGAGGTCGAACTGCGTGAGGAGCCCATCTCGGGCTTCGAGAAGACCGGTGGCGGCATCACGTACGAGGACATCGGCGGCCTCCAGAACGAGATTCAGCGGGTTCGGGAGATGGTCGAACTCCCGATGAAGCACCCGCAGATCTTCAAGAAACTGGGAATCGAGCCTCCGCAGGGCGTCCTCCTCCACGGCCCGCCGGGGACCGGGAAGACGTTGCTGGCCAAGGCCGTCGCCAACGAGACTTCCGCGAGTTTCTTCTCTATCGCGGGACCGGAGATCATCTCCAAATACTACGGCGAGTCCGAACAGCAGTTGCGCGAAATCTTCGAGGACGCCAAAGACGAGTCGCCGTCGATCATCTTCATCGACGAACTCGACTCCATCGCGCCCAAACGGGAGGACGTGACCGGCGAGGTCGAACGCCGGGTCGTCGCGCAGTTGCTGACGATGATGGACGGCCTCGAAACCCGAGGGCAGGTCATCGTCATCGCCGCGACGAACCGGGTCGATTCCGTCGACCCTGCCCTGCGGCGGCCGGGGCGGTTCGACCGCGAGATCGAGATCGGTGTGCCCGACGAGGAGGGCCGCAAGGAGATTCTCCAGATCCACACCCGCGGGATGCCCCTCTCGGACGACGTGAGCCTCGACCACCTCGCGGACGAGACTCACGGCTTTGTCGGCGCCGACATCGAGAGCCTGACGAAGGAGGCCGCGATGAAGGCCCTCCGTCGGTACCTCCCCGAGATCGACCTCGACGAGGAGGACATCCCACCGAGTCTCATCGACCGGATGATCGTCAAGCGCGACGACTTCGGCGGTGCGCTGGGTGAGGTCGAGCCCTCGGCGATGCGGGAGGTGCTGGTCGAACTCCCGAAGATCACGTGGGACGACGTGGGGGGCCTCGACGACCCCAAACAGAAGGTCAAAGAGGCCGTCGAGTGGCCACTCTCCTCGCCCGAGAAGTTCGACCGCATGGGGATCGAACCCCCGAAGGGCGTCCTGCTGTACGGCCCGCCGGGGACGGGCAAGACGCTGATGGCGAAAGCCGTCGCCAACGAGACCAACGCCAACTTCATCAGCGTGCGTGGCCCGCAGTTGCTGTCGAAGTGGGTCGGCGAGTCGGAGAAGGCGATCCGCCAGACCTTCCGGAAAGCCCGGCAGGTGGCCCCGACGGTCATCTTCTTCGACGAACTCGACTCGCTCGCCCCATCCCGCGGGAACGAGGTGGGTAACAACGTCTCCGAGCGCGTGGTCAACCAGCTCCTGACCGAACTCGACGGACTGGAGGAGATGGGCAACGTCATGGTCATCGGTGCGACCAACCGCCCCGACATGATCGACCCCGCGCTCCTTCGCTCGGGTCGCTTCGACCGCCTCGTGTTCATCGGCGAACCCGAGCAGGAGGGCCGCGAGCAGATTCTGAAGATTCACACGCAGAACTCGCCGCTCGCGCCGGACGTGAGCCTGCGCGAAATCGCGGAGATCACCGACGGCTACGTCGGGTCCGACCTCGAGAGTATCGCCCGCGAGGCGGCGATGGTTGCCCTGCGCGAGGACGACGGCGCCGAGGAAGTCGAGATGCGGCACTTCCGACAGGCGATGGAGAACGTCCGGCCCACCATCACCGACGACATCATGGACTACTACGAACGGATCGAAGAGCAGTTCAAGGGCGGCGGTGGCGAGAGCTTCGCCAGCCGCGGCAGCGGCGGTCGGATCGGCTTCCAGTAGCGGCCTCCGCCCGTCGATTTCTCGACCACCAACGCGTATTAGTGATTCGTCGGCGTACCAGCAGGTGGAAGGGTGGCTCAGTGGTAGAGCGTCCTCGCTTGCCGTCGACGGTCAGCGAGGAAGTCGACCGGACTCGGTCGACAAACGGCTTCGCGTGGTTCGAATCCCGCCCCTTCCACTAGGAGTTTCGCGGAGAGCGAGCAGTACGGACGTCCGCGCCGTCGCGGACCATATCTTCACAGCGAGGACACACACGAGGTTCGTCCACGCCGTCGGGGGTGAACACCCGGGCGTAGTCACGGGTGACGAACGCACCACAGTTCTGGCACTCGGGCATACGCCACGGAAATCCCGTCAGATTTTACATAAGTCTTGGGGCCCCGGTCGTCGGAAACCTTCTCCTACGACGAAGCCCGACAGTTGGGCCTCATCGGCATCGGCATCGGCATCGGCATCGATGTTGAGGACATCAGACGCAGCACGGAGACGTAGCGCAAGAGCTGCGGCGACATCAGCCACCGCAGTCCCGATGGGTGCATCCTGATTATCAATGAAAAGTTCGAGAACCGATCCAGTCGGACACCGATGAACCCCAACGACCTCTCGTTCGGGGTCGTACCCGACAAGGCCAACGCTGCGATGCACATCTACGACATCCTAGGCGCGAGCGCCTCTGCGGTTGGCTTCGGGAGTGGAATTTCGACAGGGACCTGACTTCGAAGCGACGCTCAAGACGCTGTTGCAGGACATCGCATATGAACCCAAGGACTGGAAGTTCGCCCGCCTCGCCGCCGGACGGACGCGAAATAGAGTATACCCCGACTTCGGTCCGAACGCCTTCGCTGACGGCGGAGACTACACGCGTCAAGCACGGTCAGTGAGCACTGGTTTATTCAGATTATCAACTATCCATCATATGTCTCCGTCGTTTAATACTTTGATACTATATGCTAGTCGACTTGAAGCCGAATAAACATACCTCACTCGTCTCACACACGTAGGGCAGATATATTCGAGAAAGTCAATATCTTGTCCATGTTTATTTGTTTCATTTTCGTCCTGACCACAGCCCTTGAACGTCATGCTAACCTTCTCGTGGCTTTTCGCGCATTCTACGGGTTCTACGATGCTTCGACGTTCCTCATGTTTCCCGATTGGCGATATAGGCGAGTAATCCTTGTGATTCTCAAAACCAAAGCCCGCATCACACCACGGGCATCCCCGCCAAAATAGCGTATCGGGGAACCCACCTCTACAATCGGGGCATATCCAATCAGACATGATTATTATGTAACTATATTTTGGCAGCACATACGATTATCGGCATGCGTGATTCTGTTCATGTACCTCCCGAATTCGTCTCCACCGTCCCGGCCCGTGGCCCACTCACGCGAGTCGTGTCTCCCCGCTCGAATCGAGGCATCCCGCCGGTCGCTACGGCCCTGCCTCCGTTCGCCGGCCGCTTCGCGCCCCCGCTCCCGAACGGGTCGAAAGTAATTTTAATAACCTCTGGTTATTAGGCGGTATGGAACTACCTACGCCGCAGGATCTGCGGGAGCGACGGACCTCGCTCGATCTGACCCAGAGCGCACTCGCGGAGATGGCGGGCGTCTCCCAGCCGTTGATCGCGCGGATCGAAGGCGGGGACGTCGACCCGCGGCTCTCGACGCTCCGCCGCATCGTCTCGGCGCTCGACGAGGCCGAAGGCGGTGTCGTACGTGCGGAGGACCTGATGAACGAGGAACTGGTCAGCGTCGCGCCGGACGACTCCGTGGCCGACGCCGAACGCCGGATGGAGGAAGCGGCGTTCTCCCAACTGCCCGTCCTGCAGAACGGGCTTCCCGTCGGCTCGATCAGTTTCAGTGACATCCGCCGTGCGGGCGAGAACGTCGGCCAGAAGGCCGTGGCCGAGATCATGAGCGAACAGTTCCCGACCGTCTCGCGCGAGGACTCCGTCGACAAGATCAGCAACCTGCTCGACTACTACAAGGCCGTCATCGTGACCGACGGTGGTGAGGCCGTCGGCATCATCACCGAGGCCGACATCGCGGCTGAACTCTCCTGAGATTCATATACCGAAACGCGGCCACCGACCCCGTGATCTGACTCCGAGTCGGGACCGGTCCGCGATTGTGTGTCCAGCCCGTCCCGACGACTGCGACCGCACGGACACCTGCTCGCTACAGCTCCAGTCCGCGGATGGCGACGCCCTCGCCCTCTTCGACGCGGCCGATCAGGCGCCCGTCGACCGCGTCGGCCAGCTCCTCGGCGTCCGCCGGTGGAAGCGCCGCGACGAAGCCCGTCCCCATGTTGAACGTGCGGTGCATCTCCTCGTCGGAGACGTTGCCGGCCTTCTGCACGAAGTCGAAGACTGGCTGCGGGTCGAACGCGTCGTCGACCACGTAGCGGTAGTCGCCGAGGCGGTCGAGGTTGGTCCACCCGCCGCCCGTGACGTGGGCCGCGGCGTGGACGCCATGGGCCCGCATCGGATCGAGGAGGTCCGTGTAGATCCGGGTCGGCTCCAGTAGCGCCTCGCCGATGGTGTCGTAGTCACCGAACGGACAGGGATCGGTGTACTCGCCCTCGCGCGTGACGGCTGTCCGCGCCAGCGTCAGGCCGTTCGAGTGGATGCCAGAGGAGGGAACGCCCACGAGCGCGTCGCCGGCTTCGGCGCTCCCGGGGAACAGCCCGTCCTTCGCGGCGAGGCCGGCACAGGTCCCTGCGAGGTCCAGTCCGCGGACGACTTCGGGCATCACGGCCGTCTCGCCGCCGACGAGTTCGATGCCCGCGCGTTCGGCTCCGTCGGCCAAGCCCTCGCCGATCTGTTCGGCGAAGCGCTCGTCGGGTTCGTCGACCGCGAGGTAGTCGACGAACGCGATGGGACGGACGCCCGCCGCGACGAGGTCGTTGGCGTTCATCGCGATGCAGTCGATGCCGACCGTCGAGTAATCGTCCAGTGCCTCGGCGACGAGGAGTTTCGTCCCGACGCCGTCGGTGGCGAGGCCCAGATAGCGGTCACCGATGTCGAGGAGGCCGGCGTAGTCGCCCGCGCTCTCCCCGACGGCGCCGACGAGTGCCGCCGTCGCCGCCTCGCTCTCCTCGATGTCGACGCCCGCCGCCGCGTACGTCAGTTCCTCGGCTTCGTCCGCGTCCCCATCGTTCATGCGCCACATCGCGTCGGCCGGACGCAAAAGCACACCGTTCGTCGGCGGACAGTATTTGGTCGTTGCCGTGCGAGTGGGGGGCATGGATCGGACGTTCACCGTCGGCGCCGGTCTCACCGGCGTCGGCGTCTGTGGCTACGTCGTCGGCGTCCTCGTCGCCTATCCGGGGCGGGCGTTCTCGCTCACGGCGCTCATGGTCGGCATCACGCTCGCGGCCATCGGCGACCATCGGGGGGCCGTCCCGTGACCATCCGCACGCTCGTCTACGACGGCGACTGGGTCGAAGCACGCGACGACACCGACGCCGAGTCGCTCCGCGAAGCCCGCGTCGCGACCGGAACGACGTGGATTCGCGCGTCGAACGTGACCGACGACGAACTCGACCGCCTGAGCGCCGCGTTCGACCTCCACGCGCTCGAAATCGAGGACGTGCGCGGTAACGTCAGCCCGAAGGTCGAACTGTTTCCGGACCACGCGTTCGTCCTCGTCAAGACCGCCCGCCTGCGTGGTGGCGAGACGACGTTCGAAGAGGAGATTCGCGATCAGCCGGTCGGGCTCTTTTTCGGCCACGACTGGATCGTCACGGTCGCCGTCGAGGAGACGACGGCCGTCGAGACGGTCTGGGAGCGCGTCCGACGGGAGGAGCCACGCCTCCTCCAGCGTGACGCCGACTTCACCGCGTACCGCATCCTCGACGCCGTCGTCGACGAGTACTTCGACATCCTCGACGAAATCGGACGCGACATCGAGGCCGTCGAGGATCGGATCATCGACGACCCCGATACGGAGACGCTGGAGATTCTCAACAGTCTCCGCCGAGAACTGCTCTCGATCCGGCGGATCGTCTGGCCCACCCGTGACGCCGTGAGCGTCCTCGCCCGTGGCGACGCCGACCACGTTCAGGAGTCGACGGAGAAGTACTACCGCGACGTGTACGACCACCTCGTCCAGCACGTCGAACTCGTAGAGACGTACCGCGATCTGGCGAGCGGTGCGCGAGACATCTACCTCAACACGCTCTCACAGTCGACCAACGAGGTGATGAAGCGGCTGACCGTCGTCGCGACGATCATTCTCCCGCTCACGTTCGTCGTCGGCGTCTACGGCATGAACTTCGGGGGCGGGCCGTACAACATGCCCGAACTCGGGTGGCGCTTCGGCTACCCCGCCGTCCTCGTCGGGATGTCGCTCACCGCGGCGATCATGCTCCAGTACTTCCGGTCGGAGGGGTGGCTCTAGATAGGGGTTATCGTAACTATCAATCGACTCTCGCCGTCTCGGCGAAGATCTCGGATGACTTCCGATAACGCCTACATGTACATCCGGTCCTCGGGCGTCTGGCGTTCCTCTACTTTCTCGAGACGGGCGGCGAGGTCCTTGTAGTACTGCTCGACCGTCTGGGCGAACTCTTCGAGGGGGCCGGCGTCGATGCCGAGGTCGTACACCCGGTCGAACGTCTCGATGAGACGAATCGCAGCCGACACGTCGGGGACCTGTGCGTGGACGGGCGTGATGAACACCGCGGTTCGGAGGTCGGACTCGATGCCGCGGTACATGAGCGCGCCGTTGACGCCGTCGAGGAAGCCGCGTCCCATCGGGCGCACAGTGGTGTCGGCGAGTCGACGGTCACGGTAGTCGTCGGAGGCGACGTAGAACGTGTCGTGTTCGTCGGGGCCGTGGGCGTAGGGGATACCGGCGAGGACCACGAACTCCGAGACGCCGTGTTCGTCGGTCCACGAGAGCAGCGCCTCGGCGAAGGAGTCGGCCACGGGCGTTGGCAGGAAGAGTTCGTTGACGAAGACGGTCAGGTCGAGATCCGACCGGGAGAAAAACCGCGAGTGGTGACGCGGCTGGCCGGCTTCGAACGGCGTGATCGACGGAAGTGCGTCGACGGTGAGGTGGCCCGTCTCCTCGAGTTCGAGATGCTCGACGAGGTAGTCGGCGGCGGTGAGGCCGGCGAGGCCGAACGAGGAGAAGCCGGCGACGACCGTCGCGGACGGGGCGGCGTGATCGGAGATGTGAAACGACGGTTCGGATGGGGGATTGGTTGACATGAACGACCGTACGCCGAACGGCCACTTATATGGTGCGCTGTGACTGGTTACCGAGGAGACGTCGAACGGGTGGCGACGCGCCCCGATTCAGTCGGTCGCCGGATCGTCGGCCGCGTCCACGCGCGGACGCGTCCCGCTCGACCGCCACGTGCCCCGCTGGAACCAGACGTACGCGATGACCGCGCCGACGACGTTGGAGATGAAAAAGGAGAGCCAGATGCCCGGCGGTCCCATGAATCCGGAGGCGACCCACGCGATGGGGAGCCGGATCAGACCGAGCATCGAGACGGCGATGACGGCGGCGGTGAGCGTCTTCCCTGCGCCTCGGAACCCGCCGTTGTACGAGCGCATGATCCCGATGAAGCCAAAGGAGGGGGCGACGTAGCGGAGGAAGGTTGCGCCCACGTCGACGACGGCTTCGTCGTTCGTGAACAGCGAGACGATGGGATCGGCGAAGAAGAACGTGAACACGCCGGCGGCAGCGAGGACGACGAACGTCGTTCGGGCGGCGACGCGGGCGGTCAGCGCGGCCCGGTCGGGCTTACCGGCACCGATGTTCTGGCCCGACATCGTCTCGACGCCCCGGGCGACGGCGATGGCAGGGAGGAAGATGACCGAGAACACCCGGACGCCGATACCGAACGCCGCCACGACGGGGGTACTGAAGGTGCCGACGATGAACATGAGGAGGTTGATGGCGACGGCCTGTCCCGTTCCCTCGACGGAGGCGGGTACGCCGATACGGACGAGTCGCCGGCCGTACTCGAGGTCGGGCACGATGTCGCGGGGGCGGATACGCACGCCGCGCCGGCCGGAGAGCATGATCCAGAGGCCGACGGCGAGGGCGAGGCCGCGCGAGAAGACGGTGGCGATGGCCGCGCCTTCGATTCCCCACTGCGGGAAGATCCACCAGCCGAAGATGAGGAGGGGGTCGAGGACGACGTTGAGGGCGACGGACCCGAGCATGACGAGCATCGGCGTGATGGTGTCGCCGTACCCCCGCATGAGCGAGATGAAGACGAAGAAGCCGAACATGAAGAAGATGCCCAGCGAGATGATCTCCATGTACGCCGTGGCGAGGGGGAGCACGTCGGGCTCCGCGCCCAGAAGGTCGATGGCGTCACCGACGAAGACGTAGGCGACGGCGCCGAGGAGGAGGGACGCGACGGCCGCGAACCCGACGGTCTGGGAGGCGGCGAACTCCGCTTCGCGTGCTTGGCCCGCGCCGGTGTGCTGGGCGACGAGGATGCTGCCGGCCACCGCGAGCCCCATCCCCAGCGAGATGATGAGAAAGACCATGGGGAAGGCGAAACTGATCGCTGCGAGGGCGTCCGTGCTGTACTGGCCGATCCAGAACGTGTCGGCGAGATTGTACGCCGTCTGGAGCAGGTTCGTGACGACGATGGGGAGGGAGAGATAGAAGAGGGGCATACTCACGTCGCCGCTGGTCAGATCGAACTCCTCCCGGGATTTGAAGATATCCGAGAGGTTCATCTCCGGCTCGTCTCCCCCACCGCGAGATGGTCGTCGACGTACGACCGGATCGCCTCGGGTACGCCCGCGTCGTCGCCGAGGGCGACCCGACGGGAGTGGGCGCCGTTGACGAGCGTCACGAGGAGCGTCGCAGTCTGGTCGGGATCGATGTCGGTACGGAAGGCGCCCGACTCGACGCCGTCACCGACGACGCCTCGAATCTCCCCGTGGAGGTAGCGGTCGAACCGTGCCAGTCGCTCGCGGAAGGCGTCGTCGTGGGGGGCCTGCGCTTTCACTTCGACCAGCGCGGTCCGGAGTTCGCGAGTCGCGTCCGCCCGCGGCGGGTCGAGGGCGGCGGCGACGAGGGCGCGCAGTCGCTCCCGCGGCGTGCCCTCGTCGGGGTCGGCGACGCGGTCGGTGTAGGAGTCGAAGAGGTGTTCGAGGAAGGCGAGCAGGAGGCCACGCTTGGTGTCGTAGTGGTAGTGGAGTGCCGCCTTGCTCTTCTCCCACTCGTCGGCGATGTCCTGCATCGTCAGGTCGGCGTACCCGTGCCGACAGAGGGCGCGATACGTCGCGCACATGATGTCGTCGGTCGGTGTGGAGGGCTCGGCACCGGTCACGTTCTAACTGACCGGTCAGTCAGCAAAAGTCTTCGGAACTCGGCCGCCCGGCTTACAGCCTCACGCGACCGATCCGAGCAGGTTGCCGACGACGTACGCCACCGTCGCGGCGGCCATCCCGACGGCGAACATCTCCGCGCCGTTGACGAACCATCCCCGCTCGGTCACCAGCGACCGACTCGCACCGACGACGAAGAAGGAGAAGCCGGTGACGGCCACCGAGGCGGGAAAGAGCGGGCGCACGACGACGAGGTAGGGGAGGAGGGGAAAGCCGCCGACGACGACGAACGCCCCGAAGGTGACTGCGGCCGTCGCGGCCGGCGGCTTGTCGCCGTCGTCCGTTTCCGTCCCCTGCGCGGAGTGGTAGTCTTCTTCGGAGCGCCGACTCAGGAAGTTGCTCATGCCCATCGAGAAGCCGTCGGCGAAGAGGTTCGCGGCACCGAGGATGAGTACGATTGCGGGGTCGAGGGCGGCACCGGCCACGCCCGCGACGACGGCGAACGTCGTCACGATGCCGTCGTTGGCACCGTAGATGATTTCTGGGAGGTAGCGACCGTGTTCGGTCACCTCGTCCCCGAGGAGTCGTTCCAGCATACGCCGACTTGCACCCCATCCCCCGTAGCGTTGGCGCTTGGCTATATGGTGGCTCGTTCCCAACGGCGTGGTATGACACGCGTACTCGTCCCACTCGACGGCTCGCCACTGGCGATGCGGGCCTTCGACCACGCGCTCGACGAGTGGCCCGACGCGGAGCTGACAGCCCTCCACGTGATCGACCCGCTCGACGCCGTCTACGAGTCGGAGGCGCGCGGACTGGGGGGTGGTGAGGCGTGGTACGAGGCACAGATGGAGGCGACCGAGGCGCTGTTCGACCGGGCGCGCGACCGGGCGGCGGATGCCGGCGTCGACCTGCAGACGGCGACGGCCGTCGGGGGGCCCGCCCGGGAGATCGTCCGCTACGTCGACGACCACGGCGTCGACCACGTCGTCATCGGGAGCCACGGCCGCGAGGGGCTCTCGCGACTCGTCCTCGGGAGCGTCGCGGAACGGGTGTTGCGGCGGGCGGACGCGACGGTGACGGTCGTGCGGTGATCAGAACCCGATGCCGAGGACGAACACGACGAACACGGTGACGACGACGGCGGGGACGAACGAGACGACGAAGACGACTTTGCTCCAGTCGAGGACCGTCCGCCCGTCGAGTCCACCGAACGGAATGAGGTTGAACGCCGCGAGGAAGAGGTTGATGGCCACGCCGCGGCCGCCGATCAGCGAGAGGAGCGGCGACCCGGCGAGGAGGCCGACGACGTACACCGGCGCGAACACGAGGGCGAGGAGGCCGTTCGTGACGGGGCCGGCGAGGGCGATCAGGCCGTGTTCGCGGGCCGTGATCCGGCCACGGTGGTGGACGGCCCCCGGTGCGGCGAAGAGGAAGCCGACGAGGGCGCTCATGACGGCGAGAAAGAGCATCCCGTAGTCCGCGCGGAACTCGGCGATCTGGTCGAACCGAACCGCGACCACCTTGTGTGCGAGTTCGTGCAGGAGGAAGCCGAGGCCGGCAGTGACGAGGGAGACGAGGAGCGGTTGGACGAGGCCCTCACCGACGAGCATCGAGAGGGCGCGGCTCCCACCGCCGGCGAAGAAGATGGCGAAGGCGACGCCGAGGGCGACCCACGCCACGGCCAGATCCTGCAGTTCGCGCGAACTGAACGTCAGATTCACGCGACGGCCCTCCAGAGGAGTTCGGCGCTGTTGCGCGCTCCCTCGATCATGAGGCGGGTGACGCCGTCGACGCCGCCGATTTCGGTGGCGAAGAGCGGGAGGACGTAGACGGCAAAGAGCAGGCTGGCGATCATGCTCCCGATGTTGGTCATGGCGACGATCATGATGAGCCTGAAGAGTGGCACGTCGAACATCTGGCCGATCAGGGTGCGGATGGGCGTCTCCTCGTCGCTCAGAAGTTCGTTGAGCGTCGAGATATCGCTCACGTTGACCGACGTGTGTCGGAGTTCGACGTAGCCGGTGAACCAGCCCGGGGCGAGTAGGGGGTTGACCGAGGTCATCCACGCGACGAGGCCGCCGACGGCCGTCGCGTCCCACCGCGCGCCCGCGAGTCGGGCGAGGCCGGCCGCGAAGACGCCGTTGACGACGAACCACGCGGCGAAGAGGCGGAGGAGGAAGCCGTTCCGGACCCCCGCCATCGCGAGGAGGACGAAGAAGGCGATGAAGCCGAGCGAGACGAGCACGCCCGCCGCTTTCAGCCACGGAATCCCACCGCCGGAGTCGGTGCCAACGAGCGTCTCTCGGGGCGGGAGCGTCTCCGGCGCGTCGAGATACGACTCGATCCCCGCCCGGTGTCCCGCGCCGACGACGGCGACGACGTGGTGGCCCGCCTCGCGCAGTTTGACGAGTTCGTGGGCGATGTAGGCGTCGCGTTCGTCGATCAGGGCGCGGGCGCCGGCGGGGCTGAAGGTCCGGAACTCCTCCATCATGACGCTCACCACGTCGGCGTCGGTGAGTTCGGAGATGTCGAACTCGTCGAGTTCCTCGTCGGCCGTCGCGCCGTAGCCGATGCGGTCCGCGACGAAGCCGGCGGCGAGGCCGACGGTCACGCCGCCGACGAGGCCGAGCGTGAGGCTCCCGACGACCCGGGCGACGAACGTGCCGAGCGAGGTGACGACGCCGTCAGCGAGGCCGAGGCCGACGCCGCCGATCAGGCCGGCAGCGAGGCCGACGCCCGCCGCGGCGAGCAGTCGTTCGTCTGGGTGGAAGGCGTCGACGGCGTCCGCGAGCGTGTGGGCCACGAAGCCGACGCCGAGGGTGAGGAGGACGCCCCCGGTGATCCTACTCAGAATCGGCGTCGAGAGACCGAGTGACGGCCCGAACAGGCCGAGGAGGGGGCCGGCGACGACGCCGACGAAGACACCGAGCGCGAGGCCGACGCCGCGGGCGTCGGTGAGGCCGAACGCGAGGCCACCGACGAGACGGAGTTTCTCCAGTACGCCCATCCGCGCCCAGAACCGCTGCATCGTGGTCTGGATGTCGCGGTCGACCAGCGCCACGTCGCTACCGAGGTCTTGGGCCGTCTCCACGGCGGCGAGCATGTCGGCGCCGGGCTGGATGTCGAACTTCTCGCCCAGTCGCGACTGGACGTACGAGAGCATCCAGTAGGCGAGGAACTGAAAGACGGTGTTGCCACGCAGGAGGTCGCCGGGTTCGATATCGTCGGGCGTCTCGCCCTGCATCTGGCGGTAGCGCCCCTCGTCGAGTTCGACGGCGACCACGTCGGGCCGGTCGGCCTCGATGGCTTCCTCGACCTCACGGACGCTGTCTTCCGAGACGTGGGCCGTGCCGACGACCCTGACGCGCCCTTCCCGACCGGTCGACGTGGCGGACTCTCCCATCACCGCTCGCTACTGGGGCACGCTTTTTACCCTTGTCGGAGAGAGGCGGCGTATGGTCTCCATCGAGAACGAGAGCGCGCTGGCGTCGACCCGCGGGCGGGAGACGGCGCTCGCGTGCGTTCGGGCCGGTATCGACGCTGCCAGACCCGACCGCGTCGTCGACGAGTCGGTTCGCCTCGACGGCGACCGACTCCACGTCGCCGACGCCACCTACGACCTGTCGGACGTGGATCGGATCGTCGTCGTCGGCGGCGGGAAGGCGGCCGACGGCGTGGCGACGGCGCTCGAAGACGTCCTCGGCGACCGCATCGACGCCGGCGCCGTCGTCGCACCCGACCCCGGCGAGGGGGAACGCATCGAACGCTTACACGGCGACCACCCCGTCCCCAGTCAGGACGGCGTCGACGGCACCGACCGCATCCGCGAACTCGTCGCCGACGCCGACGAGCGGACGCTCGTCCTCGCCATCATCACCGGCGGGGGGAGTGCGCTACTCCCCGCACCGGCGGAGGGTATCACGCTCGACGACCTGCAGCGGACGACCGACGCGCTGCTGGACGCGGGCGCGGAGATCGGCGCCCTCAACGCCGTGCGCAAACACCTCTCGACGCTGAAAGGCGGCGGCCTCGCAGAACTCGCCGCGCCAGCCACCGTGGTCAGCCTCGTGTTCAGCGACGTGGTCGGCAACGACCTGAGCGTCATCGCCAGCGGCCCGACGGCGCCCGACGAGTCCACCTACGACGACGCGCTCGACGCGCTGGAGCGGTACGGCGTCGACCCGCCGACGGCAGTACGGAAACGGCTGGAAGCGGGCGCTGCGGGCGACCTGCCCGAGACGCCACGGCCCGGCGACCCCGTCTTCGACCGGGTGACGAACCACGTCCTCGCGGACGGGTTCACCGCCCTCGACGCGGCGCGCGAGGTGGCGCGGGAGCGGGACTACGACACCTGCATCCTCTCGTCGTCGGTCCGAGGCGAGGCCCGGGAGGCCGCGCTCACCCACGTCGCCGTCGCGGAGGAGGTGACGGCGACGGGCAACCCACTCGGGACGCCGGCAGTCGTCCTCTCGGGCGGTGAGGCGACGGCGACGGTCCGGGGCGACGGCGTCGGCGGCCCGAACGCCGAGTTCGCGCTGGCGGCGGCCGTCGAACTCCCCGACACAGCGACGCTCGCCTGCGTCGACACCGACGGTCACGACGGCAGTAGCGACTTCGCCGGGGCCGTCGTCGACGGCGACACCGTGGACGACGTGCGCGCCGCGCGCGGAGCGCTGGCGAACAGCGACGCCTACGGCTATCTCGGTGACCGGGAGGCAGTCGTCAGCACCGGGGCGACGGGGACGAACGTCAACGACCTGCGGGTACTGGTCGTCGAATAGGCGGCGCTGGGGCGGTCGAGAAAGACGGGACCCGTCGCGAAAAACCGTCCTCCAGCAGGAACGGGCGCTTAGTGCGTCGCGCTGTCGAGGACGAGCGTGTCGTCTTCGAGGTAGTGTTCGAGGTGGTGGGCGTGCTCTTCGAGGGTGATGAGCTGCTCGCGGAGCATCTCGGCGGTGGCGTAGTCACCGAGGCCCTCGGCGAGTTCGACGTGGTCGCGGACCGTCTCGATGATGTCGCCGTACAGCTCCATGTCGTTGCGGAGCGAGGTCCGGATGTCGTACACGTCGTCGCCTTCGGGTTCGACGGGCGCGTGCTCTTCGAGGCGCTTGCCGCCGGCGAGGGGGACGCCGCCGAGCGCCTGCGCGCGCTCCGCGAGTTCGTCCGCCGCTTCCTCGGCGTCTCCGGCCGCCTCGCCGAGGTACTCGTGGATTTCGAGGAACTCGGCGCCCTCGACGTTCCAGTGGTGTTTCTTCAGCTGGTGGTAGAGGACGTACGTCGCGGCGAGGTCGGTGTTGAGCGCCTCGACGAGCTGCTCGACTTTCTCCTGTTCGAGCCGGAGCGCTTCGCTGGCTTCTACCGTGTCGGCCTGCTGTCGGACTGATTCCTGCGTGCTCATTGCGTTTACATGTAGGACCTCCACCCACTTATCCGTTTTCGCTGTGAGCCGTTGACACGGCTTCAAACGGCAGAATTCGGGCGATACAGGCGTTCTGCGTCGCGTCTAGATCCACGATTTTGCCGGCGTCGAGGGAGAGGAAGATTTGTACCCCGTGACACTGTAGCGAGGCCCATGGCAGACTTGCTGCCCTCGCGTCCCGACACCCCCGCGGCCGAGGAGGCCGACCCGCGCGTCATCGGCCTCGACAGCGAGGACGCCGACGACCTGTTGTCGGCGCTCTCCTCCGAGACGGCCCGGGAGGTGCTCGCGACCCTCCACGACGAACCGGACACGCCCGCCAACGTCGCCGACCGGGTGGACACCTCCCTCCAGAACGTCCAGTACCACCTCGGCAACCTCGAAGACGCCGGCCTGATCGAGGTGGCCGACACGGTCTACTCCGAGAAGGGGCGGGAGATGAAGCGGTACGCGCCCGCGGACCGCCCACTCGTCGTCTTCGCCGGACGCGAGGAGGAGAGTCAAGGACTGCAGAGCGCGCTCAAGAATCTCCTCGGCGCCGTCGGCGTACTCGGCATCGTGAGCCTCCTCGTGCAGTGGTACGTCGACGGGCCGCCGTTCGGTGCGCAGACGGGAGGTGCGGCCGACGGCGGTGGCGGCGGCATGGGAACCATGAGCACGGAGGCAGCGCCGGCCGCCGCGGACGCCGCGGGTGGGCTCCCGCCGGGAGTGCTCTTCTTCCTCGGTGGCCTCGTCGCGCTCACCGTCGTCGGCGCCGCGTGGTACGTGCGCCGGTAGTGGCGGCCGGCGGTCGACGGTGACGCGTCGGGCGACGACGAAATCCCCGTAGCTATTCATACTTCCCGCACCAAGCGGGTAGTATGGAGCACACCGCCGAGGTGACCGGCATCGGGGTGGGCACGAGCGAGGACGGCTCGAACGTTCCGGCGGTCCTGCTGGCCGCCCGTGAGGAGTACCTCCCCATCGTCATCACGGCCGATCAGGCGCGAGCGATCCAGCTTGGGCTCTCCGGCGAGCCGTTCGAGCGCCCGCTCACCCACGACCTGCTGGTCGAGATGCTCACCGAGTTCGGCGGCGCCGTCGACGGCATCCGGATCGACGACCTCGCGGACGGCACCTTCTACGCCAAAGTCGACGTGGAACGGTACGAGAACGGCGAACCCCGAAAGTTCGTCTTCGACGCGCGGCCGAGCGACGCCATCGCACTCGCGGTCCGGGTGGACTGCCCCATCACCGTCTCCGACGGCGTCCTCGACCGTGCCGGTCGCCACGAGGACGAGTTCGAACCCGAACGGATCGACGACTTCGACGACGAGCGATAAGGGCCACCGACAGCCGGTGTGGATGGCTGTCGGACCGTCGTGGCGGCCGGCGTCCGGTCCGAGAGGTGGAGCTTTTCACGCCCGGGAGTCTCGCATCCGGCATGACAGACGAGACGGCGACGCTCGCGGAGTCGCACACCGAGATGACCGAGATCGTCCTCCCGAACGACACGAACACGCACGGCCGGGCGCTCGGTGGCGCGGTTCTGCACTGGATGGATGTCTGCGGCGCCATCGCGGCGATGCGCTTCGCCAACGAGGGGGTCGTCACGGCGTCGATGGAACACGTCGACTTCAAACGCCCCATCGACCTCGGCGAGGTGGTCGTCGTCGAGGCGTACGTCTACGACACCGGCCGGACGAGTCTCGACGTGACCGTCGAGGTGCGCGCGGAGAACCCCCGCACGGACACCGAGTACGCCACCACGTCTTCGTTTTTCACGTTCGTGGCCGTCGACGACGACGGCGACCCGACGCCCGTGCCGGAACTGGAGTGTCCGACCGAGGGTGAACGCCGCCTCCGCGATGTCGCCGTCGACGAACGGGCTGCCGAACTGGAGCGGCTCGTCGAACGGATGGAGTCCTAACGGCGCGGTCGACTACTCGAAGTCGGGGAGGTCGTCCGGCGCCTCGTACTCCGTCTCCCAGTCGATGTACTCCTCGATCAACACGTCACAGACGACCTGTCCGAGTTCGGTCAGGCCGGCGTTGATCGAGGAGACGGTTCCCCACGAGTCGAGGTCGGGGTGGTAGTTCCGTTCCTTCCAGTCCTCCGGAATCCCCGGGGCGTGGTAGCCGACGCGCTCCGCGAAGGCGTCCCAGAAGAAGTCGAACCGCCGGAGCATGTCCAGATCGGTGACGATGTCGAACTCGCGTTCGTCCATGCCGGTGTCGGCCGCCCACTCGGTGAACGCCTCCGCCCACGCGCCGTCGCGGAGCAACGCCTCGATTTCGTCGCGCTTGTAGTCCGTGTCGCCGACCACGTCGGCGTCGTCGTACTCGTTCGGATCGATCCGCTCCAGTTCCGGCGGCGGAGGGACCTCGACGTCTAGGGTCATACGTCGGATTCGTCGCCCGCGGCGATAAAGGTGTTCGGCGCGGGGGTGCGGCGTGGTGGTCTCCGGTTCAGGTCCGCCGCTCTCGACTCGCGAGCCACGCGAACGTCCCGGGATACGTGACGAGAAACGTCCCGATAGCGGCGTGTATCGGCGCGAGCCCCAGCGCCGTCCCGACGTGGTAGAGTCCCACGAACGCCGCCGTCGCGACGACACAGGCCGCGAGTACCCAGCCGACGGCCTGCCACGTCCGGTCGTACGCCGGCCAGTGCGTGTCGTACGCGGTGGGGACGCCGACTGCGAGCGTCATCAGGAGTAGGAAGCTACCGCCCAGTCCGTCTCCGCCGAACGCCGCGTGGAACGCGTACGCCGTCGGCAGGGCGACGAGTATCGCGACGAGAATCGTGACTTGGCGCTGGTCCGTGGCCCACGCGTAGACGCCGGCCAGTCGGTTCGTGGAGGGCATATGTGGCCTTCGTGCGTGTCGACCGATGGATGTTGGGGTCGCGCGCCCGGCGTGGTCGTCGCCTCAGTCGGCGGCCGGAGCGCTCCCCGGACCCCCCATCTCGGCGGGGTTTTTCATGCCCTCCTTGACGCCCGCGTGGACGAGCAGGACGTTCACTGGGAAGGCAGCGAGGAAGCCGAGTGAGAGCGAGAGCACGAGCGCCATCCAGAACAGCGGCTGGCCCATGTGCGTGCCCGACGCCAGCAGGAGGTCCGCCCCGATGGCGACGAGCTCCATGATCGTGATCGACGGCGTCTCGCTGTACAGCGCGTCGAGCATCGCCTGCTTGAGCGCGACGCCCTCCTGCATCAGCGGCCCGACGGTGAGGCCGTAGCCGAACAGGTACGCGAAGCCGAAGGTGGTGGCGGCGACCCAGCCGACCGACAGCGCGAGGAGGCCCTGCGCGAGCGTGATGCCGACGACTTCGCCGGCGCCACACCCGGAGTAGCAGTGGGCCGTCGAGCGGACGCCCCGCCGCCACAGCGAGTCGTGGCTGATCTGCGTGCGGCCGCCGTACCAGTAGAGCAACAGGCCGAACGGCCCGGAGTAGAGCACGACGAGCGTCCAGACGCCTTTCATCATCGAGGGTAACGCTTGGTTTCGCTCGCGCACGTCCCACCAGAAGACGCCGACCGAGACGAGGACGAGGAGTGCCCAGAGGGCGATCACCCGCGGGTCGGACAGGATCGGGGTGAGTGTCTCACGAACGGGGGCAGCCGACCGCTCGATCCGCGTGAGGACTTGGTCGAGTGGCATGAAAATCGCTGGGTAAACGTAGCCACGGCTCGTTTAACGGGGTTGTGGCTAGGGGCCCGAACCGTCGCTCCTGCCTGCGCCGACGCCTCGCTGACCGCGTCCTCGACGGCGGTGACGCCCTCGACAGAACGTCCCGTCGACAGTGATCGGTTCCGCCGTCCCGACCATCGGTAGGGCTCGACCGCCTACTCGTCCCGGCATTTCGATGCCCAAGGATCGGAACCGACAGACGCTCGATTCGAAAGTGAATGCCGGGCAAGGGTATTGTGTCTGCGGTTTCTACGGAGAAATATGCGCAATTTGGACGAGACCGACATGGAGATTCTCTCCTTGCTGGCCGAGGACGCGCGCCGGTCGTTCAGCTCTATCGGCGAGGCGGTAGGGCTCTCCGGGCCGGCAGTCTCCGACCGCGTGACGCGCTTGCAGGAGTCGGGGATCATCGAGGGGTTCACCGTCGACGTGAACCGCGAGCACCTCCGCGCCGGTGTCCCGGTGTTCGTCCGGTTCGACAACCCACCCGACACCGTCGACACGCTCCGTCAGCGCCTCGCCGGTGCCGACGGCGTCGAACACGTGTTCGTGACCGCCGAGGGGAAGGTTTGGTTCTCCGGGCGCGCCGAAGGGGCGAACGTCCGACGGTGGGTCGAGGGACTCCTCGACGACGTGCCGACGACCGAGTACACCGTCACGCTCGTCGACGAAGCCGAGTGGACGCCGTCGCTCGACGGCACCGAGTTCGCCGTCACCTGCGTCGAGTGTGGCAACACCGTCGACAGCGAGGGCGAGTCGGCGCGCATCGACGACACCGTCTATCACTTCTGTTGTCCGTCGTGTCGGACCCAGTTCGAGGAGCGGTACCAGCGACTGGCCGAGGAGGCGTGACGAGGCTCCCGTAGCATTTCGATTCGAAAGCGAATCGGTCGTCAGACCACCGATGTCGAAGTCGTAAACGCACTAAAGAGGGGTCACCTAGTGGTGAGTACCATGAGCACGCGCACGATCCACCTCGACGTCACGGGGATGTCCTGTGCCAACTGCTCCGCGACGGTCGGGGACGCGTTGGAGGCCCTCGACGGCGTCTCCGAGGCGACGATCAACTTCGCCACGGACGAGGGGACCGTCGAGTACGACCCCGACGAGGTGTCGCTCGGGGACCTCGTCGCGGCCATCGAGGACGCAGGCTACGGCGTCGTCACCGAGTCCGTGACTATCGCCATCACCGACATGACGTGTGCGAACTGCGCGGACACCAACGAAACCGCGCTGGAGAACACGCCCGGCGTCGTCGACGCGGAGGTGAACTACGCCACCGACGAGGCGCAGGTCACCTACGTACCCGGGGCGACATCGGCCGACGCCCTCTACGACGCCATCGAGGACGCGGGTTACTCGCCGGTTCGCGAGGAGTCGGGTCAGGAGGGCGCGGGTGACGAAGCTGCGCCCGACGCCCGCGACGCCGCGCGCGAGGCCGAGATCCGCAGACAGCGTCGCCTGACGATTTTGGGCGCGGCGCTTTCGGCGCCCCTCCTGTTCTTCCTCGTCGAGAAGCTCCTGCTCGGGGGCGGCGTCCTCCCCGACCGCGTCGTCGGCGTCGAGTTCGGCTGGGTCGAGTTCCTGCTCGCGACGCCCGTACAGGCCATCCTCGGCTGGCCGTTCTACAAGAACTCGTACAAGGCGGTCGTGAAGAACGGCCGCGCCAACATGGACGTGCTGATCGCGCTCGGCTCTACCACCGCGTACGTTTACTCCGTCGCCGTCCTGCTCGGCCTGATCGCCGGCGGCCTCTACTTCGACACGGCGGCGCTCATCCTCGTGTTCATCACGCTCGGCAACTATCTAGAAGCCCGGTCGAAGGGGCAGGCCGGCGAGGCGCTCCGCAAGCTGCTGGAGATGGAGGCCGAGACGGCCACCGTCGTCCGCGAGGACGGCAGTGAGGAGGAGGTGCCGCTCGAAGACGTCGAGGTGGGCGACCGGATGAAGATCCGCCCCGGCGAGAAAATCCCGACCGACGGCGTCGTCGTCTCCGGCCAGAGCGCGGTCGACGAGTCGATGGTCACCGGCGAGTCCGTCCCCGTCGAGAAGGGCGAAGGCGACGAGGTGGTCGGTTCCACGATCAACGAGAACGGCGTCCTCGTCGTCGAGGCGACGAAGGTCGGCGAGGACACGGCGCTCCAGCAAATCGTGCGGACGGTCAAGGAGGCCCAGTCCCGGCAGCCCGACATCCAGAACCTCGCGGATCGCATCTCGGCGTACTTCGTGCCCGCGGTCATCGCCAACGCCCTCCTGTGGGGTACCGTTTGGTACCTCTTCCCCACGACGCTCGCGGGGGTCGTCGAGTGGCTCCCGCTGTGGGGGCTGGTCGCGGGCGGCCCCGCCGTCGCCGGCGGGACGGTGTCGGTGTTCGAGTTCGCCATCATCGTGTTCGCCTCCGCCGTCCTCATCGCCTGTCCCTGTGCGCTGGGGCTGGCGACGCCCGCCGCCACGATGGTCGGGACGACGCTCGGCGCGCAGAACGGCGTCCTGTTCAAGGGCGGCGACGTGCTCGAACGCGCGAAGGACGTCGACACGGTCGTCTTCGACAAGACGGGGACGCTGACCGAGGGCGAGATGGAACTGACGGACGTGGTGGTGTTCGGCCGGGACGGAGCGCCCGCTCCCGACGGCGGGGTTGCCACGGAGAGGGACACGCTCGCGGCACCCGACCACCCGACCGAAGCGGAGGTTCTCCGCCTCGCCGCGACAGCCGAACACGGGAGCGAACACCCCCTCGCCCGCGCCATCGTCGAGGGTGCGAACGCACGGGGTATCGAGGTGGGCGACCCCGAGGACTTCGAGAACGTCCCCGGTCACGGCGTCCGGGCGACGGTCGACGGGATGGAGGTGCTGGTCGGCAATCGCAAACTCCTCCGCGACGCGGGGATCGACCCCTCGCCCGCTCGGGAGACGATGGAACGGCTCGAATCGGAGGGGAAGACGGCGATGCTGGTTGCCGGCGTCGTCGACGGGGCGGGTGAACTCCTCGGCGTCGTCGCGGACGCCGACACGGTCAAGCAGAGCGCGAAAGACGCCGTGAGCCAGCTGCAGGCGCGCGGCCTCGACGTGATGATGCTCACCGGCGACAACGAGCGCACCGCACGCGCGGTGGCCGAACAGGTGGGTATCGACCCCGAGAACGTCCGCGCCGAAGTCCTGCCCGAAGACAAGTCCGACGCTGTCGAGGCGATTCAGGACGAGGGTCGGCAGGCGATGATGGTCGGCGACGGCGTCAACGACGCCCCCGCGCTCGCCGTGGCGTACGTCGGCTGTGCCATCGGGAGCGGGACGGACGTGGCCATCGAGGCGGCGGACGTGACGCTGATGCGGAACGACCCGCTCGACGTGGTGAAGGCCATCCGCATCTCGGACGCGACGCTCGCGAAGATCAAGCAGAACCTCGTGTGGGCGCTCGGCTACAACACCGCGATGATTCCGCTGGCGTCGCTCGGCTTGCTCCAGCCCGTCCTCGCCGCGGGCGCGATGGCCTTCTCCAGCGTCTCCGTGCTGGCCAACAGCCTCCTGTTCCGCCGATACACGCCGGATCACGACTACGAACTGCTGGGTCGCCTCCGCTGACAGCCCCGCGACCCTAACGTCTTTACCTCCCCCGTCGAACGCGCTCGCATGGTACTCAGAGCTGTGGACGGCGTCGAACCCACCGTCCACGAGGACGCGTACGTCGACGAGGCGGCCGTCGTCATCGGAGACGTGACGCTCGAACGCGACGCCTCGGTCTGGCCGAACGCCACGCTCCGTGGCGACCACCATCCCATCGTCGTCGGCGCGGAGTCGAACGTACAGGACAACGCGGTGCTCCACGAGGACGCCGTCCTCGGCCCGCGCGTCACCGTCGGGCACACCGCTATCGTCCACGCCGCGACGGTGGCGGAGGAGGCGCTGATCGGCATGGGCGCCATCGTCCTCGACGACGCCACCATCGGGGAGGGCGCCGTCGTCGCCGCTGGGAGCGTCGTCACCGGCGGGACCGACGTGCCGCCCGGGACGCTGGTGGCGGGCACGCCCGCCGAGGTGGTCAAGGAGATTCCGGACGCGGAGATGGGCGCCATCGCCGCCGACGAGTACGTGATGCGCGGGACCCAGTACGCCGACTCCTCACGAGTGATCGACCCGGACGACGAGGACTGACGCCGCGGCGACGGCGGACAGCGATTACGACTCGGATCGTTTCGTCACGGGCTCTCCGTCGTCAATCGTCGTCTCCGGCAACCACCCCTCGGGCAACTCGTCCCGGTTCTCGTCCATCCAGCGGAGCAGCGGTTCGAGATCGTCCCACCGCGGACCTTTCGAGAGTTCCTCGGTCTCCCGATCCCACCGGATGATTCCCATGTCGTCGAGTTTCGGCAGGTGGATGTGGAGCATCCCGATGCGACGGCGTTCGTCCTCCGCGGTGGGAGTGAACTCCAGCGGGTCCGGATAGGGTACGTCGTGCCGGTCGGCGTGGAGCATGGCGACCAGCAGTCGTCGACGGTACGGGTGAACGAGCGCCTCGTAAATCCCGAAATCGGGGGGATACATTCTGCCTTGGTAATTGTTGACATCCATTGTAGGTAGTTTGGCTGACTAGTCAAGGCATAAAACCCCGGCCTATTCGAAGTCGCTGGCGGCGCTGAGTAGCGCCTTCCGGAGCACCTGTTCGTTGCCCCGACGGATGCGCTCCGAGAGCGCCTGCCGGGTGATGCCGAGTTCGTCCGCGAGTTCGTCGAGTGTCACCTCGCTGGGCGTCGCGAAGTACCCACGTCGGAGCGCCAAGAGGAGCGCCTCGCGCTGTTCCTGCGAGAGGTCGAAGCGGTAGCCGCTCTGGTCCGTCTCGGTCAGCGTGTAGGTCCGGTCGATGTGACAGGGGATGTCGTGTTCGATGACGAAGTTGTGAAACTGCGAGAGACCGTCGTGGTCGAGGAACCGGAGTCGGAAGCGCCAGTCCTCGTTGCCGTACGCCTCCAGTACGGCGGCGTCGGTGCTGGCGATGCCCTCGATGAGATCCGTCGGTACTTCCGCCCACTCGATTCGGTACAGTGCGCTCTCGCCGACAGTATCGAGGACGGTTAGCTCCCGCACCAGAGGGTCGTCGCGGACTCGCTCCGCGAACTGCTCGTGGTCGTCGCCGGTCACCCACACGAACGGCATCATCATGTCTCCCGTCGGGACGATGCGTTCGAGTTCGCAGTACATCGTCGGCGGCCCGGAGAGCACCTGTCCGAGCGTGAACTTCTCGCCGGGGATCGAGAACTCCAAAATGACGCTCATACGACTGCTTCGCGTGCGAGCGACGTAGAGATTACCCCTCGCCGACCATCCGGTCCTCGTCCTCCCACTCCTTGGACCGGAGTTCGTACTTCTGGACCTTCCCGGTCGCCGTGGTCGGCAGCGTCTCGACGAACTCCACCTGTTTGAGCGCCTTGAACCCCGCGAGCCGTTCGCGGGTGAACGCGATCAGTTCGTCGGCGTCGACGCCCGGGGCGTCCACGTCGCCGTTCGCGGGGACGACGAAGGCTTTCGGTTCCTCGCCCCACTCGTCGCTCGGCGCGGGGACGACCGCCACGCTCCCGACGGCCGGATGGTCGTACAGCGTGTCCTCCAGTTCGATACTGGAGATGTTCTCGCCGCCGCTGATGATGATGTCTTTCTTCCGGTCCTGAATCGAGATCATGCCGTTCTCGTCGACGGTGGCGAGGTCGCCCATGTGGTAGTAGCCCTCGACCCGGTCGGTGAAGGCTTCCTCCGTCGCCCCCGGTTGCTCCCAGTAGCCCTCCATCACTTGGTTGCCGCGGACGACCACCTCGCCGATGGTCTCGTCGTCGCGGGGCACGTCGTTCCCGTCCTCGTCGACGACCCGGATTTCGGTGCCGAGGAACCCGAGGCCCTGCCGTTTCTTGACCGCGAATCGGTCGCGCTCGTCGTCGTCGAAGAAGCGCCGGGCGTCGGAGGTGGTGACGAGCGGCCCCGTCTCCGTGGCGCCGTAGACGTGGGTGAGATACCAGCCGAAGTCGTCCTCGACGGTTCGGATGGTCGCCTCCGGCGGTGCCGACCCGGCGGTGGCGGTGCGCACGTCGTTCCCGCCTTCCGTCTGTACGTCGTGATCGTCGTAGTAGTCGATCAGCATGTTCAGCACCGTCGGCGCACAGCAGAGGTAGGAGACGTCCTCCGCGACCACGGTGTCGAAGATCCACTCGGCGTCGATGCCGCGGGTGCAGACGTGTTTCGCCCCCATGCCCGTGATGGCGAAGATGTGGCCCCAGCCGTTGACGTGGAACATCGGGAGCGTCCAGAGGTAGACGTCGTCGTCGGCGATGTCCTGATGGACCGCCGTGAGGTAGGCGTGGAGCGTCTCGCACCGGTGGGTGCGCATCACGCCTTTGGGATCGCCCGTGGTCCCCGAGGTGTAGTTGATGGTGATGACCTCGTCTTCGTTCATCTCGGGACGGTCGTAGTCGGTCCCCGCCGCGTCGAGGACGGCGTCGAACCCCTCCCAGTCGCCGTCGACGGTGTCGGGGTCGTTCGTCACGAACGTCTCGGTGGGCACGTCGTCGCGGACGGCTTCGATCTTGTCGGCGTGGTCGTAGTCGGCGTAGATGGCGTCGACGCCCGCGTCCGAGAGGATGTACTCGAAGTCGTCGGGCGTGAGCCGGTAGTTCAGCGGCGTGTGGATGGCGCCACGCTGCATGATCCCGTACGCCGCTTCGAGGTGGTAGTGGGTGTTCGGGTCGAGGACGGCCACGCGGTCGCCCTTCTCGATGCCACGGGACTGGAGAAACGCCGCGAAGCGGTCCGCTCGTTCGCCGAGTTCGTCGTAGGTGTAGCGGTCCCCGGTCGTCGCCACGACCGCCTCGTGGTCGCCGTAGTACTCGCGGGCCCTGTCGAGGAAATCCGTCACTAGGAGCGGTTTCTGCATGCTCGCAAGGTGTCCGTGTGAGTTCATAATTGTTTTTGTGAACGGTCTCGCCGACTCGTGTGTCGTGTGACACCTACCCACAGGTTGAAGTCGGTCGGGTGCCGAGTGGGGTCACGAGCCGACCGGATCGACGGACGAAGCCGTGATCCGGGCGACTGACCATGAGCGATACGAGCGACACTACCCGATCCCGACTCGACCGCGAAACGCGCCGCGAACTACGAAGTCTCGGCTGGCGATGGCTCGGCCGTCGGCGAGCGAAGCGCCCGCGGTCGATTGCCCGCCGCCACCTCGTCGACGCGGACGTGGCGGAGGCGGCGCTCGTCGATCTGGACGCGCGGCTCTAAGGCGCGCCCGCGATCACGAACAGCGACGATTCCTCGGCGTCGAGCTGCCGGGTCGCCTCGGGAGCGACACGGAGTGCGTCACCGGCCGCCATCGACACCGTCTCGCCGTCGACGGTGGCGGTCGCCTCCCCCTCGACGAGGACGTACACCTCTTCCTGCCCGTCGTCGGCGTGGTCGTGTGCTTTGCCGCTCCAGCCCGCTTCCACGTCCAGTACCGAGACGCCGAGATTCGAACAGTCGAGGCTGTCGCGCAGGAAGTGCAGGCCGCCCCCCACCGGGTCGATATCGTGGTAGTCGACGAGTGCGTGTGACATCGGCGGCTAGTGGGTCGGCGGCGACAAAAAGACGCCGTCGGCGACGGTTGCGAGTTACGTCGACCCCTCGATCAGCGCGGCGAGTTCGGCCTGTTCCTCCCGCGTGCCGACGGCGACGAGGAGGTCGCCGGGTTCGAGTTCCGTCTCCGGATCGGGGTTCGCGACCGTCTCTTCACCCCGCTGGATCGCGATGATCGAGGCGCCCGTCTCGGTGCGTATCTTCGACGATCCGAGCGTCTCGCCCGCGACGGGTGAGTCCGCGCCCACCTCGACCCACTCGATGATGGCCTCACCGAGCGGGACGGATAGCGAATCCACGTCGACGGATTCGAAGTACGCGCCTTCGAGAATCGAGCCGAGTCGGTTGGCCTGTTCGCCCTTCAGATCGAGGATCTTCTCGCCGTCGGCGTCCGGCCCGTCGCGGCGGAAGAGTTCACACCGGCCGTCGTGGTGGACGACGACGACGGCCGACGTGCCGCCAGTGAGTTCGAGTTCGAACTTCCGCCCGACGCCGGGGACTTCCGACTCGTACACCCGCATACCTCAACTCCACGCGGTCCGGGGTTAAACGTGTCGTCGGTCAGGACGGGAGGAACCGCTCGAAGCGGCCGGACGCGCCCATCAGCGTCGTCCCCAGCGCGCTCATGACGAGGACGTACCCCACCGCGGCGGCGTAGATGGTCTCGGCCGTCTCGACGGGGAGCGTGCCGCCGGCGCCCGAGAGCGCCACCGCGGCGATGATGAGCGAGAACTCCCCGCGGGTGACCATCGCCAGCCCCACCCGGAGCGAGCGGCGGTCGTCGAGGGCGTAAGCCCGCCCACCGTAGAAGCCGCTGAGGAGTTTCGCGGGCGCCGTCAGGACGACCAGCAGCAGGATCACGTCCGCCGCTCCGACGACCACGAACGGGTCGGTGACGAGGCCGATCCAGAAGAAAAAGACCGCGGCGAAGACGTCTCGAATCGAGGAGAGCGCCGTCTCCAAGTCGTGGACGTACTCCGTCGCGCTGAACGCCATGCCGACGAAGAAGGCGGCGACGGCTTCGCTGACGCCGACGGCGAGCGCCGCGCCCGCAAGCAGGACCGTCACTCCGACTGCCCGGAGGATGAAGTACTCCGAGGAGGGCGTATCGAGGAGGCGTTCGAACAGCGCCGTCCCGGCGGCGACGAGGACGAGGAGGAGGACGATGAAGCCGAACGCGATGCCGACGGACCGGGCCGCCGACCACACGTCGCCGCCGCCCGAGACCAGCGCGACCACGACGGCGAGGTAGACGGCGATGACGAGGTCCTCGAAGACGAGGACGCCGAGCATGGGTGCGCTCTCGGGGTTGGCGATCCAGCCCAGATCGAGCAGCGACTTCGTGATGATGGCGCTGGAGGAGATGTAGACCACGCCGGCGACCAGCAGGGCGGGCAGGAGCGCCCCGAAGAGGAGCCACCCGACCGCGAGGCCGACGCCGAAGTTGACGACGAGGTCGATCATCCCGGCCGTCCCGATCCGCGTCCGGTCCGCGAGCAGGCGATCCAGATTGAACTCTAGCCCGAGGAAAAAGAGGAGGAAGACGATGCCGAGTTCGGCCCCGACCTGAACGAACTCCCCGTTCGACACCGCGGGGAGGCCGGCGGCGCCGAGGACGAACTCGTTCAGGCCGACGCCCGCGAGGATGTAAAACGGAATCGGGGAGAGGCCGAGACGCCCGGCGAGGAAGCCGACCGCGCCGATGGCCGCGAACATCACGCCGACCTCGAGTAGGGCTGTCTCAGCGGCCATCGACGCGCCCTCCGTCGGCCGCGTCCCTCGCTCGCGCCGGCTGCCCGATACCGACCGCCTCCGTGTCCATGTGCTAATTCGATCCCCTTCCAGCGGTATCAATCCCCCGTCCCGAGACCGGATCACACCGCTCGGCCACCCCTACCGTCAGGCGGGATTCGCCACGTCCGTGGATAACCGGGAGTATCAAACGGCCGTTTGTGCCTCCACGAGGCACTTCCCTTCCCGTTCCGACACGTCACCCATGCGACGACGCACACACGTACTCGCCGCCGTCGGTGTCGCGCTGTTGCTCGTGACCGCCGGCTGTGTCGGTGGACCGACCGACTCGCCGACTGCGACGGCCGACGCACCGGGCCAATCGACGGATCGCACGCCAGCCACCCCGGCCGCGGATAGTACCATCCGGGTCGTCGGGAGCGGGAGCGCGGACGCCGAACCGAATCAGGCGGTCGTCCGCGTCGCCGTCGTCGCCGTCGGCGCCGACGCCGCGACGGCCCGCCAGCGACTCGCCGCGAACACGTCGCGGATGCGCACCGCGCTCGAAGGGATCGGTATCGGCGAGGAACAGATCACCACCCGGCGGTACGACATCTATCAGGACCGGCGTCGGCCACGTGAGGAGGGCGACGAACCACGCATCCAGTACCGTGCCTCCCACGACTTCGAGATCACGGTCACCGAGCCCGGCCGCGTCGGCGAGGTGATCGACACCGCGGTCCGTAACGGGGCGAGCGAGATCGACGACGTGTCCTTCACCCTCTCGACGGACCGCCGCCGCACGCTCGAAGGGCGCGCCCGGAGTGCGGCGATGGCCGACGCACGGGCGAAGGCGCGGACGCTCGCGGCCGACGCGAACCTCTCCGTCACCGGCGTCCGTGTGATCCGAACGGCCAGAAGCGGCGTGCCGCGAGCCGCCGACGCCGGTGCCGGGGGTGCGATGACGGAGACGCCCGTCGCGACGGCCGCGCCGCCGTCCGACCTCGAATCCGGCCCCGTCACCGTGACGACGACGGTCGAAGTCGTCTACGAGGCCGCGCCCGAGACGAGCGACGCGACCGAGTGAGTCCGCCAGCGGATCGACGACGACACCCTCGGTCAGCCGAGCAGACGGCCGTGAACGTCGATTTCGCCGTTGCGGATGCGGGTGCTGCTGATCCGGTTACCGTCCTCGGCGACGACGAAGGGCGGCGTGTGGATTTCGAGTGGCTGGAGGCCGGCCTCGCGCCGATGCTCGTTGAGTTCGTGGGCACGATACTGCGCTTTCGCCTCCGGCGACGCGACGAGGGCGTCCACGTCCGCCCGCGTCGCTGCCGGGCCTTCCGTGTCCGACAACTGGACGATTTCGTAGGTGGCCGTGTACGCCTCGGCCGTGGCGTCGAGTTCGGCCGCGAGTGCCGCCCGCCGGTCCTCGTAGTCGCCGAGTCGTTCGGCGTGGGCTGCGCTCCGCGTCTCCGCGGCGAGATCCGTCGACGTGAGGCCGACGATCACGTGTCCGTCGCCGGGGTCGACGTGGCTCGCCGTCTGGAAGGCCTTGTGCAAGAGGGCGCGGTGGCCGTTGTGGATGGGCGTGAACGTGCCACCGAGAATCGCGGTTCGCTCGGCGTGGCTCATGTGTCGTCGTCGGTCGGCCGGCCTCCTATACGTGCCGGGAGGCGGCTCGACGCCGGATCAGGTGACAAATCATTAATGCGTTTTGGCGCCTACGGAGCGTATGGCAACGATCCTTCTGGCCACGGACGGCAGCGAGGACGCACGGCAGGCGGCGCACGAGGCGCTCGATCTCGCGGAGCAACGGGGCGCGACGCTTCACGTCCTCTGTGTCGTCGACAAGCGGCGGTTCGGCGACCCCGCGCTCAGTTCGGCAGAACTCGCGACCATCTACGCGGAGGACCACGCCGAGATGTGCGTCTCCGATGTCGTCGAGATGGCGACGGAACGCCCCGTGAGCGTCGAGGGGGACACGCGCCACGGGATTCCCCACGAGGTCATCCTCGACTACGCCGACGAAGTCGGCGCCGACACCATCGTCGTCGGCGAACGCGGCGACCACGAGGAACACTTCTCCGGCGTCGGCCGGACGGTTCGGGAGCGCACCGACCGGGACGTGATCGTCGTCAAGGCGAGCGCGTAGGGCCAGCCGGACGTGACGGGCGACAGTCCGTCTCACACCACGACGAACGTCGGAAGATACAGCAACAGACAGGCGACGGCCGCGCGGCGGTCTATCCCTTCCCGCCAGTAAAACAACGTCAACACGATCACCGACGCGACGAACATGTAGGTGAGTGACGGCCAGAGCGCCGCCACGTTCTCGACGGTCACGTCGAAAAAGAGCGCGCCCACGCCCAGCGAGAAGACGGGGTCGGTGATGTTGCTGCCGAGGATCGATCCGACCGAGATGCCGCCCTGCCCCTCGTGGGCGGCGATTCCCGCGACGACGATTTCCGGCGCCGTCGTCCCGAGGCCGGTGAGGAGACCGATCAGATACTCGGGGACTCCGACCACCCGCGCGAGATCGACCCCGTTCGTGACCATGACCTGCCCGCCGACGACGACCAGCGCCAGCCCGCCGAGAATCCAAGGAACGGCGTGTTCCGGCTCCGTCGGCTCCTCGATCACCTCTTCCGCAATCTCCGCGCCCCCCTCGTTCGTGTAGAGGGTGTAGATGAACTGGACGTACGCCAGCATCATGAGAAAGCCCTCGGAGCGGACGATGACGCCGTCGTCGAGCGTCAGAATCATGATGATCATCGCCAGCAGCATGGCCGATCCGTAGACGAGCACGTTGCGGCGCTCGGTGACGAACGGGGCGACGAGCGCGATGATGCCGATAGCGAGCGTGATCTGTGCCGTCTCGGAGCCGACGATGTTGCCGACGACGAGGTCACCCGCGCCGTAGTAGGCGGCGTAGACGGACGTGACCATCTCCGGCACCGACGTGCCGACCGAGATGAGCGTCACGCCGATGAAGAACGGAGAGACGCCGTAGTAGAGCGCGAGGTCACCGGCGCCGGTCACGGCCCGGTCGGCGCCGACCACGAGCGCTGCCAGCCCCCCCAGAAAGAGCACGGCGTCGACGAGCATCACGTGGCACGTCGGGCCGAGGGATGGTAAAGGGTGGTCGCCGCTTCCTCCCCGTGGGGACAGGGAGATGTTTTTAGGGCGCGCCGCTCCCACCTCGACGCATGACAACCGTTCGACGACTCGTCCTCGACGTGCTCAAACCGCACGATCCGCCGCTCGTGGACTTCAGCGAACGCGTCGCCGAAGTGGACGGCGTCGCGGGCGTCTCCGTCTCACTCATCGAACTGGATCGCGAAGTACAGAACATCGAGGTGACGCTGGAGGGCGATGACCTCGACGTGACCGCCATCGAGGAGACCATCGAACAGCTCGGCGGGACCGTCCACTCCATCGATCAGGTCGCGTGTGGCGAACGACTCGTCGCGGATCGGCGCTCCGCCCACGAGCGCTGAACCCGTGGTCTCGATCCAGCGGCTCCTCCGCCGTCTGCTCGCGAACGAGGACATCGTTTCGATTTCGCGGCGCTACTTCGTCTCCAACGGGTTCGACGGCACGCTCACGGCCATCGGCATCGTCGTCGGAGCCGTCCTCTCCGGCATCCCCGACGGCGCGACGGTCATCAAAATCGGGTTGGGGGCGGCCGTCGGCCTCGGCACCTCCGCCGTCTGGAGCGTCTGGGAGATCGAACGCGCCGAAACCAAGGCCGAGATTCTACGGCTGGAACGGGCGATGCTCGTCGACCTCGACGATACGCGCATCCAGCGTGAGCAACGCGGCGCCCGACTCCTCCACGCCGTCATGAGCGGCCTCGGCCCGCTCATCGGGATTCTGATCCCCCTGACGCCGTTCCTGTTCGAGGGATCGGTGTTCTCGATGGTGGAGGCGGGCGTCGTCGCCGTCGGCCTCGGGGTGAGCGTGCTAGGTGCGTTCGGCGCCTACATGGGTTCGATTTCCGGTCAGCGCTGGTACGTCGCAGCGGCACGGATGGGGCTAGCGGGACTGGTGGTGGCGGGGATCAACGTGGTGTTACCGGGGTGAGGAGACGGTCGGCTCCGATGGGTGGGTGACGTCTCCCATTTGTCGCGTCGTCGTCCCGGTCGACCCGCACACCACGATTTAACGACCTTGTAATAACGTCCGTCGAGCGCGAGGGCCGATTCGATGGGCACCGAACACGACCGACGCCGGTTTCTCGGACTCGCCGCTGGCTCCTCCGCCCTCGTCGTCGCCGGGTGTTCAGCCGCGCCGGGGGACATCGGCGCTTCGTCAGGATCACCGGCCGAAACCGACGCGTCGACCGAAACCGACACACCCACAACCCAATCCATGAGCACCGTCTTCCACTTCGCCAAGGGTCCCGACTACCAAGCACACGCCCTCGCCAACGTCGCGAACCTGCTGGACGATCCCTCGACCGACGTCGAGAACGTCGTTCTGGTCGCCAACGGGCAGGGGATCAAACTCCTCGCCGCCTCGGCGTCGGCCCACCCCGACCGCGTCGCCAACCTCCTCGACCGCGGTGTCGCCTTCCGCGCGTGCGAGAACTCCATGGCCGCACTGGATATCGAGCATTCCGACCTCATCGAGGGCGTCGAGACGGTTCCCGCTGGCGTCGGCGAACTCACCAAACTGCAGGCGCGAGACGACTTCGCCTACATCGAGACGCCGTGAGGAGTCGGTGGTGTGGCACGTCGTCGTTCGGCGCGAATCGTCGCCCCGACGCCGTCGACCGACCGAACGGCGCGAACACGACTCGCCAGTCTCGTCCTCGGGAGCGCACTCGCCGCGGTTTGAGTCGCGTGACCGGTCACTCGAGAGCGACCGTCGATTCGTAGTCCGCCGCTTCGACGACAGAGGGTTCGGAGCGGTCGGTTCGCACGTCGATGAGTTCCGGTCCCGCCGACCGTTCCAGCGCAGCTCCGAGGGCGTCGCCCGTCTCGTCCGCAGTCGAGACAACGGTCCCGCGCGCCCCGAACCCCTCTGCGAGTGTCACGAACTCCGGCGAGTCCCACTGGAACGGTGATCGGTCTCCCGACTGTGAGAGCGTCGACGACTTGCTGATGATCCCGTAGTCGGCGTTGTTGAAGACCACGGTGATCACGTCGAGGTCGTACTCGACGGCCGTGTGGAGTTCTTGGAGACACATCAGTAGTCCGCCGTCCCCGATGAGTGAGACGACCGGCGTGTCGGGATTCGCCAGTTTTGCGCCGAGTGCCGCGGGCAGGCCGACGCCCATCCCGGCCCACGACCCCGCCGTCACGTAGGTTTCCGGCGCGTACGCCTCGAACACCTGCTTCGCCCACAGACGGAAGCCTCCAACACCAGTCACCACGACCGCCTCACGCGGGAGGCGCTCCCGAATCGTCTCGAGCACTGCCGGTGTGTACGCCGGTTCTGCGTCGCCAGCGAGGACGCCGAGATCCGCGAGATGCTCGTGATACTCCTCGCGGACGCGGCAGCCGAGCGCCGTCCCGTCCCACCGGGTCTGCGGCTGTTCACGGTCACGGATGCCTGCGAGCAACCGCTCCCCGACTTCCCCCACGTCGCCCACAATCGGGACCCTCGGCGGGTACGGCTCGCCGATATCGGCCGGCTCCACGTTCACGTGGACGAGTCGGTCGCCCATCGGGAGGCGCCAGTCGTCGGTCGTCACCCCGTCGAAGTCGGTTCCCAAGGCGAGCACGACATCGGAACGGGTCAGTATTCGCTCGGCACCAGCGGGGAGGTGACTCCCGGTCACGCCGACGACGCGCTCGTCGTCCGCCGGCACGACTCCCTTCCCCTTGTACGACGCGACGACTGGGGCGTCGAGTGCGGCCGCGAGCGCCGAGCAGACGTCCGGGCCGCCGGGTGAGCGACGCGCTCCGCCGCCGACGTACACGACCGGCCGCTCCGCAGTCGCGAGTAGTTCGACTGCCTCTTCGACTTCCTCGTCACTGTCGTACGACTGCCGTTCGGGGTCGACGCGCACCGCCCGCGGCCGAACGGGCGAATCGAGGAACGAACTCGGGATGCCGAGTCGAACCGGCCCGGTCGGTGGTGTCTGGGCAACGGCGATCCCTCGCCCGACTCGCTCGTCGAGACGGTCCCTCGACTCGACGTTCTGGTTCGATTTGACGACGTTGTCGAACGTGTCGGCCGCAATCTCGTGAATCGGACCGTTTCCCCGGTCGTCCGGATCGACATCCGCCGAGATGTGGATCAGCGGGACGCAGTCTTCGAGCGCGTTCTTTAGCCCGTGCATCGCGTTCGTATCCCCCGGACCGGGAACGGTCAGCGTGGCTGCCATCCGTCCCCCGGACTCGTAGTGTCCCCACGCGATATGTGGGATCGCCGTCTCGTGACGGGCCATCACGTACTTGACCTCGTCACGCCGGGCCACGATCCGATCCAGCGGGAGCGTCTGCGTCCCCGGAAGCCCGACGAGCAGGTCGACGCCGGCGTCGACGAGGGCCTCGTAGACGTGTTCTGCCCCGGCCTTCCACTCGTCGTCGTTCACCCCACCTGACATACCGTGAACGACTCGGATTATCTGTATAAGTGTGCGGGGCGACTCCGGGCTCGACTGGTCGCTGTATTTCCGAATACGTCGCGGACGCTCGCCACGCCTCTCGGGCGGTACAGTACCCGGCGCGCACGCGTCGCACTCTCTGCGGTCATCGCACGACTGTGTCGATCCGCGCTCAGAACTCCGAGTTCGTCCGGCGCTCTTCGACACTCGAATCCGGAGAACGGTTCAGCGTGTAAGACGGTACGTCTGGCTCCGCGTCTACGCCACCGACATCACAATGGACTCGCCGGGAGTCCCGTGAGCGGCGAGGGATCGAAGATCCCTCGGGAAGCCGGCGCGAAGCGCCGGCGACGAAGCGAACGGGACGTCGGCGAGTCCACGACTGAACGAACGAAGTGAGTGAAGAAGTGGACTCGCCGGGATTCTGAACGCCCTCGCGCCTAACGGCGCTCGCCGGGGCCTCAGGCTCGCTACCGCTCGCCTTGCCGCAAGCAAGGAATCGAATGCTACCCACTACACGCGAGCCACCCACCCATCGCACTCACCGCGCACCTCGTCGGGTGTTCTACGCGGAGCAAACCAATGTTAGAACCAATCTCGCCCGAAGAAGCGGTGAACCTCTACCTGAGCAACCGAGCGGACGAAATCGCTCACGAGACGCACAGAAAACACGGCGACCGCCTCAAGCAGTTCGTGATCTGGTGCGACGAGACGAACCGGACGAACCTGAACGAATTGACCGGACGGGACTTGCTCTCGTTCAAGGAGTGGCGCTCGGAGGGTGTGAAGACGATCACCCTCAAGAACAACCTGTGGACGCTCAAGAAGTTCCTGCGCTTCTGTGAGGACATAGACGGCGTCCCCACGGGACTGAGCGAGAAAGTCCTGATACCCAAGACCCAACCGGAGGACGAAGCCCGAGAGGTGTACGTAGGGAAGGACGAGGCGGACGCCATTCTCACCTTCCTCAAGAAGTACGAGTACGCTTCCCTCCGGCACGCTCTGTTCACGACGCTGTGGAAGACGGGTATCCGGTCGGGAACGCTTCGTGGCCTCGACTTAGAGGATTTCAAGCCCGAAGTTCCGGCATTGCAGATCAGGCACCGGGCCAAGTCGGGCACGCCACTCAAGAACAAGAAAGGCGGGGAGCGCGAAATCCACCTCTCCGACGAGACGGCACAGATTCTCGTGGACTACATTGAACACACGCGCCCCGACGTGACCGACGAGTACGACCGCCGGCCTCTCTTCGCTGGTCGGACCACTCGGGCCGGGAAGACCGTGATTCAGCGCAACATCTACACGGCGACTCGTCCCTGCTTCTACACGGGGGAGTGTCCGCATGACCGCGATCTCGAAGATTGCGAAGCGACCAATTACAGCACGGCGAGCAAGTGTCCGTCGTCGAAAAGCCCGCACACGCTTCGGCGGGGCTACATCACGGCGGCTCTGAATGCGGGACAGCCGGTTGATGTGACTGCTGAACGGACGAACGTGAGTCGGGAGGTGCTTGATAAGAACTACGACGCCCGGACAGCAAGCGAGAAACGCGAAGTGCGGCGACAGTTCCTAAAGGACGTGTAAGCCAAACTTGTGCCGCAAATGACGTAGCGTTGCTAATCAAAACCCTATCTGTCTATAAGCGGGTAAGGAGTCCCCTTCGGTGAACCGGGGTCTATTCCTACCTGTTTTAACTCCTCGATGATTATCGGGAGAAGCACTCCTATTTGGCGATACATCTCGGATTTGAACTCCCAAGACTGGTCGAAATTACCCCTAAAACGCCAGTATTTCACACCGTGTTCTTGACAAACAAAGATACGATGCTGGTAGGGTCCATTGAATGGTTCGTCTAATGAACCCGTGATACTGATCTTACATAGCCCATCTTCTGATTCCTCTCGCTGATCAGAAACGCCCACCCCAAATTCGTAGTCAGTTACGGCTATAGACGATAGTTCTCCTGCTTTTCCGGCGTGTTTAAGCGCACCTGTAATGTTCTCTTCAAGACGTGATAACTGCAATTCGCTCTGAACGTCGAGTATCTCTTCTATTTCTTGGGACTGTGAATTTGATAGTGTGGTCTGTGATCGGAGTTCCTTGAGTAACGTACGGGCTTGTTCAGTCGTGAGATCGTCTATCGATTCCCTGACTGCCCTGAAATCCACGTCATCATCAGTTGTTCCTTGCTTCCCCGTATGGATAAGATTGGGAACTTTGAGAGCCTGAATGGTCTGCCAGTTGACTTCGTCCCCGTCTTCGTACCCAAGCTTCTCTAAAATGGCTTCTGCGGTCGGTTTCACTTGGTACGTTATATTTCCGGAATTGTACGGACGAGCGCGGATGAAGTAGCCCTGTTCGTTAACGTACTCGTTGAAGGTCGGCATAATGACAATATATCGTGTAATCTATGGTATATGTTTTTCGAAGCTATGAATACTGTCGTGCTTACTGAGATTCGGTTTGGACTCTCACAGAGTCCATTCTACACCCGACAGTCATCTCATAACTTGCTATGTGAATACTTTGACCCGTTTATTTCAGAGATTTCTTTTTCGCTCAATAGTATCTAAACAGCTCCCTCTTTCCGGAGAATTATATCAATGCAAGCGTAATTTCAACATATGATGAGTGATGAGGAAGAATATCTTATCAAGTCTCTTCAACGTATCTATGATGAAGTTGATGAGGTTATAGAGAAAGAGCGATATGAAGTTGCGCGGAGCGTGTCGAAGCGATACAACGAGGTTCTTGAACAGTTCAAAGCACAGTATCCTGATGATGAGGTGGTGCAATCGGTGGAGCGAGTTGAGATTCCGATTATGATGGGAAGGAGGACTCCGGAAAATGTCGGAGATATTAGATTTAATGTGTTAACGTTGGCAGATCGGTTGGATATCAACACGGATGATTTTGGATCAGATTCGTCGGGGGGCCCACAAAATGTGGTGCGTGTAGAACAAAACCAGTCGATGGAACAGGAGGTAACGATGGAGTTGATTATGCAGTTAATCGACGTTGATCCGCAGGTACAGGGAAGTCGAGATGAGGTGAAGGAGCTATTGCGGGAATTTGAGGACGAACTGAGCAGAGAAGATCCCGAGCCAAGTGTGTTGAGACAGTTCATAAAAGAGATGAGGGAGTACAGTACGAGCGTGGCGGCAAAGATGGCAATCCGGGCATTGCAGGCGGGGGTTGTGGGCGTACTAGCGTTGTAAGGAGTGTCACGTAAATGACCGGAGAGGAAAGGAGTCACAATCACTTGTGTACGTCTGATCCATCCGGTTTGACCTCCGTGATCTACTTGTGCTGCCTGTTTTTATGCCATGGTGGGCTAGTATTCAGTATGCCAACCAAATCTGAATGGTACGAGATCGTAGAAGCCGCGTACGCCGCTATATCCCCGCGTGATGATCCAAAAATCACCGTTCATAACGTTGATTTAATTGATGACGAGACCTGCACTGCATTAGTGAATCCACCCGGTAGTGCAGGGTGGGTCGATAACCGTGAATCGGTGGAGGTTGAGGGAAATACTGTCTCACTCCGAGAAATTGAGGGAGAAACCGGAGCAGGGGAACAAAGCGTGAGGGTCCGTCTTGGGTTCTAATCAGGACGGTAGTGATTTATGATGGTCTCTTCTTCTAACCAAGAGTACGTCTTAGGAATGCGTCGAGAATGGTGCTATCGAGGGTAAATCACACCTAAAGCTGATGTTGAACGAAGTCAACACAGAACTGACAATCTTATAGATTCCAACCGAGGCACGTGGCTCTATAATCTCACTTGTATCCGGGAGCAGAGCCTTTTCTGAACAAAGGATACAATTATTTCATGTCAGAGTATAGGCGGTTGTATGCGGATCACACTCAGGCTGGTACTCGCTTATCTCGTTGGGTTTGGGTTACTACTTTGGGGGTTACTCGTTTTCTTCACCTCTACGATTGGGGGTGTCATCAGCGTCCTCGCTGGTTTGATTACCCTTCCGTGGGTTCGACAGCAGTTGGCAAATAAGCAGAATATTGAGTTAAGTGGTGGACTCGTTGCGGCAATCGTTGTGTTGGGCGTGATAGGATCACTCGGTGGCCTTATGATAGCAGACGAAGCGTCAGAGCAGTTTCAAGAATTTGATCAGCAAATCCGTGACGAAGGAATCGATGTTAGAAATTCGGCTGAGGAGGAGCGTCGGTGGGTGATAGAATACTACGTACCATCCACGGGGCGTCTTGAGGAATTGGGGACGATTGCACGTATTTATTCAGAAACCGTGCCTACTACTGAGGAGGATCGAGATCATCGTCAACTTGATATTATCATACTCGAAGCCGACAATTCCCGCTTGAACTCACTTTCAATCAATGCTGAATTGGCCAGACAGTATCGGAATGGAGAAGTTAGCGAGGAAGAATATGTTCGTCGGATACTCGCATCAGTAGCTCTATGATTTACTCTTTGCGCTCAGACTGGTAGCACGACCAGCACGGTAAGTCGCCCAACTCCTCACACTCACACTTCGGAATCTCGGGACAGCCACCATCTGCCACCGGAGTAGGTTCGACGGAAGTTGGCTCCCCGAGTGGTCTCTCAGAGAAGGCGGCGGAACACTCCATGACGACCGGCCCGCCGACAGTCGCCAGCGCAATAGAGTGTTTTGTAGCCTATTCCTCGCTTTTCGATAGAATAGAGTCGAGAGAGGGGCAGTTCGCACACATATCCCGTCTTCGTGTATCAACTTCCTCCTCGGTAAGTTCCGAGATTGGTGTCAATGTATCCGAGTCCGGCGATGGGACACTCATTGATCTATTGCAGAGGGCAGAACCATTGTGAACGATGTGGGTCCTGTATTCTCGCTCGGTGAACACATCGGTCTTATAGGTTCCTTTAGCCTTGTAGAGCAGGTACGGGGGATCTCGAACGTCAAGCCAATATGTTCTCTGCCTGAACTCCTTTGGCCACATCACGGAGTCGTAGTCCAAATCAGAAGCCCAAAAATCGCTGACCCCTAAGCAGTACATCCCCCTAATCGGCTCGTATGCAATCCGGTGGTCTTCCTCCGTATTCTCATACACGGGGATACAGCCCATTGCCTCAATCAGCTCATCATCTTCGGATTTTTTGTAACACATGATTTTATTCCTGAGTGGTTGCTTGTTCGTTGCTCTCAGACTGATAGCACGACCAGCACGGTAGTTCGCCCAACTCTTTGCACTCACACGGCTCAGTCTCAGGATGTCCTCCATCTGCCACCCGAGTAGGTTCGACAGAAGTTGTCTCTTCGAGTGATTTCTCAGAGAAGGCCGCCGCCGCTTCCATGACGACCGGCGGTGCCAGCGAGAGAGCTATCCGGTGCTTACACGCGTAGTCGTCCCTGAATCGGTCAGCAGGGCATTCGCACTCTCGGGGTACAATCACTCCACCCACGTCCTCGACGGCCACCACATAGGCGTGTGCGTCCTTCTCGACCCCGTAGGATTCGTTCGTCACTAAGACTTGGAGCGGGCCAATCAGCCGGAATGACCAATTTTCCCAAGTAACACGCTTCGCAGTCTTCGGTCCGAAGTTCAGGTATTCAACCGCGCTTTTTTGTCTACTGCTTTCGTTGGTTGCCATTGGCTTTCTCTCCACGAGAAGCCGGATCCGGGTGTTCCAAGCACCCGGACGCTTTCACGCCCCGAGGGAACCGCTCTTCTCACCAGTTCCTACGAAGGAATAGGAGATAAGCATTCCGGTGGTGTTCGTAGGAATAGGCAGAACACTCATCGCAGTCGCCGGAGTATCCCGTACTAATGGGCGAAGAGAGAAGGCGGAGTGACAAAGGCACGTACACCGAGGAGGTGACGCCCGACGATGCGCTCGCTGTGTTCACCGATCACGAGCCACGGACGGCGTCGGAGGTGGCCGAAGAGTTGGGAGTCGTGCGTCGGACTGCCTACAACAAGCTGGCCGCTCTTGAGGAACGCGGTGATCTCAAGCGTAAGAAGGTGGGTGGTCGAGCAGTCGTATGGTGGCGGTCTGATCTTCCTACCGAGTGACGGTGGCGACGTTCGGGATGTGCATACTATGCTCGGAGAAGAGAAGGCGGGTGGCACGGGGGAGGTTGGGGCACGGTCAGTCGCACTTGTTCGCATGAGGAGGTAACCCTGAGAATACGCGAGCAGATTTTCAGGAGGCTACAATGGCGCTTTAGAATATACAATGTCAAATAAAATTAGATTACAGATGTATTTAATACAGAGATGTGCGTTTATAAGATGAGGACAGACTAATTTAGAGCTGTCTACGGAGTTTTTCGATGGCAATAGACAAATCAGATAGTGGTAACTCTGCTGGTAGTAATACGAACACACCATCAACGGTGAAAATGGTTGGAAGCGGCGGGACAAATCTGTCAGCTTGTGACACGCGAAATGCAACTATAATCGCTTGGCACGATACACCCGGCCTTGGAAAGCAATTTTGGGATGTTCCGTCCGAGTGGAGATTTGAAAACAAACTCGCGTGGTACAGGCATTTGGACCGTGTTAATGCCGGCTTGCAGAACGGTGGTAAGTACCAAAACAAGACCTACGAAACGTACCGGCTCAATTATATGCTTATGCAAATGGTGGCAGACAAGGTTGAGCTTACTGCTCACCAACGGAGCAAAGCAATCAGCATCTTCACCGGATTAAATCTCTCAGACTTTGGACGAAATAAAGATGGTGTTGCGTTGGCAGTCTGTGGATACGTCTTGTTCAAAGATGGACTCCGGAAGTGCCACCCAAATGCCCGTGGTGAGAGTCGTGACGAGACATACCGGAAGGCATGTCGGGCATACGGGTGCGACGATAAGACCGTTAACAAGCACTTCTATGGGGTACAGCGGTCAGTAGAACAAGGCCTGACTGACAACGTTAGAAAATACGGTAAGGTCGAATCAGTCTATGAGGTTGAAGACCCGGTTGCGGAAGGTGGTGTTGAGGAGTGGGATACAATCGGTTGGTAGCTGATGCCCGCTTTGACCGGGTATATAAACCCCCATCTATTCTCTATGTGAGGAAGTTGTACTAAGAGGGAACGGAGTGCTACCCCTTCCCCGGTGACTCCAAGTGGGAGGTCGCGCCTACCTCCACGGAAGTTACTCACAGCGGGCTAACAGAGCTAAGATGAGTGTTTCAGCGGTATAACCCCGGACGTTGGGTCCTGACGAAGTGGGAGGCGGCTTTTCTCAGCAAAACATCTCATGCCTCAGGTTGAGTCGAAATCCTTTGGGGGAGAGTATGGCTGTTTAGGAGTTTCTGTGCCCGGCTCTACTTCTGAGAGGCTGAGACAAGGCTTCCGACTCCGCGTTATTACTTTCCTCGGACCCGGTAGCACGGACGCTCTGAATAGACTGTTTGGCAGACCGATCTATGTCCACGCCGCTTTCCTGCTCGAAAACTGAGTGGACGTCTTTGAGTCGTATCCACCTATGCCGAGGGTAGCGCGAGAACTTCAATCAGCATCGACGCGATAACCTTTGAGGATTGATTGTGGCAGAGTCGCCCGCGCTTCTCTACGAATAGACTCACCGCAACAGCTATGCTATCACTTCACGAACGGAATGTTGTAGAACGCCCGACGTAGTCGAGGCGGGAGTGAGTGGTGGTCGGAATCCAACTGGCACGGATTGCCGCGAAACCGCTTGGAATCCAAGGAAAACTGGTATGTCCGGTATAAACACCTCTACGCCGTCTGCGGAATGTAGAAGATGTGTGTTTCTTAATGGACTCGCCGGGATTTGAACCCGGGGCCTCTCCCATGCCAAGGGAGTGATCTACCCCTGATCTACGAGCCCTCGTCGCATCGAGTCGTACCGCGGTCCGAATAATAAGGGCTTCGACTCGGGCGTCAGGTACGCGATGGCGTGGCACGGGCGCTCTACGGCTTCGAAACGGTTTAGTGTTGGATTCACGAACGAACGCTCGGGAACGGCGCGACCGCAAATCTGACTCGCCCACTTGGGCTTGGGATTGCGGGAGTGCGTGTACCGACAGGCGTCGGTGCACATACGCTTCTGCGGTCTGTGCGGTTCCAATCAATCTATGGCACGAATGCACACCCGCCGCCGTGGCTCGTCCGGTTCGGACAGGCCGGTGGCAGACGAACCCCCGGAGTGGAGCGACGTAGACGCAGACGACATCGAAGAGCGCGTCGTCGAACTCGCCGAGCAGGGTCACGACCCGAGCGTCATCGGGATGAAACTGCGCGACGAGGGCGTGAAGGGCACGCCGATCCCCGACGTGAAGCTGGCGACGGGCAAGAAGCTCACCGAGATCCTCGAGGCGCACGACGCCGACGGCGACCTGCCGGAGGATCTGCGCAACCTGATGGAGCGGGCGATCCGCCTGCGCGAGCACATGGAGGAGAACCCGCAGGACCACCAGAACAAGCGCGCGCTCCAGAACACGGAGTCGAAGATCCGCCGGCTGGTCAGCTACTACCGCGGTGACGCGCTCGACGAGGACTTCACCTACAGCTACGACGTCGCCGTCGAACTACTGGAAGAGTAAATGTCCACCGCGCCCGCCACTGCCGAGGACGCCGACGCCGGCGAGATCGCCGCGGCGCTGCGCACGGCCCCGTTCGTTCGGGTCGTCGCGGCCGCCGACGGCGACGCGCTGGCCGCCAGCGGCGTCCTCGCGCGGGCGTGCAGGGAGTCTGCGATCCCTTTCCAAGTGCGCGTCGACGCGGTACCCGATCCGGTGCCGGGGGACGAGGAGGACCTCGTCGTCGGCATCGGCGCGACGGGCGGCGACCTCGCCCTCACGGGAGCCGACCCGGCGAGCCTCACGGCCGCCGCAGTGGCGCGCGAACTCGGCGTCGATCCCGACCCGTTGCTCGCGCTCGCTGGCGTCGCGACGGCCGATCACCCGCTCGACGCGGGTGACGCGGCGACGCTGCTGGCGTCGGCACGCGAGCGGACGACCGTCGACCGTCGCCCCGGTGTGGCGGTGCCGACGGCCGACCTCGCGGACGGGCTCGCGCACTCGACGCTCGTCTCGTCACCCGTCTCGGGCGACCCAGAGGCGGCGGAGGCGGTGCTGTCCGATCTCGGCATCGACGCGTCGGCGGGGCCGACCGACGACGAGCATCGACGGCTCGCGTCGTGGCTGGCCATCGAGGCGAGCGCGTCGTCGGCGCGGGCCGCCGAGGCGGTCGAACGGGCGCTTCGCCCGCACGCGACGCCCGAGGCGGCGTTCGCAACGGTCGAGGGCTTCGGCGACGCGCTCGATGCGGTCGCGCGGGAGCGACCGGGGACGGGCGTCGCGCTCGCCATTCGCGACGACGGGTTGTGGACGGCGGCCCTCGACGCGTGGCGGGCCCACGCCAGCGCGGTGCACGCGGCGCTGGCCGAGGCGGCGACGGGCCGGTACGACGGCGTCTTCGTCGCCCGCGTCGACGAGCGCGACCCCGGTCGACTCGGGACGATTGCCCGACTCTGTCGGGATTTCCGGTCGCCGGAACCGGTCGTGTTGGTCGTGGGCGAGTCCGCGGCCGCGGCCGCCGCGAGCGTCGACGACGCGCGGCTGGAGACGGCGACGGCAGACGCGGTGCGAGCGGTCGACGCCGAGGGATCGAGCGCCGGCGGGAGCCGGCGGGCGACGGTGCGATTCGACGATGCGGTGGAGATGGAAGTATCGAGGTTCGTCACGGCGTTCAGGGAGGCGCTATGAAGCGCGCTCGCGTCGAGACGACACACGACCACGCGGCGACGATTGCGGCCGCACTCCGGCCGGACAACACGCCGTCGATGTCGACGGCCGTGGACGACGGCGTCGTCCGCACACGAATCGAACGCGAGACTGCGGGCGGACTGCAGTCGACCGTGGACGACTACGTGGTGAACCTGACGGTCGCGGAGACCGTCGCACGAGCAGCACGCGAACACGACAACCATGAGTGAACGTTCAGTATCCAAGCAGAAACGCGGCAAGCGCTGGTACACGATTTTCGCCCCGGAGCAGTACGACCGGGCGGAACTCGGCCAGACGGTTGCCGACGAACCGGAGAAAGTCATCGGACGAACAATCGAGACGACCCTCGGCGAACTCACCGACGATGCCGGGGCGAACAACACCAAACTCACGTTCAAGATCACGGACGTGGGGTCGGACTCGGCGTACACCGAGTTCGTCAAACACGAGCTCACGCGGGACTACCTGCGGAGCCTCGTGCGCCGCGGTGCCTCGAAGATCGACGCGACGATCACGGTGCTGACGACGGACGACTACCGCGTCCGCGTCCAGCCCGTCGCGTTCACGACGAAGAAGGCCGACCGCAGTCAGGAGCAGGCCATCCGTCGGATCATGATCGACATCATCGAGGACGCCGCCGCCGAACGCGACTTCAAGTCCTTCGTCGAGAGCGCCGTCGAAGGTCGACTCTCCTCGGCCATCTACGGCGAGGCGAAGACGGTCTACCCGCTGCGCCGGGTCGAGATCCAGAAGCTCACCCTCGAAGCGCGACCCGAAGAGGTCGCCGCCGAGGAAGAAGCGGCCGTCGACGTGGACGAAGAAGACGTCGCCGTCGACGAGGACTGAGGCTTCCAGTCGACTTTTTCGACCGCTCGCCGCCGAGGAGACACAGCTCACCCACAGCACCGGGCTGGGGATGTGGCTCACCAACTGGATCGTTCGGGGATCGAACGGCCGGATCGACGTGGCCTGCACCGACGACGGGACGACCGTCGTGATCGAACTGCCGACGGCGTGACTACTCCTCGACGACGACTCGCCCGACCATCCCCGCCCGCTCGTGGGGGATGCAGAAGTAGTTGTAGGTGCCGGGTATTTCGAAGGTGTGGCGGTACTTCTCGCCGGTGGTGATCGACCCGCTCATACCGTCCCACGCCTCGCGGGCCGTGGATTCGGAGTCGTAGCCGCCGGTCGCGAAGTACGCCGCGTCCTCGGGGATGCCGTCCTCGTAGGCGGTGATGGAGTGGGCGCGGGCGCTGTTGTTGTACCAGACGACTTCGTCCCCGGCGCTCACCGTGATCGTCGCGGGTTCGAACGCCACCGCCGTCATCCCCACGTCGCCGTCGACACCACCGGTCGTTCCGATGGCGGCACAGCCGGCACTCCCGGCAGCGAGCGCCGATCCGAGCGTCGCGAGTACCCGACGTCTGCGCATACGCGGCTCTCGGGGGTCGACGGATATAGGCGGACTGGTTCGCGGATCGAAACGGAGGTCGGCTGTAACTGATAGGGATTATCGGAAGTCATCATAGATGCCCGCCGGGACGGTCCGGCGAGCATCTATGGACAGTTACGATAACTCCTATGAGTCGGCAGCCGCGCCTCTCCGGGTAGCGCGTCTCTCGACGACGCCCCGCCGACAGTATAAAGACGTAAATCCGCGGTGGGAGAGTGAGCCACTATGCAACCGCGGTTCGTCGGGCGACTCGGCCTCGCGGACGCCGTCACGGTGGGCAACGCGATGCTCGGATTTGTAGCGGCGTTCGTCGCGACGCGGGACGCGGGGCTCGCCGCTCGAATCGTCCTGCTGGCGGCCGTCCTCGACGGCCTCGACGGCGTCATCGCCCGCAAACGCGGCGGCACGCTCGCCGGGCCCTACCTCGACTCGCTCGCCGACGTGGCGTCCTTCGGCGTCGCGCCCGCCCTCATCGTCGCGTCCCGAGCGGCGGACGCGTGGACTGTCGGGGCCGACCCGATCAAGTACGGCCTCGCGCTCCTCCTGCCCGCTATCTACGTCGCCATGGCGGTCACCCGCCTCGGCCTCTACACCGCCTACGACAGCGACGCCTCGGAGACCAAGGGCGTCCCGTCGACGCTCGCGGCGACCGTCCTCTCGGCGGGCGTGCTCGCGGGGTTCGTCGGGCCCGTCCTCCTCGTCGCCCTCTCGGGCCTGCTCGCGGCGCTCATGGTGACACAGATCACGTACCCGGACCTCCACCCGCAGGACGCCATCGTGATGGGGATCGTGCAGGTACTCGCCATCTTCCTCCGCGGGCGCCCCGGCGAGGTGTTCGCCTTCGCTTTGCTCTTTCTCGCGCTCGCCTACCTGTTCCTCGGGCCGCGGTTCTACTGGGACTGAGTCGGATTACATCCCCATGTCGCTCGCTTCGTCCGGCACCGGCAGAGCCGCCGGACGCACGCCGAGCAGTTCGGCCGCGTGGTCGAGCGCCATGTCGAAGCCGTAGTAGCGCTCCAGTTCGTCGCCGTCGGGGTCGCGGCGGACGGTCAGCATCGCGTACCCCTCGCTGTTCTGGGCGAGGGTGGCACGCTGGCCGTCCCGCTCGAACGTGAGGACGCGCTCGCCACCCGCCTCGTAGTAGCGTGCGGTGACGCCGTCGTCGGTCGCTGCCGTCGTCCCATCGTCGCCCTCGTTCTCGCTCATATCTGCCCCTCGGAACGCCGGCCAGTCGAACCTTCCGGTTACCGCACCTCGTCCGCGATGGTGTTGCGCAGAATCTCGCTGGTCCCTTCGTAGATCTCGTTGAGTTTGGCGTCGCGGTAGAAGCGCTCGACGGGGAAGTCCTTCGTGTAGCCGTAGCCCCCGTGGATCTGGATGGCCTCGTTGGCTGCCTCACGACTCACTTCGCTGGCGTAGAGTTTGGCCTGCGCCGCCTCCTTGACGAACCGCTTCCCCCGAATCTTCCGGTCGGCCGCGTAGTGCATGAGCAGCCGCGCCGCCTCCACTTTCGTGTCCATGTCCGCGAGCTTGTGGCCGATTGCTTGGAAGTGGCCGATGGGCTGGCCGAACTGTTCGCGCTCGTTCGCGTAGGCGACGGCCTCGTCGAGTGCCGCCTGTGCGATGCCGACGCCGCGGGCGGCGATGGTGATGCGCCCGGCGTTGAGCGTCTTCAGCGCCTGCACGAAGCCGTCACCCTCCGCACCGAGGCGACGATCCACCGGGATTCGGAGGTCGGCAAAGCGGAGTTCAGCCGTCGGACACCCCTTGTCGCCCAGTTTGTGCTCCGTCCCCTCGACGTAGAAGCCGTCGTCCTCGTCGGGGCGGACGATAAAGGAGGAGATTCCCTTCCGGCCCGCGTCGGGATCGGTCTTGGCGAACAGGACGACCGTCTCGGCCACGGAGCCGTTCGAGATCCAGAGTTTCTCGCCCTCGATCACGTACTCGTCGCCGTCGCGGACGGCGGTCGTCTCCATGGCGGGCACGTCGCTTCCCGCCCCCGCCTCCGAGAGCGCGAACGCGCCGATGTCCGCTCCCTCGTTCAGCGGTGTCAGGAACCGCTCTTTCTGCTCCGGGGAGGCGAAGGAGTCGAGCATCCCCCCCGCGAGGCTGGTGTGGGCCGCGACGACGGTGCCGAGGCCGCCGCTCCCGCGACTGATCTCTGCGAGTGCGGCGGCGTAGGAGTGGTAGTCGAGGCCGGCACCGCCGTACTCCTCGTCGAAGGGCATGCCCATGAGCCCGAGTTCGGCCATCTCGTCGATCAGGTCGCGGGGGAACTCGTCGGACTCGTCGATGTCGTCCGCGACGGGGACGATCTCCTCGTCGACGAACTCGGCGACCATCTCGCGGATCTGGGACTGCTCGGCGGAGAGGCTGAAGTCCATAGCGGGGGGGTAGGGCCGCCGGTGGTAATACTGTAGGGTTCGTCCCCCGTCGGCCGCTTCCACCTCTTCCACCGAAGGGGCTAAGTACGCCCCGTCGAACCCTGCGTGTATGGCACTCGACGCCGTCGAGACGGACAAAGGAGTGGGATTCGGCGTGCTGTTCGGTATTCTCGCCGTCGTGGGCGCGCTGGCGATGCTGGCCGCGCCCGGGCAGTTGACGAAAGCCGGCGGGTTCGCTCTCGCTGTGGTGGCCGCTCTGTGCTCCGTCGTGGCGGTGCAGGCGTACGCCTAAGCTGTCCAATCGCGGCTCGTCCTTGAAAGAGTTAAGAGCATGAATCCCCTATCGAGGGTGAACGATGACCTCCCTGACCGAAGAGGAACGGCGGATCCTCGCGTACCTCCACGACAGCGTCTCCCGGGGTGAACGCTACTTCCGCGCGAAGAATATCGCCGACGCTATCGGGCTGACGGCCAAACAGGTGGGTTCCCGGCTCCCGCGACTGGCCGAGAAGTCCGAGGACGTCGAAATCGAGAAGTGGGGCCGCGCCCGGTCGACGACGTGGCGCGTCACGCAAGGGTAACCGCACCCCACGGCTTTTTGAGGGTTCGACGGGACCACATCGTATGACCGTACGTGTCCGGCGGGCGTTCGAGTTCGAGGCTCCGGCCGAACGCGTCTGGGACTTCATTTCCGACCCCGGCAAGCGCGCCGAAGCCATCAGCGTCGTCCGCGACTACGAGGTCGACGGCGACCACGCGACGTGGCAGATCGACCTCCAGTTGCCGCTCGTCGACCGCACCGCGACCGTGGAGACCGAAGACGTCGAACGCGACGAACCCCACTACGTGAAGTTCGTCGGGCGCTCGAAAGTGATGCGCGTCACCGGCGAACACCGCATCGAGGAGACCGAGACGGGCTGTCGCCTCGACAACGAGTTCGTCGTCGACGGCCGCCTCCCCGGCGTCGAGCGCTTCTTCAAGAAACGCCTCGACAACGAACTCACCAACCTCGAAACGGCGCTCAGACGCGATCTGGAGCTCACAGCATGAAACTCGCACTCGCCCAGCTCGATCAGACCGCCGGAGACGTGAGCGAGAATCTCGACCGTGCGGAGACGGCTGTCGCCGACGCCGCCGCCCGCGGCGCCGACATGGTCGCGCTCCCCGAACTCTTCACCGTCGGCTTCTTCGCGTTCGAGTCGTACGCCCGCGCGGCCGAGGGGCTGGACGGCGCCACCTTCGGTCGGCTCTCCGACCTCGCCGCGGATCACGGTGTCGGCCTGCTAGCGGGCAGTCACGTCGAGGACCTCGAAGCTAGCGCCGACGCCGGCGTGGACGTGCCCGCCGAGGAGGGGCTCGCGAACACCTGCGTCTTCTACGACCGCGACGGGACGCGCCGCGCCGTCTACCGCAAACACCACCTCTTCGGCTACGAGTCCGCGGAGGCGCGTCTGCTCACCCCCGGTGACTCGCTCTCGACCGTCGACTTCGAGGGGTTCACCGTCGGAATGTCGACGTGTTACGACCTCCGCTTCCCCGAACTCTACCGCCGGCTGGCAGATCGTGACGTGTCGCTCGTCTGCGTCCCGAGCGCGTGGCCGTACCCCCGAGTCGAACACTGGGAGACGCTCGCCCGGGCGCGCGCCATCGAGAACCTCACGTACGTCGCCGCCGTGAACGGTGCGGCCGAGTTCGAGGACGCGACGGTCCTCGGACGGTCGACCGTCTACGACCCGTGGGGAACGACGCTCGCGAGCGCGGGCGACGACCCGACGCTCGTCGTCGCCGACATCGATCCGGATCGGGTCGAGTCGGTCCGTGAGGAGTTCCCCGCGCTTCGGGACCGCCGCGACTGATCCACCGGTGTCGGAGGGTTTATGAGTCAGAGGCCGCTATCAATGCCTGCCGACGCATCGACGCTTTTCTCGTCGAGACTCGGCATTCAAAACTCCACCACGTCGTCGCTCGCCCCGGCCCAACTCGGACTCGGATCGCCCTTTGCCCGGCGGGGGCCGATCCGGGTTCGTCTCGTCCCATCCTCTCGACGTTCCTCCGTCCTACGCCGCGCGTTTCTCGATTTCACCCTTGAGCGCCGCGGCGTCGAAGTCGTGATCCGGGCGGATGTTGACGAAATCGAGGAAGTCACGGGCCTCGAGTAGTTCGTCCAGCGTGTAGGCCGTCGCGGCTGCGTCGACGGTCGCCGTCGCCCCGATTAGCGGTTCGAGCGCCGCCAGTCCACACGCCACGTCGTACGACCGGGCGTCGTCTCGGCTCTCGGAGCCGACGTTCGTCGCGTCGATGAAGTAGAGGTCGCCGTCGAGGATGAGGACGTTCTCCGCCCGGAGGTCGCCGTGGGCGAGGCCGTGGTCGTGCATGGTCCGGAGCGCTTCGAACAGTTTCGGCGCGAGTTCGCGTTCGGCCTCCCGATCCAGTTCGTCGAGGGGCCGGAACTCGGGGAGATACTCGAGGACGACGACACCGAGATCGTCGATCTCCAGCGCTTCGAGGGGTTCGGGCGCGTTCAACCCAATCGAGCGCATCCGTTCGGTCGCCTCCAGTTCGTGTTTCGCCATCCCGTACGGCGTGCCGAAATGTTCGAAGAAACCCTCCGTGCCCGCCGAGAAGACGCCGAGATTGCGGCCGGTGGTGATGAGCGCGTGGACCAGCGAGTTCTGTTTGGAGATGACCTTCACGAAGAGGTCCTCGTCGAGGACGAGTGGCGTCGAGAGCCAGTTGTCGGCGTCGAGGTAGCGAACCGACGGGTCCTCGCGGTCGTACCGCTCCGCGACGTTCGCGATAACCCGGTCGAGACGGTCGTCGTCGATCCGACCGCGGAGGAACCGCCGGACTTCCATCGCCCCCTCCTACGCCGTCGGCGGGCATATATCATTGGTCGGGACAAGACCTTTCGGGACGGCGGGCCGTCTCCCGCGTATGGCCGGTGAAGTCCTCGCCGTCGTCGTCCTCCTGTTCTGGACGGCCCTCGCCGTCGGCGTCGGCATCCACGCCATGGACCGGGGCCGGTCCGGGTTTCTGTGGGGACTTCTCACGTTCTTCACGGGGCTCGTCGGACTCCTGATCTACGCGGTGGTGGCCGGGACTGCGGCCGACACGGTCGACGACGACGACCCCGACCGATTCCGCCGCTGTCCGGCGTGTTCGACGCGTCACGAGGGGGAGCCGAACTACTGTTCGGAGTGTGGCGACCCGCTCGACGAGGACGACGACGTGGTCGTCGCACGAATCCTCCGGAGCGGGTCGCGGGGCTACTGTAGCAGCTGCAAGTCGCAGGTCGACCTCGGCGCCGACGACTGTACGAACTGCGGCGCCGTCTTCTAAGGCCTGCCCTCCCGAAACGGGAGTGACGTTCTCGTGACGTGAGACCAACGGCCGGACTAAAGGTACTGCCGGCCGTCCCGTAGGCTATGCAGTTAGGACTCGTCGTCGAGACGAACGACCCCGAGCGCATCTGGAACGGCTTCAGGCTGGCGAACACCGCGCTCGACGCGGGCCACTCCGTCGAGGTGTTCCTGCTTGGCGACGGCGTCGAAGCGCCCGACCTCTCCCACGAGAAGTTCAACCCCAGCGGCGTCATGCGAAAGTTCCTGAACGGTGGCGGCACCCTGCTCGCCTGTGGAACCTGCCTCGACTCTCGGGGCCTCGACGAGAGCGACCTCAGACCGCGTGGGACGATGGACGACTGCCTCGCCATCGTCGAAGGGGCCGATAACGTGCTCACAATCGGGTGACTCCGTGCCGGGTGGCTGGCGCGGTGGACTATCGTCCCGACTCACCGCTCCAGCGCCGCCGAGAGCGCCCGCGCCGCCCGTTCCCCGTCGCCCCGCGGTGCGGACAGCCGCACCGGGTCGTCGCCGAAGCGGTCGACGACGAGCGCCGGATTGCGGGTGCGGAGGTAGCGCGCGAGGAGGGCGAGCGCGCCGACGACGAGCGCGACGCCGCCGACGAGGAGGACGGTCGTGAGGAGGGCGAGCGCCGCCGCGAGGGCGTCGGTCACCGCGAGAACGCTCCCGACGGGGGCGGCGCCGGCCGACGCGTCCACCGACAGCGTGGACTGGAGATCCATGGCTTGGAGGGCGGCGCCGCCGCCGAGGCCGGCCACCCCGTAGACGGCGGCGCGCGCCCCCCACCCGAGGAGCTGCCTGTCGCCGTCGGCGTCGACGCGCACGTCGCTGACGTTCGGGCGGTCGACCGCCTCGAACCGCCGACCGTCGGCAGCTGGGTCGTACGCCAGCACGCGGTGGGTGGTGACGGCCGCCCACCCCGCGCCCAGCGGCGCTCGCTCGACGACGCGCTCGCCGTCGTAACAGAGGCGTTCGGGGTAGTAGTCGGTCGACGCGTCGACCGGATCGGGGGCACCGACGCTCCCGGGGTCGATCCCCCCGCCGTCGCTCGTGCTCGGCGCGCCCGCCGAGCGTGTGTCGCTGCCCGCGTCCGCGTCCATCGATCACACGCTCGGCCGCGGTCACCGTGATGCTTTCGGCCGTCGTCGCCCCGATCCGGTCGATTTTAGATACCTCCGCGGTGAGTGCCGGACATGCACTCGGGTGAGCGGAGACGATGAGCGGCGAGGACGGCCGCGCCGGGTTCGTATCGTACGGGATCGACGACAAGCCACCGGTCGTCACGTCGGTTCTCCTCGGCGTCCAGCACTACCTGACGATGGTCGGCGCGAACGTCGCGGTGCCCCTGATCCTCGCGGGGGCGCTGGGGATGCCCGAGTCGGTGATCCCCCGCTTCGTCGGCACCTTCTTCGTCGTCTCGGGGATCGCCACGCTCGCCCAGACGACGTTCGGTAACCGCTACCCCATCGTGCAGGGAGCGCCGTTCTCGATGCTCGCGCCGGCGCTCGCGGTCATCGGCGTCGTGCAGGCGAGCAATCCGACGGGGCCGGCGTGGGAGGCGGCGCTCCTCCAGTTGCAGGGTGCCATCGTCGTCGCCGCAGTGGTGGAGGTTGCGGTCGGTTACTTCGGCCTGCTGGGTCGCCTTCGATCCTACATCTCGCCGGTCATCATCGCGCCGACCATCGCGCTCATCGGCCTCGCGCTGTTCAACACGCCGCAGGTGACGAGCCCCAGCGGGAACTGGTGGCTGCTCGGCCTGACACTCGGGCTGATCGTCCTGTTCTCGCAGTATCTCGGCGACACTTCGCGGGCGTTCAAACTGTTCCCGGTCCTGCTCGGCGTCGTCGTCGCGTGGGTCGTCGCCGCCGTCCTGTCGGTGACGGGCGTCTACGCACCGGACACGTCGGGCTACGTCGACCTCGCCTCCGTCGCCGCGGCGCCGGCGCTCATGCCCATCTACCCGCTCCAGTGGGGGATGCCGCGGATCGAGACGGCGTTCGTCGTCGGGATGCTCGCGGGCGTCGCGGCGTCCATGCTCGAATCCTTCGGCGACTACCACGCCGTCGCCCGCCTCTCCGGCGTCGGCGCGCCGAGCGAGCGTCGGATCAACCACGGCATCGGAATGGAGGGGTTGATGAACGTCTTCGCCGGCATCATGGGCACCGGCGGCTCCACCTCCTACTCCGAGAACATCGGCGCCATCGGCCTGACGGGCGTCGCCTCGCGGTACGTGGTTCAGATCGGAGCCGCGGTCATGTTGGTGGTCGGCTTCGTCGGCTACTTCGGCCAGCTCATCGCCACGATCCCCGACCCCATCGTCGGCGGCCTCTACGTCGCCATGTTCGGGCAGATCGTCGCCGTCGGCCTCTCGAATCTGGAGTACGTCGACCTGAACTCCTCGCGCAACGTCTTCGTCGTCGGCATCGCCCTCTTCACCGGCCTCGCGATTCCGGCCTACATGGGCAACGTCGGGAGCGCCGAGGCGTTCCGACAGGGAATGTCCGGCGTCGCCGTCCTCGGTCCGGTCCTCGGCGCCCGCGCCGTCGCGGACACCATCTACGTCATCGGGTCGACGGGCATGGCCGTCGGCGGCCTCGTCGCGTTCGTCCTCGACAACACCATCGCGGGCACCCGCGAGGAACGCGGCCTCGTCGAGTGGGAGCAGGCGACCGAGGACGAATCCGACTTCGCCTCCGCGTTCGACCGGTTCCTGCGGGACTGAGTCGTCGGATCGGTCCCGTTCCCGGCCGCCCGATAGATTTTAGGCTCACCTAAATACTCTCGGAGCGCCCCGTGAGTTGCTCGGGACGCCGACCGATGAGTGACGCTGGCTGCCGCTCGGTTTTAGGCCAGCCAAAAGATCGGAGCTCTTTTGTGTTTTTAGGCCACCCTAACTCACGTGCGGCAGACCAGACGACGGTTACTCGAGACCACCGGCGTCGTCCTCGGCGGCGTCCGACAGGCTGTGGGGGCCAGCGTGGTATCCCACGGCGACGGCGACGGACACGGCGCTCGCGGCCGAGTGGAACGTGATGCGCGCACGGCTCCACGACGCGGTGGCGCTCGGCCGCACCGGGCACGGCGGGGATGGAGGGGGTAATCGTCGTCGAGGAGTAACCCCGCGCGGTTCGCCCTGACCGCTCCGGCGACTCCCTCCCCGCTACCGTGGGCACGGTAACGTACACTTCCCTCCACTTTGCTGTCCTCACCGGCCGTCAGCGGCGGCTTCGTCGAACGTAGGACTCGCCTCGGCGTCCGCCGACCGAAGCGTCACGTCGCTCCGCGGGTACGGAATCTCGATGCCAGCGTCGGCCAGCGCGTGGTAGATGGCGCGGTTGAGTTCGTGGCGCGCCTTCGCCGCCCGCGTCGGCCCGTTCACCCAGCAGAGCAGTTCGTACTCCAGCGCCGAGTCGCCGAAGCGCCGGAAGCGCGCCCGCGGTTTGGGGGCGTCGAGCACCAGCGACTCCGCCAGCGCGAGGTCCACCAGCAGAGCCTCGAAGGCGTCGATGTCGGTGCCGTAGGCGACGCCGACGGGCACGCGGACCCGGCGGCGACGGCCCGGCGCGGACTCGTTGGTGACGCGGGTAGCGTTCAACACGGAGTTCGGCACCGTCACGAGCACCTCGTCCCGGGTGAGCAGCGTCGTCGACCGGACGCCCACCTTCACCACCGTCCCCGACTCGCCGGAGTCGAGGACGACGAAGTCACCCAGTTTGTAGGTGTCGTCGAAGTAGAGGGCGATCCCCCCGAAGAAGTTGGCGACGGTGTCCTTGGCGGCGAAGCCGATGGCAATGCCGGCGATGCCCGCCCCCGCGAGCAGGGGCGAGATGTCGTAGTCCCACAGCGAGAGGAGGACGGCGACGGTACCGACGAGGACGACGAGCGTCCAGACGTTCGAGAAGACGGGCGCGAAGTCGAAGCGGTCGCCGCGGTCCTTCACCGCCTCCACCAGTCGGTTGACGACGCGGTTGAGCGCTCGCGCCCACACGAGGACGATGACCGACAGCGAGGGCTTGCCGAAAAACAGCGCGAGCGTCGCAGGCGTGACGAGCGTCGCCGTCGCCACCGACTCGACGCGCGTCAGGAGGTAGACGCCGGCGAGCGCAGCGGTGACGACGATGGGGAGGCGGAGTTCCTCGAAGACGATGTCGTCGAGCGCCGTCTCCGTCCGACTCGTGAGGCGGCGGGCGAGACGCACGCCCACCACTTCGAGGAGGACGGCGCTCCCGAAGGAGGCCGCGAGGACCACGGCCGTGGCTTGCCACGCGGGGAGGGCGTCGAGGCCGGCGAGGAATCCGTCGAACACGGTCGAGAGAGGCGCCCGGACGCGATAACCGTTCCTCCCTGCGGCCGAAAGGTTCTGGTCCGTGCCTTCCACACGCTCTCCCATGTATCGACGAGGTCACTGGGGGGTCTCCTTGCTCGTGTTCGCGCCGGTCGGGTTCGCGCTCGTCTTCCTCGGTCGTCCCGACCTCGCCGTCCTCGGCGGCGCTTCCATGCTCTGGCTGTCGATGCTCCCCGACTGGGACCACCGCGTCCCCGTCCTCTCGCATCGCGGCCCGACCCACACCCTCGCGTTCGCCCTCCTCGTCGGCGCCGCCGGCGCGGGCGCGGGCGTCGGCCTCGCGTCCGTCGTCGACGGCGGCCGAGCCACGCTCGTCCCCTTCGGCTTCGCCATCGGCACGCTCGCGATTCTCGCGCACCTCCTCGCGGACGCCCTGACGCCGGCGGGCGTCCCCCTCCTCTGGCCGCTCTCGGGGCGCGACTTCTCCGTCTATCTCACTCGCGCCGACAACACCCTCGCCAACTACGTCCTCTTCGCGGTCGGGATCTGTGCGACGGCGGCGGCGGGCTTCGTCGCCCTGCGCGTGGCGTGATAGGGATCATCGGAAGTCATCAGAGATCCCGGGACGGCCCGGCGAGGATCTCTGGGCAGTTACGATGGTCCCTATGAGTTTTTGTCGGGGGGCGCCCACTCGGAACGTATGAACGACGACGCGATGACGCGGTTCCCGGTCCCCGACTACGACGACCTGCCCGCCGACCTGCGCGAGCGCATCGACGAGGAGACGGAGCGCGCGGGCTTTACGCCCAACGTGTTCGCGGCGCTCGCGTACGCGCCCGACCAGTTCCGCGCGTTCGTCGACTTCCACGACGCCCTCGTCGACGGGACGAGTCTGGACCGCGAGGAGGTGGAGATGATCGTCGTCGCCGTCTCCGGCGTCAATCACTGCTACTACTGCAACGTCGCCCACGGCGCGCTGGTGCGCATCTTCGCCGACGACCCCCTGCTCGCCGACCAGCTCGTCGCCAACTACCGGACGGCGGACGTGAGCGACGAACGCCTGCTCATGCTCGACGTGGCCGTCAAACTCACCGAACGGCCGTGGGAGGTGACGCGGGCCGACCTCGACCGCCTCGCCGAGGCGGGCTTCTCCGAGCGCGAAATCTGGGACATCGGCGCCATCACGGCGTTTTTCAACCTCAGCAACCGGCTGGCGAGCTTCGCGGATATGCGCCCGAATCCGGAGTTTCACACGCTCGGCCGCGAGGAATGAGACGATAGCACGGTCGGGGCACGAGAACTGTCGAAATCGACTCTATCCCGAGCAATAGTCGACGAATATATATTTTCGCCGAATCGCCCGGAAACCTTATGTTTCTGCTTTTCGTCGCTAGCAACGCAATGGCGACTGGTACGGTTGCGTTCTTTAACGACACTGGCGGTTACGGGTTCATCGAGACTGAAGATTCGGACGAAGACGTCTTCTTCCACA
>Ga0207757_100153_pt1 | contig 57621 bp, 58 predicted proteins | sample A23P3SouthBayCA_2_FD_187752 | JGI IMG/M metagenome (GOLD analysis project Ga0207757, IMG submission 187752) | Aerobic enrichment media microbial communities from Eden Landing Ponds, California, USA - A23 P3 (2) (SPAdes) | ecosystem: Environmental > Aquatic > Marine > Unclassified | place... | reverse complement strand
AGTCCCAGTTCTACGGCCTGATGCTGTTCATGGAGGCGAACCTGCTCGGCGTCTTCACGGCGCTCGACTTCTTCGTCTGGTTCGTCTTCTGGGAGGCCGTCCTCCTGCCGATGTACTTCCTCATCGGCGTCTGGGGCGGCCCCCGGCGGAAGTACGCCGCGATCAAGTTCTTCGTCTACACCAACATCGCGTCGCTCGCGATGTTCATCGGCTTCATCGCCCTCGTCTTCGGCCTCGGCGACTCGGTGTCGTCACTGGACATGCCGGTCATCGCGCAGGCGCTCCGGGCGGGCGAACTCGGATCGCTGTACGGCATCCCGGCCGCCACGCTCCGGACCGTCGCCTTCGTGGCGATGTTCCTCGGCTTCGCGGTGAAGGTGCCCATCGTCCCCTTCCACACGTGGCTGCCGGACGCCCACGTCGAGGCGCCGTCACCGGTGTCGGTGATGCTGGCGGGCGTCCTCCTGAAGATGGGGACGTATGCGTTGCTGCGGTTCAACTTCACCATGCTGCCGGAGACGGCGACGCAGTTCGCCGTGCCAATCGCGTTGATCGCCGTGATCAGCGTCATCTACGGCGCGATGCTCGCACTGGCCCAACAGGACCTCAAGCGAATCGTCGCTTACTCCTCCGTGTCGTCGATGGGCTACGTCATCCTCGGCCTGATCGCCTACACGACCTACGGGGTCGGCGGGGCGACCTTCCAGATGATCGCCCACGGCCTCATCTCGGGGCTGATGTTCATGTCGGTCGGCGTCATCTACAACGCCACCCACACGCGGATGGTGGGCGACATGTCCGGCATGGCCGACCGAATGCCGGTCACCACGGGCATCCTGATCGCCGGCGCCTTCGGCTACATGGGCCTGCCCCTGATGGCCGGCTTCGCGGGCGAGTTCTTCATCTTCAAGGGCGCCTTCGCGTCGACGGTCACGGCCGGGATGCCCCTCTACACCGCGGCCGCGATGTTCGGCATCGTCATCGTCGCCGGTTACCTGCTCTTTGCGATGCAGCGGACGCTCTTCGGGGCCTTCCGCCTCGAAACCGACTACGAGGTCGGTCCGGCCACGCTCCACGAGACGGTGCCGCTGGCCATCCTGCTCGTGACGATCATCGTCCTCGGGGTCGCCCCCGACCTCTTCTTCGGGATGATCCAGGATGCGGTGAATCCGCTCCTCGAATTCGGAGGTGAACTGTCGTGATCCCCATCCAGACCCAACTGCCGACCTGGACGGCCGTCGCGCCGACGCTCCTGCTCGGTCTGACGGCGCTCGTCCTCCTGCTCGTCGACAGCATCGACCCCGACTCGACCCGGCCGACAGCGCTCGCGGGCATCGCCGCGCTCGGGAGCGTCGCCACCCTCGCCGTCGCCGGCTGGTTCCTCCTCGCGGGGACCGGCCAGACCGGCACCGGTGGCGCCATCGAACTCTACGGTGGCTCCATCGTCGTCGACGGGCTGAGTCTGTTCTTCACCGTCATCTTCGCCAGCGTCGCCGCCATGGTGTCGCTGGCGAGTTACGACTACCTGCGCGACCGCACCTACCAGGCGGAGTTCTACGCCCTGGTGATGCTGGCCGCGACGGGGATGAGCCTCATGAGTTCGGCGGGGTCGCTGGTGACGGTCTTCGTCAGCCTCGAACTCGCCTCGCTACCGTCGTACGCCCTCGTGGCCTTCCTCAAGAACAACCGCGGGAGCGTCGAAGCGGGGCTGAAGTACTTCCTCGTCGGCGCCGTCTCCTCCGCGGTCTTCGCCTTCGGCATCTCGCTCGTCTACGCCGTGACGGGATCGCTCCTGCTCTCGGACGTGGCGGCGGCTATCGGTGATGCAGGTGACTTCGTCGGCATCGCGGGCGTCGGTATCGTCATGATCGCCGGCGGCTTCGCGTTCAAGACGGCCTCGGTTCCCTTCCACTTCTGGGCGCCGGAGGCGTACGAAGGCGCACCGGCACCGATCAGCGCCTTCCTCTCGTCGGCGTCGAAGGCGGCCGGCTTCGCCGTCGCCTTCCGCGTCTTCGCGGTGGCCTTCCCCATCGACGCCGTCGTGCCGATGGGCATCGACTGGCCGCTGCTCTTCGCCATCCTCGCCGTCGTCACGATGACGCTCGGTAACTTCGCGGCGGCGACCCAAGAGAACGTCAAGCGGATGCTCGCGTACTCCTCGGTGGGGCACGCGGGCTACGCGCTGATCGGCCTCGCCGCCCTCTCCGGCGGCGGCCCCAACGGCAACGTGATGGGCGCGAGCATGGCGCACCTCCTGGTGTACGGCTTCATGAACACGGGCGCGTTCCTGTTCATCGCCATGGCCGAACACTGGGACGTGGGCCGGACTTTCGAGGACTACAACGGCCTCGCGACGCAGGCCCCAGTTGCCTGTCTCGCGATGACCGTCTTCATGTTCTCGCTGGCCGGCCTGCCTCCCTTCGGCGGCTTCCTCTCGAAGTACGCCCTCTTCTACGAGGCGATCCAGGGCGGCTTCTGGTGGCTCGCGGCCGTCGGCGCGATCAACAGCGCGCTGTCGCTGTTCTACTACTCGCGTGTGGTGAAGGCGATGTGGATCGAGGACCCGTCCGGCACGTTCGACCTCGGCGCGACGCCGCTTGGCATCTACGTCGCGGTGCTCGTCGCCGCCGTCGGGACGCTCGTGCTGCTGCCGGCGTTCGGGCCCGTCGTCGAGACGGCCCAGAGCGCCGCGACGGCGCTGTTCGCGTAACGGCCGATCAGTCGGCCGTCGGCGCCGCTCGCAACGTCGACCGGATCGCTTCCGTCACCTCTCGCGACCTGCGGACGGTGATGCCGTCCGTCGTTATATACACACCGCGGTCGCCGTCGATGACGCGCGTGACGAATCCGTTCTCGAACACCCGCAGCGTGTACTGGTAGCCGCCGAGTTCGCTGTCCGCGTAAGCCATCTGGGTGCGAAAGCCCGCCGCCTCGTGTTCGACCGACGCCGCGAGGTCGGCGTCGGCCTCCAGATCGGTGCGCAGATACACCTGTTCGTACGCGTCGGGCGTGAAGTACGTGATACTCCGTAGACTGTCTCCGACGGCCGTCCGGCAGGCGCTCACGAGTTGCTCCTCGAGCGACGGGTCGATGAGGTCGCGATCCTCGCTCATGATACATGATAACACGCGTCACAATATGATAACTCCATCGGCGGTCCGTGACGGTAGGGTTTTGAGTGGCGGGCGTAACGGACGGAGTATGGTGAGGCGGCTCGTGCTCGGGTGTGGGCCCGCCGGCGAAACCGTCGTGGGCGTCGCTTCGACGTGGGGTGGTGACCTCCGGGCTGTCGTCTCGGACGAAACCCGAATCGAGGGGCTCGACGGTGTCTCGGACGTGGTCCACGGCGATCCAGCGGACCCGGAGACGTATCCGGACGCGACGGACGTGGTGCTGATCCTCGGCGAGGACGCCGAACGCAACCTCGGAATCGCCCGACAGGCGCGGGCGGCGTTCCCCGACGCGCTGATCGTCGCCTGCGGCAGGGAAACGACGGAGCTCGGAGCCGTGGCCGACCGCGTCGTCGACACCCGACGGCTCGTCACCGACCGCATTCTCGAATCGAGCACTGGCGACGAGGCCGAGCGCATCTATCGACTGCTGGATATTCTCCGGAACATCGACGGGCGCCTGGCCGTGGTGATGCACGACAACCCCGATCCGGACGCCATCGCGTCGGCACTCGCGCTCTCCCAACTCGCCGAGGCGGTCGGCACCGATTCCGACCCCTGTTACTTCGGCGACATTTCGCATCAGGAGAACCGGGCGCTGGTGAACCTGCTGGAACTCGACCTCCACAACGTCGAGAGCCCCGAAGAACTCGCGGAGTACGCGGGCGTCGCTCTCGTCGACCACTCCCGGCCCGGCGTGAACGACGGGCTCGATCCACACACCGAGATCGACGTGGTGATCGACCACCACCCGCCGCGGGCGCCGGTCGAGGCGCGCTTTGTCGACCTCCGGAGCGGCGTGGGCGCGACCAGTACGCTCCTCGCGAAACACCTGGAACGACTCGGCATGACACCCGACCGGGTGGTCGCGACGGCGCTCCTGTACGGCATCCGGGTCGACACGCGTGATTTCACCCGCGAGGCCGCCGACTCCGACTTCGAAGCGGCGGCGTTCCTGCTCCCGCACGTCGACGAGTCTCTCCTCGAACGCGTCGAAGAACCCAGCATGAGCGCCGACGTACTCGCGACGCTGGCGGCGTCGATCCGCAACCGACGGGTGCGTGGGGACGTACTCACGAGCGGCGTCGGCCGCATCAACGACCGCGATGCCCTCGCACAGGCCGCGGACAAACTGCTGGACATGGAGGGTATCTGTGTCACCGTCGTCCACGGCTTTATGGACGAGACAGTGTACGTCTCCGCCCGAGCGCGGGGAACCGACGTCGATCTCGGTGAAGTGTTGCGCGACGCCCTCGGGTCGATCGGAAGCGCGGGCGGCCACGCGGATATGGCGGGCGCACAGATTCCGCTCGGCATCCTCGGCACCGTCGAAGAAGCGTCGACCGAGTCGCTAGCCAACATCGTCGACGACGTGATCGCCGGCCGCCTCTTCGAAGTGCTGGAGAATCCGCCGAGCGCCCCGCGGCGCGACTACCCTACCGACATCGCCTTCGAGTTTCCGCTGGCCGACGAATAGGGACGACCACCCTTTTGAGACTCGGTGTCGTACGGCCCCCAATGGCCGCGAACGCGACTGTCGAAGATTACATGACCCGCGACGTGGCGACGGTCTCACCGGACGACACCGTCGCCGAAGTGTCACGCCGGATCGTCGAGAGCGATGGCCACACCGGCTTTCCGGTGACCGACGGCCGCCACGTCGAGGGGTTCATCAGCGCCCGCGACCTGCTTGTGGCCGACGACAACGCACGAGTATTCACCGTCATGTCGGACGATCTCGTCGTCGCCCACCCCGACATGAAGGTCAACGACGCCGCGCGGGTGATCCTCCGGTCGGGTATCCAGAAACTCCCCGTCGTCGACGATGCGGGGAATCTGGTGGGCATCATCTCCAACACCGACGTGATCCGGAGCCAGATCGAGCGTGCCACGCCCGAAAAAGTCGGAAAGCTCATGCACACGCTCGAAGAGATCCACGAAATCGAGGTCGAGGAGGAGCGTCGTCAGATCGAACTCGAGAAGCTCACGCCGACACAGTCCCGGGTGTACGCCGACGAACTCCAGGGACGGAGCTACGAACTCGAACACGGGCTGGCCGAACCGCTGGTCGTCATCGACAACGGCGGGACACTCCTGCTCGCGGACGGCCACCACCGCGTCATGGCCGCCAACCGCCTCGACATCGAAGAGATGGACGCCTACATGATCGTCATCGACGAGGCGAACGAACTCGAACTCGGGATGCAACGCACCGCCAAGAAGGAGGGACTGGAGTCCATCGACGACATCCAGGTAGTCGACTACGCGCGCCACCCGCTGATCGAGACGACCGAACGGTTGCAAGAAGGGGGACGGTAGGCTACACGACGGGACGCGTCCCGGCGGTACCGGTTGGTGCCGGGGAGTCGTCGCCGGGACTGGTGCCGTCGCTCGGCCCGTCGTCACCATCGTCGATCCCTCCCTCACCGGCGTCGGGGCCGTCGCCGCCGTCTTCGTCGTCCGTCACGTCACCGTCTTCACCGTCCTCTTCGGGTCGGTCGACACCGACCAGATCGAGTTCGGGAACCAACATCCCAAGCACCGACAGGGAGTAGTACCGGACGAACGTGAGCGCCGGCACCTGCACGATCAGACCGACGACGATCAACACGAGGACGTACAGCGCGACGAGGATGCCGACGAGCACCCAGCCGACGGTGTGTGCGCCGGCGGCCGAGGTGGCGAAAAACAGCGCACCGCCGACGAGGGCGAACGGAATGGCGACGATCAGCGCCGCCAGGAGCACGACGAGAGACACCGCGAGGCTCACCGCGATGCCGAGAACGAACTTGGCGACGACGTAGAGGGCGGTCTGCTTCCATTCGGCGCGGAGCGTCGGCCAGAGACGTCGCCAGCTATCGAGGACGCCCCGGTCCTCGGTCAACATCGTCGGCACGACGAAGTCGGTCGTGAGCCCGAGCACGATGCTCGACACCAGCGCAGCGATGCCGAACAGGATCATCAGCGGGACGAGCAGTACGAGGAGGGCGGGCGAGACGCTGATACCGAGGCCGAACACCGCGATCAGTGGAAGGCCGAGGACCAGCAGACTCCCGAGACCGACGAGGAGGCGGAACCCGAACAGCCGCATGCCGGGCCAGAACTCCTCACGGAACGGGGCGCGGATCGACACGTCGCGGTCGCGAAGGCCGGCGATCAAGACGAACTCCATCACGGCACCGATGGCGCTCCAGACGAGCGAGAGCAGTACGATCAGGACGAGGATGCCGAGTACGATGGCAGCGATCGATCCAGGATCGGGCATCGATAGCGCCGAGAAATCGGGGGGTGGGCCACCACCACCGCCACCGCCGCCACCACCGGACGGCACGTTGAAGTTGCCACCGGTCGGCGCCCCGCCGCCGACGCCGACGAACAGGGCGATCAGGGCGAGGCGGAGCCAGCGGCCACGATCCACGGGCCGAAGGAGGCCTTCGGTGGCGTCACGGGCGTCTGACAGGGCCGCAAAGGCGTACCAGTCGGAGGGCATACCGTATCCCCCGCCGGGAAGTGACAAAAAGCCATAGGGTGTGTCTCGGAGCGGGACGATACTTCCTATATCCCGGCGATCGAACGCCCCACCATGACTCCGTTCGAGCGGCGGACCCACCGCGCACAGTCACGCCTGGACGCCGTCGGCGCCGACTGCCTCGCCCTGCCGCCGGGCCGGGACTGCTACTACCTGACCGGCGTCGGCGGCGAACAGAGCGACCGGCTCCACCTCCTTCTCGTTCCCGCCGACGGCGACCCGACGTTCGTGGTGCCGCGGCTCGAAGCCGAGCCGATCCGGGCGTCGACGTGGGTCGACGACGTGCGGGCGTGGGACGACGAAACCGGTCCCGACCCCGTCCTCGATCCGGTACTCGACGACCTGTCGCCGTCACGACTCCTCCTCGGGGACCGGCTGTGGACGGAGTTCGGGCTCGCCCTCCAGCGGCGCCTGCCGGACGCCTCGGTCGGTCTCGCGAGCGAGGTACTCGCACCCCTCCGACGCCGGAAAGACGACCGCGAACTCGACGCGCTCCGGGCGGCCGCGGACGCCGCGGACGCAACGATGCGTGACGTTCGCGCCCTCGGCACCGACGCGGTCGGCTGGACGGAGGCGGAACTCGCCGATTTCGTCGTGGAGCGACTCGCCGTCCACGGCGGCACGGGCGTCGCCTTCGACACCATCGTCGCGGCGGGGCCGAACGGCGCCGATCCGCACCACGCGAGCGGCGACCGGGAGATCCGCGCGGGCGACCCCGTCGTCCTCGACTTCGGGACGCTGGTGGAGGGGTACGTGAGCGACCAGACCCGGACGGTCGTCTTCGACGGCGAGCCACCGGCCGAGTTCGAGACGGTCCACGGCGTCGTCCGCGAGGCGCAGTCGGCGGGGGTGGCGGCGGTCGAACCCGGCGTGACGGCGGGAGCGGTGGACCGCGCCGTCCGCACCATCATCGAAGACGCGGGCTACGGCGACCGATTCGTCCATCGGACGGGTCACGGCGTCGGGCTAGAGATCCACGAGGAACCGAACATCGCCGCGGGGAGCGAGACGACGCTCGAACCGGGGATGGCCTTCAGCGTCGAACCGGGCGTCTACCTCCCCGACTGCTTCGGGGTGCGAATCGAGGACCTGGTGGTGGTGACCGGTGACGGCGGAGAGCGCCTGAACCACACGGACCGGGGGTGGCGGTGCTGAACGCGGGCGTCTACTCGTCCCTGTCCGCGTCGGCACCTGCGTCGTCGTCTGGCCCACCGATCAGCGCGTCCACGTCGGCGTGGTCGGCCAACAGCGACCCCATCACGTCGACGGTGTGTTCGTCGCGGGTGCGCCCCCCACGGACCACCTCTTCGGCGCGTTCGAGCGTCGAGAGCGTGTCGGCACTCGACAGCAGGACGGGCACGCCCTTCTCCGCGGCTTTGCCGAGGATGGCCCCCGGTGGCCGACGGCCACCGGTGACGACCAGACACGTGATGCCCGACGCCTCCAGCGCTGCAGTGTGGATGTCGGTCCGGTCGCCGCCGGTGACGACCGCAGCGTCTTTGGTCCGGCGGAAGAAGCGAAGCGCCTCCTCGCCGCTCATCGCACCCACGAGGAAGCGTTCGACGACGCCGTCGGTCGGCACGTCGGTCAGGGTCTCGACGCCGAGTTCGCTCGCGAGTTCCGCGACGGTGACGCCTGCGAGGTCCGGATCACGGGGGAGGACGCCAACGACGGGGATGCCCTTCCCTTCGAGGAACGGCGCGACGACGCTCTCGACTTCGTCGTAGGCGGCTTCGGGCACCCGGTTGAAGATGATGCCGACGAGTCGGTCGCCCAGCCGGCGGGCGGCCGCGAGGGCGTCGTCCACGTCCGCCGGCGATCCGTAGTCGGCGATCAGGACCACGTCGGCGTCGAGCAGCTCCGCCACGTCCGCATCGGTGAGGTCGACGACGCCGCCAGTCGTGAGGCGGCCACCGCCCTCGACGACGACGAGATCCCGTCCGTCCGAGATGGCATCGAATCCCTCACGGACGCGCTCCCGGAGTTCGTCCGGCCGTTCTCGGCCTTCCATCGCGCTCCGGACGAACGTCGGCGAGTAGACGATTGGCTCCATTTCGTGTATCTCGTCGTCGGTGCCGAGGAGTTCGCGCGCGAGCATCGGGTCGCGATCCAGCGTCTTGCCGACGTGGCTCTGGAGACGCGTCCCTTTTGGTTTCATGTAGCCGACGCGTCGCCCCTGGGCCTGCGCGTGGCGGCCGAGCGCGATCGCGATCGCCGTCTTGCCTGTGCTCTCTCCGGTTGCGGTGACGAGTACGGTGTTCATAGTTCGAGGGTGAGTCGGAGGTCGACGGCCACGACGCCGTCCGGGCGGGCGACCAGCGGGTTCACGTCGAGTTCCACGATTTCGGGGAAGTCGGTGACGAGTTGGGAGAGGCGACAGAGCGTCTCGGCGACGGCAGCGCGGTCGACGGGGTCGCGTCCCCGCGCTCCGGATAGGAGGGGGGCCGCTCGAATCTCGTCGGTCATCTCCCGGGCGTCCGCTTCGGCGAGGGGGGCGACGCGAACCGCGGTGTCCTCCATCACCTCGACGAAGATGCCGCCGAGGCCGAAGAGGACGAGCGGACCGAACTGCGGATCGCGGTTCGTGCCGACGATGGTCTCGACGCCCGTCTCCATCTCCACCATCTCCTGTACCTGCACGCCGAGGATCGTCGCGTCGGGCTGGTAGTTGCGCGCGCGGGCGACCAGATCCTCGAAGGCGTCGTACACCTCCTCGTGGGGCACGCCGACTTTCACGCCGCCGATGTCGGACTTGTGGAGGATGTCGGGGCTGACGACCTTCATCACGACGGGATCGCCGAGATCCTCGGCCACGTCGAGGGCGTCGACCGGCGACTCGACCACCGTCCCCGAAGGCGTCGGGATGCCGTAGGCATCGAGCAGCGGCATCGCCTCGACGCCGAGGCGGGTCGCCCCTCGCTCGCGGGCGCGATCCAGCACCGTCGCCGCCGCCTCGCGGTCCACGTCGTACGTCGTCGGCTCGGGGTACTCGCGCGCGCGAATCTCGCGGTAGCGTTCGAGCGTTCCGAGGCTCTCGACGGCCCGCGCGGGGTCGAAGTAGTTTGGAATGCCCGCCTCGACGAGGGTGTCGTCCGCTTTCCGGGCCCGCTCGCCGCCCATCAGACACGTCGTCACCGGGAGGCCGTGATCGGCCTGCAGGTCGGCCACGTCGCCGGCGAGACGGCCGAAATCGAGCGTCGCGGTGGGGGCGGCGATGACGACAGCCGCCCCCACGGCGTCGTCCGCGAGGACGGTATCGACGGCCGCACGCAGGCGCTCGTTGTCGGCGTCGCCGATGACGTCGACGGGGTTGTAGACGTTCGCGCCCGCCGGGAGTCGATCGCGGAGGCGGCCGACGGTGTCGCTTCCAAACTCGGCGAGCGAGAGGGGCACGTCGCCGACGGCGTCGGCCGCCATCACGCCCGGGCCGCCGGCGTTGGTGATCACGGCGACGCCGTCCGTCTCGGGCAGAGGTTGGCCGGCGAGGACGCGCGCGGCGTCGAAGAGATCCTGGACCGTCTCCGCACGGATGACGCCAGCCTGCCGGAGACCGGCCTCGTACGCGCGGTCGCGCCCGGCCATCGCGCCGGTGTGCGAGGAAGCCGCCTGCGCCCCCGCATCGGTCCGCCCCGACTTCACGACGACGACGGGCGTCTCGCGGGTCACGTCGCGGGCCACGTCCACGAACCGACGGCCGTCCTCGATACTCTCGAGGTAGCCGACGATCACGTCCGTCCCCTTGTCGTCACCCCACGAGGCGACGAAGTCCGTCTCGTCGAGGACGGCCTTGTTGCCGAGCGACACCACGTCCTTGAAGCCGACGCCGTGGTCGGCCGCCCAGTCGAGGACGGCGGTGACGAACGCGCCGGACTGACTCAGGAAGGAGACCGATCCCGACGGCGCCGATCGGGGGGCGAACGTCGCGTTCAGCCCCACTGGTGTGCTGATGATGCCAAGGCAGTTCGGACCGACGAGGTTCAGATCGAACGCCTCGGCAGCGGCTTCGAGATCATTCTCCCGAGTGGCTCCTTCACTGCCGGTTTCGCCGAAACCGGCCGTGATGACGACGACATCGTCGATGCCAGCCGCACCGATCTCGCGCACCACGTCGACGGCGGCCGCCGCGGGGACGGCCACGACCGCCAGATCCGCGCCCGTCCCGCGCACGTCGTCGGCGCAGTCCAGTCCACACACCGTCTCGTAGTTCGGGTTGACGGGGACGATCTCGCCCCGGAAGTCGGCCTGGAGGTTCTCGACGAGCGCCCGGCCGACCGATCCCCGGCGCTCCGTCGCCCCGATCACGGCGACCCGCTCCGGGGAGAACAGCGAGGAGAGTTGTCCCATCGACCGCGGCTACCACCGCGCGCCGCATAAACGCGACGGGTCGACCGGCCGATTTAGGCCGACCAAATGTATCGAGAATATGATAATACTTAACCCAGTCCACGCCCGAGAATCGGCCGATGGCGCTGCTCGGGAATCTCGTGTTCGTCTTCGTCGCCGGACTGTTGACGGCGCTTGCGACCGGCCTCGGGGCGCTTCCCTTCTTCGTGGTCGACGACGTGAGCGACCGCTGGAACGTGGCGCTGTGGGGGCTCGCCTCGGGGATCATGGTCTCAGCGTCGGTGTTCGGGCTGGTGTTCGAGGGGCTGTCGGCGGCCGACTCGCCCTTAGAGATCGTGCCCGGCCTGCTCGCGGGCGTCGTCCTCGTCGTCGTCGCCCACGAGGTGATCGAGGGGTACGAGGTGAATCCCCGGAAGTACGAAACAGCGGATTTCCGGAAACTCCTGCTCATCCTCGGCGTGCTGACCGTCCACAGCTTCCCCGAAGGGGTCGCCGTGGGCGTCGCGTTCGCCGACCTCGGCCTCGACGCCGCCGCGGGCGCCTCCATCGGCCTGTTCGGGATGACGGTCCCCCTCCTTGCCGTCTTCATGACCGTCGCCATCTCCATCCACAACGTCCCGGAGGGAGTGGCCATCTCGATTCCGCTCCGGACGCTCGGCGTCTCGGAGTGGAAGATGGTCTGGTGGGCCGTCTTCTCCAGCCTCCCACAACCGCTCGGCGCGGTGATCGCGTACCTGTTCGTTCGGATCGCCCGCGAGTTCCTGCCGATGGGCTTTGGCTTCGCCGCCGGCGCGATGATCTACCTCGTCGTCACGGAGTTCATCCCCGAAGCCCTCGACATCGGCGAGGGACTACCGGGCGGCGGGCGACGCGAACTCGTCGCCGGCGTCACCGTCGGCGTCCTCGCGATGCTGCCGCTGCTTTTCGTCTAGTGGTCGTGGCCCGTTGCCTCGCCGAAGGTCATCCCGAACCGCTCCTCGAACAGTTCCTCGGCCGTCTCGTTGATCGCCGCCAGATCGGCAGGCACGTCGCCCTCGGCGTGGTGGACGATAGCGTGGGATCGCTGGACGAAAGAGAGAAGCGCGATTTCCGCGACGACCGTCGTCGGCGCTTCGCCCTGCTCCGCGAGGGCGTCGACCAACCCCTCGGGCAGTTCGAGTTCGTCAGTATCGCCGTCCGGGCCTTCGATGGTGTACGTCTCGGTGTCGACCATGGCGCCTACTCGGGGCGCCCGGTATAAGGGCGTGTGGAAAACGGTCTAGTCGTCGCTCTCGGCGGCAGCCGGCTCCTCGGTCTCCGCGGCCGCACGTTCGCGCGCCAGGTCTTCGAGGTAGCCGTCGGCGTCGATGGCGGCCTTACAGCCCATCCCACCGGCCGTGATGGCCTGTTGGTAGTGGAAGTCGACGACGTCGCCCGCGCCGAAGAGGCCGGGGACGCCCGTCGCCGTCTGCCCGCCGCCGTCGCCGCCTGCGGTTTCGAGGTATCCCTCGTCGTCCATCTCCACGTTCAGCCCCTCCAGATACGCGGTGTTCGGCGTGTGGCCGATGGCGTAGAAAACGGCACCGGCGTCGAACGCGAACTCGTCGGTCTCCGGGTCGTCGAGCTTGTCAGTCGGGTGGCCCTCGGGGTTGTGGACCATCGTCACGTGGTCGACGCCCTCCGACTGGGTGCCGTGGAGTTCCGTGACTTCCGTGTTGAGTTTGAGTTCGATATCGCCCTCGTCGACGTGTTCCATCACGCGGTCGATCCAGTAGTCCTCGGCGCGGAACTCGTCGCGTCGGTGGACGAGATAGACGGTCGAGGCGAACTTGGTGAGGAAGACGGCCTCCTCGCAGGCGGCGTCGCCGCCGCCCACGACGACGATTTTCTCGTCGCGGAAAAAGGCGCCGTCACAGGTGGCACACGTCGACAGCCCGTAGCCCATGAGTTCGTCCTCGCCTGGAATCCCGAGAGTCCGGGCACTGGCGCCCGAGGCGGCGATGAACGCGTCCGCCGTGTACTCCGTGCCGCTGGTCAGGGTGACGCGGAAGGTGTGCCCCGGCCCGGCCCCCTCCTCGACGTCGACCGACTCGATGACGCCGTTTTTCACCTCGGCCCCGAACTTCCGGGCCTGTTCTTTCATGTTGGTGACTAGCTCCGGCCCGCTGATCCCCTCGGGGAAACCGGGGTAGTTGTCCACGTCGGTCGTCAGCGTCAGCTGGCCTCCGGGTTCGTCGCCCTCGAACACCAGCGGCTCGTTGTTCGACCGGCCAGCGTAGATGGCGGCCGTGAGTCCCGAAATCCCGCTCCCCGCGATGATGAGACGCCGGTGTTCGGCGCCATCGCTCTCGCTCATACTTAGGGTAGGTGGGAGGGGCCCATTTAGCTTGCGCTGTCGGGTCGCGAGCGCGCGATTCCGGTCACACACCTTCTTGTCCCGTGCCAACTCATCGCCGGCCATGCCCGCCGACCTGCTCGAGAAGACCGACCGCTACGAGCGGATGCTCGCAGACGCCCTCGCCGAGGCGGAGACGCGCCCGCCCACGAACACGCCCCTCGGCGAGGCGGCCGCGGAGTGCCGAGAGATGGCCGAATCCTACCTCGACGACGGTCGTCACTTCCGCGAGAGCGGTGATCCCGTGAACGCCCTCGCCTCGTTCTCGTACGGCTACGGGTGGCTCGACGCGGGCGTGCGGATGGGTCTCTTTGCCGTCCCCGAGGACACGGACCTGTTCACCGTGTAGGCAACGTACTATACCCATCGACAACGAACGTGAAGGCATGCCACGACCTCACACCGACGGCGGCACGGCAGTCGACCCCGAACGCTACGCCCGCTTCGACACCCGCGCGGGCAACCCCGCGATGACCCCCGACGGCCGATTGCTCGTCAGCAACCACCCGTTCCCGTACGAGGACGACCCGGAGTACCGCGTCGTCGAGTACGTCGACGACGGCGAGGTACGACCCTTCCCGAACGAGGACTGGAGCACGCCCCCCGGCGACGACGGCGTCGGCATCCACACCCTCATCGGCCTGCGCGCCGACCCGGATGGGATGGTCCGCATCCTCGACATCGGCAACGTCGCCGAGGGCCACCTCCCCAAACTCGTCTCGTGGGACACGACGACCGACCGCCTCCACCGCGTCGACCACGTCCCCGCACACGCGACGACGGAGCTATCCTTCATGCAGGATTTCGCGTACGACGCGGTGCGCAACGCCATCTACATCGCGGACCTGGGACTGAGCGACGAGCCGAGCGATCCGGGCAAGCCCGCCCTCGTGGTCCTCGACCTCGATACGGGCCGAACCCGCCGGGTGATCGAGGACCATCCGAGCGTCCTACCCGAGGAGGGCGTGACGCCGGTGATCGAGGGCGGGCCCGTGGTCCAGGAGAACGCTGCGGGCGAGTACGAACCCATGAGTGCCGGCCTCGACGGCATCACCATCGACCCCGCCTTCGAGTGGGTGTACTACTGTGGCATCACGACCGAGAGCGTCTATCGGATCCGCGCCGCCGACCTCCTGGACGAGTCGCTCTCCGACGCCGAACTCGACGACCGGATCGAGCGCTACGGCGACAAGGAGGTCTGTGACGGCATCACCGTCGACACCGCGGGCAACGTCTACATCACCGACATGACCAACAACGCCATCGGCGTGACACGGCCGTCGGGCGAGTACGAGGTGCTCGCCCGCGACGACGAGAAGTTTCTGTGGCCCGACGGCTTCTGCTGTGGGCCGGACGGCCACATCTACCTCACCGTCACCCAGCTCCATCGTGCGCCGCCGTTCAACAGGGGCGAGGAGGAGTCGTACCACCCCTTCGAACTGTTCCGGTTCGAGAGTTTGGCGCCGGTGACGGTGGGGCGGTAGAGGGCGGCTCAGGGCCGCTCGTACTCGGGGTCGAACATCCGCGCCGCCTCGGGATCCGGATCGCCCGCGGTGACGTTGTACCGACCGAAGTCCTCGACCCCCGCCGCCCGGAGGAGTTCCTCGTCGTACACGGCGTGGCCGCTGAACGCCGCCGGATCGCGGTCGAGGAGTTCAAGCACCGTGTCCGCGACGACCGCCGGCGTCCGCCAGTCGTCCTCGTCGCCCAGTCCGAAATAGCGCGTCGCCCGCGTCTCGATCAGCGTGACCGGCCAGAACGCGTTCGCGGCGATCGAGTCGTCGAGTTCCGCGGCGAGCGAGAGGGTGACGAACGTCATCCCCAGTTTCGCCCACGCGTACGCCGCCTTCCCCGGCGCCCGGTCCATCCGGATCGGCGGCGCGTTCGTCAGGATATGTCCGCCGCCAACCGCCCGGAGATGTGGGAGGAACGCACGGGAGACGAGGTAGGTTCCGCGGACGTTCACCTCTGTCAGCAGGTCGAAGCGGTCGGCCGGAAGGTCCTCGATGGCCGCCTGCTGGATCGCGCTCGCGTTGTTGATAACGATGTCCACCTCGCCGAAAGTGTCGACTGCTTCGTCGGCGGCAGCCCGCACGGCGTCCGCGTCGCGCACGTCCAACTGGATGGCGTGGGCGTCGACGCCGCGGTCTTCACACGCCGCCGCCGTCTCGTGGATGGTTCCCTCGAGTTCGGTGTCGCTGTCGTCGACGGTCTTCCCAGTCGAGACGACGTTACAGCCGGCCTCGGCGAGGGACAGCGCGATCTCTTTTCCGATCCCCCGCGTCGTCCCCGTGATGAACGCGGTCCGTCCGTGCAGGTCCGGTCGCTGGTAGGTCACGTGCGTCGCTATCGCGCCCGTCGCCTAAGAGTGTCGCCGACCCAAAGCTTCAATCGACCGTGGCCGAAGGGTGGCACGATGAACGGATCGTCGACCGGACGAACCACGCACGCGAGCGTCGAGACGCCGTGACCGACCCCGTCGATCCGGACGACGGACCCGCACACTCCGCCACCCTCGACGTCGAGTTCGGACCGTCGGTCGTCGGCCTCCTCGTCGGCGCCGGTGGCCTGCTCTTTCTTGTCGACCCCCTCGTCGGCGCCATCGCGCTCGGTCCGATCCGGGCGCGGCCCGTCGCGCTCTCGACGGTGGTGCTCGGCGTCGGCTTCTGTCTCGGTGCCGGCGTCTTCGGCCGCCGCGGCCACCGACTCTTCGCCGCCGCCCACGCCGTCTTCGGACTCGCGTGGCTGGGCGTCGGCGTCGGCACCGCCCTCGGGAGCGGCCCACTCGTCGTCGGGGCCGTTCTGCCCGTCGTCGCTGGCGCGGGGTGGCTGGTCGCCCAAACGCAGGTGTGGTAGGGGTGTCGCCGCGGCCGTCAGTACCGATACGTCGGCCCGTCGTCGCCGTCCTCGATATCGACGCCGAGGGCCTCCAGATCGTCCCGGAGTTCGTCGGCACGCTCGTAGTTGTCCGCCTCGCGTTCGGCCTCGCGCACGTCGAGGACGAGTTCGATCAGGTCGTCGGCGAGGTGCGCCTCGCCACCCGCATCGGCACCGCCGAAGTCCAGTCCGAGGACGCCCTCCGCGAGGTCCTCGAAGGCCTCCACCGCCTTCCGGAGGCCCACGTAGTCGTACTTCTCGCGCCCGCCGACGTGACGGTTGACCGCCGACGTGAGTTCCAGCAGGGCGGCCGTCGCCTCACGCACCCCGAAGTCGTCGTTCATGGCCGCGGTGAACGTCTCGCGAGTCCGCTCGACGGCCGTCCGCAGCGCCTCGTCCTCGACCTTGGTTCGGGCGTCGACGCTGTCGCAGGCGTCGACGGCCGCCCCGTGGGCGCGTTCGAGGCGCTCCCAGCGTTCCTCGGCCTCGTTCATCGCCGCCTCGCTGTAGGTCTGTTTCGACCCGTAGTTGGTCGAGAGATAGAACGTCCGGATGACGTTCGGACCGAACTCGGCGAGGGCGTCGGCGACGTAAAAGTAGTTGCCGAGGCTGGAACTCATCTTTTCCCCCGCCGTCTCCAGCAACCCCGTGTGGAGCCAGTAGCGGGCGAACTGCTCGCCCGTCGCCGCCTCGCTCTGGGCGATTTCGTTCTCGTGGTGAGGAAAGACCAGGTCGTGGCCCCCGACGTGGATGTCGATGGTGTCGTCGAGGTGGGCCGTGCTCATCGCGGAGCATTCGATGTGCCAGCCGGGCCGTCCGTCTCCCCACGGCGACTCCCACGTCTCGCCCGACGGTGGACTGTCGCCGAGGGACTGGTCGTCTTTACGGTGTTCGGCCACGTCGCTGGGGGAGACGCCGTCGGCCTTCCAGAGCGCGAAGTCGGCGGGGTGGCGCTTCTCGGAACGCTCGTCCGGGGCGCCTTGTGCCTCCATGTCCTCCAAGCGCTGGTTCGAGAGTTTGCCGTAGTCCTCGAACTGCGTCACGTCGAAGTAGACGGAGCCGTTCGTCTCGTAGGCGTAGCCGCGGTCGATCAGTGTCTCCACGAGAGCAACGATTTCGGGGACGTGTTCGGACACCCGGGGGTACACCGCCGCACGCTTCAGGTTCAGGCCGCGCATGTCGGCGATGACGGAGGCGATGAATCCTTCGGCCACGTCGAGTTCCGACTCGCCGAGGTCGTCCTCGCCGACGCGAGCGACGATTTTCTCGTTCACGTCGGTGAAGTTCTCGACGTGGCGCACGTCGTAGCCACAGTGGTCCAGCCACCGGTGCATCACGTCGGCGTGTGTCCACACGCGAGCGTGGCCGAGGTGCGCGTCGTCCGAGACCGTCAGCCCACAGACGTACAGCAGGACTTCCCCGCCCCCTGGCTCGAACTCCTCTCGCTCGCCCGTCAGCGTGTTGGTCACGGACAGCGTCATGGGAGAGCCGTTCCGCGTGGAGGCATTAATATCTGTAGAAACGCCCTCAGGGCGGCGAAGGGACCGCCTCGAACGACGCTTCGAGGACGCGGAGCGCCCGCCCGCCGGACCGGCCGTCGACGACGATCAGCAGGTGGTCGTCGGCGACGGCGGCGGCCTCGACGTCGATGCCGACGGCCGCCAGCCGGTCGAGCACCGTCGCCAGCGCGCGGGCGTCCACGTCGCCGGTTCCGAGCAGAGCGGTCGCCGATCCGGCGTCGGCAACGACCGTCCGGTCGCCGACGACGAGCAACGGCTCCTCGGCGTCGGTCGCGGCGACAACGCCGACGCCGCGCTGAACCGTCACGCGCGTCGAGCGTGCTGTCGACTCGTGGTCGGGGAGCGCTGCGGCGAACCGACGGAGCGCGGCCGCGACGGCGTCCTCGTTCGCGTCGACGTCGAGCATTGTCGCGGCAGCGCGGTAGTTGACGACGCCCGCCCGGAGCGCGTCGAGGAGGAAGGGCCGCTCGCGGACGGCCTCACGGGTCCGTTCGGCGATGGACATGTCGTGGCGTCGTGACGGGGGCTACTACAACGTACCGCTCGCCGTGCTCATCGATTCACGTCACCCAAATTTCAGAAATGGCGTTCGGATTACAGTTATGCGTCGCCGTTCCGTGGTGGCGAACGCGACGACCGCCTCCGGATCCGTCGCAACACGGTCCCCACTGACGCTTGCTGTCCGCCCTGCTCATACTGCCGGCTGTAAGTCAATCAAGAGATCCGTCTCCCTGGGGTGACGGACCCCTTGAAACAGTTACAGCCGGCAGTATCAGACGGATTCGACTTCGACGTAGACATCGGTACCCGCCCCGAGGTTGTCGGCGACGGGGCAACGTTCCTCGACCGTAGCCATCCAGTCCTCCACGGTGTCGGCGTCGGCGTCGGTGTCGACGGTCACCTGCGCGCGGATCGCCCCGAATCCCGCGCGGGACGCCGTCTCGCCGCCCTTGTACTTCGTGGGGTCGATGTCGCCCTCGACGTGGATGTCGAAGTCGCGGAGGACGATGCCGCGCTCCTTGGCCACGAGGTGGCCGATGACGTTGATGCACGCCGCCAGCGAACCGAGCAGATGTTCGAGCGGGCTCGCCTCGCCGATGGCGAACTCCGTCTCCGCCGTCTCGATGGTAGTTCGTTTCGGGCCCTCGCTCCGGCCGGTGACTGCGATGGTGGTCGTGGATTCCTGTGCCATGAGTCACGCCACGTGTCAATAGAATATAATTCGGACGGGCGGTTCTCGGGCGCCGGGAATCAGACGACCTGTCGGGCTGGAGAATCAAAGCCCGTATATCGGGGCCCCCGTGTATAGGGTGTACGAATGACTGACGTTAGCGTCATCGGGTGTGGCCACATGGGGAGTGCCCTCGTCAAAGGGCTCTCCCGGACCGACACTCACAGGGTGACGGCCTGCGATCTGGATACCGCCGTCCTCGAAGCGGTCGAGCCGTACTGCTCGCAGACGACGACCGACATCGCGGCGGCCGCGACCGCCGACGTGGTGTTCGTCGCGGTGAAGCCCAAGGCCATCGAGGCGGTTCTCGCCGACCTCGATCTCCCGGCCGACGCGACGCTCGTCACCATCGCCGCGGGCGTCCCGCGGTCGTTCGTCCGGCAGCACACGGACGCGACGGTGATACGGGTCATGCCGAACCTCGCCGCCGAGACGGGCAACATGGCCGCGGCCGTAGCCTGGGACGAACCCGACGAGGAGGTTGCGGCCCTCCTCGACGACCTGGGCGAGTTCGTCGAAATCGACGAGGCGTCGATGGACGTGGCGACAGCGCTGAACGGGAGCGGCCCGGCGTTCGTCTACTACCTCATCCAGGCGATGGCGAAGGCGGCTGCCGCGGAGGGGCTGGACCGCGACGCGGCGGAGACCCTCGCGGCCCAGACGTTCAAGGGAGCCGCCGAGACGGCGATCCGGTCCGAAGAGGGCCTCGACGATCTGATCGACGCCGTCTGTTCGCCGGGCGGCACGACCATCGAGGGGATGGAAGTCCTCTGGGACAGCGACGTGGAGTCGGTGATCGACGAGACGCTGGGTGCGGCCGCCGACCGCTCCCGGGAACTGGCCGGCGGCTTCGACGATGAGTGAGGTCGTCGCCACCGAGGAGATAACACGAACCCGTCAACTCGCTGCCGACGCCGACCGCATCGTCGTGAAAGCGGGCACCAACTCCCTCACCGACGACGGGTCCAACCTCGACGACGACAAACTCGACAAACTCGTCGACGATCTGGAGGCCCTCCTCGAACGCGGAAAGGAGGTCATCCTCGTCTCTTCGGGCGCTATCGGGGCCGGCAAAGGCCGCGTCGGCTACCCGCACGAGACGGTCGAGGAGTCGCAGGCACTGTCGACAGTGGGGCAGAGCCACCTCATGCGCCGGTACACGGAGAGTTTCGAACGGTACGACCGAACGGTCGCTCAGATTCTGCTGACCGATCACGACCTGGAGAACCCCGAGCGGTTCACCAACTTCCGCAACACCATCGAGACGCTGCTGGAGTGGGGGGTCGTCCCCATCATCAACGAGAACGACGCGGTGGCGACCGAGGAGATTCGGATCGGCGACAACGACATGCTCTCCTCGTCCGTCGCCATCGGCGTCGACGTCGACCTGCTGGTGACGCTCACGGACGTGGACGGCGTCTACACCGGCAATCCGAAATCGGATCCCGACGCGGAGCGCATCGAGGCGGTCGGACGCAACTACGGCCGGGTGCAGGAACTCATCGCCGGCGGGTCGAGCGAGGGGTACGGATTCGGGGGCATCCGGACGAAAGTGGAAGGCGCCCGCGACGCGAGCGAACACGGTATTCCCGCGATTATCGCCGGGTCGGCCGAGCCGGACGTCCTGGAACGAATCGCTACTGGCAAATCCGTGGGGACGATATTCATCCCCGTGAACGGTGTTATCGATGACTGAGCAAGCCACTGAACGGAAGGTCGCGGAGGCACAGACTGCCGCGCTGGAGTTGGCGAAACTGGACGACAGTGAACGGGCCGCCGCCCTGCACGCGATGGCCGACGCCATCGAAGCCAAAGCGGAGCGCATCCTCGACGCCAACGAGACGGACGTAACGGAGGGCGAGGAGCTCTTGGCGGCCGGGGAGTACAGTCAGGCGCTCGTCGACCGCCTGAAACTCTCCGAATCGAAACTCGGCGACATCGCAGCGATGGTACGGAGCGTCGCGGAGCAGGACGACCCGCTCGGCCGGACGCTCACCGCCCGCCGACTCGACGACGGTCTCGAACTCTACAAGATTGGGGTTCCCATCGGCGTCATCGGGACGGTCTTCGAGTCGCGTCCCGACGCGCTGGTTCAGATCGCCGCGCTGAGCCTGAAATCGGGCAACGCGGTCATCCTCAAGGGCGGGAGCGAGGCCAGCCACTCCAACCGCGTCCTCTACGAGATCATCCGTGACGCGACGGCCGACATGCCCGACGGCTGGGCACAGCTCATCGAGGCCCGCGAGGACGTGAACACCATGCTCGACATGGACGACTCGATCGACCTCCTCATGCCCCGCGGGTCCTCGGACTTTGTCAGCTACATTCAAGACAACACCCAGATTCCCGTCCTCGGGCACACTGAGGGCGTGTGTCACGTCCTCGTCGACCGCGACGCGGATCTGGAGATGGCCGAGGACGTTGCCTTCGACGCGAAGGTGCAGTATCCGGCCGTCTGCAACGCCGTCGAGACGCTGCTGGTCCACGAGTCGGTGGCCGCCGACTTCCTGCCCGGCATGGTCGACCGATACCGCGAGGCGGGCGTCACCCTCCGCGGCGACGCCGCGACGCGCGAGGTGGTCAACCTCGATCCCGCGACCGACGAGGACTGGGAGACGGAGTACGGCGACCTCGAACTCTCGATCAAGGTCGTCGACTCCCTATCGGCCGCCATCGACCACGTCAACCGGTACGGCTCGAAGCACACGGAGTCCATCCTGACCGAGGACGCCGACCGGGCCGGGACGTTCATGCGGAGCATCGACGCGGCGAGCGTCTTCCACAACGCGTCGACCCGCTTCGCCGACGGCTACCGCTACGGGCTGGGCGCCGAAGTCGGCATCAGCACGGGGAAAATCCACGCCCGTGGCCCCGTCGGACTGGAGGGGCTCACCACCTACAAGTACTACCTCGAAGGTGACGGGCAACTCGTCGCCACCTACTCCGGGGAGAACGCGAAGCCCTACCTTCACGAGGAGTTCGAGGGCGAGTGGGTTCCCGGTCACCTGGCGGAGTAGTGGGCCGTCCTCGCTGCAACTGGTGCTGATCGAATACGACTGTGGGACCCGAAACGGATCGATTCCCGAACGTGGAGGGCCGACATGCGGGGACAGCGCGGTCAGTGGAGGCGTGTTCGGGGAAGCCGATCACCCGCTTGAGAGAGAGCGGGCACGGGAACGGTCCGTCCCGACAGTAATAGAAGGTGAACCGCTGTTTCACCAGCAGAAACCCGTCCTTAGTCCGCGGCGCCGGACGAGTCTCGGCGACGACGGATCACTGCCTGAATGAACGCCACTGGGTCGGAGCGGCGTGAGAACGAGGACGTCGCGATGCGAACGAGCGGCGGCCGCCAGTACCGGGGGGACGCGACGGAATCAGTCGGCAACGGCGACCGTCGTATCGATGCCGTCGGCGAGGGAGACGGAGAGCGACGTGTTGACGGTCTCGAACCGCTCTTTGTGATGACCGTCGTCACAGATCATCATCTCGGTACGGACGAGCCCCGCGTCACGGAGTTCGTTGAGACGGCGATACGCTGTCGCCCGTGAAACATCCGCTTCCTCGGCGACGGCGCGGCCGCTTCGTGGCTGCGCCGCGACAGCCTCGTACACACGACGGGTGTATTCGTCGCCGAAGAGATCGAACAGTTCGGTCGCCGAAAGGCAGATATCCTCCGCTTTATCCGTTGGCTGCTTCGATCGTGGGGTCGGGTGAGCAGACATACTACTGGGAAGAACCCCGTTCCTACTGGATGGTGGTGCTAGGTATGCAGACGACACGAGGAACAGGACTCTAGGAGTGCAGATGGCAGGCTCGGAAAGACACCAGTTATGTAGGTTCAGCTTCGATGGCCATGTGAACGACCGAAACGGATGTCCAATAACGATAGCGCGGAGGGCGTGCGTACGCTCGTCGTCGACGACGAGCAGGAAGTGGCGGACGCGTACGCACTGCGACTGCGAGGTTACTGTGCGGTCGAGACGGCCTACAGCGGCGACGCAGCGCTCTCGATCATCGATGATTCGCCGGTCGACATCGTCCTGCTCGATCGTCACATGCCGGGGATGTCGGGTGACGACGTGCTGTCGGAACTCGTCGAGCGTGGATACGACGGACGGGTCGTCATGGTAACCGCGGTCGATCCGGGGATCGAAGTGCTCGAGATGCCGTTCGACGATTATCTCTGCAAGCCGGTCGACCGCGAGGACGTACGCGCCGTCATCGATCAGCAGCGACGGATCCTCGCGTGCGAAACGCTCGGAGAGTACTTTAGCGCCGAAGCCAAACGTTCGGTGCTCGAAGCCGAACTGAGCGCCGAGAAATGCCACGAACACGACACGTACGCGGACATCGCCGAGCGAGCGGACCGACTCGAACGCCGAGCGCGGCGACTGCTGGCCGACGACGACATTCTCGATCAGTTCGACGCGGTCGAACGCGAGGAGACGTGACGCCCCGGCGGACACTCGTGGGACGGAACGCAACGTGTCACCACTCGCGGCTCGTCACGCCTGCGTACGTTCGTCGAAATAGGCGTCCAGAAGCTTCCGCTGTCCGGCGCGCAGGTGATGCAGTAGCGTCGACCCCGTTATATCGAGCGAGGAAGCCACTTCCTCCGCCGTGCTCCCACGGGGGGATTCGAAGTAGTCGGCGAGGTACGCCGTTCGAAGCACCGTCCGCTGCCGCTCCGTCAGCCGGTCGTCCAGTTCGTCGCGGAACTCGCGGGCAGTCGTCACCGACCGCTCCCGTTCCGCCTTCGCGACGAACTCCGCGTCGTACTCACGGCTGACCGTCTCCACGATGCGGCGGACGTCGTCGTCCGGGGGAAGGTCGACGACGAGTCGTCCCGTGCCGCTTTCGAAGGTCGCCTGCCGAACAGTGCCACCGAGCGAGGAGACGGCGAGTAAGGGCGTCCCGCCTCGAACGGTGAGTTCGACGGAGCCGCCGGAGTCGGATTCGTCGATGACCCTCGTCTTCTCGATCGATTCGATATCCGCCGTCGTGTGATCGAGACGCTCGATGTCGTCGCCATCGACCGAGAGAAAACAGAGCAACGCATCGTCGCCCTGTGGAACTATTCCTTCTAGGTGCAGCGTCGCGTCGAGCGACCGACTCAGCCGCGTCAGCACCGAGCTATCGCCGAGTTCGAAAGTGATTTCGGCGATACTGTCGGAGAGGAGCAGATTCCGATTCCGAACCGCCGTGATCGCGAACCCGACCACTTCCCCTAGCGTCTCGAAACTGGCGCATTCCCGTTCGGAGAACGCCTCGGTGCCACTCGCGTAGACCCCGACGACCCCGTGGACGTTCGGACCGTATACGAGCGGCATTGCCAGTGTCGACTGGACGCCATCCGCAAATCCGGCCGTCCGCACCGATTCGGGTATCGCGGAACTGGCCGTGAGTGGCTGGCCGGTCCGCAGTCGACCGCTCTCGACGGCGCGCTCCTCGAGGGTCGTCACAGCCCCATCGTCGAGCGCGTCACGAACGGCCCCGAAGGTTTCGCCGGTCTCGCCCGCGACCGCACGGACGACGATATCGTCGCGTCCGATATCGCGTTCTCCGACCCAGGCGAAGGCGTACCGTTCCGTCTCGCCGAGCCCCCGACAGACGGTTTCGGCGATCTCCTCACGGGAGGACGCATCGACGAGTGCCGCGAGGATGTCCGAAAGCACGTCGTCGATGAGGGCGGTTCGTTTGCGCTCTTGGCGGAGCTGTTGGAGGGACTGGTTATCACGGCGTCGCTCGGTCACGTCCTGTACGTAGATCGTCCCTCCCTCGTCGAGCGAAACGACGGAGACGGCGAGCCACCGTTCGAGGTCGGGGTAATACTCCTCGAACTCCGTCTCAGCGACGGCGTCACCGTCGACTGCGGTCAGGAGCGTATCGTCGACGGAACGGGGAAAGACCTCGGCGAGAGGGGTTCCAGTCGGGTCACTCGTTGCCTCGATCAGCGTCCGGCCAGTCTCGTTGACATCCGTTACAGTTCCGTCAGCCGAGACGTCGAGAACGCCGATCGGAGCCCGCTGAAGCCGGTCATCCATCGTTGGCACCGTGTTCGGCCGCGTCCCCTCTATTTGTGACGGGTTCGATCATCGGCGTTAGAAGCGGATCTCGAACCGAGCACCACCACGGTCGGCCGCCGTGAGTGTCATCTCCCAGCCGTGCGCAGCGACGATCCGGTCGACGATTGCGAGGCCGAGCCCGGTCCCCCCGTCCTGGGTGGAGTATCCCGGCTCGAAAACCAGGCCCCGTTCCTCGGGCGGGATCCCGGGACCATCGTCGGCGACGTAGAACCCGTCCGCTAACGCGCCGACGGTGATCGTCACATCGTTCTCGGGAGCCATCTCGTCCCCTCGCTCCGAAGACTGGTCGTCGGATTCCGAACCGTATTCCTCGCAGTCACCGGGCTTCGTCCGGTTGCCCGTGGAGCCGTGCTCCACGCTGTCGACGGCTTCGCCGTCACCGGCCTGCGGCCGGGGGCTCGTGGAGCCATGCTCCACGGCGTTCCGAAACAGGTTCTCGAACAGCCTCCGAAGACGGTCGGGATCGGCGGTGGCGGTCGGAAGCGGATCGGACAGATCGAGCGCGGCCCGTTCGGTGTCGACCGACCGCCACGCATCCGTCACGGCGGTTTCGATCGGGACCTGCTCCGACGGCTCGACGACGCTGTCCTCCCGCGTGATCGTGAGGACGTCGCGAATGATCCCTTCCATCCGATCGTGTGCGTCGGCGACCGACTCGAAGTGTTCCGGGTCGCCCGTCTCTCGGGCTGCCTGGAGGTGTGCCTTGGCGACATCCAGCGGATTACGGAGGTCGTGGCTGATCACACTACTGACCTGATCGACGGCCGGCAGGTGTTCAGTATCGGGACACCGCCCCAGATCGGAGAACACGAGATGCCCGGAGTCCTCGTCCGAGGGGAGTACACGAACGAAAAACGGTCCTCGGTCACCGTCTTCGTCGAGATAGATTCCCACGCGGTCGCCCCGAACGAGGTGGGTAAGTGGCTGCTCGGTACCGGTCGTGGTGGCCGTGCGAAATCGATCGAATATCGTCGAGACGGACGAAATATCGTCGAACTGTCGCTCGAAGGCTTCGTTCGCCGTCGTTATGCGGGCGTCGTGATCCTCCACCGCGTAGGCGACAACGGGATCCGAAAATTCGGTCAACGGGATCGCCACACGACGCTCGTCCGTCATCGGTCTCCCGTACTCCCCCCGCAAGTTCGTATCGAGACTGCCGCCCTCGATAGCTGGTGGTCACCCCGCCGACGGGAACGGGGTCGAGAGCAACCCATATGCCCCAGTTCATTCGGGCGTGCGTTTAGTGTTACTCACTGCTTCCGATTCAGAAACACTGGGCGGCGAACGACCCACGTCACGCAGCGTCGAGATTCGGGAGCCGGATCACAACCGTCGTTCCGTCGTCGGTCACAAAGGAGAGGTCACCGTCGAGTTTGTCGACCCCCCACTTCAGTTCCCAGAGGCCGAGCCCCCGACCGTGCTGTAACGGCGTCTCCCGTTCGGTAGCCAACGGTTCCAGTTCGGCCGTGGGAATCCCCGGACCGTCGTCGCTGATTTCGATCGTACAGCCCTGATCGCTCGACTTGGCCGAGATACGAACGCTGGAGTCGGCGTATCTGACTGCGTTTTCCAGCGGACTCCGGAGCACGGTGGCGAGTATCTCGGGGTCGGTGCGCACCGTCACGTCGTCGGAAACGGCGGTGCTGATGGTAACGTCGCTGGCCTCGATATCACTCAGTACCGCCTCGATCCGATCGGCGAGATCGATCGGCGTCGGCTGCGGGTCCTTTGACAGGATGTGGTCGATGTGGCGGGCGCGAGTACCCAGGGAAGCCAACGTCCCGGTCGCGGCGAGGATCGCCTCACGGTGATCGCCGTCGAGCATCTCGGCGTGGGTGTTGATGACGTCGATCTGGTTTCGGAGATTGTGGCGGAGGATGCGATTGAGGACTTCGAGCCGGGTAATGAACTGTTGGAGGTCGTGGTGCATCGTCGCGACCGACTCGCCGACGCGGCCCGGAACGTCGGCTTCGAGGACGTCGTCGTCGAATGCCTGACGGGAGAGCGCCTCGGCCTGTGCGGTGATCGTCTCGATGTAGGCCTTTGTGTTGCCGAACGCCGACCGGACCTCTCCGACCTCGTCGATCCGGTTCCCGTGGTCGATATCGACGCTGAGATCGCCTTCGGCAATCGCGTTGGCCTGCCTCGCCAGCTGTTTTATCGACCGAATCGGGCCCAACTGGATGACGGCCCCGATGAGCAGAAAGCCGGCTATCACGATAGCGACTAGCAGCCAGAGGTCGCGCTGAACCCGGTCGGTGACCGCGAGAGCCTGCGATCTCGGAACCTCTTTCACGACCACCCAGTCGACCTTTTTGCCGGGGACGCTGTAGTACGCTTTCACCTCGGTGTCGGTGAGTACCGTCCCGTGGATGTCGGTGGTCGGGTCGGACTGGAGGATGGTTCGCCCGATAGTCGTGTTCAGGCGGCCCCCTTCGTAGGGGGTGATGCCGTTGGACTCGTTCTCGTCGAACAGGACGTAGGCGGTGAATCCCCCGAGGACGAGCGTGTCGGTGCCGGAAACCGCGCTGGTGAACCGCTCGGCCCGGACGCTCGTCTGGTACTCGGCGACGAGAACGTGCTCCCCATCCGGCATCGGTGACGCCAGCGCGACGAAGGTTTCGTCGCCATCCGTGTACACCAGCGAGAGGATCACGTCGTCGGTGTCGTCGAAGTTGAACCCGACCGTCGGCTTCCAGTTGATATCGGATACCGACAGCGGCCGACCGACAAAGCGTGTGTCGGTGCTGGCGACGATGGGTTCGGTCGTCCCGTCGGAGCGGGTGTGTGGACTCCGCTCGACGACCGAGAGCGACGCCGTCTCCGCGGAGAGGGCGTCGAGTTCGGCCATGAGCGTGGCTTGGGTTCGGTTCTCCGAAACCGGCGTCAGCCCCTCGTGGTTCGAGAGCGTCCGCACCACTTGCTGTTTGCCGTCGATCCACTGGCCGAGCGCACGAGCTTCGAGTTCGGCGTTCGTCTCGACCGATCGGAGCTGGTTGTCACGAACGCGGTCGGAGATTTGGAAGACGGTCACCGTCGTGAGCGCCGTGATAACGAGGACGATAAGGAGTGAGATGCCGAGGAGTTTCAGTGCGTACCGCGAGCGGACGGACGTCGGAAGGTAGGATTCGAGACTCATACCGGAATCCGATACGGTTCGGTGCCACCCACCATCATACTCGACCGTGTCGGACGAGATTATTAACTCTTCACCATTACCCACGGCGTCGCCGTACCGTCGGAACTAGCTCCGAGGCGTGCCCACCCGCCCAACCAATCACGGCCGTTCGATGGCGAAGAGGCGCTCGTTGTTCGCCGCGTAGAGACGGTCTTCGCCCGCGACGACCGTCCCGACGACGCTGTCCGTCTCGATCTGCCACCGTAGCTCGCCGGTCCGCGAAAGCGCGTAGACGTGGTCGTCGTTCGATCCGGCGTACACCATGTCGTCGGTCACTGCGGGTTCGTAGACGGTACTGTTCTCGTCCGTGAACGACCACCGTTTGGCGCCGTCCGCGCGGTCCAGCGCGACGAGTGTCCCGTGATCCCGTCCGCTGCAACCGAGATACACCGCGTCGCCGTCGACGACCGGACGCGTCCCGCGTTTGGGCGACGGCGTGTCGACCGCCCACCGAACGGAGCCGTCCGTCCGGTTCAGCGCGAGCAGCCTTCCTGCCGTACCTGGCTCGGTCGACGTGGCCACGTAGACGGTGTCGTCCGCGACCGTTGGACCCCGCGTTTCGGTGTCGGTTCGGTGCTGCCACCGCACGTCGCCGTCTGAGTCGAATGCCGTGACGAGTCCGTCGACGCGGTTGGTGAAGACGACACCGTCCGCCGTCGCCGCCGGCTTCGTGAGGCGGTCGCCGCCGGTATCCGCGCGCCAGACGATATCGCCGCTGTCGGCATCGATTGCGAGCAGATCGGCGGCGTTCGCGTACACCTGTCCGTCGCCGACGCCGACACCTTGTCTGAGCGATGACCCGACGAACCACGTCTGCTCGCCGTCCGATCGACGGAGGGCGCGAAGTCCGTCACAACCGGGAACGTAGATTCGTCGGCCATCGACGGCGATGTCGCTGCCGAGACAGAGCCGCTGGTCGAAATCGCTCTCGCTGTACTCGGTCATCCACTGTGTACTCCCGTCGGTCGGCGACAGCGCGTGGAGCGTCAGCCGACCCATGACGTAGAGCGTCCCACCGTCGAGGAGGGGTTGCCCGCGAATACTCTTGCGCCAGCGGATTCGGTCGGAGGACGGCCCGGACGAGCCGAGACAACCGGCCCCAACGCCAGTGAAAAGCACACCGAGAGACTGGAGGGTCGTTCGACGGGAAATCGGATGTCGGGACTCGGTCCGTCCGGACCCGTTGGATCTGTCGGGAGGCTGGCTCGACGGCGTCATCCCCAGGCGTCGTCGGTGTTGAGTCGGTAGTACGTCGCCGTCCCGTCGGCCGTCTCGACGTCCTTCTCCGCGATCATCCCTTCGGCGACAAGTTCGTCGAGTGCCTCGTCGACGTCGTCGACCAACATCCCACTCGCGACGACGTCGCCGGCGACGTCGACCAGTTCGTCCTGAATCTCGGTCAGCACTTCGCGGATCGTCTCGGGACGGGCGTCGTTGCCGAAGTCGACGCCTCGGACGATCTCCGTCTTCGTGTACGCGTTGTCGACGTTTTCCGAGAGAAACGCGACGATCAACTCCTTCTCGTCCTCGTACTCGCCGACGGGGGTCGTCCCCGTCGCCGACACGCTATCCGCTCGGACACCGTCATTCCACTCGGTATCAGAGATGGGCATGATCGTCGATAGTTGCCGACACAGTTTAACGTGCTTCGCTGTTTCCCAGGGAGCAACTTGGGAGCGGCCCCGGAGACGAAATACGCAGCGGCGAACACGAGGGTATCGTCAGTTCTCGGCGAAGACGGTTTCCGGATCGCGGGCAACGAACGGTCCGATACGGTCGCCCTCCGTGGCGTACCGATAGCGTGCCGTTCGAACGATTGCCGTCACGGTCTGTGAGCCGACGATGGCGGCGACGACGATCAGCCCACCATATCGCCACGGGAAACCGGCGAACGAATACTGCGAGGGACCGATCGAATATTCGAGACTGTCTGCGACGAGGAGGAGACCGAGCGCACGAACGACGCCGAGAACGAGGCTAAAACCGAGGGCTCGTCCGGAGGCCATACGTCCGACTGTGTGCTCGTCTGGCTGCTTCGTCGTCCCGAGAGGCGGTTCGGAACTGCGACTGGCGGTGTTGCCGCCGAATCCGGCCGAGCGTGGTGAAGCGGCGAGTCAGCCAGTGCGCGCCCGTTCGGGAGCGACCAGTCGGGATCCCGCCACGTAGGCGAGTAGTCCCATCGCCGCAACCGCGAGGCCCCACGGTACGTATCGCAACGCCAGCGGTCCGCTCACGAGAGTCGTCGCGGTATGGGGTGCAAGTCCGACTACCACTGGAATCGGTGAGAACAAGAGACCGGCGACGAATGCGAGACGAAGCGGCGTCTCCCCCTGCCGTGTGAGTGCGAGCGGGACGAAATACAGGGGCGGAAGCACGAGGCTCACCAGTCCGTACACCGCGTCGTCCCCGGCCGCACCCGCGGCGGCAGCGGGGAAAAACAGCCACTGTCCGGCGAGAACGACCGCCGTCGGCCGGAGAAGCAGACGCGTTATTGTCTCCCTCGAATTCGTCGTGCCGCTCTCCCCCTCGAGGAGACGCCTCGCCAACAGTATCTGGCCGACGACGAGCGGCCCGCCGAGGGCGAGCGCTGGCCCGGCACCCGTCGCCGCGACGACGACGATCAGATAGAACAGGAAATCCCCCAGTTGGTCGGTCACCGGATCGGGAGCACCAACGAGTGTCTCGACGGTCGCTGCGGTGAGGCCGACGGCGGCCAGCGGTCCGACCACGAGCGCGATCAGCTGCGACCGTGAGAGCTCGGTCAGCCGGCTCTCGAACCGCCACAGTAAAGCGACGACGACGGCGAGAATCGCCAGGGGAGCGGCGGCAGCGACGAGGTCCTGTGCTTTTAGCTGAGCGACGTCGATGCCGATGCCGAGCGTCGTCGCAACGCTGCTGACGACACCGTCGTCCGGTGCGAACACGACGTGACTCCGAACACCGAGGGGGTCGTACTGCTCGTCGCTTCCTTCCCACGTGACGGCGTGATCGGCTGTCGTCGCGTCGGCTGGTGCGTGCGAGACGACTGTTCCCGGCGGCCCCTGCATAGTCATCGAATCCGCGGCGAGGTAGAACCACCGCGCCTCGCCACCGTGCCAGTAGAAGAAATCGACGACGGACACACCACCCACACTCTCGTGGGCCATCCCAGGGACCTCGTACTCCACGATCAGGGTCTCCCCGTTCATCGACGTGGTGAGCGATCGAGGCTCCTCGATTGCGACGTATCCGCGGTCGTGTACCTGCTTGACAATATGGTCGCGAAGGGAGTGATTCTCGCGAAGTGGGTCGACACCTCGACCCGTCAGCCTGACCCGTGCCGTCCAGTGCCCGGTTCCGGATTCGTCGATTCGGACGAAGAGCGAACTCGCTACGATGCTGATGTCGACGCCGCTGTCGGCGGCCGTCTCGACGAGCGTGTCGCTACAGGCCCCACAGACGGCCTGTGGCGGCGGTCGAGCACTGACGGATGCGCCAGCCACGGACAGCAGGATGACGCCCACCAGCGCGGTGGCCAACGCCATGCGGACTCCAATACTTCCGTCGACTCGTTCCATCGCCACGCCCACTCGGTACGCTGTCGAGTGACGCCATCGGTATGAATCACCGTGGTTATTCACCCCGGTGTGGCTCGTGATAGCCGGAGTGTCCGACGGCACAAACGGGTCGCGAATCGAACTGTAGACCGACCGGAGTGCCGATACCCCTCGGACTATTGAAACAAACATTATTTGCTTACGACAGGTTACTCGATTGGTCGTGAGACACAACAAGTACCAACAGCTAGTAGGAGAGATGAATGGGGGGGTCGGGTGGCGTGATCTCGGCGACGACGGGAGCCGTCGAACTGCCGACCGTGACGTCGAGATCACCGACGTGGAGTGTGTCTGCATCGAGGGCAATTTCCCCTGGAACTTGCTCAAGGTGAGCACCGACGCGGGCGAGTACGGCATCGGCGAAGCTTTCACCGGTCCAGCGAGCGAGTACGTGGAGTTTCTCCGACCGGGACTCGTCGGCGAGAACCCGTTCGACCTCGACAGGCTCGTCGAGCACATGACACAGCTGGTATCCGGGCTGGGCGGGACGAAAGGATACGCACAGGCGGCGGTGAGCGGCGTCGAAACCGCATTGCTCGACGTTGTCGGCAAGCTCACGGGTCTCCCGGTGTACCAGTTGCTCGGTGGGAAGTATCGAGACTCGGTTCGCATCTATGCCGACTGTCATGCCGGTGACGCCCTCTCGAATATGTCCGCGGCTGACCCTCGGGAAATTTACTCCCCGGACGCCTACGCACAGGTAGCCCGGGACGTAGTGGACGATGGGTTTTCTGCCCTCAAGTTCGACCTCGACGTGAAGATCGAGGATTCCGACACGGCGAGCCGCCGGCTCTCCACCGAGGCGATAGAACACAAGGTCGACATCGTCAGGGCGGTTCGCGAAGAGATCGGCACTGGCCCGACGCTTGGCTTCGACCTCCACTGGAACTACGATGTCCCGACGGCGACCTCGCTGGCACAGAAACTCGAGCCGTTCGACCTCGATTGGCTGGAAGATCCCGTCCCACCGGACACCGTCGACGCTCACCGAAAGGTCTCCGAGTCGACGAGGACTCCGATACTGAGTGGCGAGAACCTCATCCGGGTCGAGGGCTTCCTGCCGTATCTGACGGACCAGGCCCTCGACGTGATTGCGCCGGACCTCCAGAAGTGTGGGGGACTCCAGGAGTTCCGGAAAATCGCTTCGCTCTCCGACGCGTTCAACATCCCGGTCGTACCCCACAACATCTCGAGTCCGGTTGGGACCGTCGCGAGCGTCCACGCGTGTGCGACGGTGCCCAATTTCATTGCCCTCGAGTGGCACGCACGGGAGGTCGACTGGTGGGACGACATGCACACAGGTGACCGACTCATCGAGCAGGGACGGATCGAGGTCCCGGAGACGCCGGGACTCGGGATCTCCCTCGACCCCGATGTCCTCCGAGACCGGCTTGCACCCGGTGAAGAGCTATTCGACCTCTGAATATTCCACGCTCGGTACCCGCCCGTTGTGGCGCTTTCGGTAGATTGGCGGGACTTGCTGAACGTGGCGTCATGGAAGTTCAGTCCGAGTCACTCGACAGCTGCGGATGCTGCTGGCCTTCGCGCGGGACTCCTTGGTGGTGTCCTCGCCGTACGCACGCCGATCGTGAGACCTCGGCGAACTCCCTCACGTAACGCGGTCTTCCTCCAACGGAACCGACGTCCTCGATTTGCTTTGGATCGGGCACTCGCCAGATAGAGCCGGTGAATCGTCCGCCGGAGGGAGGCGGGGATCACCTGGTCTCAACTGTGCCGGGCGCGTAACCCGCGCTCTAGCGGGTTCTATGCGTGTGCGAACAGTAGCAAACCATCAACAGCTTCCAAGACGGGTACGGCGTCGGTACAGGTAGTACGTCAGTGTGGGAACCGAGACGATCAATAGGGGCGTGAAGACGGCACCACCGAGGTGAGCGACCCCGGCGAGACTCCACGCGACACTTGGCGACCATTCCCTGTCGCCAGCGAGTGATCGAATGTCCGCGAACAGGCATCCAAGAACGACGAGCGCCACGAGGATCCCGCCCCAAAACGAGGCCACGGTGAGAACGAACGACGCGATGCCAGCAGCGACGTTCGGATCACCGCCGGACGAAGAGACGGCGATGAACGTCCGGGAACCGAAGCGTTCGAGGAGAGCCGTCACGGCGACGGTGGGGAACAGGGCAACGCCGTACCACCACGAACTCGCCATGGACTATGGGATGGTGAAGTAGTCGGCACTTACGGGAGCACAGGAGGCCGGTAGCACGGGTCGTGGAGAGCGGGTCGCGTTCGACATCTCTCCGCTACGCACCACCGCGTACGCCGTCGACACCACGGTGGCCGCGCCGTTCGGCCAGCCAGCCGCCGAAGCGGCCCGCGAGCGCGCCGATGACGGCCACGACCGCCAACAGAAATCCGCCGGCCCCGAGGATCATCGCGACGCCGACGGCCTGGAACCAGAGCGGGTTCGGGATCGTCGGGACCGCCCAAATCAGCTCACTTAGCGGCCATATCACCGGGAATCCACCGATAAGTGCGGCTCGTAGTCCGGTTGCGGTACTGTTTCCCCCGCGTCGCTTGATCAGATAGCCGGCGAGCAGGCTCCCGACGACGACCATTTCGAGTGCCATCCGCTCCGGGGACCGCCAGGCTTCGAGTGCGGTAAACGGGAGTGCGAGTAGGCCGCCGACGAGGGCGTACCGCCACGTTTCAGTTAGTTGGAAGGGACCAATTCGATCCATAGTCGGTGTCATGCACGCCGCTACTAAAAACTCCGTTACGGTGTTGCTCGTTCGTAGAGCCGAATCGTGACGATGCTACCTTCGGGCTCGTTCTCCTCGAATCGGAGGTCGCCGCCTAACTGGGTGACCGACCAGTTGACGAACCAGAGCCCGATGCCCCGTCCGTGTTTGAGCTGTGTCTCGGTCCCGGTGGCGAGGATCTCCCGTTCCCGTTCGGGGAGCCCGGGGCCATCGTCCGCGACGGAAAGTTCGACCGTCCCGTCCGCCGTGTCTCGAACACTGATTTCGACGTGCGGGGAGTCCTTGGTCGTGTGTGCGAGTGAGTTTTCGACCAGCTCGGAGAGAGCCCGTCGAATCACGCTCCGGTGAGTGGAGATCAATACCTCGTCGGGGCAGTCGAAGTCGAGCGAAACATCGCCCGAACCGTCGTCGGATCGAAACTGGTCGGCGACGGTGTTCGCTACCTCGGTCAGATCGACCGGCTCCGGCGGCTCGGTGCTCTCGGTCATGACCGTCTCTGCATCTCTGACCTTGGTACTCAGTTCGAGGAGGTTGGCTGTGCGCTCTCGAATCCCGGTGCGTAGTTCTTCGTCGTCGATCCGGTCGGCGTATGCGAGGACGACGTCCAAGTCGTTCCGCACGTTGTGGCGGAGAATACGGTTGAGAACCGTGAGTCGCTGCTCCTGGGTCTGTCGATCGGTAACGTCCCGGAAGAGCACGGTTCTGGCGACTGGGTTGTCCGCATCGTCCGTCGCGGCTTCGTCGACGGCGGAGACACTGAACTGGAACTGCCGGCGGCCCTTCGAGGTCCGAAGCGCGACCGTTCCCGTCGCCCCGGTGGGGAGTTCGGTCCCCTCGAGACCGTCGACGACCGACCGGATCGGTTCGCCGATCATCGTCTCCGCGGACTGGTCGAACAGCCTCGCTGTCGCCTCGTTAACGTCGAGGACGTGGTCGTCCCAGTCGAGGACGACGAGCGCCTCTTGCAGGGTTTCGACCACGCGGGTTCGGGCGACGTAATCGGCTTTCGGAAAGCCGGTCATCACCGGATATCGTCGCACGGCAACGGCCAGCAACCCCCCGGAGAGGAGCAGCCCGGTCGTGGTGTTGCCGACGAGCGAGATGTTGTTACCGACCAGGCTCACGAGATACGGCGCGGCGACGCCGGCCGTGAGAACGAGCACCTGCGTGTTCGAGACGCGGGCGTGGCTCCCGCCGAGGTCGGCGAGCAGATACGTCGCGTACAGGAACAGCGCGAAGAGGTACAGGATCTCCGTGCCGATCAGCGGCGCGATCGCCCGTTCGACCGCGGTTTCGGAGGGGCCGACCGCGATAACGACGGCACTGAGGGCCACCGGAAACGCGATCCCGGCTAGCAGCGCGATTCGTCGCCACGTCAGCCCAGTCCCGCGGCCGGTGTAGCTGAGGGTATACACCGTCCAGATACCGGGCAGGGCCAGGGCCGTGCCGAACTGGGCCAAGTTGAACGTCGTCGAGAGTGGGGCCACGGCCGACACGCCGGGGAGTTCCGATCCGAGCGAGAAGACCGCCCACAGCGTCAGCGTCGCCAGAAGCGTGATGAAGGGGGTCGCACTGGGCTGCTCCCGGGACTGGTAGGCCGTCCAGGTCGTCCAGCCCAGAAGTACGGACGCCAACGCGTTGAGTGTCAGGGTACTCAGCGTCGCTACAGGGACCATTACACGACATTTCATACGGTTTATTGTAAGTCGTTACCGGTGGGCCGCCGGACCGTCTCGGCGGACTTCTAGCAAACAGTTACAATAATCCGTCTCGGACGACGGGCGAAATTTTGTGTCGATCGAACACGGTGACGACGGCTCGGGACCACCCGCCGACGCCCCTGTGGTCACCGAAGCAACGAGACGAGGGCAACGAGGACGGCACCGACGACGACGCCGGCGCCGACGAGCACGGCGGGGCTGCGAATCGCGTTCACGACCGCCGCTGTCACGGCGAGGGCAACGAGGGCGAGGAGGAGCACGGGCACGACGCGGCGGCCAGGGAGCGCGCCGGCGAGACGCGCGCCGAGCGGCGTCGTATCGGCCTCGGACTCGGTGTGTGCAGGGCGGGAGAGCGTCTCGTCGACGTCGACCGACCGGCTGTCGGAGGCGGGTTCGACCGTCACCTCGACGGTCCGTTTCTCGGAGCCGTATCCGGTGGCGATTTCGAGCGTCCCCGTGACGGGCGAGTCGACGTCTTCGACGCCGACGGGGACCGACTGGGTCGTCTCGCGCTCGACGAACAGGTTGCCGTCGGTGTCGATGCGGGCGACCGACGACAGGGCTTCGTCGGCGCGAACGTGGACGTGGACGGCTTCGCCGTGGTTGCGGAGCTCGACGGAGAACGGCTCGGCGGTCGCGAACTCCGCGGGCGCTTCGACGTCGTGAAGCTCACCACGGTTCAACTCGACGAGCAACACCGGAGTCACAGGCCGAGGGTCGCACCGGGGGACGAAAAAACTTCAGGCCGCCGGGAAACTACTCGTCGTCCCGCATATCTGGCGGCAGGAGGTTCGGAATGCCGTCCTCGATGGGGTACACCTCGCCCGTGACCGTGCCGACGAGTCGCCCCTCGATGATCTCCTCGCCGTCACGCTCCTCCACTTCGAGTTCGAGACCGCTCTTGTCGAGCGGATCACAGAGGATCTCCATCAGGGATTCCTTCATTACCCGGCAGGTGGTGTCCGGCCGATAAAAAGCCACGGGTACCGGGGCGCGGGTGGTTACGCGCGCCAGATAGCCGTCACCACGCGGTCGTCGCGCTCGACCGCCTCGTAATCGAATCCGCGCTCGTCGAGTCGGGGGAACAGATGCTTGGGGACGCGATCGTTCACCTGCACGAGGACGCCGTCCTCGATATCGGCGAGAGTTTCGAGCGTCAGCGTCAGCGGCTCCGGCGGCGGCAGGTCGCGCACGTCGATCACGTCGTGGACGTGGGTCGTCGGTGCGTCGGTTTCGGTCAGCAGGGAGTCGACGCCTGACATACGTGATACGTGGGGCGTGGATATCGAGGGGTTTGTCCCGAACAGGTTCGCCCCGACGCTCGTGAGGGTGGGGGTTCTTGGTCGTCGCTACAGGTGCCACACGTATGCAATCGCTCACCGTCTCGCGGACGATCGACGCACCGAAGTCGGCCATCCGGGCCGCGATGGACGACATCGAGGCGTTCATGCTCGCCGCGGGCTTCGACGACGTGACCGTCGACGGTGACGAGATCACCATCCGCAATCGGGTGGGAATCGCGACGATCGAACTGACCCTCGAACGCGTCGACGCGCCGGACGCCACGCTCGCGTACGAACAGCGCGAGGGAATCTTCGAGTCGATGCGGACCGTCTACCGTCTCGACGACGCCGACCGGGGGACGCGAATCGAGGCGACGACGGATTTTTCGCTCGACGTGGCGCTCGTCGGCGACCTGCTCGACTCGACGATTATCCGCCGACAGCGCACCAAGGAACTGGAGGCGCAGTTCGATTACCTCGAATCGACGGTCGAGTGACGAACGTGTTCGGGGGATGATTTGGGTGCGATGAGTCCCAACGAACACTCATGAGCCAACACGACGAGCACCACGACACCTCGTGGTCAGCGAATCTCGAAGGACCGGACCACGCCGCCAGTCGCGACCTGTTGATCGAGGAGGCCGTCGAGGCGGTCGAACGGACGGCGCCCGGGACCCACGTCAACCTCGTCACGCACGGGGACCACGGCCACCCCGAGGCGTATCTCTACCCGCTCCTGCGCGAGCGGTTCGACGACGTGACCGTCGAGTACGTCGACCAGTGTGGCTGTGGCGGATACGTCACCCGCGTGCACGTCTAATTCGTTCCATGAACCCCACCGCTATCGACACCGACCGACGACCGTTCGTCCTCGTATGGGAACTCACGCGGGCCTGTGAGTTGACGTGTAAGCACTGCCGGGCCGACGCCCAGCCGGATCGCCACCCCGACGAACTCACGACCGCGGAGGGGAAGGCGCTCCTCGACGAGGCACGGGCGTTCGGCGAGAACCAGTTGGTCGTCCTCTCGGGGGGCGATCCGCTCGCCCGCGACGACACCGTCGAACTCGTCGAGTACGGCGCCGACCGGGGGCTCCTGATGACGTTGACGCCGAGTGGGACGGCGTCGCTGACGCCGGATCGCGTGGCCGCCCTCGACGACGCCGGCGCGCGGCGACTCGCCCTGAGTATCGACGGCGGCTCCCGCGCCGCCCACGACGAATTCCGGGGCGAACCCGGGAGCTTCGACTCCACCGTCCGGGCGGCGGAGGCGGCACGCAAAGCCGGCCTCCCGCTCCAGATCAACACTACCGTCTGCGCCGAGACGGTCGACCAACTTCCGGCGATCAGGGAGCTGGTCGCCGACCTCGGGGCCGTCCTCTGGTCGGTATTCTTCCTCGTTCCGATCGGCCGCGGGGCCGTCCTCGACGCCATCAGTCCGGCGAAAGCCGAACGCGTGATGACGTGGCTGACCGAGGTAGCGGCCGAGAGCGAGTTCGGCATCAAGACCACCGAGGCGCCACACTACCGGCGGGTCGCGCTCCAGCAGCGACGTGACGACGGAACGGGCGACGCAGCCGACGCCATCGGCCGGCGGACGGGCATCACCGCCGGCGACGGCTTCGCGTTCGTCAGCCACGTCGGCGAACTGTACCCCTCGGGCTTCCTCCCCGAGTCGGCCGGCACCGTCCGCGAGCAGGGGCTGGTGGAGACGTACCGCGAGGCCGACCTCTTCACGGCGCTCCGGGACCCCGACGCGCTCCGCGGGAAGTGTGGCGCCTGCGAGTATCGGCAGGTCTGTGGCGGCAGTCGGTCGCGGGCGTACGCCACGACGGGTGATCCGCTGGGGAGCGACCCACTCTGTGCGTACGTCCCCGACGGGTACGATGGTCCCCTACCGGACGGGCGCGAACCGGCGCCGAGCGACTGAGCCATGTCGGCACCGCAGTCACCCGAACTCGACGGGCACGACGACGACCGAGGAGCGGTCGAGCGTCTGGATCGTCGACTCCACCGTTGCGGCGTCGCCGTCGCGGAGCGGGAACTCCGGACCGCGCTGACGGGGCTCGACGGGTTGACGCCCGACCAGCGACGAACCGTCGCGCGCATGGCCGGCCGCATCGCTGCGGGCGTCATCGCGCCGGCGCGGGCGGCGGCCGACGACGGCGACGAACGGGCCGTCGCGCGGCTGTTCGATCCCGAACGTATTCGGGAGTGAACGTAGGCATCGGGCCGTCGTACCGTCACCTATGCCCATCGTCCCCCGTCCGTGGTCGAACGACGACGGCGACTTCGACGACTACGACTCGTTCGTCCCCGAACACCTCCCGGAACCGGGTTCGTTCCTCGACGGCCACCGGGTGTTGACCGGCCGCGATCACGCCGCAATCCACCGACTGACCCGGGAGCGATTCGAGGAGCGAACCGTCTACGACGTGACCTTCGGCTACAACCTCGCACGCCTGAACCTCGACACGCGACATCCCGACGCAGGCTACCGGTACGCGGTCGAGGCGGACGATCCGACCGTCCTGCGCGCGGAGTTCACGCCGACGACCGAGTTCTGCCCACAGAGCGAGACGCTGGTGACCGCGTCGTTCTGGGCGTGGAACGGCGACGGCGTGGGGTCGCCCCACGAGTTCGACCTCGTTCGCGTCCGGGTGGCGCCGATGCACGACGCCAGCGACCGGATCAACAGTCGCCTCGTGGAGTTGGAGTCGTCGTACCGCGCGGACGACGAGATGCCCGGCGACGACCCGGGCGGGACGCTCGACGACCGGAACACGTCGCCGAGCGACGAGACGACGAGCCCGTTTTAGTCGGCCCCGACCACCGCGCCACGGCGGAGCGAGTCGGGGGCGTGCCGCCACACGACCAGCATCATATTCGCCGCGAAGACGGTGAAGCCGACGGCGAGGACGACGCCGCCGGCTGTCCGGACGAGCGCGTGGCCCGCCAACTCGCCGGCGACGAGAAGTACCCCACCGCCGGTGACGAAACCGAGGTCGATCGTCGCCAGTCGGTCGTCGTAGAGGTCGTCGATCATGGGGACGGCCTCGAGGCCGAGGCGGTCGCTGTAGCGGTGGACCCAGACGAGGAAGGGGACGACGTGGTACAGCGTCCCCACGAGAACGAACACGAGGACCATCGCGAGGAGGTGGGCGGTGCCGGGCGCGCCGACCGTCGCGTCGGCGGCGAGGGGGTCGCGAAGCCACACCGGGAGCGTGAGGGCCGCCCAAGAGAGCATGGCGGGCGGAAAGAACGCGTAGCGGGTCAGCATCGGCGTTCGTTCGGCGCGGGCGTCGCGGAGGCGTCGGCCGATGACGGTCAGGAAGGCGAAGACGCCGAGCAAGAGGCCGACGGCACCGATGCGGGCGAGGGGAACGCTACCGACGAGTCGGCCGGCCGCGAGGGCGACGACGCCGGACGGGTAGACGACCGTCTCGGCGCGCTGGAGCCGTCGGTCGAGGGCGTCGAGTTCCGTCTGGCCGAACATGGGAACGAGCTGGTAGAGCGCCCCGAAGACGGTCGTCAGCACGGCACCGAAGACGGCGAGCGTGGCGTGGGCGCCGACGACGGCGGACCGGGCGAGCGTCGCGCCGAAGACTGGGGTTACGAACCCGGCGGCGAGCGCGACGCCGAGCGTCGTGAGTGCGACGAAGAAGGCGAGCGCGGCGGCGAAGTGGCGCTCCGTCACGTCGAGCGGACGGACCGTCGCGAGCGTCCGCCCCACGTTGTAGGCGAACGTCCAGAATCCCGCGAGGACGAGGGCACCAAACGCGGGGAGGAACGCGAGTCGGCGGGTCAGGAGGGCGGCGACGAATCCACAGAGACCGACGACGACGAGCCACAACTGGGCGCGTGCGAGCCGCCGGGAGTGGAGCGGGACGCCCGACCAGACCGGGACGAACTGCGTCATCGCGCCGGCGATGGTGAGGCAGACGAACCCCACGAGCAGGAGGTGGAGATGGGCGAGCCGCGCGAGGCCGGGGGCGTCGACGACGCCGAGGGCCGCCCCGAAGAGGAGAAATCCCAGCGCGACGACGAAATGTCTGAGCGGAATCGCGAGCGGCGGCTGACTGGTCGTGTCCACGTCGCCGGGTACGGTGGCCATGCGTACGGGTACGGACTCGGACGCCCTCGGCTCGGGGGCGAACCTGTTCGGGTTATGGGGGGCGAACCGGGTTTTTAATACGACGGACCGTCTGAGTCCCGACCATGCCTACTGCGGAAGTTTCGTTGCCGGACGACGTGGATATCGAGATCAGCCAGCTCGTCGAAGAGGGAGAGTTCATCAACCGGGATCAGGCGGTCGAAGAACTGCTCTCGCTCGGCGTGTCGGCGTACACGACCGACGAGACGGCGAATCAGGCGCCGGACGAGGACTTGTTCACCCAAGTCGTCGACGACCAACAGGACCCCGCAATCCGGAACGAGTCGGACGACGAACACACGCTGTAGACGGACTCGCAGCCCACAGTCCGCAGCATACGGCGACGACGGACCGTATCACTCCGCGTTCAGCAGGCGCTCGGACATCGCGTCGAACCCCTCGCGCTCGTCGGCCCAGAACTCGCGCAGGTCGCCGACCGGCTGGTGGACCGGGTCGGCCACCTCGGAGTGAACCTCGTACTCGCCGCTCGATTTTACCTCGTGGTAGGCGTCGCGGAACGGCATCCCCTCTCGCACCTTCTGGTTCGCGGTGTACGCCGCGAAGATCCCTTCGTCGACCTCGAACTCCTCGGAGAGGTCGAGGCTCTCGACGAGCGGCGTGAGAATATCGACGGTGGCGCGCACCGTGTCGATGCCGTCGATCAGGTGGCCTTTCGTCTGCTGGCTGTCCCGGTTGTAGCCGCTCGGGAGTTTACCGATGATCCGGCGGACGGCCTCCTTGCCCGCCGACACCTCCTCCGCTTTCGCCCGCGCGAGTTCGAGGATATCGGGGTTGCGCTTCTGGGGCATGATCGAACTCCCCGTGGTGTAGTCGTCGGCGAGTTCGAAGAACTGCTGATCCTCCGAGAAGTTGATCACGTCTTCGGCGAGTTTCTGGACGTCGAGCATCACCAAGTCGAGCGTCTGGAGCAACTGAAGCTCCTGTTTCCCCCGGTTCGAGCAGTAGATGGGATTGTGTTGTTTCTGGGAGAAGCCGAGGAGTTCGGTCGTCAGGTCGCGGTCGATGTCGAGGCTGGTGCCGTAGGAGGCGGCGGCGCCGAGCGGATTCGAGTCGATGATGCGGTAGGTCCCACGCAAGGACCGCAGGTCGTCGATCAGCGCGTCGACGTAGCTCGACGCCCACAGTCCCGTCGAGGAGGGCATCGCCTGTTGCTGGTGGGTGTACCCCGGGATCAACACGTTCTTCTCCTCGGCGAAGGTGCGGAGCGCGTCGACGAAGTCGAGAATCCGGCCCGCCAGGTCGATGGTCGCGTCCTTCATGAACAGGCGCGTGTCGACGAAGACCTGATCGTTGCGCGAGCGAGCGAGATGCATCTTCTTGCCCGCCTCCGTCCGGCGCGTGACCCGCTCCTCGACGAACGTGTGGACGTCCTCGCCCTCCACCTCGTCGGCCTCGTGGTAGAGGTCGGTGAGCGCCGCGCGGAGTTCGGACAGCTCCGCGTCGCTCACGAAGCCCTGCCGGTTCAACATCGTCACGTGCGCGAGGTTCGTCAGCACGTCGTACGGGAGAAACCGGTTCTCGTACTCTTTCGGCTCCATCGTGTACTGGAGCGTCGCCTCGCTCGCCGAATGATCGGTGTTCTCCCAGAGCATGGCTCCGCCTATCCGAGGGACCGTACTAAGGGTTTTCTTACGGCGTGGCACCGGCGGCGTACGAGGGCTAGAAGTCCGTCGCCGACTGCCCTTTCAGGCCGAGGAACTCCCGGGTCTCGGCGGGCGTGGCAATCTCCCGACCGGCCACCTCACGGGTCAGCCGGACCATCTTCTCGACGAGTTCGGCGTTGCTCTCCGCGAGTCGACCGCGTTCGAGGTAGAGATTGTCCTCCAGCCCGACGCGGGCGTGGCCGCCCGTGGAGACGGCCTGCGTTCCGAGGGGGAACTCGTTGCGTCCGGCGCCGATAACGGAGAAAGAGAAGTCGTCGCCGAACAGGTCCTCGGCCACGTCGACGAGGTGAGTCAGGTTCTTCGCCGTCGCGCCGATGCCGCCGTGGATGCCCATCACGAACTGGATGTGAAGCGGCGTCGGGAGCAGCCCCCGGTCGACCATATGTTTCGCGTTGTAGAGGTGGCCCACGTCGTACACTTCGAGTTCGGGCATCGTACCGTGCTCGTCGAAGACGGGGAGGATCGTCTCCAAGTCGGCGAAGGTGTTCTGGAAGATCAGGTCGCGGGTGCCGTCGAGATAGTCGGCCTCCCACGCGTACTCGAACTCGTCGTACTTCTCGGCCAACTGGTAGAGGCCGAAGTTGATCGACCCCATGTTACAGGAGGCCATCTCGGGTTCGAGTTCGGGGACGACCCGGATGCGTTCCTCGGGAGCCATCGTCGGCGCGCCGCCGGTCGTCGGCTGGACGACGGCGTCACAGCCGTCCGCGACCGTTTCGGCCACCTCCCGGAACAGATCGAGGTCGGTGATCGGTTCGCCCGTCGCCTCGTCGCGAACGTGGACGTGGACGATGCTGGCGCCGGCCTCGGCGGCGGCGATGGCCTCCGCGGCGATCTCCTCGGCGGTGACGGGGAGATGTGGCGACATGGTCGGGGTGTGGATCGCGCCGGTCACCGCACACGAGATGATCGTCTTGTCGAAATCGCGCATGCGTCGACGAGACGGTGGCGATCGGCATAGGCGTAGGGGTCGGCGCCGTGTGACAACGGCTAAGTCCCGGACGGTTCACCGAGGCGTATGGTTGACTACGAACACACGCCGGTCACGGTCGAGGGTAAACGAGCGGTCGTCATCGGCGGGACCAGCGGCATCGGACGGGCGCTCGCCCACGGGTTCGCCGCCGACGGCGCGGACGTGGTCGCGTCGAGTCGGAGCGAAGCGGACGTAGCCGAGACGGCGGCCGAACTCCGCGAACTCGGCGCCGAGACGGTCGAGCGGACGTGTGACGTGACGGATCGTGATTCGCTCGTCGCCCTGCGCGACGCCACCGTCGACGCCCTCGGCGGAATCGACGTGCTAGTCACCTCCCAGAGCTACATCTCGCGGGCGAATCTGGCCGACGGCACCGAAGACGAGTGGCAACGGGTGTTCGACGTGCAACTCGACGGCACCTACCGCGCCGTCCAGACGTTCGCCGAGCGGATGGACGAGGGGGCGGTCGTCCCAATCTCCTCCATCTCGAACGGGCTCTCCATCCCGAACCTAGTGCCGTACACGACGGCGAAAGGCGGCATCGACGCGTTCACGCGCGTCGCCGCGGCGGAACTCGGCCCGGAGATTCGGGTCAACGCCATCCGTCCCGGCTTCGTCCGCACGGAGCAGACCGGCGGCACCTACGACGAGGGGACGGACCGCCACGACGAAATCGTCAGCCGGACGACGAACGGGCGACTGGCCGCCCCCGAGGAGATGGTCGGTGCCGCCATCTACCTCGCCAGCGACGCCGCGACGTACACGAACGGGACCGTCCTCACTGTCGACGACGGCTTCACCGCGGGCGCGTTCGGAAGGTAGTTGCGTCGGCGGCCGGTAGGTGCGACCGATGGATCGTGAGACCGTGGCCGTCGAGGCGGCACGGGAGGGCGCCGCCCTCGCCGCCGACCTGTTTCGAACGCCGCTCGACGTGGCGACGAAAGCGTCGGCCACCGACTACGTCACGGAGGCCGACACGGGGGCACAGCGCCGGATCGTCGACCGGGTCACCGGAGCGTATCCCGACGACGGTATCGTCGGCGAGGAGGGTGACCGACGGAAGCGGCTCCGAACGGGCGAGACAGCGTGGGTGATCGACCCCATCGACGGCACGACGAACTACGTCCGTGGCATCCCGTTCTGGGCGACGAGTGTCGCCGCGGTCGAGGACGGCGAGACCGTCGCCGCCGTGAACTGCCTTCCGGCGGTCGGCGTCGAATACTGCGCAGGCACCGAGGCCACGACCCGCGACGGAGAGGAAACGGAAGTCAGCGACGAGACGGCGCTGGAGACGAGCATCGTCGCGCCCACGCTCCGGTACGGGCGTGAACACGGCGAGGCCTATGGCCGCTTGCTCGACACCCTGTCCCCCGCCGTGGGCGACGTGCGCCGTCTGGGCTCCGCACAGACGACGCTCTCGCTCGTCGCGGGCGGGCGGATCGACGCCGCCGTCGGCGTCGGCCGGTCGCATCCGTGGGACACTGTTGCCGGCGTTCACCTGATCCGGCAGGCCGGCGGGACGGTCACGGACCTCGCGGGCGACCCGTGGACGCCACGAAGCGAGGGACTCGTTGCCTCCGGTGGCGGGATTCACGACGACCTGCTCGCGCTGCTCTCGTAACGCCGGCATCGCCCGCCCGCGACGCGTTGGCATCACGATGACGCAAAAACCTATACGTTCTCGTGGTACAGTTCGGAGCATGACGGAAGAGCACCGGACGGATTCAGTCGTCTATAGCCCTTCGCGAGAGTTCGTCGAGTCGACGAACGTCTACGACTTCATGCGGACCTACGACATCGACACCTACGACGAGTTGATCGAGCGCACCACCTCGACGGTCGAGGGGGAGCCCCGATCCGGCGTCACCTGGTTCTGGGACGAACTCGTCGACTACCTCGATATCGACTTTTTCGAGGAGTACGACGCGGTTCGGAACGACGCCGCGGGGCCGCAGTTCACGGAGTGGTACCCTGGCGGCCGCCTCAATGCCGCACACAACACGGTCGACCGGCACGCAGCACCCGACTCGGAGCGGCGAAACAAGGTCGCCTGCATCTGGGAAGGCGAATCCGGCGAGGTTCGTGAGATCACCTACTACGAACTCGCCCGACAGTCGAACCGGGTGGCGAACTACCTCGAGTCGGTGGGCGTCGAAACGGGCGATACGGTCGGCCTCTACATGCCGATGGTACCAGAGGTCATCGCCATCCTCTACGGCTGTTTCAAGGTGGGAGCCATCGCCGTCCCCATCTTCTCCGGGTTCGGCGTCGACGCCACCGCGACCCGCATCGGCGACGCCGAGCCCTCGGTTCTCTTTACCGGCGACGGCTTCTACCGCCGCGGTAGCCACGTCACGCTGAAGGGGGCGGCCGACGACGCCATCGAGCAGGCGGGCCACGTCGAACACACGGTGGTCTACGACCGCCTCGGCCTCGCGAGCGACGGGGAGATCCCGTGGGACGACAACCGGGACGAACTGTGGGCGGAGTCGATCGCCGAGGCCGACGACGACTACGAGGCGAAATCCCTCCCCAGCGATCAGGAGTCGATGCTCCTCTACTCCTCGGGGACGACGGGCATGCCGAAGGGAATCGTCCACACTCACGCCGGCGCGCTGCTGCAGGCGGCAAAGGAGGTGTACTTCGGGATGGACCTCAAGCCCGCGGATCGCTTCTTCTGGGTGAGCGACATCGGGTGGATGATGGGGCCGTGGACGCTGATGGGCACCCACGCCCACGGGGGGACGGTGTTCATGTACGAAGGGGCGCCGGACCACCCCGACCCCGACCGCTTCTGGCGGATGATCGACGACCACGGCATCACGCAGTTCGGCATCTCCCCGACCGCCATCCGCGCCCTCCGCAAGCGGGGCGACGAGTGGGTCGAGGAGTACGATCTCTCCAGCCTCCGTCTCCTGGGGTCGACCGGCGAGCCGTGGGATCCCGAGTCGTGGCTCTGGTTCCACGAGGAGATCGGGGGCGGCGACACGCCGATTATCAACATCTCGGGCGGGACGGAGATCATGGGCTGTTTCCTCATGCCGATGCCCATCACGTCGCTCAAACCCTGCACACTCGGCGGGCCGGGGCTGGGGATGGACATCGACATCGTGGACCGCAACGGCGACTCCGTCGCCGACTCGCACGAACGCGGCTTCCTCGTCGCGCGCGACTCCTGTCCGAGCATGACCAAGTCACTCTGGAGCGGCGACGAGCGCTATCTGGACGAGTACTGGAGTTCGTTCGAGAATCTATGGGACCACGGCGACTGGGCTCAGAAGGACGCGGACGGCTTCTGGTTCCTCCATGGCCGCGCCGACGACGCCCTCAACGTTGCGGGCCGGAAAGTCGGTCCCGCGGAAGTCGAGGGCGCGGCGATGGAACACGACGCGGTGAATCAGGCCGCCGCCGTCGGCGTCCCGGACGACACGACGGGCACCGCCGTCGTTCTCTACGTCGTCCTCGAATCCGGCGAGAAAGAGAGCGAGGACCTGCGCGAAGCCGTCCGCGATACCGTCGGCGAGGAACTCGGCAAGCCGTTCCGCCCTCGGGAGGTCCTCTTCGTCGACGCCTTCCCGAAGACCCAAAGCGGGAAGATCATCCGCCGGGCCATCGGCTCCATCTACCGCGGCGAGGATCTCGGCGACATGAGCAGCATCGAGAACCCCGACGTCCTCGACGAACTCGAGGCCGCGCGCTGACCGACCGGGGACGGCGTCTCGGTCACGTATCGGTCGGGATGGAGGTTTCTTGATCCTCGCGGGACTACTGGACCCATGACTCGCGACCGGCGGCGATTCGAGTTCGCGTACCGACCGGGGGAGATCGTGTGTCGGCCGGGGTGTGTGGCCGATCTGGACGCCATCTGCGAGCGCCACGGCTGGGGGCGCGCGCTCGTCGTCTGTGGCACCACCGTCGGCTCGACGCCGGCGGTGATGGACCCGATCCACGAGGGCCTGGGCGACCGGCTGGCCGGCGTCTTCGACGAGACGACGCCGGAGAAGTATCTGGGCACGGCCGTCGAGGGCGTCCAACGCGCCCGCGCCGTCGACGCCGACGTACTGATCGCCGTCGGCGGCGGCAGTTCGCTCGACGTGGCGAAAGTGATGGCCACGCTGACGACCCACGACGCCGATCCCGAGACGGTCGGCGAACGCGCGGTCGAGGCGGCGTCGCTTTCGGTCGAGTCGGGCGATCCGCTCCCGGTCGTCGCCGTGCCGACGACGCTCGCCGGTGCCGACCTCTCGACCGTCGCGGGCGTGACGTTCGCGCTCGATTCGGAGACAGTGCGCCCGGCGAGCGGCGGCGTCGGCGACGAACGCCTCATGCCCGCGGCCATCTGCTACGACGCCGATCTCTACCGGACGACCCCCGAGTCCGTCCTGACCGCGTCGGCGATGAACGGCTTCGACAAGGGGGTCGAAGCGCTGTACACGAGCAACTCGACGCCCGTCACGGACGGCACTGCAGTTCGAGGCCTCCGCCTGCTGCGGTCCGGACTGTCGACGCTCCGCGACGATCCGATGGACGCCGAGCGACTCGACGAGGTGCTGGCCGGTATCGTCTGTGTGCAGTACGGCGTCTCGGAGCCCGGCGCGTCCAAGCTCTCGATAATCCACGCTTTCGGGCACGGGTTCTCGCGCAACACCGAGGCGCATCAGGGCGTCGTCCACGGCATCGTCGCGCCACACGTCCTCCGGTACCTGTTCGGGCACGTCGACGGCCGCCGCGACCTGCTGTCGGAGGCGCTGGGCGTCGACGCCGGGGACGCCGAGAGAGTCGTCGACGCGGTCACGGACGTGCGCGACGACCTCGGCCTGCCGAGTCGCCTGCGGTCGATCGACGGCCTCGACCGAGAGGATCTCGACGACGTGGCCGAGCGGATCGTCGACGACGCGCTGATGGCGACGGTTCCCGAGGGAGTGGACCCGACGGTCGCGGACGTGCGGGCGGTGCTGGATTCGGCGTGGTGATTACCGCGCCCCGAAGCTCTCGGCGCGCACGTCGTCGATGCCGACGGCCTCGGCGACCGTCTTGGCGTCCCGGACGAACGACTCGAAGCCGAAGGCGTACACCGTCGCGTCGCCGGCCGCGGCGAGAGTGTCCGCGGCTTCGTCGAGCGACTCGACGAGGAGGATCGTCGCACCGTCGGCTTCGAGGGCGTCGAGGCGGCCGCGGTGGGGGGGCTGCTCCCCCCAGAACACGACCGTCGCGTCGTGGCCCTCGCGCCGGGCGCGTTCGGCGATGCCGACCGCCGGGCCGATGCCCGGCCCTTCGGCGAGGACGACGACGTCGCCGTCGCCCGTGTACCGCACGTCGCCGAACGGCCCCTCGATCTCTATCTCGTCGCCGGGAGTGCGCTCGGCCAGCCACGGCGCGAGCGTTCCCTCGGGGACGTACTCGACGGTGATCTCCATTGTCCCCTCGGTGTCGGGCGAGGACAGCGTGTAGTAGCCCGTCTCCTCGACCCCTTCGACGGTCGCCCGGACGAGCAGGAACTGGCCGGGTTCGGCGTCGAAGCCGTCGGGCGTTTCGAGTTCGAGCGCGACGGTCCGCGTGCCGACTTCCTCGACGGAGTCGACGGTGACCTGTGGCATACGTCACAGCGACGGGGGGCAGGGATAAACCTCCGACGATCAGTGCCCGGAACTGTGGCCGGGCCGTCACTCCGCGTCGGCCGCGAGTGGCGCGCGAACTGTTAGTGTAGTTTGGTATTGAACGTGCGCCCAGGGTTTATTACCGAAATCGGCACCAGTGGGTGCCGAGGGCAAGCCCCTCCGATCCACTATGGACACCGAACTCACCAATCGTCCGTCGTACACCCATCTGATCGTTCAGCTCGAGGACGGCGAGGCCGTCGTCGCGGAACCGGGCGCGATGGTTGGGCACTCCCCCACCATCAGCGTCGAGACGACGACCAGCCGTGACGGCCTCCTGAGTTCCGCGAAGTCGGTGCTCGGCGGCGAGTCGCTGTTCGCCAACGAGTTCGTCGCCGAGGGCGGTCCCGGCCAAGTGACGTTCGCACCGGGAAGGCCCGGGGACGTGATGGAACACGACCTGAACGACGAGACGCTCTACACCACCGACGGCGCTTTCCTTGCGGCGACGCTGGGCGTGGACATCGACAGCGAACTCGGCGGCCTCAAGTCGGTGCTCGGTGAGGCCAGTCTGACACCCCTCGCCCTGAAGGGGACAGGGACTGCCTTCGTCACTGCGTACGGCGGTCTCGAACGACTCGACCTCGACGCAGACGAATCGTACGTCCTCGACAACCAGCATCTCGTCGCCTGGGACGACACGGTCGACTTCGAGACGCGGAGCGTCGGCGGCCTCAAATCGTCGATACTCGGCGGCGAAGGACTCGTCTTCGAGTTCACCGGTCCGGGGACGGTCTGGTACCAGACGCGCGACCTCGACGCCTTCATCTCGGTTATCGAACCCCGCCTCCCCAGCGGGAACTGATACCGTCGGCGGACGGTCGACGGATGTCCCGGTGGGACACACCCACGACCGGGGGGTATAAGGCCGCTACGGACGATCCCTGTGGTGGCATGCACGACACTGTACTGTCGAGCGAGACGCGCACGGTCGTCTCGCCGGGACGAATCGAACTCGGCGTCGGGGCAGTAGATACGATCGGCAAGCACGCCGCGCGCTACGGCGAGACGGCGCTGGTCGTCGCGACCGAACAGATCTTCGAGTTCCACGGCGACGCCGTCGTCGACCGCCTCGACGCGGCGGGCGTCGACACCGTGGTCTACACCGACGTGCGGCCCGATCCGACCGTCGAGAACATCGAGGCCGCCCACGAGATGTACGAGCGCCACGACTGCGATTTGATCGTCACGCTCGGCGGCGGATCCTCCATCGACACGGGCAAGGGCGTCGGCATCCTCGCGGCCAACGACGGCTCGATCCGCGATTTCGGCGTCGACCGCGCGGGCTACGAAGGGGTGCCGAACCCCTCGCCGCCCCTGATCGCCGTCAACACGACCGCGGGGACGGGAAGCGAGGCGACCCGATCGGTCGTCGTCAGCGACGAGTCCACGTCGACGAAGTTCCTCATCGTCTCCGCGAACGTCGTCCCCGACGTGGCCGTCGAGGACCCCGAACTCACCGTCTCCCTGCCCAAGAGCCACACCGCCTTCACGGGCATCGACGCGCTCACGCACGCCATCGAGGCGTACGTGTCGGTCAAGTCCTACAGCGTCCCCGACGGATACGCCGAGGAGGCGATGGCGCGCATCGCTCGGTCGCTCCCCGTCGCGTGGGCCAACGGTGACAACCTCGACGCTCGCGCCGACATGATGGTCGGACAGCTACAGGCGGGACAGGCGTTCACCAACGCCTCCGTCGCTCTCGTCCACGGCCTCGCCCGGCCGCTCGGCGCCCAACTTCACATTCCCCACGGCCTCGCGAACGGCCTCATCCTCCCCTACGTCGTCGACTTCTCGTCGATGGCCGTGCCCGAGAAATACGCCGAGGTGGCGCGCATCCTCGGTGCCGCCGACGACCACACGCCGACCCGCGAGGCCGCCGACGCGGCCGCCGAGGGAATCCTCCGGCTCTGCCGTGACGTGGATCTCACGGGCTATCTCGACCACTTCGGGACCGTCCCCTCGCGCGACGACTACCTCGACGTGGTCGACGACATGACACAGGACGCCATCGACTCCGGATCACCGGACAACAACCCACGGAAGCCGACTCGCGAGGAGATCGCCGACCTCTACGTCACCATCTACGACGACGCGCTGGCGCCGGAGGGGCCACGGCGGTCCTGAGCGACGTCCCCGTGCCGACGACGGAACGGTCGCCACCGCGGTACCGGCCTTTTACGTGACCCGTCCACTCACCAGTCGGCATGACCCTCCCCGCACTCCCCGCCCTCTTCGGTGCCGTGATGCTCCTGATCGGCGTGTTCGTCTGTCTCGTCAGCGGGCGGCACGTCTGGCGGACGGCGGCCCTCTTCCGCGCCGACACGGTCGACCGACTCGGCGGCGACGACGACGGGCGCCTCGTCAGGGTGACGGGCACCGTCGAGGCGGCGGGGTCGACGCTCACCGCGCCGTTCAGCGGCGTCGACTGCGTCGCCCTCCGTTCCGTCGTCGAGGAGCGCCGCTCCGGGGCGTACCTCCTCCCGACGTACGTCACGATCCACGAATCGGCTCGGAGCACCGCCTTCGAGGTGCGGACGCCACACGCCACGCTGTCGATAGCCGACCCGGCCCGAACCGTCGCACTCGACGCCACGACGGTCGAAACCGTCGCCCTCGGCGACGACCCGCCGGACCGAATCGCACGGTACGAGCGCGACCACGACGTCCCGGTGTCGAGGGTGTCCCTCCCGCGACCGCTCGAAGCCATCGCGCGGGCGGGGACGTTCGGAACGCGCCGCTACCGCGAACAGCGCGCGTCGCCCGGCGACGACGTGACCGTCGTCGGGCGCGTCGACGGCGGGCGACTCGACCCGCTCGTCGTTTCGACTGCCACGCCGCTCGGGACACTCCGCCGGCTGTCGACGACGTCGCTCGCGGGACTCCTTATCGGCGTGGGCGCCATCGTACTCGGCGCCGGGTTGCTCGTCGTCGCGTAGTCAGGCGTCGTCGGGCGGCGCCGCGTCCACCGCTCCGTCGAGGCGCCCGTCGAACCGCTCGCGAAGCCCCACCTTGTCGAATTTCCCCGTCGCCGTCTTGGGGAGTGTCTGGACGAACTCGAAGCGATCGGGCACCCACCAGTCGGGGTACGGCTCGCGGAGGCGAGCGCGCAGGGCGTCGGTCAGCGCCTCGCGGCCGGCCGCGTCGGCGTCAGAGACGACGTAGGCGACCGGCCGCTCCCCCCACCGTTCGTGGGGGACGCCGACGACGGCGGCTTCGCGCACCGCGCCGTGGTCCATTATCGCGTTTTCGAGCGCCTGCGACGAGATCCACTCGCCACCGGAGTTGATCACGTCCGCCGCGCGGTCGACGAGGTCGACGTACCCGTCCGTGTCGACGGTGACCACGTCGCCGGTGCGAAGCCACGACCCCTCGAAGTCGTCGTCGCCCGCCCCCCCGTAGTACTCGGTGGCGACCCACGGACCACGAACGAGGAGTTCGCCCATCGACTCGCCGTCGTGGGGGACATCGTCGCCCGAATCGTCGACGACCCGGAACTCCAGTCCGGGGAGGATCAACCCCTGTTTGAGGCGCTTTCCCAGCCGCGTCTCGTAGTTCGCGTCCCGCAGTTCCGGTTTGAGGTGCGAAACCGCACCCACGGGCGCCGTCTCCGTCATCCCCCAGCCGTGAACCACTTCGACGCCGTGGTCGTCGAAGGCCCGAACCAGGCGTTCGGGTGGCGCCGCGCCGCCGACGACGATGCGCTCCAGTGAACTGAGGTCGGCGTCGTGCGTGTCGAGGTGGTCGAGGACGCCCAGCCACACCGTCGGGACGCCCGCGGTGAGCGTGACGCCCTCGCGTTCGATCAGGTCGACGAGGTCAGCCGGATCGGGCGATGGCCCGGGGTAGACGTGTTTCGCCCCCGCCGCCGTCGCCGCGTACGGAAGCCCCCACGCATTGATGTGAAACATCGGGACGACGGGCATGACCACGTCCGCATCCGAGATGTCGAGACCCATCGGCGTCAGGATCGCCATCGTGTGACTCCAGAGCATCCGCTGGGTGTAGGCGACGCCTTTCGGCGCGCCGGTCGTCCCCGACGAGTAACAGAGTCCGGCGGGATCGTCGCCGCCGAGGTTGGGGTACGCGGGGTCAGGGTCGTGACCCACGACGAAGTCGTCGGCGTCGACCACCGTCTCAAACGGGAGATCCGGCATCCCCTCGCCGACCACGACGATCTGCTCGACGCTCTCGAAGGCGGCAGGAGCGTACGCCTCGGCCAGCGCGCCGGCGAGCGACGCGTCGACGAACAGGAGTCGATCGCCCGCCTCGTCGACGATGCGGCGCACGTCCTCGCCCGGCAACAGCGGGTTGATCGTGTGCAGCCGCGCCCCCAGATTCGGCACCGCGTAGTACGCCTCGGCGTGGCGGTCGTGGTTCCAGCACATCGTCGCCACGGTGTCGCCACGACCGACGCCCGCCGCGCGCAAGGCGTCCGCCAGTCGCCCGACGCGGTCGGCGTACGTCTCGTACGTGTACCGGACCGTTCCCGTCCCCGTGCGGGCGACGAGTTCGCGGTCCGGATACAGCTTGACTGCCCGCGACAGGAACGGGCGGAGCGTCTGTCCGGCCATACACTACCCTCCGGCAGGATGCTGATAAAGCCTCCCACAGCCGCGGGGTCGATGGTCCGCCCTCACGCGAGTTCGGCCACGGCGAGCAGGAGGCTCGGCACGACCAGCAAGACGAGACCGATCACGACCAGGACCGAAGGGAGGACGAAGAGGCCCGCGTCGGTGAGTTGCCGGAGGCCGAGTCCGGCGAGCACCGCGACGACACCGAGCAGTCGGAGGAGCCACGTGATCGCGCCTTCCAGTCCCGAGTCGGCGAGGACATCGACGGTTTCGAGTGCTTCGTCCATGGGCGGGACGCGCGTCGTGAGACACTCATGCGACGTGGCCCCGACTCGCCGGAACGTTTTCCGCCGCAGCCACCGACGTATTTCCATGGACCGCCCCAACGAGCTGGACGCCTTCGAGGAGTACGGCGGCGCCCGCGGCTTCGCCCGGCAGGCGTTCGTCACAGGTGCGGCGGTGACCCTCCCGCTCATCGTCACGCTCATCGTCCTCGGCGCCGTCGTCAACTTCGTCTCCCAGCAGCTCAACCCCGTCGTCGGGCTGCTCACGTCGCTTACGGGCCTCCAGCCCGCCTCGGACACGACACTGAAGCTCATCACGATCCTGTCGCTCCTCGTGGCCATCTTCTGTATCGGCGTCGTGACCGAACGCCGCCCGAACCGCTCCGGGTTCGGCGCCTTCTTCGACACGCTGGTCTCGCGCATCCCCGGCGTCGGCTCGCTGTACCAGAGCATCGACGAGATGAGCGGCCTCCTCCTCGACAGCGACACCGACAGTTTTCAGGAGGTGAAACTCGTCGAATTCCCCGATCAGGGCTCGTACGCCTTCGCCTTCCTCACCGCCGAGACGCCCGACGTGGTGCGTGACGCGACCGACGAAGACGAGGACGAAGACATGGTCACGCTGTTTCTCCCGATGGCCCCCAACCCCGTGATGGGCGGGTACGTCCTCCACGTCTCCGAGGCCCACGTCTTCGACGTGGACATGTCCGTCGAAGAGGGTATCCAGTCCATCGTGACTAGCGGCGTCGCCACCGGTCGGCGATCCGACGAGGAGATCACGGACGGGATGCTCGACCGGTTCGAACGCCGCCTCGACGCCGCGGACGTGATGATCGGCGTCGACGAACTCGAGGACTACGCCGCCGACGCCTCCGAGCAGTTGGAGGAGACGGTAGCGGCCGCGCGAGAACGTGCCCGGCCGACGGATCGGGAGGACGCGGTCGCAGACCACCCCGAAGACGATCCCCACGACCGCGACACCGGCTGAGTCGAGTCGATCCGAATCCGGAGTCCCGCCTCGCCGGTCACCGGAGCCACGAGAACAGGCCGCCGCGGTCGTCGTCGTCCTCTTCCGACGGAGCGACGACACCTTGGCGTCGTCCCTCTTCCAACAGTTCAGCGTCGATGTCGTCCTGCGTAAAGTCGAAAAAGCGCTCTTCGGGCAGGTCCACGTCGAGGACATCGAGGGTCGTCGGCTCGCCCCGGTTGTCGAACGCCCGCCAGTCGCCGCGCTCGTAGGGCGCGCCGACGATGATGTGGACGTCGCCCTGTCCGAACGTGGCGAGGTCCTCGTCGCTCGGCCGGAGGACGCCGTTCGGATGCGAGTGGACCGACCCCACCGACTGCACGTCGTTCGGCTTCATCTCCGTGCGAACCGTCGCGCTGACCGGGTTCGAGGTAGTTCCCGGGATGACGAGAACGTCGGTAATCACCTGTCCGCGTCGGTCGAGACCGAGTTTCCGCGCGTCCTCCGCCCGGAGAAAGCCCATGTACTCGTTGGGATGGGTTTCCTCGCTGGCTTCGAGGACGAAATCGAGCGTCTCCCGGGCGATACCGAGAAGTTCGCTCGACCGAAACAGTCGCATACCGGACGTGGGAGGCGATTCCTTTTGAGCGTTCCGGCGGTGGACCGAACGGACAATCCCACCCGGAACCGCTGCGCGCTCACGATCGACTTGTTCCGGGGGCAGCGCACCGAGTACAGGTGTGAGGTCGGTGGCTGGCCACGGCCCGTGGACTTATGCCAATCTGGCGTTATCCGGTAGCAGGACGGAATACACGACGATGAGCGCGACAGTTGACGGAATCCGCATTCTACACGTCGACGACGAACCGAACTTCGCGGAGATCGCCGGGACCTTCCTCGAACGTGAGAACGATCGCTTCGACATCGAGACGGCGGCCAGTGCCAGCGAAGCGCTGGACCGACTCGACGGCACCGTCGACTGCGTCGTGTCGGACTACGACATGCCTAGAGAATCCGGCCTCGAACTACTCGATACCGTCCGCGAGAGTCGGCCGAACCTCCCGTTCATCCTGTTCACCGGGAAAGGCAGCGAGGAGATCGCGAGCCAGGCGATCTCCGCCGGCGTGACCGACTACCTCCAGAAGGAAGGCGGAACCGGACAGTACACTGTCCTCGCCAACCGCATCGAGAACGCCGTCAGCCAGCATCGATCACAACGCGAACTCGAAGCCAGCCAGCGGCGTCTCTCCCTGTTCGTCGATCAGTCGCCGCTGGGGGTGATCGAATACAACAGCGAGTTCGAAATCGTCGGACTGAATCCGGCCGGAGAGGAGATACTCGGGTACACCGAGGCGGACCTGCAGGGAGAGACGTGGGAGAAACTCGTCGCGAAGACGAGCTACGAAAACGTCGACGAGGTCACCTCGGCGCTGGCGGAAGTCGAAGGGGGGTACCACAGCATCGACGAGAACGTGCGGAAAGACGGGGAGCATATCGTCTGCGAGTGGCACAACCGCGTCGTGACCGACGACAGCGTGGAGCACAGCGCCACGGATAACCGGACTGAGTCCGGTGACAGCGAGGGATCTTCGATCCCTCGGGCAGACAGCGAGGAGCGAAGCTCCTCGGGCAGTGAGGAACACAGTTCCTCGGGCAGCCGGACACAGTCCGGCGACAGCGAGGGACACGGTCCC
>Ga0207757_100150_pt1 | contig 57965 bp, 48 predicted proteins | sample A23P3SouthBayCA_2_FD_187752 | JGI IMG/M metagenome (GOLD analysis project Ga0207757, IMG submission 187752) | Aerobic enrichment media microbial communities from Eden Landing Ponds, California, USA - A23 P3 (2) (SPAdes) | ecosystem: Environmental > Aquatic > Marine > Unclassified | place... | reverse complement strand
CGCCACATATCGCCAGACGGCGTCCAATTCGCCGTTAATGTCACGGAAAACGCTCGGAGAGACGCTCAGATAATCGGTTAGTGTCCGATCAACGGAGCAAGATGAACGGTGTCGGTGTGCCTGACGCGTACGCTTCGGCCGCGGGCTGGCCGTCAGCCCGCGGCCTCTAGCTAGCGAGTTATCAGCAGCAGCACTCCTCAGAACCACCTCACCAACCGTTCTCATTACTGTTTCTATTCAGTTCAGACCGATGCTTCGATTCACTCAGCTACCGCTCCGAGATTCGACGGTGCAGACCAACTCAACTCAGCTTCCGAATCCTCGATTGGGAAGTACCGAACATAGAATCGCTTTGTGAACCACTTTAACTATGACTCAAAATCTATTCAACAAAGCACACTGAACCAGTTTCTGTCTGTTTTCCTGCATAGTAAGCTGGTCCGCATCCGGGCCACTATGATTCATAAACGGCTTCTTTTGGACAATTTATCTTTTAGTATTTTTAGCCATCGGCCTCCAGCGTCATAGATTCCCGATTCGGTCGAATAGCTGCGAAAACCGGTTCTCCCAGCTGTGTTGCATGGCGTTGTCCCGAGCCTGGTCGCTCAACCTGTTAATACGGCCGGGTTCGGACAAGAGGTCCTCTATAGCTGTCGCGACTGCGGTTGGGTCGTCTTGATTGACGATTATTGCATCCTTTCCGTCGGTGAGAATCCGGCGATGTGCTGGGATATCGGTAGCGATAATCGGTAGCCCGAGGCCCTGATACTCATAGATTTTCGCCGGCGAACTAACTTTAAACGAATCGAGTCCCGGCAACAGTGAGACCGCGACGTCACTCCGACCCGCTACGCGAGGAATCGCCTCATGGTCGACGTATCCGTGGTAGTTGAACGAAAGGTTAGGTAGCGTCTCGTCTATTTTTGAGCACAACTCATCTATGTACTGGTCGTCACCGCCACCAATTAGATCAAACCGTAGTTTCGACTGTGTCTCGGGGTCCAGACGCTCGATTGCGCTGACGAGTGTGCCAAGCCCCCTGATTTCGTTTATTGTCCCGAGGTAGACTAAACTTAACTCGGTATCACGCGCTTCAGTTTGTGGCTCGAATTTATTAACGTCGACACCAAGCGGCAGTATGTGTATTGATTCGGAAGCGATCCCGTAATTGTGGCTGATCTTCTCCGCCAGATCGTCGCTCAGGGTGACAACCAGATCTGAACGGCGGAGTACCCATCTAAACAGAATCTTATCGACGGAGTACAGGTACCGTTTCATCAACGGGATTGCCTGGTCTTTTTTAGAAGTAAACTCCTCTCGCTGTTCAAAAGGCTCCGCTCGGATGTCGAAGACGACACGGGCGTCGGTAAGTGCCTGAGCAATCAGCGGAGGAGTTACTACCTCCGGATAGCAGTACACGACATCGGGGTCCTCTGTCGCGAATATCCACGCCCAGAGGGGGGCAAAAATCAAGTTCAGGAATATAATGCCGATGATTCCATCGAAATGAAAGTGGTGGTTGGTGACGCCGGACAACTGTGACGAAGGAGTGGTGACGTGTGTATCGAGATTCTCAGAACAGTACTGAGAGAGATAGTACATTTCGGTGTGTCGCTGCACCTTATCGAAGTCGACCGGAGAGAATATAAAAACGCTATCTACATTATTTTGCATCTGTGGTTGGGTCCACCGGTGATTTGATAAAAGTTATAAGCGTTATACTGTGTCCAACTGGCGATGGCAGATATCGTCATAGCAGGTTCGGTGCCATCGATTCGACCTCAGCCGCTAACGGCTCGTAATTATTCGACTCGAACGCTCGCGACACACAGAACCATCCGTGTTCGCCCATGGAAATTCTGCTACCTGAACAAACCACTGTTGACGATATAGTATTTTGGACCGCTACGCTGGTTGGACCCGAAATCTATGAAATGACCAGACGACAGGCTGATGCGGCCTGCGACCCGGCCTGACCGCCGCCGGTGAGTGGTCAGCGCAATGTTTGAGCTTTCAGAGAGCGTAATTACCAGCCATGGCGGCAAGTCGTCGAAAAGAAGTGGTGAGGCATTTGTCGGAAGATCAACTCGACGAAGCGCTCAGTACCGCCCAGAAAGCAGATGAGACGCGTCTCATCCGACGGCTCTGTTTCATGGGCTCAATTGAATCCACAGACGGCGCCGGGATAGGTCGTTAGAATCACGGGTATGAAGCGGGAGAGTAATGTTATGCCCAACACCCTCTTCCGCTTCGTGAAGCAAGTGGCTTCACTCGCTCAAAAGCTTACTGACGCTGCGCTGATGGAACTGAGTGATCCAGCCGGCAACGGTTTGCCGGCTGGAAGCACGCAGTCTTGCTCTATCTGCGCGAACACATGAGCGCGGAGTACGAGGAAATCATCGACTGGGCCGAAGAGATGGAGCGTGTTCGAGCGGTATTGAATCTTCAACGCGGGGAGTTTCCCGCGCCTTCGACGCTGTGTAAGGCGTTCAAACGGGCATCGATGACTGTCTGGCGACAGCTGCTCCGCCGGTCGGCGGAGCTGCTGGACCAGAATGGTCACGCCGCAATTGATGCCACCTACTTCGACCGCCAGCAGGCATCGTCTCACTACTTGCGGCGGATTGATCGTTCCGTCAAAACGATCCAGACGACGTTTCTCGTAGATACAGCTGAGGGAGCAATTCTTGACTTACACTGCAGCACGAAGTGGCCTGACGAAACCAAGATCGGCCCGAAGGTCGCCCTGCGGAACGCGGGCGACCTTCGAAGCTTGGCCGCTGACAAAGGCTATGATGACATGAGCTTCCGCGAGGAGCTTCGAAACGCCGGGATTCGTCCGCTGATCAAGCACCGTGTTTTCGCTCCTTACGATCACGCACACAACGCCCGAATAGACGACGAGCTCTATGGTCAGCGATCACAGACCGAGTCCGTCAACTCCTCAATCAAGCGCTCGCACGGCTCCGCCGTCCGAGCGCGTGATTGGTTCCGCCAGTTCCGGGAGATAACGCTCATAGCCGGTGTTACAACGTGGAGCCGGCAATTGAACGCTGAAACGCCGAAATTCGCCGGATTCAATTGAGCCGTTTCATGAAGACCCTCTATGGCAGATGCACAGAATTATTTCCGGGTACAACTGAATTCGTCCGATACGGCAGAGTCAGATAGCACCTCCACCCCGTTGTCGAACAGGATATTTCTCCGCTCGGGAGCGAAGTTACACCTGTGTCGGTACCGGTCAGCGGCATGGACCTGTCTCGGGCCGTAGACAAGCAGTGACGGGTTTCTGTAGCCGGTCCGTATTACCTCCTCTACGGTCACTACGTTCTCGTCCTGTTCGGTGGTGAACTCCGGTGGCAGGCCCGCACTGGGATCCTTTAGAACTGTTTCGCCGTCTGCCATGCCGTACTCCACGATGTGCTCCCCTGCTTCATGTGCATGGTAGCTTTGCGTGTTACTGCCGCCACTGATAGATGCATTCACAATCCCGTTGAGTCCAACTACGGGCGAAAGTACCAGTACTAGAAGAACGACAACCTTGATAATCTTCTTGTTCCCTTTCCACCCAGCCATTAGCGCTCCCATTGGGAGCAGACCAAGCTGTAGTCCCCGAACTCCGATAATCGGGAGGAAAAACCCCCCAATGTAGTACGCGACACCCGCGAGTCCGATGCTAAGTTGAACCGGAGACAGGTACTCAACTGACTTTAGGATGAATAAAATAAGCGAGAGTAAGAGTAACACTGTGAATATAGCTATGACGACGTACGCCGTCGCGCGGTGGAGTGGCTGAGAAGACAGTGAGTAGAGCAAGCGTGGTTCTGGTCCGGCCACTTCCGTGCTCGTACCACCGATGAGTTCGAGTAAATCCATTAGTAACGTCGAGGACCCATACTGTGTATTGGCTTCTTTCGACAGTAGGTCGAGAGCGCGGTCGCTGAATAGCTCAAACCTAATAAAAAAGAAGAATACGTAGATCCCAGACAGTGCCGAAATAGTTGGCAGAGTCTGTTTCAATAAACCCAGGCTGTCTAATATCCACGTACTGAGTGCCCCGAATGGGTTATTCACGGTTTTGTAGAGAGAGACATACATCGGTTCGGCGCGGCCTCCAATTTCGACGACAGTGCCTTTCAGACCTCTCACAAACGGGAATATCGTCAGAAAAGAGAGGTAGAATATAAAAAAGAATGGATGAGACAGGACAAGCGCTGTGTAGAAGAACAACTGGAGGAATCGTAATCGCATGGAATCAATCGATCCGAGGCTGAACAGAAAAATCAAGAGCACCAGCGCAAAGAACTGCGGGACCAACTGGTTGTTCAAGAATAGCATCATATAAATCACGTATGATACCGATGCGGCCGCCCAGTACAGCGTTCCCGAGGTATAAACATAAAAGAAGTACACGACGGCGATGCTAAACAGGACGTATAACGACAGGTATCCCAACCGCATCATGTCCATTAGAGGGAGCGACAAGATCTTATTAAATGATTCAAAGAACAGGAAGTGTATCGGCCACTGGAAGTACCCAAACAGTTCGACGCTGAACTGTGACAGGCCCTTAATTACGAACCACCGCGAGATCTCTCCCGCAGAGTCGCCGCCCCTGAAATTGAAAAAAATGTACTGGCTATAGTTGATCAGCACTGATATAAGAATTAAATACCCGAACTTGGACGAATCCGACGAGGCTGACGTACAGAGCAAAAACGCCATAACTAAAGTCCCAACCAGAGCTGGCCAGAAAATAAGCGGGATTTGCGCGGAATAACCACTTCGCAACCCGATTTCCAGGGAGTACATCGAATGGTAGAGGAGTGCCAAGACGGCAATCAGTGTAAACAGAACCGTCAACGCCCCCTTCCGAATCGTCTTATCGTTCAAACCAGAGTTAGCAGAATACTCTGCGGGATATTTCCTTGCTCCCACATGAACATTGTCGTGATGATTCGTCATAATAAAACACCTCCTAACTGATTTCCAGATCAGTGACTGTCCCTTAATCTAAAGCCTGACCCGGTTGATATCAGTTAGGGTAGTGTCTGAACTACCATAGTCTCCTTTTTATACTGAATTGACTATTTCAACAGAACGGGTGAAACCGTCAATTCGTATCATCACGGTCTGAAACGTTGGTTTGGTTGCGTTTGATACATTTGAGTTATCCGCTCAACTCAGGGTAAAACAGGGTCGTCAGATGACGGCCAGCATCCCCAGAAAACCTGTGTAGATGGCATTTAGTTCTCGGTGAGTCTCGATTGTTCGCTCTTCAGAAGACTGGCGGAACCAGGAGCATTAGTGCCTCTGGCCAGGCAGAAACGGATATGCATGAAGACCGCCCTGCCTTCCGCCAGAGGCTAGCGGAACTTGCGGAACTGGGCGTTACAGAATTTCGGCCCGAGCCGCTTGACACCATCGTCGAGCAGCGTCTCAAGGCGATCTGGGAGGAACGCTCCTGTCCAAACTGTGGCGCAGACAGTCTCCACACCCTCAATGGCTCCGACCGTATCTGGTGTGGCCGCTGCGGACTGGAAAAGCACGTACACGCGCGGGACACCCTTCTACGATTCGGAACTCACCGGGGGTGAGTTCCTCATCGCGTTCATTCTCTACGCTGACACACTGCTCAGCATTACCCAAATCGCCGGTCCCCTCTCACCGTGTTACACGACACTTCACGACCAGCTCAGAGAGTTTGAAACCGCGTTCTGTCGGGGATTTCCGACTGTCTGGGAGCGCATCTCCCAGACAGTCGATGGGCCAACACAGGTCGATGAAACACAGCAGGTGTGTTCGGGCTTCAAATGCCAAGACCCGCCGGGGGAGGGACTCGACCGAGGCGGGTCGCCTGAGGGTGGACGCACCCGCTGGACAGGGGATCAGGGAGATGAAATGACGCTCGTCGCGGCTAGCCGCGATTTGCTTCGAGTGGTGTCAGCCCAAGAAGGGAGCGATTATGAAGACGATCTCGCGCCGGTAATTAAGGAGGCCGACGACCCCTCCCAGCCGCTGGGAGAGGTCTGGACCGACGGACTACCAGCCTATCGAGGGATGGAGCACGATCACCGGTACGTCGTCCACGACGATGGATACGTCTCCGACGAGGGCGTCCACACGAACCAAGCAGAGTGCCTCTGGTCACTGCTACAGCCGTAGCTATCGAAGTTCCGCGGCCTGTCCAAGCAGGGCTTGGAGCAGGCCGCTTGGACCTACGGCTTCCTTCGGTCACTGAACCTTACTGGGGCACCGATCCACGGTCTCGTAGATTGCATTGCCGTCAATGTATTCCGTTAGTTCTGCCAGTCTACCGAAGAGCGACAGAGTAAGTCATATTCTGGTCGTGATTATCGCCGTAATCGGGACTCCATTCTTGACATTTCACAGCCTTTCCAGAAATCCCGGAAACGACTGTATACCGGAAACAGAATCGCGTGACTTCGGCAGAGTAGGTGACAAGAACTAATTGTAGCACCTCAGATTCCGGAAACTACCCAGCCACCATTATATACCGCGCTAGAAAACCACTCTACTGATTACTTCATGATTCGCGATGCTCGTGTGCTTCGGGCGGGGTTCATACCGAAGGAAATTGAGCATCGCGACGCCGAGTTGAACCACCTCTCCAGCGTTCTGGAGCCGATTACGAGCGGGGAACCCGCCGACACAGCCATTGTCACCGGTCCCAGCGGCGCCGGGAAGACCTTCATCTCGAAGTTTGTCACTGAGAGACTCCGCGAAGAGGTACTGGACATCAAGACAATCTACGTCAACTGCCGGCGCAACTACACCCGATTCCGAACACTATATCAGATTCTCGACGACCTCGGCCAGACCATCGATATCCACCGCCAGTCGACACCGCACGACGAGCTTGTCGACCGGATGCGGCAGTACGACGGGCCGCGAACGGTGATCATCCTCGACGAGGTCGACCAGTTGGAAGATCCGGGCAACCTCTACGACCTGCACAGCTTGGAGCAGTTCGCGCTGGTCTGTATTGCTAACAAAGAGGAGGAGCTGTTCAGCCGTGTCGACGACCGGGTCGTATACAGTGTATAATCGCGGTAGTAAATATCTCGTTAGCTCGAGTCGGGGAACGGGCCGGCGTATTGCGGTTACCTCCCGTAGAAGGGAGCGTATTATTCGAACTGGTCCTGGTACGCCGTTCTGACGTCCGCCTGGCGAGCGGCGGTGAGGTTCTCGTAAGACGACCCGTACGTATCGCGAGCGAGTTCGTCCCAGGACTCGATTCGGTCACCGGAGTCGGTCTGGAACTGCGCATCGAAGTCCGCCTCAACCTGCTGCTGGACCGTGATGTTTAGGCCGGTGAAATCGAAGTTCTCGCCGGCTTGCACGTCGGCACCGTACTCTTGCCGGGCGATTTCCTCCCGCGTCCGGACTTCGGCGGCCGCGAGTCCCTCCGCGAACGGTTGGCGCTCGTGAATCTCTTCGACCTGGCGCTTCGTTTCACTGCTCACCTCATCGTAGTAGTATCCGTACTTATCCTGAGTTATTTCATCAAGCGAAGCGCGCTCACCGTCAGAGACACTAGTACTCTCGCCGGAGCTGCTGGAGCCGCCACCGTCGTCTTTGGCCCATGACGGCTTGACCGACATGGCTGTCGACGCGCGCGCGTCTTCGGAGTAGATACCATAGACGTACGTCTGCAGGCTCAGTGGTTCGACGGGATAATCCGTCGAATCGGTCACCGTGTATTCAATGTCGAACCGAACGCGAGTCGACTCGCCGGGTGCAAGCGTCACGTTTCTGTCGACTCCATAGGCTTCGGGTCGGTCATCGTCGTCACTGTCAATGCGATGCTGGACCGTTTGGGTTCCAGTGATTTCGCCGGTGTTCGTGACTCTTGCGGAGAACAAAGCCGTATCACCGACGTACAGGACATTCGGTCCGACCAAACCGGACACCTCGAAATGGCTGTCCTGTACCGTCGTCGAGACGATGTGTGTGTCGGCAGCGGTTCCAAACGAGTAGTTGTGTGTACCGCGGCTCAAGTTCGTCGTATTCACTCCAATAGACACCGTTGTAGTTTCGTTGGCAGCGAGTGAAATGGAACGCGAATAGGTGGTGTTTGTGGAGTCACTGCTGAGCGTGACGTTGTCAGTACCGTCCACGTCACCGACGTTCTTGAGGACCGCGGAGACGTTCGCAGTCTCTCCGTTTGTGACGTTGGCGGGTGCGGTCGTGTTCTGAACCTGGAATGTCGCCGGTTGCTGGACAACTAGTGTGCCGGTCGTTGTTGTGTTTTCCGTGGCGATCTTGTATTGATACTGTCCAGGTTCCAGATCGGCAGTGCGAACGGTGGCCGTGCTCACCTGGCTCTGGCCGCCGGCAACCGATAACACCCTCTGGTTTAGAGTTTCGGTATCGGAGTACTGTCCGTTTTGGTCCGTATCAACGGCGAATCGAACCGTCTGGATCCCGCGATACGCACCGACATTTGTCAGGTTCGCTCGGATCGAGGTGTTCGTTCCGCGAACGATGGTAGCGTTTTCAGTTGTATCGGTGAGTGCAAACGTGGGAGGGGTGAGGATAGCCACACTCCCAGTCATCTCTGGGGACGACGATTCACCAACGGTGACGGCATACGAGTAGTCTCCGGAGCTGATTTGTTTGTGCTCGGCAACGAGCGTTACGTTTGTCGGTTCAGTTGGCGAAACCTGGACTTGTTTTGTCGCTACTGTTTCGGGAGATTGTCCATCCCCGTCCTCGCTCAATCGTAGCGCTACTTGTTGCGTTGCTGTACTTGACCCCGTATTTGTGATTCGAAGCTGGACTTGCAAGGGTTCATCCGGCCGAATTTCGGTTGGAGTGTGCACTGCATGCATCTCCAACTCATCTTCACCCACAGTGGTGTCCGAATCCGTCGGCACGTCAGCGATACCACCGATTCCGAGCCCCATCGTAGCGCCTCCAAGGACTAATAGCCCGGCGACACAACCAACCAGTAATTTTCCGTAGCCTATGGACAACATGCGTACGCAGGTAAGTTACAAACCACTATTGTTACGACTGGTATACCCGATAGTAGAGACTCTCTGCGGCAAATGACTCTGAGTGCATTCCAACGGGCACCGTCCCGAAATGAGTAGTGTTCGTTTACCCCCAGATATGTCCCCCAGAGCGGAAGCCGCAAGTGGTCATCATAGCGAGTCGACACTAGTCGTTGATTGTCTATTTGAACACGTTGTATTAACTAAGTTCATAGGTACAATACCCGCCAAGCCGCAGCCCATATCGAGATTAGTGCGACAGTGCAATGCGGGGGAGAGGGAGCTATTTGCGGTTACGAACTCAATGTCAGGATTAAAAACAAAAAGAGAAATGGTTCTAAGGCGACGCGCCTAAGCCAAGCAAGCTTCTATCAGTCCGATATCGGGCCGGGACAGTTACGCCATGTTCTTCCGTTCGATGGTTTCCCAAATATCGACACCCTTCTCGGTGATGTCGTATACGCGGCCTTTCTTCCGGTCTTCTGAAACGAGTAGGTCAACGAGCTCCGATTCACGAAGCTCCTGCAACGCGCGTGAAACGTGAGCGATGCTCATTTCCCTGTCGTCCGCGATCAACGACGGTGTCGCAGGCCCTTCTGACAATCGGCGGAGAGTCTCGACTCGATACCGTGAACTGATAACGTAGCTCACCTCGTCCCACTGATCAAAGTCTGCCATCGTATCTATTCGTATGCACGAGTGTACCAGCTACCTTCTTTGGACAGAGACTCGTGTACAATGATGTTCCATGTGCCTGTGGTTAATTGTTTCGCTCGTGTCGCTTGGTCTCGCTTCGTAGCCATACATCATTCCAGTTGACTACCCCGCATACTGAGTATAAGGTGAGTAATATCGCTTCTCTACGAGAATCGCACCGCCGGACGTTCCATCCACTGACTCAATCGTCATGAACAACTAATCAGCAGCATAGCTACGAACACCGATAAGTTCCTGTTCCTGACGACTCTCGAGAGCCATCGGCTATTCGACACACAGACACACTGAATCAGATCCGGGTTAGCGGATGTCCGTGCGATTGATACTCATAAGATTACATTACTCGAACGGTGGCCAGGAAGGGGGAATGTACGTTATGATTTATCCTGCATAGTTCTAAGCAGACCAACTACGTATGATCTGACCATTGCTGCGTTTCAGTGCTCACAGCAGGTATTCTACGCATTTGTCGTATCTCGCTAATGCCGAAGCAATTTTTCCAGTGTGAATCGCCAGGGAACGATTCGAAGAGCGCCGTTACTCCCAGAATACCGAAGCAATTACCTACTACCGACGGCGGTAGTCAAAGAAAAATTACCTAACCAATTACATAACAAAGTATTAAGTGCCAAGGTGATGTTGAATTGAAATGCTGGCTGACAGCGTAACGCTCCGTCGATACAGCCGGGGGGCTGTGTGAACGCGATTCCAGACGGATAAACGATGTCGCAGCACACAGGAAGTGGGTAAATATGGGAGTCAAAGACACCGCACAAACGAAAGCAGAACCGAACAATAAACTAAGCGACGAATCCGTACCAGCCCCAGAAGGGAAGGAGAACAGTGCTGATCAGGTGGCATCACAGGAGCAGGACGGTTCCAGTGCGTCTCTAGACGTTATTTTTGAAATATTGAAAAACAGCCGCCGTAGAGAAGTCCTCCACTTTCTTCGAGAACGAGACGAACAAGTCTCTCTTGGAGAGCTCGCGGAACACGTTGCGGCCATCGAAAACGATACCACAACTGATGCTTTGACTTCTAGTGAGCGCAAGCGCGTGTACGTAGGGCTGTACCAGTGCCATCTCCCGAAGATGGACGACATCGGCGTCGTCGATTTCAACCAAGACCGTGGGCATATCACCCTTACTGAAAAGGCCGATGACTTCGAAAAGTACCTCGACCGCTCTGAAGAGGAGCAAGATCGACAGTGGTATCAGTACTACGCAGCCGTTTCCGTGCTGGGTGGGATAGTCCTCGCCGCCTCTATCGCCCTCTCACTTTCCAGCAGCATCATGTTAGGTTTGTTCGCCCTGGTAGTGGGTGTTGCAGGCGCGTGCTCTGTGTACCACTGGTCAGTCGAGCGGGAAGAGCCGGACAGCGAGTAGCCAGATAGGGCGGCCCGTTCCACGCACAATTTTCACGCAGTGTTCATCACGAATATTGCTATGCCGAGCGATAGACTTCGTCGCCGGCAACATATGTTCGCGCTATCGATGGAACCGGATCCGGATCCACGATAATGATATCAGCCCTTGCACCCCGCTCTAATCGACCACGATCGTATAGGCCGGCAACAGCGGCCGGTGCAGTGGAAACACGCAATATACGGTCTTTGAGTGGTTCGCCGTTTTCGAGAAAAACAGAGCTAAGCAGAGATTGCGGACGGAAGTCACTACAGAGGATGTCGACAATACCGTCCCTGATTGCCTGAGCCGCATCGGGCCCATCCCAGAGGCTTCCCCCACGAACCACGTTCGGCGCACCCATCGCAACGGCCAAGTTTAGGTCGGTTGCGCGCTGGGCAGCACGTTGGGAGAGCGGATACTCGCTGATATCGACCCCGATCGCAGCTGCATTGTCCACACCCGAAACACTTTCATCGTCGTGTGAGGCAACAGGAATGTTTCGATCACTCGCCAGTTCTGTTATCTGACGCGCGCGCGACCTGGTCTCCGCTTCGGAGACATCGTTCCGGCGCGTGTGGAGCGTCTGTAGGTTTGCCTCTGAGACCTCACTGCTGAGGTCGTACCGCTGTGCAAGTGTGTTTTCGCCAGCAAACTGGCCCGCTCCAGGGATATGTGAAACAAGGGAAACGAGGTCTCCACCGGATTTAATCTCTTGTGAGACGGCTTCAACTGCCTCCTCGTTGGTGAGTTCACATCGCATGTGGAGTCTGTTGTCGACTCGGGCACCGGTGTCGCGGTTGAAATCCCGGATACGCTCAGCGAGGAGACCGGCTAATTCGATGCTTCGATTATCATCTGGGACGTCTTCGAACGCAATGGCATGGTACTTTGTCGTGATTCCCGCGCTGGCATTGGCAATGTCACACCGATCCAGGGCGACGGTTGTGTCGACGCGCTCCCCTGCTCTCGGAAAGAGGTGTCGTTCGATGTCATCACCGTGGAGGTCAACAAATCCAGGAAGGACATATTTCTCCGAGGCATCGACATCTGGGGAGTCGTGAGGTTCCGTTTCCACTGAGACTATTTTTCCGTCGGAGAACGCTACTGTCCCGTTCTCTATTTCAGTAGTAGGCGTAACAACAGTTCCTCCCGAGATCAACGTCCGATTTGCATTGTTTCTCATGCGCTGTGGCCCCGGTAAGATATACCAGTGAGGTATGGTGCGTTTCCCCGAAAGATGAGTATAGACCTGCTACGGCTGTGCGGCAATCGACATACAGAGTCTATATTTATATGTATTCAATGGCCATGGCCCGAAAGTATTGTATATAAAAAGTGGGAGACGGATTCGGTAATCGTCAATAGCGCCAGGAGGGTGCCTCTAAACAATTATTCCTGAGCTTGGAATCGAGCCTCGACTTCATGGAATTCGACTTCAAAAGTACTATGATGGACAATTTTCACAAGTATCAATATCTCTCAAATTCTTTCTTAGAATTATAGAATATCGTCATGGAGTCGACAACTTACTGACGGTTCGTACGGATTCATGTCTATTAGGATACACCTACTTGGATAATTCTATATTAACTGGCTGAACAAGAGCACTCGAGTGAGAATTTCGCTGTATTTTTCCATAGCAAGAACAGTGATAATAGCACTCAATTGAAAAAGAAGGACGATTATAACGCGACTACAGCAGTCAGAACGGTGATTTACTTGACCTGACTTGTTTCGGTTACTTCCAGCTCAGTCGTGAAACCGACCAACGCCTAGCGATATCAAACTCCACCATTGAGAACCAGTCAGCATGTTACGGAGTAGTTGCAGAATTCTATGTGTCGCTACCACTGACATAGTATTTGTGTGTCCGGAATCCGAAGGTTTTAGCGCCAGCGCTTAAAACAGGTTTGTATGAAAGAATGGATTGACACCTACGAGGAGCGTGACTGGCAAACGACCACAGACAGAACCGTTCGGTACGCACTGTTAGGCCTCGGCTGGTGGACGATCGATCTGGCACTCCCCGCGATTCAGGACTCTGATTTGGGTGACGTCACGACGTTCGTCAGTAGTTCCACACAAAAAGCAGAACGACTCGCCAACGAGAACGGTGTCGACAACGGGATCAGTTACGAGGAGTTCCACGAGGGGAAGGCGGCCGACGCGTACGATGCCATCTACATTGGGACGCCGAACGCCTTCCATCTGGAATACGCCGAGACGGCCGCGGAGTTAGACAAAGCTATTCTGTGCGAGAAGCCGATGGAGTCAACAGTTGAACGAGCTCGGGAGATGGTGGAGACCTGCGAGGACGCCGACGTTCCGCTGATGATTGCCTACCGGATGCAGACTGACCCGGCCGTCAGGCGCGCAAAGGAACTCATCGAAGACGGGTTCATCGGCGAGCCAGTATCAGTGTACGGCAATAACAGCCAGCCATTGCTTGAAATGAATCCGAACACGGACCAGTGGCGGCTCGACCCGGACCTGTCGGGCTATGGCACCTCCGTGATGGACCTGGGAATTTACTCTATCAACACGACTCGGTTCCTCCTCGACCGGGAACCACAGGTGGTGCAGTCACAGATGAGCTCTCATGCAGATGCCTTCGAAGACGTGCCTGATGAACGCTCAGGGGCGCTGCTTGCGCTGGAAGACGGTGTCAAGATGGTCACGACCGACAGCCAGAACGCTCACGACGACACGCAACTGAAGATAACGGGTACAGACGGACAGATCGAACTCCGCCCAGCGTTCCACGGAAAGGCGAAACTCCACCTGTCCCGCAACGAGGCCACAGTAACTGTCGAACACGAGAGCTTCGATGCGGAGGACGAGATGCGAGAGGAGTTCGACTACTTCGCCGACCGCGTCCTGACTGGTGCCGAGATCGCTCCGGATGGCCGCCACGGTCTCCAGGATATGCGGATCATCCGAGCGATTCACGAAGCCGCCGAAAGCGGCGACGTCGTCGAACTATAACTGAATCGGTCGGATTCGTCTGACCCTATCCTGGCTCGTAGTTTTGAAACTCGCTCCGGAGTAAAGAACGGCTGTCATGTTATTCCGGCCACGGTTGAAGACAGCGCTACCGCAGTCCGATATTCAAGATGGGTGAACAAAATTGACCCAAATCGTAATTTTATGTCCAGCGTGTCGTGGAGTCAGGGGATTAGTCGCGGTAAATGCTCCAGCTATAGTAGCCATTGAAAATCAACGCATATCTGAACGCACGACAGCAGTGCGATCAGTGTGTAGATCGTCTCAATTGTTACTATAACCAGCCGATTGATCGGATAGACTCAGTGATGAACTCACGTTTGAATAGGTCTACTTCTGCTACTGTCAGGGTGCTCTGTTGTAACTCATCTGTGAGGCCGATAAACAGGGAACACTGGAATATCTCGAATGGGTTTCCCGGATGAACGACCCGGCTCCGTTCATCAATACGGAATTGGTGTTCTGGTTTGATACCCAATGCAGTTGCTGGACCGTGGCGAAGATTTTCAGAGCATCACACCGGTTATTGTTTAAACATGCTGAGACCCAGGACAGAAGGCGGAAGATGTTATAACATCTGTACTGCTGTTATATAGTCAGCACTGGTAGAGTCTACGGACCCTCAAAGGCGTAGGCGTCAGAGGTTTGTATTTGATACAACTATTCTCTATTTTGCTATCGCAGATATCCATTACGTATACAATTTCGGAGATATGCTATTTTTGCGGATGTTTAATTTCACCGAGTGGATTTCTAGTGGGTTGTCTTCCCCCATTTATATTTATATGGCCAAGAGCGTCAGCAAATATGAGTCTTCCGTGTAAATTTAGCCCCAAATGTATCTACATACTTGGTTATTGTCTGCACTACTGCTAATTTTGGCCTATAATGTTGTAGAGTATGCCTGATTACAACAGATAATGGAGGGACTAAATTGTATCGAGAGACTGATCCTTGATTTTCCGTCACAAAAAGAGTGATTCAGCATTCACAGCAGTACTGCCTCGGCCAGTGGTTCGACGTCCGGATCCGAATCCCTGATGCTCAATTATCGTCAGAGATCCACTTCTCACCCCATTCGTGGATTTCATCGAATGCCGAGAGGAGTTCATCGCCCTTCGGCGTCAGTGAGTAATAAACCGCAACTGGGCTTCCCTCAGCGACTCGACGTTCAACGTATTCGTTTTCTTCCAAGTCATCGAGCACGCGAGACAGCGTTTGCGAGTTCGCATTCGTTGCACGCTTGAGTTCGTTAAATCGAAGCTCACCCTCCCTGAGAACGTGGATTACAGTCATGCGCCAGCGGGAGCCGATCTCTTCAAGCGCTTGGATTACCGGGCAGTCACTGTATTTTGATTCGAGAGTATCGTTCGATGACATCGGTGTTACCTGGTCAAGGCTACGTTCGCTGACTTATATTAGGCTCATGTTCCAACACCAGGTAAGATCATGTGACCGGTGTTTCGGACACATGTCTCTGTATCGTATCGCAATCATCCACGACTCAACACAATGAACGTACTACTACTCGGTGCGAGCGGACGAATCGGGCAGAGAACTGCAACAGAACTTCTCAACCGCGGTCACGCCGTCACAGGAACCTCTCGAAGCGGAGCATTCGATGGGATTGATGATGACGAGTTCGTCGCCGTTGCGGGAGATGCGACCAACCCCGACGACATCGCGAAGCTTGCGACAGGTCACGACGCCGTGGTATCGGCGCTCGGACCGAGCGATGATGAATCGGCCGAAATTCTCACGGGTATGATTTCGGCAGTCATCGACGGACTCCGCCGTGCTGATGTCGACCGACTCGTCTGGACCGGAGGGGCTGGCGGACTCAGGGTTGGTCCCGAAACGCTTCTCATCGATACAGATGACTTCCCAGAGGAATGGGAGCCGGTCGCCCGCGCTGCTATCGATGCCTACGACATTCTCACCGAGGCCGACGACCTGGAGTGGACCTACGTCGCGCCTGCCGCACTGATCGAACCGGGAGAGCGTACCGGTTCGTACCGGACTGCCGAACGTGAGCTCGTGACCGACGAGGAAGGGGACAGCTACATCTCGATGGAAGATTTCGCCATCGCACTCGTCGACGAACTCGAAGGGAACAACGCCGTCCATACCTATCTCGGAACCGGCTACTGACGGAGCACGGTTCCAACAGCGTTTAGTCTGATACTCGTTTCGAATCAGGTGACGGCACCCGGAACGACGGTGTCATGGTGCCGCCATACTGGAGTGACAGTACCGAAATGCCCACCACGGACGAGCTTCCCGAAACGGAGCAGTCAACGGATAGCGTCACCGATGAGACAGAGACCTCGATAGACGACACCGCTCCGAGTGCGGTGACGTTCGACCGGGACGGGATACGTGCCGGATTCGTGACCTGTGTCCCGGTGGCGCTCGGCGTCGCCGGCTACGGGATCGCCTTCGGCGTTCTCGCCGACCGGGCCGGCCTGAGTATCGCGGAGGTGGCGCTGATGAGCGCGACTGTCCTGGCCGGCGCTTCCCAGATTATTGCCGTCGAATTGTGGGCTGACCCCGTTCCAGCCGCGACGGTTGTCCTCGCAGTCTTTGCGGTAAATCTGCGGTACTCGCTGATGGGCGCAGCCCTCCGGCCGTGGTTCAAGCATCTGTCGGCAACACGGACCTACGGCAGCCTGTTTTTCATGGCCGATGAGAACTGGGCGCTGACGATGCGGGACCTCACGTCCGGGAGTCGACGGGGCGCGTTTCTACTCGGTAGCGGCCTCGCTATCTGGCTGTTCTGGGTCGCCTCGTCAGTCATCGGTGTCGCCGTCGGTGGCGTGATAGACGACCCCGCCACGTTCGGACTGGATTTCGTCCTCGTCGCGACGTTCGTCGCGCTCGCGGTCGAACTCTGGGATGAGGCGTCGACGGCCGTCCCGTGGGCAGTCGCGCTGGTGACGGCGCTGGTCACTGCACAGGTCCTGGCCGGCCAGTGGCACGTCATCGCCGGTGGAGTCGCTGCCGCCGTCGTTGAGGTGGTCCGTCGTGACTGACCCACTCGCGCTTAAGCCAACAGTTGTCGCGGTTATCGCCGCGATGGCTGCTGCGACCTATCTCACGAAGGCCGGTGGACTGTGGCTGCTAACACGTTTCGGAGTCAACGACCGTGTCGAGGCCGCCTTGGAGGTGCTGCCGGGCGCGATTGTCGTTGCCGTTCTCGGGCCGGAACTGGCTACCGGCGGCCCCCCAGAATGGCTTGCTGGGAGTGTAGTCGCTGTCGTCGCCTGGCGGACGGGAAATATCTTCTTGGCCCTGGTCACCGGTGTCGGGGCCGTCGTCGTGCTCCGTGCTATGCTGTGAGCAATGGGAAGCGACAGTTTGGAATCCTCTGGAGAGTGCACTTCTCAGAGGACAGTTGTACCTGTTAAGGTGAGTAGTGCAGAGTCCGTAAAGAAGTCTACCAGCAAACGCAGCCCGTCGCTGTCCGGTAAGTCCGAAAGCCATATACGACAGATTAGGCCTACCTAAATTATGGACGAGACAGGTGATGCAGAAAGTCTCACACGACGGGACTACCTTGCTGGCAGTGGTGTACTGCTCGGCACATCAATCATTGCTGGCTGCTCCAGTAACAGTGGTGAACCACCCAGTACAGGGACATCGAGTGCCGGAGGAACAGGCACTTCGATGCCAACAGATGACGGCTCCTACACTGCCTCGCTTTCTCCAGTCGGTGAGATCGAATTCAACTCCGTGCCGGAGAACGTCTTCACGATGTACAATCAGTATGCAGATATGTTAGTTGCACTTAACCACGGTGACGCGATCAACTCGATGTTCGTGCCAGATATGGCTGGGCCATCGATGAACCACTACTACGAACGACTTTCTGGCGTCTCTTTTGATTGGGAAGACCTTCCAAACCCCTACGATAATTTCAGCAAGGAGTTCTTCTACAGCCTAGGCAGCGACGTCCATTTCCTCGACCCCGCCTGGGCGATCACCCAGGAGAACTGGGACGTGAACGACATCAAGGAAATTACCAACAACGTCGGCCCTTTCTTCGGAAACTTCTACAGTGGGACACACAGTGATCCACAGGAACCCTACAGCCAGAACTACCAATATTACACACTATGGGAGCTTTTCGGTCGTGTTGCCACAGTGTTTCAGGAGCGAGAGCGCTACGAGCAACTCAAAACTGTTCACGACGAACTAATCAACACCATCCAGACGAACCTCCCACCGGAAGAGGAGCGTCCGACCGCCGTTCGAGTTACACTGGGGGACGGTCAGTTTTGGACCTACCACCTGAATCGACCGGGGTTCTGGCTTGCCGATACCCGGCCGCTCGCCGCCAACGACGCCTTCGGGGATGAAACGTGGGACGGTCTCTGGGGTTCAGTGGGCTACGGAGCGATGCTGGAAGCGGACCCTGACGTAATCCTCCACCTCTGGGGAATGACACCGCGCTACGACATGGGCAACGTCCGGGAGAACCTCGCATCCCACAGCGTTGGGCAAGAGCTCTCGGCAGTCAAAAACGACCGCGTGTACGCACATGGAATGCGGTATCACGGGCCGATTATGAATCTCTTCCAGATCGAAATGACTGCGAAACAGTTGTACCCGGATATCTTCGGCGAGTGGCCGACCTACGAGAGCGGGGACCACTATCCAGAGATTCCATCGGATGAGCAGCTCTTCGACCGCGACCGTGTTGCCGGGATAATTGTGGAAGGGTAACAGCTCTCAGAAGGGTTCCTACGGTAGAAGCGGAAAGAAACTGTCTGTTGAGATTACAGCATTGTCAGACTATCTGCGGAAAATTGCTAACTGGAGTCGTTTGGTGTAATTTTTGAGTCGATGAGCAGACCGTACGAGACGTTGAGTAATTCAGCATCAAGAGGCATAGTACAACGATGGCAGAAATACAGATATGAAGATTGCTCTACGGGCCACTGCGGACACCACGATGTCTGCAGTAACACAGAGATAGAGGGGCTCTAATCTCCCGTTACTGCGGACATGGTGGCGTCTGACAGCGAGTTGGACCGAGCTTCGAGGAGGAACACCACGATGTCCGCTGTTCTAACAGGGCTTGAGAAATCATAAGTCGATTACTGCGGACATGGTGGTGTTATTTCGATTCGGCCACACCACAATGTCCGCTGTTTTTCGTCTCCCGTTCCGGAACAGCGGACATCACGGTGTGTGAATGGACACCAAAAATCAGAAGATCAGCCACAAAACGACTGAGCGGCCGGAATTGTGAATTGAAGAAGAGAGAACACTCCCACCCCACTTTGTCCGCTGTTCTTCGCAAAGAGTCGGGGAGGGATAGGATGGCGGCAAGATTCGATGGGAAGAACGGCCCGTCTGATCTGGATATACTACTAGACACTGCTGTAGCGTATCATTCTACGCTTGGTGAGTTGCATTACGGTCTAGTTCTCAGCGGGTTATTATAAACTTTTCCATAATTTATAGCTCCTCTAATCCACCCCCTCCCACTATATTCTAGTTACTCCGGACATAGTGGGGTGGGAGGGTCCCCCCATTCTTTTATAAGCCGGAGAACAGCGGACACTCCGGACACTGCGGACAGGGGTGGTTTTATATGGATTCCTTCCAATACGTCAGGTAACGACTATGGGGATGTTTGAACGCGACACCGAGATTTACTTGGACCGGGATGCCCTTCGGGAGGATTATCAACCAGAGAATCTCGTCGGACGTGACACTGAGCTTAATCGGTATCGAGCTGCCCTCCAACCTGTCATTAACGGTGAACAGCCCAACAATATCTTCTTATACGGTAAAACGGGGGTCGGAAAAACTGCTGGCACGCGGTACCTGATCGACCATCTCGAGGAAGACGCAGCGAAATACGAGGATATCGACCTCACGGTGAAGATGTTAAACTGTGACGGCCTCTCCAGCAGTTACCAAATCGCCACCCGGCTCGTCAACGAATTCAGGGACGAGACGAGCCAGATCAGTACGACGGGGTACCCTCGCGCAACGGTGTACGACATGCTGTGGACCGAACTCGACTCCTGTGGTGGAACCATCTATATCGTTCTCGACGAGGTCGATCATATTGAAGACGATAGCATTCTCTATCAACTCCCGCGTGCGCGAGCCAACGACAACCTGAGTTCCGCAAAGATCGGGATTATCGGCATCTCGAACGACTTTTCTTTTCGCGATGATCTCTCCCCGAAGGTCAAGAGTTCACTCTGTGAGGAGGAAATCCAGTTCCCCGCATACGATGCGAAAGAACTGATCCAAATCCTGCAACAGCGTGCTGATGTAGCGTTCCACGACGGCGTACTCGAAGATGGTGTCATCGAGCTATGCGCCGCCTATGGTGCCAAAGATGCTGGTGACGCACGGCAGTCACTCGACCTCCTCATGAAAACGGGGGACCTGGCTCGTGACAAAGACACGGACACGATTTCGGAAAACCTCGTTCGAGAAGCCCGCGATGTCCTGGAACGGGGCCGGATTCAAGAGGGTATTTCCGGACTTACTCAACACGGTCATCTCGTCGTGTACGCGATGGTTACACTCGATCAGGAAGGGAAGACGCCAGCCCGGACACGAGATATCAGGCCCCGATACACGAACTTCGCCGAGAAGGCAGGGATTGATCCGCTTGTCCCACGCCGGATGCGTGACCATCTCGGTGAACTGTCGATGTTGGGCATTATTTCGGCCATCGAACGGAACGAGGGACGTCGCGGGGGCACCTATCGTGAGTACTCGCTCGAAATGGACCCCGAGATGATCCTCGCAGCGCTTGAGAAGACCGTCGACGATGTGGGTATCCATAAATCTGTCACTAATCTCGTTGACAGCGAAGCGACGCTCTCGGACTTCCAGTCTACATAGGAACTGCGGACATGGTGGTGTCGAAACCGATTGAAGTAGAGCGGTTTTCAGGACGTAGAACAGCGGACATGGTGGTGTTACAACCGACAGTTCGTAATCTTCTGGATGTATTATCGAGAGCGTACAGAACTCCGGACACGATGGTGTCGAATCACGACGGCTCAATCTTTGATATCGGTGGAAACATCTCGGAAGTTATCGATACTGGCTTTTGAAAAGAAAACAGATCCAGTCCGTCAGCGGCTATTCTCATCTCGGCAAAGAAAACTATCGGATCGTATAGTTCCACATCAAATACCTTCTTGTTCGAAAATTAGATGCTATCTCATCTAAGTCTGAGACTATCTCTCTTATTCGGGAGTCACCCGTATCAACGCTCCTTCCGGCACGCCCTATCGGGGTGAAACGCCCCGAGGCACCCGTCGTGCTCATCTGTAGAGGAATCTGCCCACCAGCCTCAGTATTCCGAGTGCCCCGCCAGCGAAGGGGAGTCCGCCAACCCGGCTACCGTTTCGGCCGTCCACCAGGGGCAGACCAAATCGCGGAGTCCATCGTTCCGCTTTCGGTCCTCCCGTCAGCCCTGGTGTTGGGATCCATACGGTATCGGGCCCTGTTCAATGATCGCTTCGCTCTGGGGTAGTCACCGTCGGGACTTCGATTCGAAGGTGCGCTCACACAGTGATGATCGTGATTGTGACTGGTGATCGGGAGTGTGATTGGTGATCGTGATTGTGATGCATCTGCTGGAACAGCATTTGTTCCGGTCATCGGGACCATTCGAGCCGACGATCGAATTCGTCGTTTGATAGTTCACCGCGGGGGTAGCGCTTGCGGAGAACCGACAGTAACTTCTTTTGGATCCCGCCGGATCCTCGGTTCAGCAGCACATAGACGATGTAGAAGGGGACGGCGATGAGGAGCTTCATCGTTCATCATGACCTGCATAACTCTCCTATCGTAGGGGTCGTCCCTTGGAGTTGCTCTTAAGATACTACTCTCCAGAGCCGTTCTCAACTGTGGAAACAAAATATGATGGGCCGTACTCATATGATTATAAGCCGCAATCGCATTGAACTATGTCTACGTAGATGACACTAGAGGCGGACTCACGGAGTGAACACATATGCCTGAAACTACGGACGACACTCGACTGGTCACGATACTCCTCCTCATCATCGGTGCCTTCGTCATCTTTCCGATGGTCTTCATGGGCTTCGGGATGATGGGATTCGGGCCGATGATGGGCGGTATGTGGGGCAGTGGAATGTGGGGCGCCGGAACGATGCCGGGCTGGATGTTCGTCGTCGGAATCGTGATGCAGCTCCTGTTCCTGGCTGCCATCGTCGCCGGTGGCTACCTCGTTTACAGGGCCGTAGTCGGCAGTGACAGTGACTCGGATCAAGCGTTCGAAGAACTCCGGCTCGCCTACGCTCGCGGGGAGCTGACGGATGAAGAATACGAACAGCGACGGGCGACACTCGAACGCGATACAGAGTAAGCTTCCAAGCACGCGCGGGCCAGCCTGATACCCTGTTCAGTCGTCGCTATCGACAGGTGCTTCGGTGCCGGCGTCGCGAACCTGCGTCGCCTCACTCTCCACGTTGACGCCTTCCCAGTCGTGGTCCGTGTGGAACCCCTCGCGTTCTTTCGCACTCTGGGCGACACGGATGAACTCCGCCTTGTCGCGGGCCGCAGCGATGGTGTGCCCGCCACAGTAGGAGAGCCCGGAACGGATGCCGGCACAGAACTCCTCGGCCACGGCAGTGACAGAGCCTTTGTACGGGGTCAGTGCTTCGACCCCCTCGTCGGCGCTGACGTTGTTCTGTTTGTCATCACGGTCCTCGGCCGCGGCGGTGGTCGCCATCCCTCGTGACCGCTTGTACCGCGTGCCATCGACTTCGACGACTGCACCGGGGGCCTCCTCCGTACCGGCAAAGAGGCTCCCGAGCATCACGGTGTCTGCCCCGGCCATGAGGGCTTTCACCGCATCACCGGACGTGCGGATCCCGCCATCTGCGCAGATAGTGGCGTCTAGGTCCTCGGCAGCTGAGGCACAGTCATCGACGGCGGTTAGCTGGGGAACGCCGGCACCTGCGACCTTCCGGGTGGTACAGTGGGACCCGGGCCCGATGCCGACTTTGACGCAGTCGGCCCCGGCAGCGGCGAGGTCTTCGACACCCGCAGGCGTCGCGACGTTGCCGGCGATAAGGTCGGTGTCGGGAAATTCGTCTGCAAGGGTTTCGACGGCGTCGAGCGCCCGGTCGAGGTGACCGTGAGCCACGTCAACGACGAGCGCATCAACACCGGCCCCAATCACTGCAGCACTCCGGGCGACGTAATCCTCGTTGATACCGACTGCTGCGCCGACCTGTTCGTCCGCTGCTTTCACCTGCTCGACCTGTTCGGCCTGCTCTTCGGGCGTAAGAAACCGGTGCAGCACCCCGAATCCGCCCGAACGCGCAAGCTCGATTGCCAGGTCTGCCTCCGTGACGGTATCCATCGCGGCGGAGACGAGCGGCGTATCTAGTTCCACGGTCGGCGTGAGGGGCGACGAGAGATCGATGTCGCTCCGACTGTCGACCGGTGACCGCTTCGGGACGAGGAGAACGTCGCCGTAACTCAATCCAGTGCGTAACTCGTTCATACCCCGCTAACGGAGTTCCGCCTGCCACAAAAGTATCTCGAATTACAGATACTCTGATTGGCCCTGCAGATATGACTCCTTTTGCGTGATTTGGTCGCTGTGCATACGGCTGTGGCGACATCCTAGAGGGAACGGTGGGTCACTCCGCATCCGATAATGAATAACTGGTCTGTAACCTAGATGAAAGCCGACAATCCCGGCGCAGTATCACGAACAAGAATTAGCACAAACGATTCATAAAACAGCGCTGTGTAGTAGTGATAATGAATCATGCAGAAGGCGGCACTGCCGGGGGCATGCATGTTCTGTATGTGAACGACGATGCCGATTTTGCCGAACTTGCGCGGACGAAACTGCTGACCAGCGATATCGACTTCGAGGTCACGACTGTCGGAACCGCTGAAGCTGCGCTCGAACGGCTGGAAACGGCTGCCATCGACTGTGTCGTCACTTCCTACTCACTGCCGGATAGCACGGGTATCGAGCTTTTGGAACGGCTCCGGTCAGAACGGGATGAGTTACCGACGATCCTGTTCACGGGACGGGGAAGCGAACGGATCGCGAGCGAAGCGACACAGGTGGGCGTCTCTGATTACATCCCGATCCATGCGGACCAGAATAATTTCGAGTTGCTCGCAGGCCGCATCCAGACACTCGTTGCGGCCGCGCGCAAACAGAAGGTCGCCGATCGGATGTCCGACCGCTTCCAGCGGACGCTCGAACGCGCAACTGACGCGATCTATGCCGTCGACGACGAGTGGCGCATCGAGTACATAAACGAAAAGATGGCCGAGCGCGTCGACCGTGACCCCGATGCTGTCGTCGGTGCCACTCTCTGGGAGGAGTTCCCGTCGATAGTTGGAACGGTGCTCGAAGACGAATACCGAACCGCGATGGAGACCGGTGAACCGGTGTCGTTCGAACAGCGCCTGGGAGCGCCGTTTGATTACTGGGTCGAAGTGCGAGTCTTCCCGGACGATGACGGTCTCACCGTCTTTTCACGCGAAACCACGGTTGAACGGGAGCGAGAACTCGAGCTAGAGCGCAGCGAAGCGATCCTCGAAAACATCCACGATGTCGTGTTCGTCCTCGACGAGGAGGGGACGATCGAGTTCGCGAACGCGGCTTCGAAACGGCTGATCGCCGAGGACCGGGCAGCCCAGATAACGGGCCAACAGCTAGAAACGGTCGTGGGTGACCGCATTTCTGCGTCCGACGCGGAGCAGTTCACAAACGCGGTCGAATCAACGCTCGAGGAAATAGAGGGCGACGGAGGCGTCACAGGGTTGTACGATGCGGACCTGCAACTCGACATCACGACTGAGGGCGATGAACGGACGTTCGACGTCCGCGTTACGCCGTTCCGGAGCAATGAGAGCCGTCAAGTGCTCGTCGTTGCTCGGGACATCACGGAACAAAGCGAAGTCAAGCGACAGCTGGAACGGGAGCGTGACACACTCCGGGAACTCCAGACCGTCATGGCAAAGAGTGATGTCTCAGCCGAGACACGGCTTCAGGAACTGCTTGAGCTGGGTTGTCGAACGCTCGGTCTCGAGATCGGAATCGTCTCACACGTTCAGGGCGACGATTACACGGTCAAGGCGGTGCACGCACCGGAGTCCGAAATCGAATCCGGTGATCAGTTCGACCTGGAATCGACGTACTGCGAGGAAGTCGTGGGAACCGATGCGGTCTGTTCGTTCACAGACGCAGTTGCCGATGGGAAAGCGACCCATCCCGCGTATCGTGAGTTCGAGTTGGAATCGTATATCGGCGTGCCACTCGTCGTCGATGGAACCCGTTACGGGACGGTCAACTTTTCAAGCCCCACAACGCGAGTCGCTCCCTTCGGGGCACTTGAGCGAACGTTCGTCGAGCTACTCTCGGAGCTCGTAAGTGCCGAGATATCGCGGGGGCAGGACCACGCCGACCTCCAGCGTCAAGAGTTCCTGTTCGAACGCGTGCAGGACATCGCAGACATCGGTGTCTGGGAGTACTTCCCGTCGACGGGCACCCTCGACTGGTCTGACGGAGTCCGCCGGATTCACGGTGTTGACGACGATTACGACCCGGTTCTCGATGATGCGATCGAGTTCTACCATCCTGACGACAGAGACACGATTACGAAGGCCGTCGAGCGGGCAATTGCGGACCGAGAACCGTACGATCTCGATCTCCGAATCGTTCGGGCTGACGGTGACGTGCGCGATGTTCGGGCGTGGGGGGAGCGTGTCGACGACACGCAGGACGACGAGCCTGTGTTGCGGGGCGTGTTCCAGGATATCACGGAGCGAAAAGCCCAGGAACGCGCACATCAAGAGCTTGCCGAAGAGTACGAGGCACTGCTCAACACCTCCGGTGACGCCATATTTCTGCTCGATGTCGACGCGACTGGTGACGATCCAGCGTTCGAGTTTGCTCGACTCAGCCCCGGCTACGAGTCACAGACAGGACTCACTACCGACGAAGTTCGCGGCCAGACGCCACGGGAGGTCTTCGGTGACGACCGCGGTGCTGAGCTCGCAGCGAACTACACTCGCTGTGTCGAACAGCGTGCCCCAATCTCGTATCGCGAAGAGTTGGACATCGATGATGACGCACGGTTCTGGGACACGAGCCTCGCGCCAGTCATCCTCGAAGGCGAGATCGTCCGAATCGTCGGCATTGCCCGCAACGTGACCGAGCAGGTCGAGCGGGAGCGCAAACTCAAAACGACGAACAAGCGACTGGAATCACTCATCGAGGCGACGCCACTCACCGTCATGGAAATCGACGCTGACGGGACCGTTATCCGCTGGAACGACGGGGCCGAGAACATGTTCGGCTGGTCGCGGGAGGAGGTGCTTGGCGAGTTCAATCCGATTGTCCCGGACGAGCAGCAGGCCGAGTTCGCCTCCCACCGACAACGCGCACTGAGCGGTGAGCCGATTCGTGGCAAGGAGATACGGCGGGAAACGAAAGACGGCGAGGAACTAGATCTGCTCCTGTCGGTTGCCCCGATCACGGCTCCAGATGGGGAGATAACGAGCATACTGGCCGTTCTGGAGGATATCACTGAACAGAAGCGATTAGAGTCGAAGCTCCGGTCACTACAGGAAACCGCACAGCGGCTCAGTGGTGCACGGTCGAGTGACGAGATCGGGGACATCGCTATCGAGGCTGCCGCGGAGACTCTGGGATTCGAACTCACCGGGATCTGGGAGTATGCCGACCAAGCCGATGAGCTCGTCCCGCTGGCGACGAGTGCGGCAACGAGAGAACTGCTCGGTGAGCTCCCGCGGTTGGAGTCCGGAGAGGCGCTTGCGTGGGAGGCGTTCGAGGCGTCGGAGTTGCGTAAATACGACGACATCCAGTCAGAAGTGACACTCGGCAAGGCCGACGCGCAACTCAGGAGCGGCCTGTTCGTACCTCTGGGCGAGTTTGGGCTTATCGGCGTCGGAACGTCACAGGAACAGACGTTCTCTGATACGGACGTGGACCTGTTCCAGATACTGGGTGCGACTGTCGAGGCGGCATTCACACGGGCAAGTCGGGAAACCGAACTAAAGCGACAGAACGAGCGGCTCGATGAGTTTGCCAGTGTCGTCGCCCACGACCTCCGGAATCCGCTGTCCATCGCCATCGGGTTTCTCGACATCGTCGAGGAGACAGGCGACCTCAGTCACCTAGACCGGATCGAGGCGGCGCATGACCGCATGGAGCGGTTGATCGACGACCTCCTTACGCTGGCACGCGGCGAGAGCACAGTTACGGATACGAAGCAAATCGACCTCGGGACCGTGACGACGGAAGCGTGGGGATACGTCGACACCGCTGAAGCAACGCTGACGGTTGCTGACACCGTCCCGACAGTGGCCGGTGACGCCAGCCGGTTGACGCAGCTGTTCGAGAACCTCTTCAGAAACGCTATCGAACATGGCGGGGAAGCCGTCACTGTAACCGTCGGGGAGCTAGACGGCGGTGTCGGGTTCTACGTCGCGGACGACGGCGACGGGATTCCTCCGGCGAAGCGTGAGGAGGTGCTCGAACACGGTGTCACGTCTACCAAAGGGGGCACTGGCTTCGGACTCTCGATTGTGGAGGACATCGCCAAAGCGCACGGCTGGAGCGTCCGCGTGACGGAGGGCACTGCTGGCGGGGCACGGTTTGAATTTCACTACTGAGCGTGGCGTTAGTCGCGGTTTCTCGGCACCGACAGTGACAGCGGTTTAACCCGTGATGGAACCGGCAGAAACAGTGTTACGGCCAGAGTCCACGTGCTTCGTGGGCCGCTGCGATACGGGACAGTGCGACGATGTACGCCGCATCTCGCCACGTGATGTCGCGGTTTTCGAACTCCGTCCGGACTGCGTCCCAGGCCGCTCGCATCTCTTCGTCGAGCTCGTCGTTCACTCGCTGGAGTGACCATGACCGGCGGTTGATGTCCTGTAGCCACTCGAAGTAGCTCACCGTGACGCCCCCGGCGTTCGCCAGAATGTCCGGAATCACCACGACATCTCGCTCGGCGAGGATCGAGTCCGCGGTGGATGTGGTCGGGCCGTTCGCCCCTTCGACGACGAAATCCGCGGCTATCTCGTCCGCGTTCGCCTCGGTGATGACGTTCCCGAGTGCGGCCGGGATGAGGACGTCGACATCGAGCGTCAGCAATTCCTCGTTCGAAATCACGGTGTCGGCGTACTGGGTGACGGCTTCCGGTTCCTCGTCGTGTGACGGCACTGTCGCCGTATCGATTCCGGCGGGATCGTACATCGCCCCGTTCACGTCGCTGATCGCGACAACAGTCGCGCCCTGTTTGTCGAGCAATCGTGCTGCGTTCGCACCGACACTCCCGTAGCCCTGTACTGCGACCGTGGTCTCCGCCAGCGGTTGGTCGTAGTACTCACAGACGAGTTGTGAGATGATCGCGACGCTCCGGCCGGGCGCGTCCTCACGCCCCTCGCTCCCGCCGACAATCGGCGGCTTGCCGGTGACGACACCCGGGGTCGTCTCGCCTTCTTGCATGGAGTAGGCGTCCATCAGCCAGGCCATCGTCTGTGGGTCCGTCCCCATATCCGGGGCGGGGATGTCCCGGTTCGGGCCGATAACGTCCCGGAGCTCCTGTGCGAACCGGCGGGTGAGCCGTTCTTTTTCGTCCTCGCTCAGCGTTTTCGGATTGACGGCGATACCGCCTTTGGCACCCCCAAAGGGCAGGTCCATCACCGCGCATTTCCAGGTCATCCAGATTCCGAGGCCGACGCATTCGTCCCTCGTCACCTCGGGGTGGTACCGAAGCCCGCCCTTGAACGGCCCCCTGACGCTATCGTGCTGGGCTCGGTACCCGGTGAACACGTCGACTGTGCCATCGTCCCGCTCGATGGGGACGGTGACTTCGTGGACGTTTTGCGGATGCCTGAGTCGTTCGACGATGTTCGGGTCGATATCGAGATGGCTCGCGGCTCGGTGGAGTTGCAGACGAGCTGTTTCGAGCGCCGATTCCGGTTCGGACGACGCCGACGGCTCTCCCGACGGAGCGGAGCTCAGTTTCGGTCCCATCGTTATTCGAGCGGCGTCTGTCGATTGCGCATCTCACCGCCGCAGTCCCGACAGTTCTCCGGTTGGCTCTCTGCAGCGATGACTTTGCCACACGCAAAGCACTCGTACGGTGTCTTCTCGTCGTGGTCTTGCTCTACATCTCTCATGGGTATTCACGAGTGGCGGTTTCCGACCGCCAGTACTCGATTAAGGAATAGAAGGACATTAGGGGAATATTAAGAGGTTAATCAAAGAGGTAGAGCGACGAACAGTGGTTTATTATTAAACCAGTTTCACGACTCACGACTCGATACACTCCGTTCTTCGAACAGTGCTGTGAACAGTTTCCGCTGGACGGTCCGTACGTGCTGGTAGAACGCTGGCGGAGAGATTTCAAGCATCGTTGCGATGTCCTCACCGGACTTCGTGCGCGGGGACTCGAAGTAGCCGCTGTAGTAGGCGGTCTGAATAACCTCGAACTGCCGCTTCGTGAGATCCGTGAGGAACTCCGAACCGCGGTCGTGTTCGATACCCCGTTCGAGCGTCTCCTTGCGCTTGAGTTCGACGCCGGAGAACGTACTGTGAACCAACTGCGCGATGTTTCGAACCTCGACACTCTGTGGTACATCGACGACAAGGGTCGTTCTCTCCGGGTCTGCGGTCGCTTCCCGAAAAATAGCCCCGTGGTCGGCCAGTTCCAGCGCGAGGAACGGCTGAGACAACTCCAGTCGCAGGACGCCGCTCCCGGTGCCGTCCTCACTGATCTGTGTGACGTCGTCTATCGTCGTCATGTCCGCCGCAGTTGCCGCCACCGTGCGCACGTCTCCGTCTTCGACGGTAACGAACACGCTGTCACCAGCCGGGGCATGCTGGATGCCACCCTCGTAGGAAAGGGTACACTCCGCCGACCGGGCGAGTCGTGACAGGAGGAACCGCTCGTCGTCGATGACGAACTCGACGCGGGTCACCGAGGTCGTGAGCAACGCGTGTTTCCGTTCGATGGCGCTGAGTGCCGAAGCGATGGTCTCGCCGAGCTCGCGCAACACTGTACGCGTTGTCTCGTCGAAGGCGTCTTTCGTGTCCGCGTAGATGGTGAGAATCCCGTGCCTGAGATCGTTGTACACCAGCGGGATGCTCAACACTGAAAGGAAGTCACGCGTGAGCGCGTCCGAACGCCACGGCGCGCTCCGGAGATCGGCGGCGACGTTGGGGATCATCGTCAGTTCGCCGGTCGCAGCCGTCTGGCCCGCGGGCTCGGTCTCGGAGTCCGCGACGGTGATCGACTGATTGTCGAGATACCCCTGTTCGCTGCCGGCCCACGCACGCGGTTCGAAGGTGGTACCGCCCGGATCGACGCTCCCGATCCACGCGAACTTGAATCGGTCCGTGTCAGTCAGCCGTTCGCAGACGGTGTGGTTGATCTCTTCCTGCGTTTCGGCGCTGACGATCGTCTGGTCTATCTCCCGAATCGTGTTGTTGATGTGATTCAGAGCGGTCAGTTGCTCGTTTTGCCGCTGGAGTTCGCGGTCCTGTTCCCGAAGCTGAGACTCCCGGGCGACCCGGTCGAGGGCAGCCTCGGCGGTCGCTGCGAGCAGATCAGTGAGCTCCTGTGTCACGTCGTCGAAAACCCCGACGGCCGTCGAGCCGGTGACGAACACGCCGTGGTTGCCGAGCGGAACGAACATGACGCTACGGAGATCAGTGGCCCGGTTTTCCAGTCGGTCTGACGTGTGGACGTCGTCGAACACGAGTGTCTCGTCGTTGACGAAGCTGTGGCTCGGAAGTGTGTCGTCGTTCGTGCGGACGGCCGGAAGTGGACCGTGGTGTTCGGTCATCGCCTGGGACTGTGCGACTGGCTGGAGTTCGTTCGTCTCGACGTCGAACAGGTAGATGGCACTCGCGGAGACGTCGAAAACACTGAGCACGTCATCGACGATGTGCTGGGCGATTTCCTGATTGGTCTCCGTATAGAGGAACTTCCGTGCGGTTTCCTGCATCGTCGCCAGCGCTTCCTCGCGCTGTTTCCGTTTCGTGATGTCCCGGCAACTGTACAGCAGCGTCCCGCCCTGAATCTCGACTTCGCGGACGTTGACCAGCAGCGTGTGCTCGTGGCCCGCTTTGTCGGTAACAGTACACTCGATGTTCTTGAGAACGCCCTTCTCGGCGAGCTCCGCACGGTCGAACAGGTCCTCGCCGAGAAGCGTGTCGATCGTTTCCTGCTCGCGGATCTCGTCGTCGGTGTAGCCGAAAATGAAGTGGACGTTCGGGCAGACGTAGGTGTATTCCCCGTCCTCGTTCGTCATGAGGACGGTGTCGGTCATATTACTGAGTGTGACCCGGTGGAGTTCCTCGGACTGGCGAAGGTCACGGTCGAGGGTGACCTGGTCCGTGATGTCTATCCCTTCAATCACAATCGAGGTCACGTCGCCGAAGTCGTTCTCGACCGGCCGAACCGAAAGCTCGATAACGCGGTCTGTGGCCGTGGTCGGCCGATGAACGACCGCGTTACCGAACTGCCCATCGCGTGCGGCCTCCACGAGTTGCCGGATATCGCGTTCGGTCGCCTCGGACTGTGACGACCACGGCAGCGTCCAGAACAGATCACCGATAACCCCGTCAACCGCCTCGTCAATCATCGCCCGCCCCGTCTGGTTCACACGGGCGAGCGAGCCGTCCGGATCGAGAACCCACGTGGCTGTCTGTGTATCGTGAAAAACGGCGTCGAACTGCCGTGCCCGTTCCCGCTGCGTGATCGCTCGCCGAGCGGACTGGAGCGCCTTCCCGGTGCGCTGGATCAACTCGTCTATCCGCAGGCCATCTGCTCCGGTCAGTGGGACGTAGTCGGAAACGCCAGCCTGGATTGCCTCGCTCGCCAGGGCCTCGGTACCGTCCGTGGTTCCGAGGACGACTGGGAGGTCCGGAGCCGAGTCACGGAGCTGTCGGACCAGCGCAACGCCGCTCCCGTCGTCGAGTGCCTCCCCCGTGACGATACAGTCGACAGACCGCTGTTGCACGTTATCCAGGGCGTCCGATGCCGTCTCGACGGTGCGAACGGCGGCCTCGGTGCCGGCGCTGAGAGCCGCCGTGAACGGCTCGGTCCAGGCCGTCGAACCGACGACGAGAACCTGGGCCGTATCGAGGGGACTCCCTGCGTCGCTCATCTGATTCCTCCGGACACAGAGCTATCACTGAGACCGGTGGCGCTACGCGTGGCCGCTCGGTCCGATTGCTGCCACCGGTCGGGAAATGGGTACTTCAGTTGCCGCGTTTTGGCTGGAGGGTTCAATAGTAAACACCTGATGTCCGGAAGAATTTGTTGCTAAACAATTTAGTATTTGCTCATTCCGGCGTTCGTTTCGGTCGAGTGCCATCGGTCGACGGCCGGTACTCCTGAAGACACATGAGAGACGTCGCACAGACGCCGAGACGGTCGCTCCCTGCCCGTCGTTCGGGCAGCCGTGAAACGACAGTTCCCGCCGATTCAGCTCAGCTACGATGGACGTTCAACGTCGCTTGACGGAGAAGCGAGCTATCAGACACGTCGAAGCGCCGACGTCGGTGCCAGTGTTCCGGTCCGTGACGCGGGTCTGGCACTTCCCCAGCGGAGACGTCCTGCTCGAACGCACCGAGCATCGTGACTGTCTGATTCCGGACGTCGACAGGGTCGACGTTCCAGTGAGTGGAACGGAACAGGTTGCAGACGCCGTGGCACTCGATACGGACACCACTGTTCGGGTGACAGATAATTCAGGAAACCTAGTAGTAACAAAATATGATATGAACGTGAAAATAGGATAAAAATTTCGAACTAGAAGGCCGACGTAAGCCCCTATAATAGTCACTACTATATCAGTTGGTATAGTAAAACATCTGGTAGAAATAGATAGCTTTTGGTATCTCGATGAATCTGGTGGATACATGTCTGATGTAAATCCGTACCAGAGCCTGCGGACGCAGATCGACGTTGCGGCCGAATACATAGACGTCTCAGAGGGACAACTGGAACGGTTGAAGACCCCCGAACGGATACTGGAAACGAACCTGTCCGTCGAGATGGACGACGGGTCGGTCGAGGTGTTCCGTGCGTATCGGTCACAGTTCAACGGCGACCGTGGCCCGTACAAGGGCGGGATCCGCTATCACCCGCAGGTGGACCGCGACGAGGTCAAGGCCCTCTCTGGGTGGATGGTCTACAAGACGGCAACGGGCGATATCCCACTCGGCGGTGGGAAAGGCGGCATCGTCATCGATCCGAGCAACTATTCGGAGAGCGAACTCGAACGGGTCACGCGCTCATTTGCCAAGGAGCTGACGCCACTGATAGGGGCCGACCGCGACGTGCCCGCACCTGACGTCAACACGGGCCAGCGCGAGATGAACTGGATCAAGGACACCTACGAGACACTCGAAAACACGACCGAACCCGGCGTCATAACCGGCAAGGACCTCGCAAGCGGTGGCAGTGAAGGCCGCGTTGAAGCGACCGGGCGTTCGACGGTCGTCGCAGCGCGCGAAGCCTTCGAGTATCTCGACAAAGACCTCGAAGGCGCGACGGTCGCGGTCCAGGGCTACGGGAACGCCGGCTGGATCGCGGCGAAACTCATCTACGAGATGGGTGCCAACGTCGTCGCCGTGTCTGATTCGAGCGGGGCTGTCTACAACCAAACGTCGTTCGATCCCGTCGCCGTCAAGGACTACAAACGTGAAACCGGGAGCGTCGTCGGATATCCGGGCGCAGAGGACGAACTCACGAACGAGGAACTGCTCACGCTCGACGTCGATCTGTTGATCCCGGCCGCACTTGAGAACGCCATCGACGAGTCCCTGGCACATGACATCTCTGCCGACGTCGTCTCTGAGGCCGCAAACGGCCCGATCACTCCCGCCGCGGACGATGTTCTCGGTGACCGCGAGACGCTGGTCATTCCGGATATCCTCGCAAACGCGGGCGGTGTCATCGTGTCCTACTTCGAGTGGGTCCAGAACAGGCAGCGCTTCTACTGGTCCGAAGAGCGCGTGAACGAGGAGCTGGATTCGATTATCGTCGAGCAGTTCGGGAACCTCGTCGATGCCTACGAGGACCGGAAACTCCCATCGCTCCGAACCGCCGCATACGTCGTCGCACTCCAGCGAGTCGTGAACGCCGGCGAACAGAGTGGCACCTGGCCGTAACCGAGTCCCAGACCACGGCCGGAACGGTGTTTTCGCCGACAGGTTGAGAACGCGCTGTCAGCGAACGTCCCGATATTAAGGTCATCCAGCGACGAGAGACACTATGTCAACCGACCGCGTCACCGTCTCTCTCGATGAGGAGACCAAGGAGACGTTAGAAGACCTGACCGACCGAACTGGGGAAAGTCAAAGCCAACTGATCCGCGAGGCAATCGCGTTCTACGCGGCAAACTTCGACTCAGCGCACGCGAGCGACAGCGACCACCTCCAGACGTACTACGAGATGCTCTCGACGGGCGAACACGTTCTCCTAGACATCGACTTGCTGCACGCGCTCCTGAGCCAGTTTAGTGATCCGGCACAGCGGGAGGAGGAGGTTCTCGAAATGATCGATCAAGTGGCGCAGTACCACGCCCAGGAATATGCCGAACGGTTTGATTCGCTCGAAGACGTTCTCGAGTGGCTATCGCTGTGTGGGTTCCTGACCGTCCGACGGGATGAGAAGGGGAGTTTCCATGTGGTTTTCCCATCCGAGTCGGTACGGTGGTTGATGATTCGGTTTATTCGCGGTAGCATCGCCGATCTCCCGTTCGAAATCGAAATCGAAGAGAGCGTTTCGAAGGTACTGCTGAGAGAACGGGAGCAGTGAACTCCGATCAGGAACGCAAATCGGCTCGAATCTGGGGTCGGGCTGTTCTTACTAATTCATACAGCTAGTGACGCATACACAGAGTTCATACGACCGATGTTCCGGCCACACACGGGTCTTAACAATGCTTTTTGTTACCTGCCAGAACCGTGACAGTGGCTATCAAAACTAACAATCATGAGTATTATACAACGACTCAAAGCCGTCGGTCCAGGAGCGATGGTCGCGGCCGCGTTCATCGGCCCAGGCACGGTCACGACTGCGAGCGTCACCGGGGCGGAGTTCGGCTATGCGCTCCTGTGGACAATGGTCTTCTCGATTGGGGCAACGATCGTTCTCCAGGAGATGAGCGCGCGACTGGGTCTTGTCTCGGGTGAAGGACTTGGTGAAGCACTTCGAGAGCGGTTCGACAATCAAATCGTCGAGTACGTGAGTATATTCCTCGTTGTCGGCGCGATCGGCATCGGGACTGCCGCCTACGAGGCCGGGAACATCCTCGGCGGTGCCGCAGGGCTCGCAACGATCACGGGTATCGACTCGACGGTGTGGGGCGTCGTGATGGGACTCGTCGCCGGACTCCTGCTCTACACTGGGCGCTACAAACTGATTGAGCGAGCACTCGTCGGTCTCGTCGCCGTGATGGCGCTCTCGTTCGTGGCGTCGGCGATTCTCATCGGCCCCGATCCCGGTGCGATTGCGATGGGGTTCGTCCCCGGTATCCCCTCGGGGTCGCTGTACCTCATCACCGGCCTCATCGGCACGACCATCGTCGGGTACAACCTGTTCCTGCACGCGAGTAACGTCCAGGAGCGATGGAGCGGTCCCGAAGATATCGGCCACTCGCGTATCGACACGGTGCTGTCGATCATTGCGGGCGGCGTGATTACGATCACGATCATGGTGACCGCGGCTGCAGCGTTCGAGCCCGGAACGCAGATAAGCGATATCGGCCGGATGGCCGAACAGCTCCGACCCATTGCGGGTCCGTACGCGGAACTGTTCTTCAGCATCGGCATATTCGCCGCCGGGTTCACGAGCGCGACGACGGCACCGCTCGCAGGCGCGTGGGCGACCACAGGTGCATTAGGCTGGGATTCAGACATGCAGAGCACACAGTTCCGTGCCGTCTGGGGAACCATCCTCGGCGTCGGAGTTCTCTCGGTGTTGCTGGGTGGCAGTCCCGTCCAGATCATCGTGTTCGCACAGGTGGTCAACGGGATTTTATTGCCGATCGTGGCGATATTCCTGATATACGCGATGAACCAGCGGGACCTCCTCGGCGAGTACACGAACGGGTCGGTAGCGAACGCGCTGGGCGCTATTGTGACGCTCATCGTCGTGTGGCTCGGGGTACGGACGCTTCTCAGCGTCGCGGGGGTGCTGTAGATGGAAGATCGGAGAATCGGTGTCGACGTCGGTGGCACCTTCACCGACGTGACGCTGTCGCTCGATGGCGAACTCGTGACCGCGAAGGTCCCGAGCACAGAGGACCAGAGCGAGGGCGTAATCGCCGGGATCGAGAAGGCCTGCGAAGCAGCGGGCATCGATCCTGAGACCGTGAGCGAGTTCTCTCATGCGATGACCGTCTCGGTCAATGCGCTCCTCGAAGAGGACGGCGCAAAGACCGCACTCGTCACGACCGACGGGTTCCGGGACGTTCTGGAAATCGGTCGCCAGGACCGCCCGTCGCTGTACGACCTGTCCGCCGAAAAGCCGACACCGTTGGTTCCCAGACGCCGACGCTTCGAAGTGTCCGAACGGACGACCACCGACGGTATCGAAGAGCCCGTCGACGAGGACGAAGTCCGGGCAATCGCCGCGCAGTTACGCGAGCTGGATGTCGAGTCCGTCGCCGTCTCGCTCCTGCACGCGTACGCGCACCCCGAAAACGAAACGCACGTCGCAGACATCCTGCGGGACGAACTCGACGTTCCCGTCTCAGCCTCACACGAAGTCCTCGCCGAGTTCCGCGAGTACGAACGAACTTCGACGACGGCCGTCGACGCGTACGTACGACCGGCGATTGACCACTACGTCAGTCACCTCACCGACCGTGCTCGGGACCTCGGGGTTCCACAGCCACGGATCATGCAGGCCAACGGCGGGATCACTGACGCAGACACCGTCAGGCGGAACGCTGTGACGACCGTCCTCTCGGGCCCTGCCGCCGGCGTCGTCGGGGCCGGTTCGATGGCGGCCGACGACACCGGCGGACACGACGGGCTGGTCACGTTCGATATGGGCGGGACCTCTAGCGACGTGAGCCTCGTCCGGGACGGGGAAGCCGAGCGGACGACGGAGGGCGTGATCAACGAGCGGCCGATCAAGACGCCGATGGTCGATGTCGAAACAGTCGGAGCCGGTGGCGGGTCCATCGCCTGGGTCGACGCCGGGGGGGCACTCCGGATCGGACCACGTTCCGCCGGGGCCGACCCCGGCCCCGCCTGCTACGGGAAGGGCGGGACTGAGCCGACCGTCACCGACGCAAACCTCGTACTGGGCTACATCGGCGAAAGCACCAGTCTGGGTGGCGAACTCTCACTCGATGCCGATGCCGCCTATGACGCGCTCGCGGATCTCGCCGACGAGGCGGATCTCGACGGCCCGCTGGAAGCCGCTCGTGGTGTCTACCGCGTTGCGAACGCGAACATGACCCGCGCCATCCGCTCTGTCACCGTCGAACGGGGGTACGACCCGCGGAAGTTCGGTCTCGCTGCGTTCGGGGGTGCCGGACCGATGCACGCGGCATCCATCGCGGACAGCCTCGATATCGACCGGGTAGTGATTCCGCGTGCTTCAGGCGTGCTGTCTGCATACGGCCTGCTCGCGGCCGACGAGAAGCGCGACGCGGTACGGACGTATCAGCGGTCGCTCGACGCGGTCGACCCCGACGATGTCGACGCGGTCTACGAGGAATTATCCGAAGAACTGCTGGCTGAAGTCAGCAACCGCGAGGCGGCAACAGTTCGGTACTCCGCCGACCTCCGGTACGCCGGCCAGAGTTTCGAACTTACCGTGGATGTCGACCGGCCGTTCGACACCGCGGACGCCCGCGAGCGATTCGCAGCAGCCCATGAGTCGGCGTACGGCTATCGAGCGGGCGAGTCTGTCGAACTGGTGAACTGTCGCGTGACGACGACCGTCGAACGGAGCGCGCCGCCGGTCGAGTACGATGCCGTTGGCGACCCACGTAAGGGGTCCCGTGAGGCGGTGTTCGCCGATGATGTCCGCGGAACCCCGGTCTACGAGCGGACGAAACTGCCACCGCAGGACGAAATCGAAGGCCCGGCGATTGTCGAGGGCGATGAGAGCACAATCGTCATCCCACCGGCCTGGAACGTCCAGGTCCGCGATGACGGGACACTGACAGCGACGGTGAGTGACACATGAATGACGAAGCTACGACACCGAGTGACGAACAGGAGACAATCGACCCCGTAACGCTGGAAATACTCAGGAATCAGCTGGAGAGCGTTGCTACCGAGATGGGCCACGTGCTCATCCGCGGGGCGTACTCCCCGAACATCAAGGAGCGACAGGACTGTTCGACGGCGCTCTTTGACACGTCGGGTCGGATGGTCGCACAGGCGGAACACATCCCGGTGCACCTCGGCGCGATGCCCGACGCGGTAGATATCGTTCTCCAGAAGGACCCGAAACCGGGTGACGTCTTCATCGTCAACGACCCGTTCGCGGGCGGGACACACCTCCCGGACATCACGCTCGTCTCCACGATCGCGCCCAACGACGAGGTGGTCGGGTACGCAGTCTCACGAGCACACCACGCAGACGTAGGCGGGAGTTCGCCGGGGAGTATGCCGCCAGGCGCACAGGAGATTTACGAGGAGGGGCTCCGACTGCCGGCGGTTCGCCTCGTTGACGGCGGCGAGCCCAACGAGGCGGTCCACGACCTCATCCGTGCTAACGTCCGGACGCCGGACGAGCGCGAGGCGGACCTCCGGGCCCAGCGCGCCGCCAACGCACGAGCCGAGGAACGAATCGGTGAACTCCTCGAGGAACACGGGCCCACACTGCTCGACGCGTTCGATGCCGTCATCGATTACTCCCGCCAACGGGTCGAGGCTGAACTCGACGCGCTCCCGGACGGAACCTATCGAGCACAGGATGTCCTCGAAGGCGACGGCGTGACCGATGCCGACATCCCGATTGAAGTGGCCGTCACCATCGATGGGGCCTCGATAGCTGTCGACTTCGCTGGAACCGCCGGCCAGGTAGCGGGCAACCTGAACGCGCCGCTCTCCGTTGCGAAGAGCGCAGTCTACTTCGTCGTGCGAGCGATCACCGACCCGGAGATTCCGCCGAACCACGGCTGTTACGAGCCGGTATCCGTGTCCGTACCTGAAGGGTCGATACTCGACCCGAAGCCGCCAGCAGCGGTCGTCGGTGGCAACGTCGAGACCAGCCAGCGCGTCATGGACGTCACGCTGGCGGCGCTTGCCGAAGCAGTCCCCGACAAGGCTCCTGCCGGTGGACAGGGAACGATGAACAACCTCATCATCGGCGACCGAACCGGCGATTTCACGTATTACGAGACAATCGGCGGCGGGTTTGGTGCCAGGCCCGAGAAGGACGGGATGGACGGCGTCCAGGTCGGAATGACAAACACGCTCAACACTCCCGTCGAAGCGATGGAGACCGAGTATCCGCTCCGGGTCGAACGGTACGCGCTGCGGCCGTCCAGCGGCGGCGACGGCCGATACCGCGGTGGACTGGGCCTCGAACGAACCGTCACCATCGAAACCGACGCCACCGTGTCCCTACTCACGGAGCGGCGCCGGACGGCTCCTGATGGAATCGGTGGCGGCGAAGACGGCGCGACAGGCGAAAATCTGATCGATGGCGACCCAGTTGCCGCGAAGGCCTCCGTTGACGTCGAGGCCGGGACGACCGTCTCCGTCCGAACACCCGGCGGCGGCGGGCACGGCGACCCAGCAGAGCGGGACCCGGAAGCAAGGGAACGTGACCGACGCGACGGAAAGGTAGACGACAGGTGACGTATTGATTTGGTCGCCCTCCGATAGCACGCGAGCGACCTGTGAAGTGGTTTGTTTCGAGCGCTACTCTCATACGAGGGGGACACAATACTGTGAACTGATATGAAGGTCCCGCTCGGAATCACGACCCTCCACCTGTCACAGCGGAGCACGCTTCTGCTGCTCCTCGCCATTGGCCTTCTCGGATTCGGTGGGTACGACTACGTCCAGCAGTCACAGGCGGTCACCAACGCCGTTACCGTCCAGGCAACCATCACTGATGCCAGTGTGGATCGAATGGAAGGCGGCCAGGGCATTGACTACGAGCCGGAAATCCAGTACACGTACCAGTACCAGGGAGAGACGTACACCAGCGACCAGGTGTTCCCGAGCACAGGCATTCGGACGTACTCGGACCGGTCGATGGCTGAGTCGGTAGTCGAAGCGTACGAGCCGGGAACAACGACCCGCGCGTACGTCTCACCGGCTGCCCCAAGCGACGCGTTCCTGATTCGGGAGCGGACGCCGTGGCCACTGCGAGCCATCGCTGTCGGCGGCTTCCTCTTCCTCGTCGGTGTACTGGCTGGATTGGGAGCCAAGAATCCAGGCAAGCATGAGCTACGCCCGGCGAGCGAGGTGCAGCCAGCGCCACGCGAGACATGGGTCGACCGCCACGGCGAGACCATCCACCGGCTCTCGAAACAGGTGCTCGGTGTCTGTTTCGTCGGCTTCTGGCTCTCGATGGTTGCGCTGGCCTTCGGCCTCCTCAACACCACCGGTGAGTTTGGAGGGCCGCCACAGGAGATACAGGCAGCCCTTCTGGGACCGGTCGGTCTCCCGATGATTGCGGGATTCAGCTTCTGGGTCGGGATGATAGTCTCGCTATGTCTGTACGGCGTCTGGTCGTTCACCGAGTACCAGCAGCTCCGCCGGCGACTTCCTGACCCGACACCACCGAGTCCGTTCAAGCACCCGAGTCGCCTTGTCACGATACTCGGAACGGAAGATGGCAGTTTAAGCGAGTACGGGCAGCGTGTCCGGCTGACTGGGTGGGTATTTGTGATTGCTGTGGGTATGACAGCTATGATTGTGTATCTACTCTACACCGCAAGCTGATACGGCTCAGCTTAGTTAGGGAAGTAACCGACCCCCCGGGGGCATTCCTTATCCATCACTTACCGTGATGGTAACTTGCTGCACACCAAACCAGGTTGTAGTACGGTGTCGGTACCAGCGAGTAGCACTAACGTCACTCGACTTTTCAAACGTGTTCCCTCCGCTCGGGTTCCTCAGAACGACAGCCCGCTGTTCCCTGATAGCGATACCCCCTTTGAGCATTACGACCGCATCAAGGTCGATAAATACGAACTGTTGGCGGTGTGTCGGACTCATCGACTGTGAATGTCCGGACGGGCTGGAAGCTCTGCGTAGACACTACAAGCACTCGCTCGCCGCCACACCTATAACGCCCGACCAACTCTCTCATCTATTATTACTGACTATGAGTTATAGATATCCGAAATAGCCACACGATATAGTCATATAATATAGTTAGACGGTATAGTTAACAGATACAGATACAAGAATTAGCCAGGAAAGGCAGAAGGCAGGAATAGCCAGTTAACACAGCTATCTGTCCCAGTCCTATTCGAGAGTCTACCCGGCGGAGAATTCAAGCACAGAGACATAACCGCGAACTCAACGCGGAGTGGTATCCATCAACGCCACCAGAGGCCACCGCAAAAAGCCTTAGCGGGGAGCAGTTGACTGTTCCCAGTCGTACCCCCACTCGCGGAGCTTTTCGGCAACGAGGTCCGGATTGTCCATGGCAACGACGAGGGCGGCTTCCAGCGCGTCGGTCTTGTACACGTCCTCACCGACCTCGTCTTCTAGATTGCGGAGGAAGGTGGACTCTCGCTCCTCAACCTCGGGCCGAATGAAAATCGGTCGTTGCTTGCGGTCCTGTTTGACGGAGTCACGACGGAACTTGTATGGAATATCGGGTTGAGTCGTGCGATCTACATCAGTGGATTCGGTTTCGACATCCATGGCCTCATCCTGCTGGTCGTCCGGGTCTGGATCTGGCTCGGTCTCCGCGAATGGATCGTCGCCGGAACCGGATTTCATGCTGTAGCCTCCTGTTCGCGAGTCTGTCGTAGATGCGCAGCTAGCTCTTCGAACTGCTCCAGCGTTTCGAGTTCGTAGTCACGTTCACGACTCCGATGTTCTTCGATATATTTGAACGCCGAACACTGTTTTCGCCAACACCCTTCGAGCAGCGACGTTCGCTCACGGAACACCACAGGAATATCGTACGACTCCGCACGGAGGCGTTTGAGCATCTCCTCTTGATCATTGGTTCCTTTGAACCGGTTCGGCACAGCAGCTAACACGCCCACATTGATATCCAGTGTGTCTTCAAGTCCAGTCACGAGGTCTGCAAGGCCCTCAACGGACTGCTGGCCTTTTCCACTGGGCTCAAACGGTATAACGAGGTTCCGCGTCGCGTGCAATGCGTTGTACAGTTTCACGTCCGCGGTCGCCGGCGGGTCGATGATGACAGTGTCGTACTCGGACGGAACCCCCGCGTCTTTTAACACACGGAGGAGCTGGACGTTCGGGTTCCAGTTCTCACCGAAGTCCGCTGCTTCCTCCTCCCGACGCCGCAGATGTTTCGAAAGCACTTCTAGAGAGTTGTGTGCGGGCAGGACATCGACACCTTCGGAGGTCTCAATGAGGTCAGCGAACGGACCGCGTGGCCGTTCGACGAGGTGCCGAACTAAGCTATCGGCCTCTGAATCCGTTCGCTGGTCCGCGACGTCAAACAGGAACGAGAGGCTCCCCTCCTGTGGGTCCATATCGATTGCCAGTACGTCGTGACCAGCGCGGGCGTCGGCGACAGCGAGGTTCGCCGCCATCGTTGTCTTGCCGACACCGCCGGCCTCGCTGTACACGGTGTAGGTCAGCATACCATACCGGATACACTACACAGATATAAAGATTAGTCAGACGGTATAGCTCTTTAGTATAGCTATACCAAAGCTCCCCGTTCGAGGAAACCCTCCGGCTACTTGGCAAACAACCCTGCGAGCGTCTCGCGCATCTCCGCGCGCCGGTGAGACCGAGCTTCGGACTCGGAGAGGTAGTTATCGAGAACGACTTGCGCAGACGCCGAGCCCTGCTCGGCCGCGACGTCTTCAAACCGTTCCGCAACTCGCCTGACAGCAGCGCCATACGTCGTGTACCAGAATCGACGGCCCGTTTTCGGCGTTGGCCTGTCACCGTCAACGGTGACACCAGCGGTTTCGGCCACTGATTTGAACCGCCGACGGACGGTTTCGGCGGTTAGATGGCCGGTGGCTGCGGACGGAGAGGGAAGGAGATATCCGTTCCATTCTGGATCGGAAAGCGTCTCGATACGTCGCTCTACTGTCTCCAGACCGGCCAGCAGAGCCACTGTCCCAGGACCGTTTTTGCGCTCGCCGTCTCCGAACTCTATGTACGGATGCGAGTTCTCGTCCGGGTCAAGGTTGAGTTGCTGGATATGCAGTGATGCAACTTCACTCGGCCGAAGCCCCCAACCACAGCATGCGACCACAATAAACCGGTCTCGTTGATCAGCCGCTGCTGCATACAGGCGCTGGACGGCGCTTCTATCAAGTGCTTTGTTGTCCCAAGATGGGGTTCTATCCCATCCAAACCGGATTTCGAGGTCAGCTAGCGGATTGTACGCGGCGTTTCCGAACATGACCAAGTGTTTGTAGAACTGCCGCGTGTCCTGGACGTACTTTCGTCGTGAGGCAAGCGTCGTGAGCGCTTCGTCCAGTTGATCCAGGGTGTCAAACGTCGCTGCGACCCGATCCATCTCTTCGACGCGTTCGTCGGGATCCCCCAGCGGTGCAAGCAAGTCTTTCGTATCGTGGATATTGGTATATATTTTCGCGTACCGACGGAGAATTGACCGCCGGGTCTCGATTGTCGCCTCTGCCCGTCCACGACGGGTTTCGAGCTCGTCGAGGTAGCCCTCAATCGCCCGTTGTGTGGTGTCAGAGAGAAAATCGAACGACCCCGTCGTATTATCTACTTCCGGTACCCCGATCTCATCGTAGAACTGGCCCGGTGACAGATCGAGCCGTCGTTGAAGATGCTTGATAAACCCAGGGAACTGGCTGTTTAGCCAGGTGTACGTTGGGGTTTCAGCGGTCGGATCTAGTCCGTCGTTTTCCATCGTCGGCACGACTGTCTCGTGATAGAAAGACTCGCAGTCAGCTAAGTCCATGGTCGAGTAGCGAGTTTCAGTCATTGGATTGAATGTGGGTGTGTGAACTGCAGTAACCGACGAACTGTCCCAGCTGGTTCGTCTGAATCACCGAATTTTCGTATGTAGCGTATTTCCATCGTACTACTAATAGTTTGTCTTGTATTGTTTTCTCATGCAGAAACCCACAACAAGACAAATGCAGGAATTCGTATTACCGCAGCAAATAAACTATATATCGCTATATCAAAACTCGCTACAATCATTGCAAAAGGGCCGGTGGCTCACAGAAGAGATACCCGAGAAATCAGGTGATTTCGGCAGATAGGCGTTCTGTGAGGTAATAACATAATCTTTATTGAAGATATATGTGACTACACGATGGAGTCAAAAATATGGAAGGCCTGCCTTTCAGTAGTCACAACAGTCGGAGAGAATACTGCAAAGCAGTAGCAGCACTGGGTGGCACAATGTTCGTTGGAACTGGATCAGCACAGTCCGAGACCGAGAAGTCGGAAGGAAAGTACAGCGGTGATTTCCTCTATACACCGCCGGAGGGTACGCCTGCCCCTGGGTCACTCTATCCTCGCGTTACCCGTTTGGAACACGCCGGACCCGGGAACAGTTGCGGGAACGGTCAGAGTGGACGCGGCCCGCTCCTCGCTACATTCGAGTTCTATCCGTCGATGAGCGGCGGGTCGAAACCGTATTTCCCAGTGTATCGGAGCACTGACGGTGGGCGCTCCTGGTCGAAATATTCGGAGATACACGACACAAGCGGGAAAGACTGGGGGCTGCGATACCAGCCCACCCTGTTCGAACTGCCCGAAGAGGTTGGACCCTGGCCAGCGGGGACGGTACTCGCCGCGGGTAATTCAATCCCGATTCTGGACGACCCCGAAGACGTTCCCGAGGGTGAGATCGGCGAACTCGGTGAGACGAGCATCGACCTGTACGCGAGTACCGACGAGGGCGAGACATGGGAGTTCGTAAGTACCGTCATCACCGGCGGCAAGGCCGTTCCGTATGCCGGAAACAGTCCCGTGTGGGAGCCGGAACTCGCGCTCGACGACAACGGAAACCTCGTCTGTTACTTCGCCGACGAAAGGGGCGGTGAAAACGGGTACAACCAACTCGTCGGGTACAAGGCGTCCGAAGACGGCGGCCAGACGTGGGGCGACGAACAGTTCGTGGCCGCGGTTCCAAACGAGACAACCCGGCCGGGCATGCCGACGGTCACTGAATTACCCAACGGCAAGTACATGATCTGCTATGAAGTCGTCGGCCCGGACTATCTCCACGGCGAAGTCCACGTCAAAACCTCACCCGACGGCCGCGACTGGGGGGACCCGTCAGATCTCGGGCATCTCGTCGTAACAACGGACGGACGGCGGTTCATCAACGGGCCGTATGTCACGTGGACACCGCGTGGCGGAGAAAACGGCACAGTTCTCGTCTCAGGCAAACAGCTGGTCGACGAAGATCGTAATCTCGCAGAGGGGAACGGGGAAGTCGTGCTCGCTAACACCGATCTGGACGGGGACGGCGACTGGACGGCAGTGAAAGCACCGCTCTCGTTCGAAACCGAGGACGAACTCGGCGGCCGAGCGTTCGCCGGCTGGACGACGCCGATACTGCCCTCGCCGAACGGCAAACAGCTGCTCCAGCTCACCTCAACTGCGTCAAGCCCGGAACTCTGTGAGATCCGATACGGCAAACAACCGCTGAAACTGAACAAGCTCTGAAACGGACTGCGGTACGTCCTCTCGGGATCGAGTGTCTCGAATCTCGTTGCGGTACCAGGAAAGGCAGTCCGAATTGGGGGCGTAGCATGGTACTGGCATCACCGCCAAAAATGCTTTTTTGACGAAGAAAGAACCCCAAGGAGGGTGCTATCCCGTGGTTACGTCAGTTACCCACGGGACGGAGCGAGTCGGCAGTCAGTTCCGTGTGGAACGTAGCAGCGAGCGCCGGAAAGACAAGCGGGAGCGCGATTGTGAGGAGCGTACAGACGACAAACAGCGTCCCCGTGACGATGCCGACGAGGACGGTTACGACCGGTCGCTCGACCGACCAGCGGTAACTGTTGGTCACGGCGTCGACGACGTCGGTACCGCTGGCGAGCGACACGAACGCTAGGGCGAACACGACCCAGGCGTGGTAGGCCAGGTAGATCCCGACCGCACCGAACACGCCGGCATACCCAGTCCCGGCGGTGATGAACTGGTCCATATAGAGGACAGCGATAACTGGGAACACAGCCATCAGCCCGCTGAAGAGGATCGCATCGAGCCAATGGTTGCGAAGCGTCGTCGCAATCTCAGGACGGTTGACGTATCCCTTCTCGCGGACCGAGCGGACCGCTGCGTATGCGCCCAGCGTCGACGGCCCGACTGTGACGAGTGGCAGCGACGCGAGCACCCAGCCGACGCTGATCGCGACCATCGGAACCGGATGGTCGTACACCGTCCGGAACGCGGTTGCGAGCGCGCGGTGGACCGAAAGGGTCCCCTCGGTCGATTCAGTCATCCCGTTGCACCCTGCATCTGGACCGCCCGGACGAGCTGTCCCTGGAACAGCAGATAGACGATGAACAGTGGAAGCGAGCCCAGGATAGCCACGGCCATGTGGAGCCCGGGCGTGTCGATGTTCCCCTGATACAGGTTGACGAGTCCGATCGGGAGCGTGTACGCCGTTTGTTCCGACAGCACCAGCAAGGGCCAGAGGAACGCGTTCCAGTTGTAGACGAACATGAACAGCGCCAGTGCAGAGAGAATCGGCTTGGCGAGCGGGAGGATTATCCGCGTGTACACCTGGAAGGTCGAGAACCCGTCCAGCCGCGCGGCTTCCTCGTACTCTTCGGGAATATCCTTGAAGAACTGGTAGAGGAGGAACACACCGAGCGGACTGGCGGCCGCGGGGAGGATAACGCCCCAGTAGGAGTTAATCAGCCCCAGGTCCGAGACGATCTGGTAGAGCGGGACGATGTTCATGTAGTACGGCACCATGAAACTCGCGAGAATCAGCCCCAGGATAGCGCCCTGGCCGGGCCAGTCAAGGCGTGTGAGCGAGAACGCGATCATCGAGTCGATGACGACTATCAGTATCGTCGCCCCGCCGGCGATTACGAACGTGTTGATCGTCCACTCGACGACTAGCGTGTTGTTCACAAGGTACTGGTAGTGTTCCAGTGTCACCGGTTCGCCCACGAGCGGCGGAATCCAGTACGGCCGTGGGTCCCGCAACAGTTCGTTTGGCTGGAACGACCGGGAGATCGTGTACAGGTACGGAACAGCCATCAAAAACGCGAGACCGTACAGGAACACGTGGAGTAACGCGTTCCGGACGGTGTCGCTGTCCAGCCGTGACCGAATGGGAGCGTCAGTCATTGCTATCACCGATTACTTTGAAGTTAATAATTGCTATGACAATGAGGATGGCGACCAGGACGTATCCCATCGCCGCCCCGTAGCCGAACTCCTGCTGTGAGAACGCGCTTCGGTAGAGATAGTAGACGAGCGTGTCCGAGGAGTCCTTCGGACCGCCCTGGGTCATGACGTAGGGTTGTGCAAACACCTGGAACTGCAGGATGAACTGCACCATGACGACGAAGACGACGGAGTTGCGCATCTGGGGGAGCGTGATGTCCTTGAAGGCCCGCCACCCATGTGCACCGTCGAGCTGGGCCGCCTCGTAGAGCCGGTCGGGAATGCTCTGTCTGGCAGCCAGGAAAATCACGAAGTTGAATCCGACCAACCACCAGACAGTCATGAACGCGAGCGCTGGCATCACCAGGTTCGTCGACGTGAGCCACCCGGGCGGGTTCTCCATGATGAACCCCAGATAGTAGTTTATGAGCCCGAAGCTCGTCGAGTACATCTGGACCCAGACCAGCGTCACGACCGCAACGGTCAGGACGTAGGGGCTGAAGTAGATGGCCCGGAGCGTTCGTTTCCCGGCCACGTTCTTGTTCACGCCGAGTGCCATCACGAGCCCGAGAATCACCAGCAGCGGCACCGAGATGGCGACGAAGAGGAACGTCCCCTCCATGGCGTTGTAGAACACCGGGTCGTTGAACAGCTCCACGTAGTTCTGCAGGCCGACCCATTCGGTCTGCGAGAGGTCGAACTTGTTCGGATACGTGTGGAGGCTCATGTAGAGCCCCCGGAGCGCGGGCCACACGAGGAACACGGCGAAGACGGCGAGATAGGGAAGCGACCAGACGATCCCCTCAATCGTCTCTTTCCGGAATCCCGCGACCGTCTTACGTTTCGTCGTGTCCGCACCTCCCGTGAATCGTTCTGTCAGCCCCATCCGTGGCTACCCCGAGATACCGTCGCCGACCGTCTGGATGCCGGACTCGATGCCTTCCTGTGGCTCCGAGTCGTGTGCCCAGATGTCGACCAGCCAGTTGTACCAGTTCTGGGCGTTCGGATCACCGTCCGGGACCTTCGGATGATAGAAGTAGGTTTCGTCCTCAGCCATCTCGACGTACTTGCTGAGCGTCTTGTCGTAGTATGCGCTGTTCTGGAACTCGTCGGACTCGTAGATACTCGTCGCCGCAGGGAGGTGACCGGCCTTGGTGGCCCAGGCTGGATTCGCTGTCGTCATCCAGTGGGCGACCTGGGCGGCGATCTCGGACTTCGCGTCACTCCGGCTCTGTTTCTGCGGGAGCACGAGCGTGTGGCCGTCGGCCCACACCTTGTCCTGTTGTTTGTTGGGTCCGACGGTCGGTTTGAAGAAGTCCCAGCTGAGCCCGTCGACGCTGTCGAGTGCGGCCACGTACCAGGTCCCGTTCATCGCCATAGCACAGTTTCCGTTCTGGAAGGCGTTGTTGCCCCAATCGGCTTCGCTCGTCTGTTGTGACCAGCCCATGTCACCGGTCATATCGTAGAAGAACTGGGAGATGTTCTGGCCGGCCTCATTGTCGAACATCGGGTTCCACTCGTCGTCGAACAGCGTCCCGCCCTGTTGCTTGACCCAGGTGCTCCACGTCCGGAAGGAACCGAACCCGTCGTTATACGGCGACTGAGTGAACGCGTGGGCATCGGTGTTCTCGGCGACCGCGTTCCCTGCCTGCTGGAACTCATCCCAGTTAGTGGGCGGGCTCTCCGGGTCCAGCCCGGCCTGCTCGAACAGGTCTTTGTTGTAGTAGACGCCGATCGGGTGCATGTCCATCGGCAGGGCGTTCACGCTCCCGTCGACCGTGACGAGATCCCAGTGACTTGCCGTGTAGTCCTCGCTGTACGTGTCGGTGTCAATGTAATCGCCCATCGGGTCGATGCCGCCGCTCCACGCACGCAGGTAGGCGGCGTGCATGACAGTCATGTCCGGGGCTTCGTCGCCCGAGAGGGCCGTAAACAGCTTGTTGTAGTAGTTGTCCCACGGTGTCCGCTGGCGGTTGATCGTCACTTCGGCATCGGTATCCAGCGGCTGGTTCTCGTTGAACTGCTGGACGATGTTTTCCATGATCGGCCCTTCGCCACCGCTGAAGGGCTCCCAGAACGTGATCTCGTAGGAGTCACTGCCTGCATTACCTGTGCTACCGCCGTCGCTACCGCCATCGCCACCGCCGTTGCCGCCACATCCGGCAAGTGCGACCGTGCCTGCGGCTCCGACTGACTTGATGAATTTACGACGCGTCTCTCTGGTGGCGCTCTTACGACCCATGGGGAGTCGGTTAAACCATCATTATTATTAAACCACCTATATAGGTCAATATTTCCTGTATCTGTCCGTGTACTGCTACGTTGGTACCGATTCAACGCTTCAGGTTTCGAGAGCGTCTCAAAACACGCCGACGGCGCGAGATCTGCATCATTGTTCGGTCACAACAATTATTACGCCGCTTGGTTACTACCCCTGTATGAGCGACGTTAGTATCGAGAACGTCCGCAAGGTGTACGACAGTGACCCGGAAGTCGTGGCTGTCGACGACGTCAGTTTCGAGATCGCCGACGGGGAGTTCCTGACGATTGTCGGGCCGTCCGGCTCCGGCAAATCCACATTACTCCGGATGATCGCCGGTCTGGAAGACATTTCCGGCGGGACGATCCGTATCGGTGACCGTGCTGTCAACGGCATCCAGCCCCAGGACCGCGATGTCGCGATGGTGTTTCAGAACTACGCCCTGTATCCACATATGACGGCCCGGAAGAACATGAGCTACGGGCTGCAGCTAACGACAGATCTCCCCGACAGCGAGATCGACGACCGCGTCAAGGAGGCCGCGGAGATGATGGGGGTCAAGGATCAACTCGACAAGCGCCCCGGAAATCTCTCCGGCGGGCAACAGCAGCGGATCGCGACGGGCCGAGCGATCGTTCGGGAGCCCTCTGTCTTCCTCTTCGACGAGCCCCTCTCGAACTTGGACGCCAAGCTACGCCTCCACATGCGGACGGAACTGCAACAGTTACAGGACAAACTCGGGACGACGACGATCTACGTCACCCACGACCAGGAGGAGGCGATGACGATGTCGGACCGGATAGCTGTCATCGATCAGGGCACACTGCAACAGATCGGAACGCCCGATGAGATCTATCACCAACCGAAGAACCTGTTCGTTGCAGATTTCGTCGGGAGCCCCCCGATGAACACGTTCGAGGTCACGCTTTCCGACTCGACTCTGGTCGGTAGTGGATTCGAATACGAGCTCTCGGAGGACCTCCTCTCACACGTCAGGCAATATGCGGAGGGCATCAACGAGTTCGTGCTCGGAATTCGCCCGGAGAACATCAGGCTCGCCGACGGCGACGAGCCGAACGTCATCAGCGCCCATCTCGATGTCCGCGAGCCGGTCGGTTCGGACAATTACCTCCACATGGATATTGACGGCGAGGAATGCTGGGTTCGAGTTCCCGGCGGGGTGACTCCCGAGACGAACCGGGAACACGAAATCGTCTTCGATGAGGAGCACATCCACCTTTTCCGGCATTCAGACGGTATCAACATACTCGCTCAGGAAAAATCACGACTCGAAACGCCTGCCAACGACTGAGGACCACTGGTCAGATACCGAACACGGACTCTCGGTATTCAGTCATAGTGGAACACGGTGCATTCGGGCGGTACGCGAACTACGCAAGAACGACCGGGACCGTAGGCCCCACATTCGGGATGGATGAACGACTGATAGACAGCTACTGACGAATCACCGATAGATAGAATCGTGACCTTTCTTGGGTCCCTATTTTCGCAGTGTCCGGATAGAATCAGCTACAGCCGGCGTCCGGAATTACTCCCGTATTTAATTCATAATGAGTGAACAGAAATTTGGAGAGAGATGGAAGCAATTCAGACTGTCAAGGGCGTCACTCGTGTAATATGCAGCAGTACACTGCGGCTAATACGGTTGAACCCCTGGTCCAGACCTGTCCATTACTGTGTAGAATGTGGCCGTAATATCGGATGGTCGTTCGAATATAGGAGAGAAAATAGCTGATACCAGTGATCGCAATTCGGGAGCATCTGTATGCGATGGCAATCATACGAATGCGACAACAGTTATTCAGACAACTGGAATGGCCGTTTATTCATTAATTTGGAATCTCATACCATATTTCGGATACGCCGTTCAGGTCGGCATCCCCTCGGTAAATGGGACCAAGGTATCTTGACGCCAAACCACGCTCTGTAGAACGCGATACCGTCATCCGTTGAAACCACAGACGCAGGTCCGATTTCCCGATAACAAGCGTACTCGTGTTATTCACTGATGCCGGTCACCTATTCTAATAATAACACTAGGTTTCATAGCCTTTAGCTCTCTTACTTCAGTTGTATAAAGACTATCCGGGACAATATACACATTCTACTCCGATCACGCCCTCTTTCGAACCCATTAATCTGCCAAGATCAGCTCTCGAATCAACTGGTGGTCAAAAAGAAACCAGATAATCCACATCCCAGTCTAAGTACTATAAATTTGAGCCTACTCTTGCACAGATACTACCAAAAGCCATTTAGAATCTCAATATGGGCACGCTTTTGCAGCTATATATACATTGGAAGCCAAAGAATGGGTGATCTAACGGCGAACTGTTCGCCGAGGTGATACCTACGTAGAAATATCCGGCCGTCCACCGTTCGGCATCTCATGTGGGTCCAAATTCTTGTATCGATCAGAAGGTACTGTCATCTGATTTTATTTGAATAATTGCGGCGATCACCGGCACAGCCGTAACTGCGTTTCTCGATGAAACTCTCGGCGCTTGAAGCGGACCTGATTCTGGAGCACCCGATCCCTCCGGTTGTCATTCATCGGGACCGAACTGTTGACAGCCGAATCTATCCCTGTTCTCCCGCTGTGCACAGAGGTAATCGAGTCGTTTTTCCATTTCGGATCTGGACATACCCGCTTGGCTTTCCTGTGACTCCGCGAGCCGGGCTCGACTCGCATTGAGCAATTTGTCCTTCTTTTCCAGTTCCGAAACCAGCGTGCCAACGTCCTCGTTCCGGGTTTCTAACCGCTTATTGAGGTCTTCGGCGCGAGCTTGCGCAGCCTGCCGGTCTTCCCGGGTCTCGTTCAGTTGTTCACGCAACTCCTCGTTTTCGGCACGGAGTTCATCGTTCTCCGTCTGTATGTCCTGAGCCGAGTCCTGAAATGCGACGGTTGTTCCGACTGTCCCACTGGTGGCCACCACGATGACGACGATTAACCACGAACTGATATTACGTGCAAGGGTTGTCAACGGAGACTCACCTCTACCAGGGCCTGATTGGTATACTGGTGCTCGTTCCGAGACAGAATCCCCAAAGGTTGAATCATCATGTACCAGCCTGATTGGGTTATACTACTAACCGTAGTCCCCAGTTGGTTACATTTGGACACCGATGGGTCTGCAATAGCGCATCGACATCTGGCTGGACACTGTGTCGATTATTCCGTACACGTCGCCGATGTATCCTCTTCATGCGGCCACTGGCCGCACGAACGACCGTGGCACAGTCGGGGAATTCGATTTCTCGCCGACGAATAATTCAGTAGACTTCGGTCAGTCTCTATGACCCAGATGTTCGGACCGGCGCTCTCCCTTGGCGTGCCACGTGCGGGGGCGGACAGCGATCAGGACTGCACCGACGTATAGTACTGCGACAGTGCCGATGACGACGACGCCGGGGAGCATTCCGATAATGACGCTCTCCGTCTACAGACCTGGGCTGGAACGGTGATTCGAACGAGCCCTTACTCTGATGAGAGAATCGGAATCCGTAGCGTGACAGTCGTTCCGGTCGAGTCACTTGACTCGATATCGACTGTCCCGCCCGCGATATCGGTCCCCCACACAACCAGTGCAAGGCCGAATCCGCTCCCGTGTTTTAGCGGCGTTTCCGAGCCATGTTCCACGAGAGCGAGCTCGTTGGAGTCAATACCGGGCCCGTTGTCTTGGACAGTGACTTGAACGTACTCGCCATCCTGTTCAACCTCAATCGATACTACAGGGTCAGGGGAGGTGTTGTGTTGAGCGGCGTTTTGAATAATGTTCAGACAGACGACGTCAAACAGGCAATCCACCGTGAAATCGGCCTGCCCGGACGTATACTCGAACGTGACCTCGGGATACGATTCGCTAGTCGAATCGACGCATTCATCGAGGATGGAATTCAGGCTGAGAGTATCCCGTTCTTCCCGGCTTTGTTCAAAGATGTCGATAACCGAACGGACTTTCTCGCCGAGTTCATTGATTTCAACGGCGTGTTCTTGCAGAGTTGCGGCCTTCGACTCGCTATTGTGCGTGGCTAGATATGCGGCGTTGCCGAGGATGACCTGCACGTTCGTTCGGATGTTGTGCCGGAAGACACGGTGGAGGACCTCCAGTCGTTGCTGGTCACGAAGAAGATTACTCACATCATGTAAGGTAATGACACGGCCGATAGTCCGATCATGGATATCTGTTACGAGACTTTCAGAGACGTCGTACGACTGGGTCGCCCCCGGGGGACGGTAAATCGTTTGCCCGGCCTGTGCTGCGCTACCGAGCGCCGACAGGTCCGGACTGATCTGTTCAAGTGGTCGGCCAAGGGCTTCGCTCGGCGTCGTCTGCAGGGCGGTAGTTGCTTGGTCATTCATATCAACGATATGGTCGTGTGTATCCAACACGAGAGCCCCTTGCTGCATCTGCTGAAACAGCGAATTGCGAGCGTGGCGGATCGGTGTTGGGTTTGCACCGAAGAGCTGGAACTTGGTGAGTGCGCCCAAATACGCGAGACCGGACACGGCAAAGGCAATCGGTGTTGGATCGACACCTGCAGATGGGAGTGACCTCGTCAAAAAGAGGACGTTCGTCACCCAGGGTGCCAGTAGGCCGAGAAGGAGTGCTAAGCTCTGGCCGCGGAACGGGTCCACTTGACTCGTGACGAGTTTCAACAGCGGAAGTGCCCCGAGAAGGCCCAGCAGATACGTATAGCCGGCTATAATCCAAAACCAGATCCCCGGCGTTCTGTTCAACGTCGCAATTCCGTTTTCCTGAATGATGACAGAATTGGTGTACAGTAGCTGGTGGGAGTGGCTCGTGAGTCCCAGAAAGACGGTAATAGCGGGGACGATTGAATAGAGCAGGATATGCTTGCGGGCCGTATACTCGGTATAGCCGGCGTATTCAAGCGAAAAAAGCAGCCACGCTATCGGAATGATTGCAACACCGATCCAGGAGATATCAACCCAGAATACCTTCGAGCTCAGCGTCGCTGCATCAATCCGGAAGATCAACGTCGCCGACCACCAGCACTGGCCTGCCAGGAGCAGAACAAGTGGGTCAGCGCCGGGTTCAGGGCGCTCTTTCCAGGCGAGGAGGCCGCCTGTAACGCCGACCGCAATCGTGGCGACCAACACCGTCTTCATCAGCGTCAGTGAGAACACAACTATGTTGAGGATTAATCGCGCGCCATCGTTATAACCTATTTGCCTTCGAAAGTATCTCAGATTGACAGAAGCGCCGTCAGAGGGCCGGATACTAGTGGAAGAGGCATGCTTTACAAATAATGGTAATTTATATGATAGTGCTACTGACTGAGCAGCGGGAAGACCACAATAACAAACGCTGGTAGGCGGGAACACTCCGCTGCGACCGCGAGTGCACCATCGTTTTCAATTCGATTGAGACAGAAGATGACGCCGCCTAGGAAGAGCAGACTGGCTACGAGGACAGCCGCTTCCTTGAGATTAACGACGTTTGCGACAAACGCAACACTGACCAGCACCGCTGTCAGACTTGTGATTCCGTAGAGGATATATTTCGTCCGGCGAACGCCGACCACAACTGGGAGCGTCCGGACACCGATCTCGCTGTCACCCTCTCTGTCGCGCACATTCGGGATTTCCGTGTTGACGAACGTCGCCAACACGAAGAACAGGAAGACGACACCAACCGTCGGGGAAGCGGGCGCGCCGACATACGTTAGCGGCAGGCACACAATTACGAGCGCCCAGGCAACAGCGACGAGAGTAGAGTTGAGAAGAAAGATGTCTTTCAGTCGCTGGGTACCGCTCGGAAGGCTGGGAAGCCAATCACATGCGTAGAGAATCCAGACCACACCCGGTAACAGCGACAATCCAAAGCTGAGCGGCCCACCTAACACAGACAGAGCCACAGCGAGGCCGTACGCGATAGCTGCCAGCACGTAGAAGCCGTCCTGGTATCGCCGCACGAAGGCAGTCCGTGCAGGGGCCGTTTTCGCATCGGTTTCCAGGTCTGCCAACCGGTCGTTGCCATACACTGCGAACGTTAGCAGTCCTGCTACGATCGGAGCGGGGGTTAGTGGGAGCGCCAGCAGTTCACTCACAAGGACTACTTCCGCCATCGCAATGACTGCGAGATACACGGAACTGTAGAGCAATAGATTCCTAACTGATCTCGTCAGCGTAGATAGTTTTGTAATTAGGGAGCGATTCTTCACGGACTCTATACCAGGCTGTTTGCCTGGGGGTTGTGCATCAGTCGGCATAACTGCGGTAGAATATCGGAGTACTGTACAGTAAAATCCTATCCTATAATAAATAATTAGAGTAGTTAAAATAAACTCGTTTAGCTCTCATTGTGGATGAGCGTATAGTCGTACGTACTAAAATACGCTGAGCAACAAAACCCATTAGCAGTTCAGCGACGGTATCACATGTAGTATTTCACATATTTGCATCGATTCTCAATGTCAATCCGGGTGCCAACAATCAACTAGGTTTCCGAGGAATCTACAGCCGTCCCTCATTGTGTGGCGGTAATTCGGTACTACGGCGGTCCAAGGTAAGCTTTTTCTACATCCTTCATAATCCAGATATGTGACTTCGATATCGACGCTTCGAGCGGTGAGTCGTGCTGCGAGCAAATACTTCGTTGTCTGGGTAATCCTCCTAGCAGGGATCGCTCTCGTCAGGCCCGACCCGTTCGTCCCAGTTTTGAACTACGTGTCCCCGCTGCTCGGGATAATCATGCTCGGAATGGGGTTGACGCTCCAACCGGCGGACTTTCGCCGACTAATCGAGGAGCCGGTGGATATCGGTATTGGCGCTGTCACGCAGTGGCTGGTGATGCCTGCCGCTGCGTACGGCCTGTATGTTTTCCTTGACCTTCCGGACGCTGTGGGTATCGGCCTCATTCTGGTTGGTGCCGCACCCGGTGGGACTGCATCGAACGTAATGACGTATCTCGGTCGGGGCGACGTGGCCCTATCCGTCGCGATCACGACGCTTACGACCCTTGCAGCGCCGATCGTGATGCCGGCCTGGGTGGTGTTTACACTCGGTGAGCAGATCAACGTCACCTTTGCGGAGATGTTCCAGAGCATCATTCAGATCGTCATCATTCCGGTGTTGCTCGGGTTCACGATCCGGTATTTGCTGGACCGCTATTCGCCCAAAGCCGCAGAAATCGGAACTGACGTGTTCCCGGTTATCAGTGTCGCCGCTATCGTTGCGATTGTCGCTGGCGTCGTTGGCGCGAACGTGGACAACATTCTCACGGCTGGTCTGCTTGTGCTCGTGGCAGTCGTCGCGCACAACGCTATCGGACTCGGCTCGGGGTACGGTGTCGGTCGCGCCAAAGGAATGTCGAAAGACCGGGTTCGGACCTGTGCGTTCGAGGTGGGCCTGCAGAACAGCGGCTTAGCCGTCGCGCTGGCGACGACGCTGTTTGAGCCTGCGGCCGCACTCATTCCCGCGCTGTTCAGCGTGTGGCACAACATCACCGGGCCGGCGCTGGCAAGCTTCTTTAGCTGGCAGGACGACGGGCAGCAGTCCGTTGAGGCTGTGCCGAGCGACGACTGATACGCGGTTTCCTGCGGGACTCCAATCATTGCGTTTCCCAGCGACCAGCAGATTCGATTCGCTACCGACGATGTTCCGGACCATACTGGAGACGATGAGCCCGACGAACACGGCGAGGCCGGCGACAGCGATAGCCGTTGTCGATACCGATACTGACGCCGGCCAACGAAGCGAGAGTACGACTGGGAGAAGAAACACCACGGTGGTACCAGTCAATGTGAGTGCCACGATTGGGGGAAGTGCAGAGGTACCACCCAATAAGATGGAATAACTGTGGGACAGGCCACTGACACACTCGGTCCACGATGGCTGTTCAGGACGTATTTTCAGTTAGTTGGCTTACTTATACGGTGAGGGGGCACTGTCTAGTTCTGGATGACCTCAGCTGGCGTTTTGCCGTCGAGTGCTTGGTTCGGCCGTTCATGGTTGTAGTGGTGTCTGAAGCGTCGTAACC
>Ga0207757_100149_pt1 | contig 58090 bp, 61 predicted proteins | sample A23P3SouthBayCA_2_FD_187752 | JGI IMG/M metagenome (GOLD analysis project Ga0207757, IMG submission 187752) | Aerobic enrichment media microbial communities from Eden Landing Ponds, California, USA - A23 P3 (2) (SPAdes) | ecosystem: Environmental > Aquatic > Marine > Unclassified | place... | reverse complement strand
CCTGCCGGGGCAGTTCGAGGAGCGCCGCGAGGAGATCGAGGCCGGACTGACCGATGTCCGGATCCCCCGGCCCGAGGCGGCCGAAGCGGACGACTGAGGCCGATACACGTCCCGTCACAGCGTGCCGATCAGCTCGCGAACGGAACGAGGCACTCATTAGCCGTGGCACCGATGGACATGGATAGATGGCACGAGCAAGCGTAGTCGGCGCCGGCATGACCAAGTTCGGCGTCCACGACACGCCGTTACAGGAACTGTTCGGCGACGCGGCCTTCGAAGCGTTCGACGACGCCGGTGTCGGCCCGGACGAGGTCGAGGCACTGTTCTTCGGGAACGCGATGGGTGGCCAGACGGAGAACGTCACCCACCTGGGGCCGCAGTGTGCGACCCACGTCGGGATGGCGGGCAAGCCCGTCCAGCGGTACGAGGACGCGTGCGCGACCTCCGCGAACGCGTTCAAGAACGCGGTGGAGGCGGTCGAATCCGGCCGTCACGACGTGGTCCTCGTCGGCGGCGTCGAGCGGTGTACCCCCGAGACCGGAAAGGACACCGACGAGATGACGCGCATCTTCGCGTCGGCGTCGCACCGCCAGTACGAGCAGCCGACCGGGCTCACCTTCCCCGGCGTCTTCGCCCTGCTGACGAAACGGCACATGCACGAGCACGGCACCACCGAGGAGCACCTCGCCGAGGTTGCCGTGAAGAACCATGGCCACGGCTCGCTCAACCCGAAGGCCCACTTCGGCAAGGAGACCACCGTCGAGGAGGCCCTCGACGGGCCCGTCGTGGCGGACCCGTTCCGGTTGATGGACTGCTGTCCGTTCTCGGACGGCGCCGCCGCCGTGGTCCTCGTGAGCGACGACCTCGCGGACTCGTTCGACGCCCCGGTCGACGTGACCGGCGTCGGGCACGCCACCGACATCGTCCCGCTCGCGGACAAGGAGACGCCCCACGTCACGAAGGCCGCCCGCGACGCGGCCAGCCAGGCCTACGACCAGGCCGGCGTCTCGGCCGCCGATGTCGACTTCGCGGAGGTCCACGACTGCTTCACGGGCGCGGAGGTCCTCGCCAGCGAGGCACTCGGCCTCATCGAGGACGGCCAGGGCGGCGTCGCTGCCGCCGAGGGCCGGACCAGCCGCGACGGCGACATCCCCATCAACGCCTCCGGCGGGCTGAAGGCGAAGGGCCACCCCATCGGTGCGACGGGCGCGGCACAGATCGTCGAGCTGACCGAACAGGTCCGCGGTGAGGCCGGCGAGCACCAGCTCGACGGCGTCTCCCGCGGCGTGGCGCACAACCTCGGCGGCGACGCCGCCACCACCGTCGTCTCTATCATGGAGGCACGAGCATGAGCACGCAGGACCAGGAGAACGCAGAACTCCCGGAATCGCTCTCCTACCACGACTGGGCGGCCGCCGTCCGCGAGGATCGGCTCCTCGGCCAGGAGTGCAGCGACTGCGGCCACGTCGGCGGCGTCCCGAGCGGTGCCTGTCAGGAGTGTGGCGGCCGCGACCTGACGACCGTCGAACTCCCGACGGCGGGCGAGGTCTACACGGAGACCACCATCAACGTCCCGCCCGAGCAGTTCGAGGAGCGTGGCTATCAGGTCGCCGTCGTCGACCTCGGTGACGCCCGCGTGATGGTCCGCATCGAGGGCGACCACGTCGACATCGGCGACGACGTGACGCTGTCGGGCCACATCGACACGGACGACGACCACCCGGCGCCGACGTTCGCGCCGGCCGAGTAGGCAGTTCGCGTCGGCACCGCTTCTCGCCGTTCACTCCACCCGGTCGACGGTGACCTCGCCGGAGAGCTCCCGGCCGGCCGCCGGAGCGAGGGTCAGGTCCTCCTCGTCGAAGCGCCGCTTCACCGCCCGCCGGAAGTCCGAGCGCATGTCGGCCACGTCACCGCGAGCGGGGTCGTCGATCCACAGCTCGGCCTGGACGGTGATGCTGTCCGGGCCGAGTTCGACGACGCTGGCGTCCGGTGCGGGCTCGGTGAGCACGCGGTCGAAGTTGACCGCGAGCTGCTGGAGTTCCATCAGCGCGTGTTCGGTGTCCTCCGCGTAGGAGACGTACGCGCGTTCGGTGATGCGGTACCGGTCCCGGCCGAACGGCCGGGTGAGGACGTTCGTCGTCAGCTCCGTGTTCGGGACGACGACGGTCTCGTTGTCCGCGGTCCGGATGCGGGTCACGCGGAAGTCCACCGCCTCCACCACGCCCTCCCCGCCCGACCACGAGATCCAGTCGCCGACGTTGAAGTCGGGGTCGGCGACGAGGAAGAAGCCGCTGATGAGCGACCCGAACACCTCCTGCCCGGCGACACTGAACGCGAACGTGAGCGCGGCGATGATGATGGCCGAATCGGTCCCCACCAGGAACCGGAGCTGTCCGGCCGCGAGCAGCCCCGCGATGAGGGCCGTCCCTGCAACGAACACCTGGACGTAGGTCTCGGTGGCCGACACCACCGTCGGGTTGTTCCGGTTCCGGCTCTGCACCACGCGGAGCAGGAACGGCGCCACGACCAGCCGGCCGATGACGATGACGGTGGCCGCGGTCACGAGGAACACGAGCAGGTCCGAGAGGATGCTGCTGTACGGTGCCAGCGGGTCCGGGAACCCGCCGGGGGGCTGGAGCTGTGCGAGCATGCCCGTGCGGACTCGGCGCGGTCGTGAAAACGTGGGGGTCTCGGTGGTCGGCCGTCGCTATCCCTGGTCGGTGGGTGCCGTCCGGCACCTCTGTTTTGTCACCGGGGGGCGTACGGGCGGCCATGCCCCGCGAGGTCGAACACGACGCCACCGGGCCGTACGTACTCACGCCGGAGGATATCGATCCGGACCACGGCGACATCGCCGTCTGCCGGTGCGGGCTCTCTCCCGAGTTCCCGTTCTGCGACGGCTCGCATCGGGCGACACGGGACGAGGACCCCGATGCGGTCTACCGCTATCCCGATGGACCCGACGGGGAGCACCGGGCCGTCGCTGACGCCGAGAACCAGGGCGGCGAAGTGGGCGGCGGGGTCGGATGTGCCGAGGGGGTGGTCGCCATCCACGAGGCCCGTGGTCCCCGCATCGTCGATCCGGAGGAACTCACGGCTGCGGGCGGGCGTCTCGAACTCGTGCTGGCGGACCTTGCGACCGAGGTGCTCGACGGGTCGGAGGACGACCAGTAACGGGGCCTACTCCGCGTCGGCCGGCGTGTCGAAGTCGTGGAAGTGCTCGCCCTTCTCCTTGCTGAGGATGTTGAGCGCGGCGGCGGCGCCGTCACCGGCCGAGATGACCGCCTGCCACTCCTCGGCCCGGACCATCGCGCCCGTCGCGTACACGTCGTCGTGGCTGGTCTCCATCGTCACGTCCACGTCGACCACGTCGTCGTCGAAGTCGACGCCGAGGTCCTCGGCGAGGTCGCGCTTCGCGCCGGTGGCCAGCACCACGTAGTCGAACTCGTGGTCGTCGTCCTCGGTGACGACGGTGAATCCGTCGTCGGTCGCCTCGACGGCCGTCACCTCGGCGCCCTGGTGGCGTTCCACGCCGAACTCGTCGACCTGGTCGCGGGCCGTCTCCATGAAGGCACTCCCGTCCTCGGACTCGATGCCCAGGTAGTTGAACAGGTGCGCCTTGTGCATCCACGTCCCGTCCGTATCGAAGACGTGCGTCTCGAGGTCGTTCTTCGCCGTGAACAGTGCCGCACTCAGGCCGGCGGGGCCACCGCCGACGACACCTATGGTTGTCATCGGGAACGGGTACGCCGTGGGTACAGAAAAGTTCACGCCGGGGCGGGAAGTGGAGCAATCTCATATCTCATATTCTCCCCAATTATGAAATATATACCTCAATTTATTATAGAATAATTGCTTTATTTGGGGTGCGTCTTGAACTATCGGATTCACACTCGAACCGCCACCAGCCGAAGCCGACGGTAGTCGAGCGTCCACGTCTCGCCGTCGAACCGCTCCTCACGGAGACGCTCGACGATCGCGGCCGCGACCGCATCGCGGTCCGGCAGCTCCCCGAGCAGCGGGTCGCCGAACTGGGCGAGCCACGACGCCAGGCCGTCGGTGCCGTCGAGGTCGGTCGGCCGGTCGAACAGGACCGCCCGACGGACCTCGAACCCGGCGTCCTCCAGTCGCATCGTGTACTCACCGACCGATGGGAAGTACCAGGGCTCGGCGGGGTCGTGGCCGTGCTCGCGTCGGGCGGCGTTCGCGGCCCGGACCACGCTCGCGACGTTGCCGGTGCCGCCGAGTTCGGCGACGAACCGGCCATCCTGGCGGAGCGCGTCGGCGACAGCCGCGAGGACGCGGTCCTGGTCGGCCGCCGGAACCCAGTGCAACGCTGCGTTCGACAGGGCTCCGTCGGCACCACGTACGGGGGGCGCGCGCAGGTCCCCGCGGACGAACGCGGGGCCGTCGTGACGGGTACGCGCCCGGGCCACCATCGACGGCGAACGGTCCACACCGACGGCCCGTCCCGCGTCGCCGACGCGCTCGGCCAGGGTCGCGGTCAGGTCGCCCGTTCCACAGCCCAGGTCGAGCACCCGCTCGCCCGGTTCGGGGTCCAGTAGGTCGACGAGCGGCGTCCCGTAGGCCGCCACGAACGACTGGTCGGTGTCGTAGCGGGTGGCGTCCCAGTCACTGGTCACGTCGGCGGTCAGGGGCGGTGCCGGGTTGAGGCTACCGGGTCCCTGTCATCGGGGGTCAGGGCCGTCTCAGGCTGTCGGAGCCGTCTCAGGCCGTGCCCCGCGCGTGAGCGTCGGCGACGAGTTTGTAGATGATGCCGATGGTCCCGCCGTACACCAGCACGGTGCCGACGACGAGGAACAGGGTCCGGAGGACGTCGGCGAGCAGGAACAGGTTGCTGCCCCGTCCCAGTCGGAACGCCTCGACCCCGAGGCCGAGACAGAGCGTTCCGACGATGACGACGGCGTAGAGGAGGGCCATCTCGCGGCTGACGACGTATCGCAGGGCTTCCCTCGCGGTGACGACTGCCATGTGACGGCTGCCGCGCCCGGCGTGTTAAATCCACGCACGCCGACCGTGGGAACCGGGCACACGAACACTTATTCGGGAGCCGACCGCCGTCCGGCAGTATGGTATCCGATCTCGGGGGAGCGGTCGCCTCGGTTCTCGCGCTGGCGTTGCTTGTCTCCGCGGCGGTCGGCGGCGGGTCGTTCGTCACGCTGTCGGCGCCGGCGTCGGGGGAGGCGTGGGGGCCATCGTACGGCGCGAACGACGGGTCGGTCGCCTCGACGGCGGTCGACCTCGGCGGCCCGCGAGAGATCGAGAACCCGTACGGCCGCGCGACCGTCCGGTTCGACGAGCACGGGGTGCCCCACATCAACGCCTCCAACACCCGGGCGATGGCGTTCGCGGTTGGCTACGTGCAGGCGCGTGACCGCCTGTTCCAGATGGACCTCCAGCGTCGGCTGATGGAGGGGAACCTCTCGGCCGCGTTCGGCGCCCGGGCGCTGGAGTCCGACCGCTTCCACCGCCGGATGGGGTTCGATGCCGCCGCCAACGCCTCCTGGCGGCGCATCCAGAACACCGAGACCGGCGAGGGCGTCCGGGCCTACACCGCCGGCGTCAACCGGTACATGGACACCCGTCCGACACCGTTCGAGTTCCGCGCGAACGACTACGAGCCGACGCGCTGGACCCCACAGGACACCCTCATCGTCGGGAAGCTCATCGCCTGGCAGCTCACCGGCGACTTCCGTGACCTGGAGGGACGTAGCATCCGGCGGGCGTTCCCCGACCGGCGCGAGGCCATCGGGCGACTCTATCCGGACCGGCTCGACCACGACGACGCCATCGTCGACAACGCCGTCGGCGGGCAGCGAAACGACCTCGGCGAGCCCCGCCCGGACCTCGTCGAGGGGGTCGATGTGGGTGGGATGCAGGGGCTCTACGAGGAACTCCGCCCGTATCAGTCCTCGCCGGGGCTGGGGTCGAACTCCTGGGTCGTCGGCGGGCGCTACACGCCCGACGGGAGTCCCATCGTCGCGAACGACCCGCACCTCTCGCTGAACGTCCCCCCCGTCTGGTACGAGCAGCATCTGCGCGTGCGAGGCGAGGGCGACGGGGACTCGATGGACGTGCGCGGGGTCGCCTTCCCCGGCGTCCCGACGGTCGTCATCGGGGCCAACGACGACATCGCGTGGAGCTTCACCAACGTCGGCGCCGACCAGGTCGACCTCTACCGCTACGAGCGACCCTCCGAGAACACGTATCGTTACAGGGAGGAGGTGCGGGAGTTCGAGACCCACAACGAGACCATCCCCGTCAAGGACGGGCGCGACCGGACGGTCCGCATCCGCCGGACGGTCCACGGGCCCTTCATCTCCCGTGAGACGCCGCAGGGCCGGGTCGGGGTCGCCGTGTCGTGGGTCGGGCTCGGCGACACCCGCGAGTCGCAGGCCATCCTCCGGCTGAACAAGGCCGACGACCTCGACGAGGTGCGGGACATCATGCGGCGGTTCGACTCGCCGACGCAGAACTTCGTGGCGGCCGACATCAGGGACGGCGGGACCTACTTCCGCATCACCGGTCGCTACCCCGTCCGGACGGTCGACAACCGCACCGTCGAGGGCGACCGGGTGTTCAACGGCAGCGCCGCCCGGATGGAGTGGCCCGGGTTCGAGCCGTACGGGCGGACGAACTGGTCCGCGTTCCACGACTACGACGAGGTCCCGGAGGTTCGGAACCCGGGCTACCTCGCGACCGCGAACCAGCGGACCATGGACGACCCGCCGTTCTACATCGCGCACAGCCCGCGCTACGCGGACCCGTACCGGGGCGAGCGCATCCACGAACTGCTCGACCAGCGTGCGTCGTCCGACCGGCCCATCACCGCGGCGTACGTCAAGCGAATCCAGCGTGATGTCCACAGCGAGGCCGCCGAGGACTTCGTCCCCATCATCCAGGACGCGACGGGGAAGATGCAGCCCAGCACCCGCGAGGCTGCCGCGGACCTCGCCGAGTGGGACCACAACATGACGCGCGACTCGCGGTCGGCGCTGCTGTTCGCGCTCTGGTTGGACCACTACCGTAACGCCACCTTCGGCGACGAGTTCCGCTCGCGCGGCCTCGACGAGTCCTACTTCCCGAAGGACTACACGCTGGGCCAGCTCCCGCCGAACGCGCGCTGGTTCGACGACATCCGTACCGACCGACGGGAGCGCCGTGCCGACATCGCCGCGCGGGCACTCCGGAAGGCCATCGCGGAGGCCGACCGCGAGGGCTGGGAGGTCTACGGCGACTACAACCGGCTGGACTTGGACCACCCGTTCCCGCTCGACTTCCTCGACTACCCGGAGCAGCCGATGGACGGCTCGCCGTACACCGTCTCGAACTTCCGCTCCCAGCGGTCGACGCAGGCGGGCTCCTCGTGGCGGATGGTCGTCACCGAGGGGTCGTCGTTCGGTGTCATCCCGGGCGGGCAGTCGGCCAATCCGTTCTCGCCACACTACCACAGTCAGCTGGACGAGTGGGCGGCCGGCGAGTACAAGCCGATGGCGCGCGAGCCGGCCGGTGAGCGCGAACTCGTCTTCGTCCCCGCGGACGGTGGCGACGACGGGGGTGACGGCTCGTGAGCTACCTGACGCCCGAGGCGCTCGCTGCGGTCCGGCGGCGACGCGAGGACGAACTGACCCTCGGGGCGTTCGTGCTCGGCCTCGTCGCCGTGCTCGTGACGACGCTCGTCCCCGCGATACCGCCCGGGACTGGGCTCGTCGCGGGCGGACTCCTCGTCGGCGTGGTGGCCGGGTCGCTCGGGCGTGCGGCCCAGCTCGGCTGCTACTTCGGCGGTCTCGTCCTCGTCGCCTGGGGGGTCGTGCTGGTCCTGTTCGGCGTGTTCGGCGCCGTCGCAACGGCGACGCCGCTGTCGTTACTGGCGCTCGTGCTCGGGGTCGCCCTGCCGACGCTGGCGGCGGTGACGGTCCGGGGACTGGTGTGACCCGCCGAGCCCCCGGTTCTCGCTTCGGGCGACCGAACGGGACGTGACGCGGGCAGCGAGTCCGCTCGCGAGGACAGTGGTTCAGGAATCTATCAACTGGGTTCTCCAGCTTCTCTTCGCTGATGGAGCCCAATACCACTATATCGAACCATATGGCAGATCATCTGCCGCCGCTCCGAAATCACTAATTGAGAATGCGCTCAATTCAGCACTCATGGCCCAGACCACGGAACGACTGCGGCGCTATCTCGACGACGAGCTCGGGGAGTGTCGCGACGAGGACGTCGAGCGTCGGCTTGACGAGCTCGGGACACTCGAAGCGGCGCTCGGGAGCGCGCAGGTGGACGCCGAACTCGGTGTGGTTTCGGCACTGTCCAACGAGACGCGGTACACGCTGGTCCGTGTGCTCGTGGCCGCTCGCGAGGAGCTCTGTGTCTGCGAACTGAACGCGGTCGTCGACGTGACCGAGAGCGGACTCAGTCACGCACTGTCGAAGCTCGTCGATGCGGGGCTGGTCGACGGCCGGCAGGACGGCCGGTGGAAGAAGTACCGTGCGACCAACCGGGCCGTCGCGCTCGTCACCGTCCTCGAGGGGAGCGTGAGCGATGAGTGACGTCGACGCGCACGAACACGGGCCCGACTGTGGCTGTGAGAGCTGTGGGGACCCGCGGTCGATGGACTTCCTCGACAAGTACCTCACCGTCTGGATCTTCGGCGCGATGGCGGTCGGCGTCGGGCTCGGGTTCGTCGCCCCGTCAGTGACCCGGCCGATACAGGACCTCCATCTCGTCGAGGTCGGCCTCATCCTGATGATGTACCCGCCGCTGGCGAAGGCCGATTACTCGCAGCTTCGGGCCGTGTTCAGCAACTGGCGCGTGCTCGGGTTGAGCCTCGTCCAGAACTGGCTCATCGGCCCGACGCTGATGTTCGGGCTCGCGGTCGTGTTCTTCAGCGGCCTCGTCCCCGGACTGCCGGCGCGCCCCGAGTACTTCCTCGGCCTGGTGTTCATCGGGATGGCCCGATGTATCGCGATGGTGCTGGTCTGGAACGAACTCGCCGAGGGGTCGACCGAGTACGTCACCGGGCTGGTGGCGTTCAACAGCCTCTTCCAGATCATCACCTACGGCGTCTACGTCTGGTTCTTCGCGCTGTTCCTCCCGCCGCTGCTCGGGATGGAGTCGCTCGTCGCCGGCATCACGACCTTCGACATCACGCCGATACAGGTGGTCGAGGCCATCGTCATCTTCCTCGGCGTCCCGTTCGCGGCCGGCTTCCTGACACGCTACGTCGGGACCCGCGTGAAGAGCGAATCGTGGTACGACGAGGAGTTCATCCCGACAATCGACCCGCTGACGCTGGTCGCGCTCCTGTTCACCGTCATCGTGATGTTCGCCACGCAGGGGGGCACCATCGTCGCCGCACCGGGCGATGTCCTGCTCATCGCGGTGCCGCTGACCATCTACTTCGTCGTGATGTTCCTCGTGAGCTTCGGGATGGGCAAGGGTATCGGTGCGGACTACTCGACGACGACGGCCATCGGGTTCACGGCCGCGTCGAACAACTTCGAGCTGGCCATCGCCGTCGCCGTGGCGGTGTTCGGCGTCGGCTCCGGCGTCGCGTTCGCGACCGTCGTCGGCCCGCTCATCGAGGTGCCCGTCCTGCTGGCGCTGGTCAACGTCGCGCTGTACTTCCAGCGGAAGTTCGACTGGAGCGGGGCCACGGTGGGTGGGCTCCCCCCGACCGCCTCGGAACCGGCACCCGAGGACGACTGAGCGCGCCGCGGCCCGACTCCGCGGGCCGGAACCCAACCGACGGACCTACCGACTCTTCCGTCTCGCCGCGACCCACAGACTCCTCACCAGGCCCGTCGTACACCGACCATGCACTTCGAGGGTGTCGTCCTCGACCTCGACGGGACGGTCTATCGCGGTGGGGAACCGATTCCGGGGGCGCCGGAGACCATCGGTCGGCTCCGCGAGCGGGGTTGCTCGCTGCTGTTCTGCTCGAACAATCCGACGAAGGGCCGTGAGGCGTACGTCGACCGGCTCGCAGGGATGGGTATCGAGGCGACGGCCGACGAGGTGCTCTCGGCGGGTGCCGTCACCACGCGGTACCTCCGTGACCACCACGCCGACGACCTGCTGTACGTCGTCGGCTCGTCGGGGCTCCGCGAGCAACTCACCGACGCCGACCTCCGGACGACCGACGACCCCGAGGCGTGCGAGGCACTCGTCGTCTCGTTCTACCGCGGGTTCGACTACGACACCCTGACCGACGCCTACCTGGCGGGCAAGGACGGCTGTCCGTTCGTCGGGAGCGATCCGGACGTGGTCATCCCCACCGAGACCGGGATGGTCCCCGGGTCGGGCGCCATCGTCGGCGCCGTCGCGAGCATTCTCGAACGGGACCCGGACCACGTCCTCGGCAAGCCCTCCTCGGAGGCCGTCGCGATGGCCACCGAGGCGCTCGGGGTTGCCCCTACGCGGTGCCTGATGGTCGGTGACCGTCTCGACACGGATATCGCGTTCGGCGAGCGGGCCGGCATGACGACCGCGCTCGTCCGGACGGGCGTCAACGACGACGCCGACGTGGCCGAGAGCGACGTGACCCCGGACCACGTGCTCGACTCCATCGCGGACGTGGAGCGGCTGTTCGACTGACCCCTGCCCCGGAAACGCTTATGGCGAGCGGCGGTCCACGGTCGCGTGTCATGACCGAGGAGACGCTGACCTCACCCCCCGACAGAGCGGTCGACAAGGAACACGTCCGGCGGAACCGGTGCATCCGGGACTGCGGGTCCGGCCTCCGCGAGGGCTACGCTGCGGCGTGGACCGAGGCGCCCCGGAACGGCTGAGTCGTCGGCAGACTATCGATATAATCTGACACTCTATCGCGAGGCACGCTCATTGTCTCGAAATATCGGAATCAGATGGTGTAGTGTATCGATATCTAACTAATCGACCCGCAGGCCGTCCCCGCCCGGGCCGCATCACCGTTATCTGGCTCGGGTCCGTCGTTCGGCCCGTGTCCGACCGTCCGGCCACGGATGCGCTGTCGCTCGCGCTCGCGGACCGGTGGCGCAACCTATCGGCACTCGTCCTCGTGGCCGCGGCCATCGGGTTCGCCGTCTCCATCGACACCAGCATCGCGTACTACGGCGCCGGGCTGACCGTCTTCACCGTCTGGATGGCCTGGTTCGTGCTGGTGGCCATCGACTGGCTCCGGGCGGCTGACTTCTGAGGGTCCTCAGGCCGCCCCGTCGCGTTCCTGTGCCCACTCGAGGAGCGGGTCGAGGAGCGCCCGGAGCTCCGCGCCCTCGTCGGTGAGCCGGTACTCGACGCGGGGCGGGATCTCGTCGTACTGCTCGCGGTCGAGGAGCCCGGCCTCGGTCAGGTCGTCGAGTCGGGTCGACAGCGTGGAACTGCTCACCTCGCCGAAGGCGGCCTCCACCTCCCCGTACCGGACCGGTTCGAGCGCTCCGACGACGCAGACGACCTGGATGGCGTACTTCCGGCTGAGGAGGTCCACCACGCCACCGAGCGGGCAGTAACAGCGGGTCTCGTCGGGCGGTACCGTCGTCTCGTCGGCGCAGGCGGTGTTCTGGGACATGGGTTCGACGCGTCGAAGCTGATTCAATACTTCGGACTCGACAGTACAAGTACTTTGGTCTTCGAAGTAAGGGTGCATGTCGAGTCAGACGACCGACTGCTGCGACCAGTGTGGTACCGAGACGACGAACGAGACTGCCGGCGGCCGTGCGGGTCCGGCTCCGGACTCGCGGTGGCTCACGGAGCGGCCCGTCCTCGATGCCGGACTCCCAGCCGACCTCACGACGGCGGCGACCGAGTTCTACGGCGTCGGCCCCGTCGAGACGCTGCGTGACTTCGCGGAGGCGTCGCGTGCGGTCGCTGGCGGGTCCGTCGAGGTGACGGACCTCTGCCACGTCGAGGGGGACTCCCCCCACCGCGCGGTCACGGGCGAGGAGACGTACTCGTTCAGGTGTTTCTACGACGGGGTCGCGCTGGCGCGGCTCCAGTCCGAACCGGTCGAACTGCGCACCGAGAGCCCGGGCGGCGCTGTCGTGGAGCTGGAGGTCGCCGCCGACGGGTCGGTTGCGGTCACGCCCGAGGACGCGGCGATGTCGTTCGGTATCGCGCCGGCCGCCGGCACGCTCGACGACGACCCATCACCAGAGGCCGTCTTCGAGGCCGTCTGCCCCTGGGTGAAGGCGTTCCCGTCGCGCGAGGTGTACGAGGGCTGGGCCGCGGCCACGGCGGCGCCGACGGTCGGGCTCCCGTTGGCCGAGGGGACGCCCGTGGCGGCGGAACTCGTCGCGGAGGAGTGACGGCGCGATACTGCCAGGACGGCAACCCCTAAATCCGGCCGGCCCACAGAGTCGTTCGTGCAGGTCACCATCATCGACTACGGGGTCGGGAACCTGCGGAGCCTCCAGCGCGGTCTGGAGCGGGCCGACGCCACGGTGACGATATCGAACGACCCGGACGAGATCGCCGCGAGCGACGCCCTCGTGCTCCCGGGTGTCGGCGCCTTCGGCGAGTGCGTCCGCAACCTCGAACCGTTCTCGGATGTGGTCGTCGACGCCGCCGAGGACACGCCCATCCTCGGCATCTGCGTCGGTTTCCAGCTCATGTTCACGGAGTCCACCGAGGGCGCGCCCGAGGGCGAGACCATCGACGGGCTCGACCTGATTCCCGGCCGCGTCGAACGGCTCCCCAGCGACGAGGTGAAGGTCCCCCACATGGGGTGGAACGAACTCACCGTCGACCGCGACCACCCGCTCGTCGACGGAATCGACGACGGCGACTACGCCTACTTCGTCCACTCGTACGGCTCCGAAACGGCCGACCACACCGTCGCCTCCTGTGACTACGGCTTCGACTTCGCGGCCATCGCCGCGACCGAGGCGGGCAACGTCATGGGCACGCAGTTCCACCCCGAGAAGTCCGGCGACACCGGGCTGCGGATTCTGGAGAACTTCGTCGCCTTCGCCGAGGAGTACAACGACGCGCAGGTCACCGCCGACTGAGCCACGGTTCTGGAGGTCCCGTCCGCGCGACGACCTGAACACTCAAGCCCCGGGCGACGGCAGACGGGGCCATGGGAGAGCAGGCGGCCCTCGAACGCGTCACGGACCCCGTCACCGTCGACACGCTCGTTCGTGACCTCCGGGCCCTCGGCGTCGAAGCGGGCGAGACGTTGCTGGTCCACTCCTCGCTGAGCGCGCTCGGGTGGGTCGCCGGCGACGCACAGGCCGTCGTCGATGCGCTCCGCGAGGCCGTCACCGCGGACGGAACCCTGGTGATGCCGACACACACGCCACAGTACACCGATCCCGAGGACTGGTCGAACCCGCCGGTACCCGCCGACTGGGTCGACACCATCCGCGACGAGCGCCCGGCGTTCCGCCCCGAGGTCACGCCGACCCGGGGGATGGGTGCCATTCCCGAGTGCTTCCGCGGCTATCCCGATGTCCGGCGGAGCGCACACCCGCTCTACTCGTTCGCCGCCTGGGGCTCCGAGGCCGGGGCCGTGGTTGAGGACCACGAGCTCGCCTACGCCATGGGGGAGGACTCACCGCTCGCACGGGTCTACGAGCGTGGCGGCCGGGTGCTCCTGCTCGGGGTCGGCCACGATGTCAACACGTCGCTCCACCTCGGCGAGTACCGTGCCGAGATCGGTGCCGAACCCGTGACCAGGGAGGCGCCGGTCCACCGGGACGGCCAGCGGACGACGGTCACGTTCGAGGATATCGAGACCTCGACCGACGATTTCGCGACCCTCGGCGGGGCCTTCGAGAACCGGCACGGAGCCGCGGTCACCCGCGACACCGTAGGTGCGGCCGGGGCACGGCTGGTCGACCAGCCGGCGCTCGTCGACTTCGCGGTGGACTGGTTCGAGGACAACCGTGCCGGTGACCACGGGGAGTGACACGGTCGACGGGGCCGGCGACCGTCAGCGGAAGTGGTCCAGCTCCAGCTGGTCGCGGTGGATGCCGCCCTCCTCCTCGTCGGGGGTGGCACCCAGCAGTCGGGGAAGCGCCGTGTCGGCGAACGTGAGCGCGACCACCAGGACGATGGGTGCGAAGAACAGCCCGTAGAACCCGAGCACCACCGGGCCGAGCGTGTACGCCAGCATCAGGAGGCCGACGTGGGTCGTCTCCCCGCTCAGCAGCGGCCGGAGGATGATGTCGGGGATGGTGTCCACGACGACGATGGTGAGGATGAGGAAGATGACGATGTAGACGAGGAACGCGTTGTTCGCCCCGAGGACGATGCCGGCCGCGGCGATGGCGGTCAGGGGCAGGTAGACGATCTTCATCCCGACGACCGGGATGAGGCTCGCGATGCCGGTGAGCGCGCCCGCGAGCGCCGGGTACGGGATGTTCGCGGGCGCCGGGGCCCAGGCGTTGTAGCCGTGGTAGACGGCGATGGCGATGAGCGAGGTGGCGATGACGTTCAGCAGGTTGCCGAACAGGACCGCCTCGAGTTCCTCGTCGACGGCCTCCAGGTACTCCCGGATGATGGCGTCGTCATCGAACCGGAGCAGCCACTCGCGGATACGATGGCCGTCGACCAGCAGGTAGTAGAGGACGATGATGACGATGAACAGGTTGAGGAAGAAGCTGGAGACGAGTCCGGTGAGGAAGGTGGCGTTGTTCTCCGCGAAGGTGAGGAACCCGTCGAGCTGTCCGGACTGGTAGGCGCGGTAGAGCCCCTGGATGGTGAGCTCCGGGAGCTGGTCGACGCCGCCGAACCAGTCGAAGCGCTTCGACACCACGTCGATGACGCCGTACTGGTCGATGAACCGTCGCGCCTCCACGATGAGCAGGAGGACGGTGTAACTGATGAGGAGGATGAGCGGGACGGCCAGCGACGCCAGGACGACGACGGCCCGCATCCGTGCCGGAAGGCGGAGCCGACCCAGGAACTTGTAGTAGCGCCGGGTGGCGTAGTAGAGGAACACTGCGACGGTGAGGGCTGCCACGAACCGGACCGCGAGGTAGCCGACGATGAGGGCGACGGCGAGACCGAAGAGGGCGACTGCGAACCGCTTCTCGTCCATGGCTTCCAATGGATGGTAGTGGTGAATAAACCGTATGGTCATCCCCGGGCGGTAGAGGACCCTGCCGAGACCCCCCGGCAAGTCGGTTCAGGGCCGGGCGCCCCCCGTGGAATCGTGGGTTATTCATGCGGTCCCACGTCGGGACGTACATGAACACGCTGGCCAGGCTCCTCCGGGGGAACGCCGACCACGCCGAGGACTTCCAGAGCCGCTTCGACGAGGTTCAGGAGGGCCAGCGGCCCGAGGCGGTGACCGTCTGCTGTTCGGACTCGCGGGTCCTGCAGGACCGTATGTGGAGCAACGACGACCCCGGCCGCCTGTTCACCGTCGGCAACATCGGGAACCGGGTCGTGCAGCGACCGGTCGACCCCATCGTCTCGGGGGACGTACTCTACCCCCTCGCCCACACGGGGACGGAGACGGCGGTCGTGGTCGGCCACACCGGGTGCGGCGCGGTCACGGCGACCTACGACGCCCTGACGGGAGGCGTGTCGGACGAACCCGGCATCGAGCACTGCCTGGACCTGCTACGGCCACACCTCGAACCCGGCGTCGGGAGTCTCCCCGGGGACCTGAACCGGGCCGACGCCATCAACCACCTCGTCGAGTACAACGTCGACCGGCAGGTCGAACTCCTCCTGGAGAGCGATTCGGTGCCCGACGGGACGGACGTGGCCGGCGTCGTCTACGACTTCCAGGACGTCTACGGCGGCAAGCGTGGCGAGGTCCACGTCGTCAACGTTGACGGTGAGACGGATGTCACGCACCTGCGGGACGCGTATCCGGAGTTCTCTGACCGAATCCGGCGGCTGTGGGAATATTGAGGTTTGATCGAAATTATGTCCTATATTTCTCAAATAACGCGTGAATAGCCTGGGGTAAATTGTAAGGGTGTTCTGAAACGACTCTATATGGCACAGAGGTGATTACTCGTCGTCGGTGTACCAGTACGCCCACAGCACCAGCACGGCCTGGAGCGGGAGCCGTGCGTACAGGAGCCCGTCGGAGGTCGCCCAGTCGGGTGCGGCGGGGAGTTCGAGGTCGCCGACCGCCATGTAGATGTTCGCCGGGAAGACGGCAGCGAGCAGGAGCATGATACCGACGGCGGCCCGGTGGCGCGTCCGCTCGAACAGCACCCCGATGCCGAGGGCGATCTCGGCGGCGCCCGAGAGGTAGACCAGCGCCTTCGGCGCGGGCAGTTGCGGCGGCACGATGTACTCGAACGGTTTCGGCGACAGGAAGTGGAGCACCCCCACGAAGGCGTACGTCAGTCCCATCACGTACCGCAGTGGCCGCTTGTACTGTGCGAGTCCGCTCTCGGCAGCGTCGGTCATCGAATCGGGGGTCACGGCGCCGGAACAAGAGCGTTGTCAACGCGACTCCCCTGTCCAACTCCTCCCGTTAGGCGTTCGTTCGCAGCGGCAGGGCGGCGGTAGCACCAACCTGCCGAGGGGATTGGATGGACGTAGAACCCGTTCGGCGGGGACGACTCCCGGTACGGCTCGCATACTCCGGACAGGTACCTTTAATATCTTACAGATCGAATATAGATGGATTATGCGCGACCGACAGACAACTAAGCGATCTGCAAGCGGCCGAGCGATGACTGCGACGCGGCGCCAGCTGCTCGCCGCCACCGGGGTACTCGCTGTCGGGAGCCTGGCCGGCTGCCTCGGACGGGTCGCAAGCGCGACGACGAACACGGGCGCGTCACCGGCTGCGTTCTACGGCGGCGACACCAGTGACATCAAGGCCGGCGACGAGGCGCTCCGACTGTTCGGAACGACGGGCTCCGACATCCGGTACGTGCCGGCGACGGTTCGGGGTGGTTCGGGGGCGCTCTCGGGGGAGGTCGACATCGAAGGCTGGGGGACGAGCGCCGTCGTGCCAGCCAAGGACCTCAACTCCTCCCGGTCGAACAAACCGAGGTCCATCTGGTGGGCCGACCCGGACTCTGACGACGATGGCGTCGGTGACGGCGACGACATCCACCTCGCGGTCCTCGATATCGACCTGGAGCTTTCGGGCTACGTCGAATCCGCGCAGGCCGGCGTGGAGGACCGCTCGGAGGACGACACCGAAATCGCCCTCGACGCGTTCATCAACGCCACCACCAAGGCGCTGAAGAAGGGTGACCGACTCGACCGCTGCTCCACCGATGTCTGTGGGACGGTCCGGGAGAGTATGGAGAGATGCCGACAGCTCGCGGGTGATGCGGGCGACGCTGTGGACGCCGGGAACTGGGGCGAGGCGAACTCCCTGCTGAGCGATATCGAACGCATCATCGGGGGTGATATCGGCCGACTGGAGGACGCCATCGATCCCGAGATCATCGAGGCGATGGCGAAGCTCCGCGCGTATCTCGACGGGAACCCGACCATCGGCGAGCAGTTCGCCGTCTGTCTGCCCGATGCCCGCCTGCCGGGCGACCGTGGCTCGGTGGAGGCGGCACTCACACCGAAACGGCTAGCGAACGGATTGATCGACGAGGTACGTGAGGACGACAAGGTCGAATACGAGGTCGAAGCCCCACCGGAGGACACTGGCAACTGCGGCGACGCCGAGCAAGCGGGGGCTCTGGTCCTCCACCGCGATATCTCCTGCCGGAACCTCCTCTCCGCCCGACTGTTCGAGCAAGGGCGGGAGAAGCGAGGGGTCGCTGGCTTCACGGCCGGCGATGGCGTCGCCGTCGCGGGCGTCCCAGCGGCTGATGACGATGCCGAGGCGATCCTGTCCATCGCATCCGGCAGGCTCGACCAGACGACACCACTCCTGTATCAGGGTCTCAAGAAGCTCTCTGATTCATCCGGAGGATGGGGTGAGGGAACTGGCGACGACGATGTCGCCGTCTCTTCGACGATCGTGATGCCGGTACTCGCCCAGCCGCGGGGCTGCCCCTCGCCGATGCCGGCGTTGTTCTACGTCAAGCGCTGTCGACACGACGACCAGTACATCTACTGCGGTGGCTGGGTCATCGACGATGGCGCGCTCTATCAGAACACCCTGACCGTCCTCGTCGGTGAAGGACCGACCGAGGTCGTAGCTGTGTCACCCGAGGAGGTCGCAAGCGACCGCTACAGTGACATCGTCGCCGGGAAATCCGAACGCGAGCGGAGTCGATACGGGTCGACGATGTTCCTCGGCACGTTCGACCCGGACGCCGACTATCTCCCGGAGGAGCTGCTGGCGTCGACCGGGGGGAAGAAGGGATACGATATCTACATACACAACAAATCGCAGACGACGACCAGCAACGGTGCGGATGGGGACGGCGGGGCGGTCACCGGGACGAGCCTCGTGATGGCAGTCGACGCTCCGGTCGTCCACCTCGTCACCGGGGAGGGGAACAAGGTGAAGTTCAAGGCCGGTGCCGAACTCTCGAAGGCGGTCAACTGACCGTCGCGGCGCCGATCCAAGGAGTTCGTCCTGCCCGGGTGCCGGAGTCGTGATAGACGGACTGGGAACGTACTCCTCTCGCTATCGACTCTCCCGCTGTTCGACCTTGTTCAGCTCGATGAGCAGCCGGAACACCGCCTTCACGAGGTTCGAATCCACGTCGAACTGCTCGGCGTTCTCGCCGGCGCGGTCCATCACGGCCTGCTCCTGGTCCTCGTCGGTCGTGGGGCGGCCCTCGTCGCGCTTGACCGCGGCGATGGATTCGGCCACGTAGGTCCGCTGGGCGATGAGTTCGACGATCTCGCGGTCGATATCCTGGATCTCCCGCCGAAGCGCGTCCAGGTCCATCTCTTCGACCGCGATCTCCTCGTCCTGTGCCTCGTCGTCGGTGTCAGCGTCACTCATAGTTGGTGTTCTCCTCGGGAGTTATCGTGCTACCATCCCGCCAGCCGTGTCCAGCGCCAGCCGCCGTGTCCGCCCCTCGCGTTCCTGCCACCGTGCCGCGACCGGGTCCAGCGCGCCGTCGGTCCCGACCGCGACGAACGAGGGGCCGGTCCCCGAGAGCGAGGCGCCCGCCGCGTCGGGGAGCGCCTCGACCGCGGGGTCCGCGGGGAATCCCAGCGCGGCGCAGAACGCGAAGCCGTTGACCGTCATCGCGCGGGCGTAGTCGCCATCGAGCGCGAGTTCGCGAACGAGGTCCGCGACCGGCGCGATACGCTCGCACCGTGCCACGTCGGCGTCGGCCGAGAACGCCCGCTCCTCGGGCGTCCAGACGAGCGCCCGCCACGCCGTCGGGAGCGTCTCGTGGGTCAGGAGCGTGTCCTCGGTGTTGTCCGTCACCGTCACGCCGCCCAGCATCGAGGCCGAGGCGTCGTCGAACGCGCCCGTGACCGTCACGCCGGCGTCGCGCGCGGCCTCGACGCCGAGTCGGCAGGCAGCGGCGCGCGTCGGCGCGTCGGCGTGCGCGCGCTCCGCATCCGGGAGCGCGTCCGCCGGCGCGCGGTCGAGTGCGTCCAGCGCCGCTAACACGGTCGCGTTCGCCGCCGCAGAGGAGGACTTGAGCCCGGCTGCCATCGGGACCGCGCTCTCGGTCCGGACGTGCCCGCCGTCCGCGACGCCGTCGCCGTGGCGCGCACAGACCAGCTCCACGCACCGCTCGATGAGTCGCGTGTCCGCGTCCGGCGCGCCCGCGATTTCGCCGGTGACGCTCCCGGAGTCGTCGAGTTCGACGGTCGCCGTCGTCCGGGCGTCGATTGCGAAGGCACTGCCCGAGCCGTTGGCGAGCGCGTTCAGGACCGTCCCGGCACCGGGTGCGGCTGCGCGACCCTCCATCGGCCGTCGGTCGGCGGGGGGCACACTAAGCGATGGCGGTCGGGGCGTATCTCGCTGCGCGCGAGGCACGACGACGCGCTCCGGATGTCGGGCCGCCGGGTGTGTGATAGCTGGCCACACGTCCACTCCTGTACACGGAAGTGGATGAACGTCGCCCGGTACCCGCATCTCGACCGAGAACATCCGTACCCTGAGGGCGAGTCTCACACAACGTTTAGTACCCCGCAAGTATTGCCCTGCAGTATGGACTTCGCCAGTCCCGTCGCACCGAGCATCGCCGGGGAGCAGACCGACTCCTTCAGCACCGGCAAGACATTCGCGACGTGGACATTTAATACGGCGAAGAACCCCTCTTTCGCGACCAAGCGGCAGTCCGCCGACTCCACCGCCGTCCCGATGTGGGACGATGCGGAGACTGCCGTGAGGTATCGCGAGGAACATCACCCATCGGCCTCGGGTGAGGGCCTCGCGTCGTGAGATGAGCGTCTCTCGTCACCCGGTCGCCCTCCGGCTCGAGCAGCGCGTCGGTCGCGGCACGCGGCTGCTCGCGACGGTCATGCTGCTCCCGCTCATCGACGGCATCTTCCCCGCACTCGTACTCGCGGGCGGCGTCGACGACCTGACGGGCATCCTCGAGGTCGGCCTCCTCGTGTTCGGTGGCTCGGCCACCGTCGCGGTCGTCCTCGCGGAGATGGACGGCACGCGTCGCGAGCAGGTCTCGTCGGTCCTCCTCGTGGGCGTCGGCGTCATCTCGCTGGCTGCCGTCGAGGCCGCGCTCGCCCCCACCATCGAGACGCTCCTGAACCTGACCACCTTCAGTCGCTTCGCCGCGCTCGTCATCCTCGCGGTCGCCGCGAAGACCGCCTCCGCGACGGTCGGCGAGTACCTCCCCAGCCCGGCGGTCATCATCGGGCTCGGCCTCGTCGCCAGTTTCGAGCCCTCGGGCGCCAGCGTCCAGATCGTCGCTGACCCGTGGCTCGTCGCCCGTGGCGCCGCAGCCGGCGGCGTCGGCGTCGCGTTCGCCCTCGGCGTCGCCCTGTTCGGCCCGTGGCTCCGCGGCGTCGTCGACCTCGACCGCTTCCGCTTCGGGAGCGCGGTCGCGCTCGGTGTCCTGCCGCTCTCGATACTGGAGCTGATCCCGGCGAACGCGCCGCTCGCGCTCGCCGTGCTGGGCATCACGTCCCTGCTGGCGTTCGACCCCGACGGCCAGGGCGACCCGCTCCCGGCCGACGAGGCCGAGGGCCCGGTCGCGGACGACGACCCGCTGGGTCCCATCGTGGCCGCCGACGGGGAGGGCCAGACCGGTGACGGTGAGGTCGCCATCGAGAACGTCGACCCCGACGCCACGCCCGGCGTCGACGCGGTCGCACCCGACGAGTCCGACGACGATGTCGACCACACGCCGGGCATCTCCGACGGCGACCGCGCGCCCTGGCTGTAGGCACCGTCCGCTGTCCCGTCACCCGACGGTCGTCGCGACACCCTTCGTCTGCCGGTAGTCACGGCCGAGAATCGTCTCGAGTCGCTCGCGGAGCGACCGCTCCTCCGCCGGCGTCCAGGCCGACGGCTCCATCACCGGCACCAGAAGGAACCCCCTCCCGGTGACCTCCTCGGCATGCAACGCGGCCGCGTCGACGGGAAGCCGGTCGGCCAGTGCCGTATGTTCGCGGAGACCGTACCCGAGCGCCCGGTCGCCCACGAGCACGAGGATGTGGGCGTTGACCGCCCGGAGTTCGGCGTCGAGGTAGCGCTCGGCGTCGGCGTACGAGGCCTCGTCCGGGTCGAGCGCGGCCTCGGAACGTTCGGCGGGGCTCCACACCCCCGGGTGTGCGTACGAGCAGAAGCAGTTCGTCACGTCGGGGCGGTCCGCGTACGGCTCGGCCAGCAGTCCGACCGCGTGCAGGACCCGCTGGAGCCGGACGCCGGCCACGCGTTCGGTGAACGGGACGCCCGTCCCGGCGCCACCGTGCCGCCCGGGGTGATCGCCGACGACGTGGACATCGGCGTTGGCGTCCCCGTACCCGGGGACCGCGGGCCCGGGATACCGGATGCCGAACGGGTTGGACACCTCCGACGTGACGTTCTCCACACGGTCCGTAGTCGTGCCCGGGGCATGAGTATCGCGGGTGAGGAGCGGCCGCCACCGCACGGGCGCAAGCGGGAAGCCCCCGGCCCACGACCGGCGTCACATGACGATGGACTCCGACCCGACCGCGGCCGACCGCGAACCCGACAGCGACCTGCTCGACGTGGAGTACACGCACGAACACGTCGCACGGGTCCTGCTGGCTCGTCCCGACTCGCTGAACGCCTACAACGAGGCACTGCTTCGTGCCCTCGTCCCGACGCTCGAATCGCTCGACGAGGCCCGAGAGGTTCGGGCCATCGTCCTGACGGGCGAGGGGAAGGGGTTCTGTGCCGGCGTCGACCTCGACGACATGCCGCTCTCGGCCGACCAGGACCTCGCCGAGTACGAACGCGGCCTCGGGATGTTCCAGGAGGTTGTCGCGACGCTCCGCGGGATGGACACACCGGTCGTCGCCGCGGTCAACGGTTACGCGATGGGCGCCGGCTGCGACACGGCGCTCGCGTGTGACTTCCGCATCGCCGGGGAGTCCGCGACCATGGCCGAGACGTTCGTCGACGTGGGGTTCGTCCCGGGCGACGGCGGTGCCTACCTCCTGCCGCGCATCGTCGGCGAGGCGAAGGCGAAGGAGCTCATCATGACGGGCAAGCACGTCTCCGGCGAAGCCCTCGTCGAGTGGGGCCTCGCCCGGGAGTGCGTGCCGGACGAGGAACTGCAGGAGACAGCCACCGAGTTCGCGGCGGAGTTGGCCGAGGGGCCGCCGGTGGCCATCGCCCACTCGAAGGAACTGGTCAACGAGGCGTTCGACGTCGACCTGGAGACCGCCCACGAGCACGCCACTCGCGCACAGCGCATCTGCTCGCAGACCGAGGACCACGAGGAGGCGGTGCAAGCGTTCGCCGAGGACCGCGAGCCGGAGTTCGAGGGGCGCTGAGCCACGGTCGGCGAACAGCGGTCGGAAGGGCCGGGTGGGACTCGAACCGGAGGAATCGCGATGCGGCCGCGCCTCAGTCGCCGCGGGGCCGGCCGCGTGAGGCGACCAGCACCGCGGCGACCGCCACCATGACCGCCGAGACGGCGGGGAAGGCGGCCACGGCGACGGCCACGACCGGCACTGCGGCCATGGCGACCGCGTACCGGACCGGCGGGGCGCGTCGGGGCTGTCGTGCGTGCGATACGTATCGTGCGTCGTCTGCGTTCATCGTTGGAGGGGTGTCAGCGGGAGCCGGCTATCGGGCCGGTCCTCGACTGCCCGGGGGTCCGGGGCAGTCAGCCGTGGTCGTGGGGCGGGTCCGTGCCTTCGTCAGCGCCGCGCGGCGCGTACTCGATGGCGACGGTGTGGACCGTCTCGACGCCGAAGGCGTCGGCGACGTGGGCGGCCAGCGCGTCGGCGTCGCGGTCGCCGAAGTCGCCCTCGAGGCGGGCGGTCACGTCGACGTAGATGTCGAGCGACGCCGGACGGACGGCCTCGATCTCGCCGACATCGACGACCGTGGCGCCGCCGACGTTGGCGAGGACATCGGCGACGCCGGCCGGGAGGTCCCCCATCTCGCCGCGGGGGACCCGGACCTCGGCGTCGACCTCGATGGCGACCGCTTCCGCGTCGCCGTCCGGGTGTTCGTGTGCCGATTCGTGCTCGGGGTGGGTACCGTACAGTGCCATACGGACCGTGCGGGAGTCGAACCCGCGGCGCGTGGGCGCTCCACCGGGCGGTCCCCGCCGGGACCGACAGTGATGCCTCTCGGCGACTGGCGGACCGGCGGCTGTTCGACCCGACGACGGACGGCGGCCGACGGGTGCGTTCGATGCGATGTCCGGCGGACCTGCGGCCGGCTGGGGAGTGAGAAGCGCGAAGGAGAGCGTCGCACGCGGACCCTCGCGCCCCTCGGGCGCGCCGGGTCCGAAGTCCCGGCGGCCTAGGTCTGCAGGGCCGCGAGGTCGGTGCGACGGGTGGTCACTGCGGACCACACGCCCTCGCCCGGCCACCCTGCTGGGGTTCCGGTAGCGTCGCGTTCACCTGCGATGGCGAACGCGGCGCTACCGGCATACGCGGGCAGCGTGGGGCGATTGCGCGTGGTCATGATGTGCCTCCGAACGTCCGGGGACCGGACGAACGTATCCCTGCCTGTGAACGCGGCTGTATTAATGCTTTCTCCGGGTTGAGACGCCCTAACAAACGACACTGGCCTCGGAACCGTGAGGTTACGAGCGTATCTGAACAGTAGTGTACGAAAGTGGGAGATTACTGGCGAACAGTGCTCAGCGGTAGGCGGTGGGGTCGCGGAAGAGCTGGTGCTCGTCGACGACGAGCGACCGGTCGATGTCGGCCGCGCGCGTGCGTCCGGTCAATCCCATCGTCAGGTCCATGTCCGCGATGAAGTTCTCGCAGACCGCCTCGACACCGTTCGCCCCGTCGATGGCGAGCCCGTAGATGTACGGCCGGCCGAGACACACGGCGTCGGCACCGAGCGCGAGCGCCTTCAGCGCCTCCGCCCCGCGGCGGATGCCCGAGTCGAACAGGATGTCCGCGTCGGTGTCCTCGAGTTCCGCGGCGATGCGCGGGAGCGCCTCCAGGGCGCCGATGGCCCCGTCGACCTGTCTCCCCCCGTGGTTCGAGACGATGACGCCGTCGGCACCGTGCTCGACAGCGCGCCGCGCATCGGCCGGGTGGAGCAGCCCCTTCACGACGACGGGGAGGTCCGTCTGCTCGCGGAGCCAGTCCAGGTCCGCCCACGTCAGCGTCGGGTCGCCGAAGGCGTCGAGGAACGTCTGGATGGCCCCGAACTCGTCTTCCGACGGAGGCTGGTCCAGCAGGTCGAGGAACGTCTCGTCGGCGAAGTAGTTCGCCATCCCCTCCCCCTCCAGCTGGGGGACGTACCCCCGCGAGAGGTCGCGCTCCTTCCAACCCGGCACCGGCGTGTCGACGGTCACGACGATGGCGTCGTAGCCGGCGTCCTCCGCCCGGTCGACGAAGCTCTCGGCCAGGTCGCGCTCCGAGGACCAGTAGAGCTGGAACCACTTCGGTGTCTCTCCAAGTTCCTCGGCCACGTCCTCCAGCGTCTCCGAGGCGACCGACGAGAGGATGACCGGCATCCCGGCCTCGCGGGCCCCCTCGGCCATCGCGAGTTCCGCGTCCTCGTGCGCGATGGACTGGATACCGATGGGCGCGAGCAGCACCGGGAACGGGAGCTCCTGCCCGCAGACCTCGACCGAGAGGTCGCGCTCGCCCACGTCCCGGAGGAAGCGCGGGACGATGCGCCACCGGTCGAAGACCCGTCGGTTGCGACCGACCGTGTTCTCCCCGCCCGCGCCGCCGGCCACGTAGCCGGCCGCCTCCTCGTCCATCATCTCGAGCGCGGCCGCCTCCAGCGCCTCGAAGCTGATCGGCACGTCGGGCTCGATGCCGGCGTGGCCGCTGACGAAGATCTCGCGCTGGCGCTGCTCGCCGATGTTGTCGGACATGGGTGAGCCTGCGGGTGGCTGGCACATAACTGTGGGCGGGCGATGGAAGGGTTCTCTTCACCCGTGCATCGGCCTCGCCGCAGGCGCGCCGTTCACCGGCAGAGCCCGCGAGTCCGACCTGAAAAGAGCTCGATTCAGAACAGCGGGTCGTCGACGATACGTGCCGGCCCACCGACCTCCCAGACCCGCGTCGACACGCCGAGGTCCTCGATGGCCGCCTGCACGCGGTCCACGTCGTCACGGGTGGTGTTGACGTAGACGGAGGCCCCCGTGTCGGTCGAGTAGTAGGCGTCGATGCCCTCCTCACGGAGTTCGCGGACCGTCTCGAAGATCTCCAGCGTCTCGGGCTGCCAGTAGACCCAGCCCGCGGGCCCGGTCATCGTGGTCGCGGCCAGCGAGAGCGAGTCGTGCTCGGCGAGTTCGAACACGTCCTCGAAGTCACCCCGTCGGAGACCGTCCCGCATCGTCTGCAACTGCTCGTGGACGTGCGCCATGCGGGCCTGGAACATGTGGCTCTCCTCGGCCTCGTCGTGCGCCGCCTGGGTGTGCTTGAACGCCGGCACCTCGCAGCCGACGATGCGCAACTCCTCTTCGAGGTCCGTCTCGAGGCGGTGCGAGCGGCAGTCCGCGTCGTTGTGGCCGGCCGAGAGGTCCGAGAACGCCCCCGTCACGGCCCGGGCCGCCGAGGCCGACCCGCGGCGCGCGATGGCCGACATCGTCGGGTGGTCCAGCTCCAGCCCCGCGGCCTCGCAGGCCGCGACCGCGAGTGCCGCGAACCCGGAGGCCGAGGAGCCGAAGCCGATGTTGGTCGGGAAGTTCGACTCGCTCTCCATGTGGACGTGCCTGTCCTCGTCCGAAAGCTCGCGGACCCGGTCGAGCACCGACCGGATGCGATCGGCTCCCTGCCCCTCGACCGCCTCGCCGTCCACGACGTAGTGGTCCGTGTCGCGCTCCTCGAACTGGACGGTCGTCCGCGTGCGCGAGGGCGCGGTGCAGACGCTGATGGAGTCGTGGTACGGCAGTCGGAGGTCGTGGTCGCTCATCCCGTGGTACTTGACCAGCCCCTCGATGGGGTGGGCGATGGCGGTGGCCTTCATATCCCTCTCCCGGTGTGGGGCTCGCTTCAGGCTTCGGGTCCTGACTCGTCGGCGTCCATCCGGGCCGCCGGCTCCGTGTCCTCGGTCGAGGAGCCGGGGCGCTCGGCGTGTGCCCACCACCCGACACCCCCCGCCCCGACGAGCAGGAGCGCCCCGGCCACGAGCAGGAACGGCTCGGCGCCGAGGGCGTGCTGGGCGCGGTCACCGCCAGGCGTCGGGACGGGTGTGTACAGCCCGATCTCCCGCTCGTATCTCAGGACGGTGTTGCCGGTCCCGAGGAGGACGATGCTGCCCATCACGGCCGGCGCGACCGCCGCGAGCCGCCAGCGGATCGCCGCCACGGCGCCGACCACACCGATTCCGGCCCATAGCAGCAACAGGTACTCCCCCTGTGTGGGGTCCCGACCCCACGGCGTCTCGATGGACCCTGCGGAGGCCGGCATGATACGGAGGAGGTCCTGATAGACCCCCACGACGACGGCGAGGAGGCCGAGTAGCGCGAGCCCCGGGGCGATGTAGCGGACCCGACGCATACGTCGTCGAGCGACGCCACCGTGGTATATCTTCTCCCGATTCGAGCGTCCCGTCGCTCAGATTCCGTCCCGCCGGTAGAGACAGAGCGCGTAGTCCTCGACGACATCGCCGAGCGCGTCGCCGAGCGCGTCGACGGTCGCGTCGGCGGCGGTCGGACTCGGTTCCGCGAAGCAGGCGATGCCGGGGTACGAGAGCGGCCGCGGGTCGGCCTGTCCCGTCGGCTCGCCGAGGAAATCGAAGTCGCTGGTGAGCCGGGTCCCGTAGACGTAGGCGCCGCCGGCCGCCTCCACGGGTTCACGGACGGCGTCGAAGTCGGCCTCGTCGACGCGACCGGTCGGCGGCTCGAAGTGGACCGTGAGGAGGTACTCGTGGCGGCCCAGCGGTTCGTCCGTGACGGGCGTGGTGAACCCGGCCTCGAAGTGCGAGACGCCCCGCTCGCGGAGCCGGTTGATGAGCGCGTAGTACGGGTTGCCGATCATCAGGAGGAACCGGCGATGCGAGGGGTACTCGACGAGGCCGAACTCCTCGCACTGGCGCTCGCCGTGGTAGGTCCGCTCGTGGCGGCCGAACCAGCGTGCCGACCCGCCGACCGCTCGGATGAGTGGGTAGACCGCGGCCCCGTAGCGTCGGTACCACGCCCGGTTCGAGAAGCTCAGCAGGTTCGGGACGTGGACCGGCTCGGGAAGGTCCCGCTCGTACGCGGCCTGCAGGGGCCCAGGGAGGAGACGTTCGAGCATGGTTGCGGCGACGATGGGGGGAGATAAAACGCTACGGGCTTGCGATGGGCCGCCGATTCAGGGCCAGCTCCCGCCCTCCCGGTAGGATTTGAGGACGCGCTGGAGCCCGACCACGTAGGCGGCCGTCCGGAAGTTCGGGATGTCGTAGCTCTCGTAGGCCTGGATGAGCCCGTCGAAGGCGTCCACGATGTGGCGTTCGAGTTCCTCGTTGACCTTCTCCTCGGCCCAGTAGAAGCGCTGGCGGTTCTGGACCCACTCGAAGTACGACACCGTCACGCCGCCGGCGTTCGCAAGGATGTCCGGGAAGACGTGGACGCCGCGCTCGGTGAGCACGTCGTCGGCATCCGGCGTGAGCGGGCCGTTGGCCGCCTCGACGACGACATCCGCCTGCACGTCGTGGGCGAGGTCACCGTCGATGGCGTTCTCGAGTGCGGCCGGGATGAGCAGGTCGACATCGAGGGTCAACAGTTCCTCGTTGGTCAGCTCCTCCTTCGCCCCGTCATAGCCCGTGACGGCGCCGGTCTCGTCCTTGTGGTCGCGGACGGCCGCCGCGTCGAGCCCGCCCTCGTGGTAGACGGCGCCCGAGGAGTCGGAGACGGCGACCACGTTCGCGCCGAGTTCGGACTCGAGGAGCTTCGCCGCGACCGACCCCGCGTTCCCGTACCCCTGCACGGCGACCGAGGCGCCCTCGATGCGCTTGCCGAGGTAGTCGAACGCCTCCCGCGAGGTGAGCATCACGGAGCGGCCGGTGGCCTCGACGCGGCCCTCGCTCCCGCCCGAGTCGATGGCCTTCCCGGTGATGACGCCCGGCGCCGTGGTGTTCTCCAGTTTCTCGTACGTGTCCTTGATCCAGTTCATCTCCCGCTGGCCGGTGTTCACGTCCGGCGCGGGGATGTCCTGGTCCTCGCCGATGACCGGTCGGAGCTCCTTGGCGAACGAGCGGGTGAGCCGCTCCAGTTCGTCCATCGAGAGGTCGCGCGGGTCGACCGCGATACCGCCCTTCCCGCCGCCGTACGGGATGTCGACGACGGCGGTCTTGTAGACCATCCAGCCGGAGAGCGCCTTCACCTCGTCCTTGTCGACGCCCGGGTGATAACGGATACCGCCCTTGTACGGGCCGCGGTCACCGTTGAACTGTGACCGGTAGGCCCTGAACGTATCCAGCGTTCCGTCGTCGCGTTCGATGGTCAGGTTCGTCTCAAGCACCCGTTCCGGGCGTGAGAGACGCCGGAGCACGCCCTCGTCCGCGTCGACGTACTCTGCGGCGTCCCGAATCTGCTCTTGCAGGGACTCGAACGGATTCGCCTCCTCGGACATACCGCCTTCCTCACTCGGTCGGAGTATAAGCGTGCTGGAGTGGTAGCGCACCCGAGGATATGTGTGTATTCTGAACATGTCTCCGGGTAGCCAGGGAGGCGTACCGAGACGGCCCGCTCAGCCCTCGTCCGGCCAGGCGTCGGCCGCGAGCGCGCGGTCACGGACCTGCTCGGCCCGGGCGATGAGCGGTGCATCTATCATCTCGTCGTCCACCCGGAAGACGCCGACGCCGTCGGCCTGGGCCTCGGCGGCCGCCTCGAGTACCCGGTGGGCCCACTCGATGCGGTCGTCGGCAGGCGTGAACGCGTCGTTGACGACCGGTATCTGGGCCGGGTGGATGCACAGCTTCCCGTCGTAGCCCAGACCAAGCGCGAACTCGGTCTCCTCGGCCAGCGCCTCGGACTCGCCGATATCCGTGAACACGGTGTCGAGCGCGTCCACGTCGGCCGCGCCCGCCGCGAGCACGACGTGCTCGCGGGCGTGAAGCACCTCCGTTCCCTCGCGGGTGCGGGTCGCACCGATGTCCGCCGAGAGGTCCTCGGCGCCGAAGGCGATGGCCTCGACGGGGTCGGTCGCGGCGATGCCCTCGGCGTGGAGGACGCCCGCCGCCGACTCGCACAGCGCGATGATGGGGACATCCGCGCGGCGCGCCCCGAGCAGGTTGTCGAGGATGCGGACGTCCTCGGCGCGCTCGGTCTTCGGGAGCATCACCGAATCCAGTCCCGAGTCGCCGTCGAGGACGGCCTTCAGGTCCGCCGCGGTCACGTCACGGTCCGGCCGGACCGGGTTCACGCGCACGCACACCTCGCAGTCCGGGTCGAACGCGTCGTCGGTCAGGACATCGTTGACCGCCTCGCGGCCGTCGGCCTTCGCCCCGGGCGCCACGCCGTCCTCGAGGTCGAAGACCACCACGTCGGCGCCGGAGTCGGGCGCTTTCCGCATCAGGTCCGGCCGGTCACCCGGCGAGAACAGGACGCTGCGTCGTGCCATACCGGCGGGGTCGACTCCGGGGTACTTCAATGCGGCCACGGCTCCCGACCGGTCGCGCTGGTGGCGGGTCGCGCCGCCGGTGGACTCCGCTGGTGGTCGGTCCCGGAGGAGGTTAGTGGGCGGGGGGCGAACGGCTGGCCATGACGCGCCGGGTCGGGGTCGTCGTCAACCCCATCGCAGGCATGGGTGGTCGGGTCGGTCTGAAGGGGACCGACAACAAGGTCGAGGAGGCCCGCCGTCGCGGTGCCGAACCCCGTGCCTCCGACCGCGCGACCGAGGCCCTCGAACATCTCCGCCGGCAGGGCGCCGACATCGAACTCGTGGTCTGGGGCGGCCGGATGGGCGAGGAGCCGGCACTCGACGCCGGGTTCGACCCGTCGGAGCTGACCGTCGCGGGGCAGCCGGCCGACCCCGAGGAGACGGGGGCCGAGGACACCCGGGCCGCGACCCGTGCGTTCGTCGCCGGTGAGGCATCGGGTGGCGCCTCCGACGGCGACGACGCCGGTGTGGACCTCGTCCTCTTCGTCGGCGGCGACGGAACCGCGGTCGACGTGGCCGAGACGCTCGACGAACTCGACAGCGACACACCGATGCTCGGCGTCCCGGCGGGCGTGAAGGTGTACTCCTCCGTGTTCGCCGTCACGCCGCGGGCTGCCGGACGACTCGCCGCGACCTTCGACCGCGTGGAGACCCGCGAGGTCAACGACATCGACGAGGACGCCTACCGCGGCGGCGACGTCCGGACGGACCTGAAGGCGCTCGCGAACGTCCCCGTCGGCGAGGAGCTCCAGTCCTCGAAGCAGATCGGCGGTGGCTCCGTCGAGGCGCTGGCCCAGGCCGTCGCTGCCGAGATCCGCGAGGGCGAGGGGACGACCTACGTTCTCGGTCCCGGGTCGACGGTGGACGCCATCAAGACGGAGCTGGGCTTCGACGGCTCGCCGCTCGGGGTGGACGTGTGGCGCGACGGCGAGGTGCTGGTCCGGGACGCCGGGGAGTCGGACATCCTCGAGAACCTGGGCGAGGAGAACGTGATCGTGGTCTCACCCATCGGCGGCCAGGGGTTCGTCTTCGGCCGCGGGAACCCGCAGATCTCCCCGCCGGTCATCCGCCAGTGCGAGGTGACGGTCGTCGCCTCCTCGCGGAAACTGGACGAGACGGGTGTCCTCCGTGTCGACACGGGCGATACGGACCTCGACGAGGAACTCCGAGGCTGGCAGCGCGTCCGCGTCGGCAAGTTCGAGCGCCGGCTGATGGAAGTGGTGTAGGGCGCCCCGGCTCGTGCTATCATCTCACCCTTAGCTACGGATGAAGATTCTGCCGCGAGTATAACCATACCCCTCTATCACGGTCGTTCCTGATACTGTATAGTGAACATTAAGGTCTCTGCGACCGATGGGTCGGCTATGGAAACCCGGAAGGTCCAGCGGCTGGGCCCCTCGACGCTGGCGATGACGCTCCCGGCGGAGTGGGCGAAGGCACAGGACGTGGAGAAGGGCGACGAGGTCTCGCTCCGGATCGGCTCGAAGGGGACGCTGACGGTGATGCCCGAATCCCTCCAGCAGGAGGAGTCCGAGGCCGTCATCCACGCGGGGGAACTCGACGCCGACGCGGTCGAGCGCGCCATCCTCGCACAGTACGTTCTCGGCCGGCGTGTCATCCACGTCGAGGTCGAGGAGGGCGGCACCCTCGACTCGGCCACCATCAACGCCGTCTACAACGCCGAGACGCAGCTGATGGGGCTGGGCGTCATCGAGGAGACGCCCGAGCGCATCGCCATCCGCTGCTCGGTGGACCCCGAGGACTTCACGCTCGACAACCTGCTCACCCGACTCGAATCGACGGGCAGCACGATGCGCAACGAGGCCATCAAGGCGCTCGCGCACGGTAACCCGGACCTCGCCCAGCGGGCGCTCAACCGCGAGCGGCAGGCGAACAAGATCTTCGTCCTGCTGCTCCGCCTCATCTTCACCGCCTACCAGAACCCGAACCTCGCGCGGGCGGTCGGGCTGGAGGGTGGCTTCCCGCTCATCGGCTACCGCTCCATCGCGAAGAACCTCGAGCTGACCGCGGACAACGCCGAGGACATCGCCGAGATCGTTCTGGAGGCCGAGGGCCACTCCCTGCAGGTCGACCAGGCGACGATGCGCCGCATCCGTGACTTCACGGACGATGTCAACGAGATAACCGAGAAGGGCGTCGAGGCGGCCGTCCAGCGGGATTACGACATCGCCATCGAGGTCCGGGAGCTGTTCCACCAGATCGAGGACCGCGAGCGGGAGATACTCAGCGACCTCGACGAGATGCCCAACGAGGACCTCCTCCAGGTCCGCGAGGTGCTGGTGTCGCTGGGACAGACCGCACAGTACGCCGTCCGGAACGCCGAGATCGCGACGAACCTCGCGCTCAACAAGGATTCCGAATACATCACCATCTCGTAGATAATCCTCGGAGTTACGGCAGCAATTTCGGAATGATTGAGATATGGGGGATTGCAGCTATTTCTCCTTGTGGCTCGCTTCCCCGCGGGTGGCGCCGCCGAAAACGGCATGGCCGGGGAGTGATTCTACCGAAGGGAAGACCGATGCGCGACCTCGACGACACCGACAGGAAGATCCTCCGGCTGCTGCTGGAGGACGCCCGGCGACCGTACGCCGACATCGCAGAGCGCGTCGACCTCTCGCCCCCGGCCGTCTCCGACCGCGTGGACCGGCTCCACGAACTGGGCGTCATCGAGCGGTTCACGGTCGACATCGACCGCTCCGCGCTCCGGGACGGCGTACAGGTCCTCGTGACGCTCCGGACCGCGCCGGACGCCGTCTCCGAGCTACGGGCGGCGCTGGCCGACCTCGACGGCGTCGAGCACGTCTTCGAGACCGCCGACGGGCGGGTCCTCGCGTCGATGGCGGCCCCGGACGGCGAGGTCCGCAACTACCTCGCCGGGGCGCTCGATCTCGACGCCGTCGAGGGGCTGACGGTGGACCTGCTGGCCGACGCGGAGTGGACCCCGGCGCTCGGGGACGCCACCATCGGCATCGACTGTGTCCAGTGTGGCAACACGGTCACCGGCGAGGGCGTCCTCTCTGAGGTGGGTGGGACCCAGCGCGCATTCTGCTGTGAGTCCTGCGAGGCGGCGTTCCGGGAGCGGTACGAGGAACTCGAACAGGGCGCCTGACCCCCGGTGGGCCACGGCCCGTGTTCGGCACGAGAGGCCCGTGCCATCACGTCTCGCGCAGGCTTCTTCGCATTTCCGGCCCTACTGCAGGTAATGTCGCTGCCCGCTCTCTCTGTCCCCGCACGCTACCGCGATGCGGCGCTGTTCGCCTTCCTCGCGGCGCTGTTCGGCGGTTCGTTCGTCGCCATCAAGTCCGGACTCGCGGCGCTGCCGCCGCTGTTCTTCGCGGCGCTCCGGTTCGACATCGCCGCGGTCGTCCTGCTCGCCGTCGTGGCGCTGACCCGCCCCCGCGAGACGTGGCTCCCACGGACCCGTGGCGACCTGTTCGGCATCGGCGTCGCCGCGGCGCTGCTCATCGCCGCCAACAACGCGCTCCTGTTCCTGGGGCAGGGGTCGACCACGACCGCCGCCGCCTCGGTCATGTACGGGCTGAACCCCGTGCTGGCGCCGCTGTTCGCGTGGTGGCTCCTGAAGCAGCGCCTCGCGCCGCTCGGCGCGCTCGGCATCGCCGTCGCGCTCGGCGGCGTCGTCATCATCGTCCAGCCCTCGCCCGCCTCGCTGACCGGTGGGAGCGCACTCGGACAGGTGCTCGTTCTCGGAGCCGCCGCTGCCGTGGCGCTCGGGAGCGTCGGCCTGCAGTGGGTCGAGCCCCGTATGGACAGCGTCCCGCTCACGGCGTGGGCGATGGCCGGCGGCGCGCTCCTCCTGCACGCGAGCAGTGCCGCGGTCGCCGAGGCCGTCCCGCCGCTGGCCTCGCTCGGCTGGCCCGTCGCCCTCAGCGTCCTCGCCGTCGCCATCCCCTCGACGGCGGTCGCGTATCCCATCTACTTCGGCCTCATCGGGCGCGTCGGCCCCGTCCGCGCCAACCTCGTCGCCTACGCCGTCCCCGTGTTCGCCGCGTTCATGGGCTGGCTCCTGCTGGACGAGGTGCTCTCGGTCTGGACGGCCGTCGGCTTCCCCGTCGTCGTCCTCGGCTTCGCGCTCATCGAGCGGGAGGTCATCCGCGAGGAGGTGGCACGGCTCCGCCGCCGCCGAACACGGGACGACTCGACGGCGAAAACAGCCCCGAATCAGCCCTGTGACGACTGAACGAACGGTACGTGACCGGCTCGGGTGACACTCCCTGTCTAGGCCGTTCTGATAAAAACAGCGGTGTATGAACTGCACAACTCGGTTACTGTTGTAGATTGAGTTGCTGGTGATGACAGATCGGGACGATGGTGTGGACGATGATTCGAACGGGTTCTCGCGGCGGCGCCTCCTCGGGGCGATGGGCGCCGGCGTGGGTGCGAGCGCGTTCCCGGGTGTGGTCCGTGGTGGGCTCGGGAGCACGACGACCGACAGTGAACTGAGCGGCGCCGACATCCTCCGGAACCGCGCTGCGGGGTCCCGCCGGGCACGGCTGTACCCGGTCGGCTCCGATTTCGAGAGCGGGTCGGTGCCCCAGCGGCTCACGTCGAAGCCGCGCTGTGTCCAGCCGCAGGAGCGGCCCCTCTACGGACCGACGGACGTGAACGCCCAGACCGCCAACGGGAGCCTCGCGGTCGCGACCAACCACGAGGGGACGATGACGGTCCTCCGGTGGCCGCGGCCGTCGTTCTACGAACAGCTGAAGTACTTCGCGGAGGGTCGCGACGCCGAGAACCCCGACGACATCACCGTCGCGCCCAATCAGGGCGCGTTCCTCGGGCTCGCGGTCGACACCGGGGACGGGTTCGAGACGACCTGGCTCCGGGACTGGCCCGACATCGAGCAGGCCTACCGGAACGACCGGGAGCGCTCGGTCGACTACTCCGACGAGATCGTCACGGAGTACGTCCACGACGACCTCGGGCTTGAGGTGGCGGTCCACACCGTCGCCGCCAGGGACGACGACGTGTTGGCCCGGCACGTCGAGGTGACGCGGCGACCGGACTCGCCGGTCGAGGGCGCGAAGCTGCTGGCGTTCGAGAACCTCGGGCTCGTCGTCGGGAAGTTCCCCCAGTACCCCATCCAGGACTGGTGTCTGGAGGAGGACAACGCCCACCGTGCACGGTACGTCGACCGGCTGGATGCCGTGGTCCACGACCGCACCGGTGTTGACCAGTCCACCGGGGAGCAGAGTTCAGTGGCGCTCGCGGTCGGCTTCGCGGGTGCGTCGACCGGCCATCAGGTCGGCGGCGACGCCTACGACCCCGCGGCCGAGCCAACCGGTCAGGCGGGTCCGACCCGCGACGCCTACGACGACGCCGCGTCCGGCACCCTGTCGGGCAACGACCAGTACGTCGGGCAGGCGACCAGTGCGCTGGCGACGACGCTGTCGTTCGGTCCCGGTAACGGTCGGGCGACTGCGTCGGAGACGGTGCTGTTCGCGGCGGGCGCCGACGAGGCCGAGGCGGGGAGTGCCCTCGGAACCGCCCGCAACCGCTCGTTCGAGGAGATTCGAGTGGAGAAGGAGGACTGGCTGGACGACCTGCTCGGCGACGCGCCGCTGCCGAACCGGAACACTGCCGCCCGGGTCCACGACGAGGCGGCCGCCTCGGCCATCGAGTCGACCGCCCGGCGCGCGCTGATATCGATGGTGACGGCGTACGACCCCGAATCCGGTGCCATCGTCGCCTCCATCACGACCCAGCCCCCGTACGGTGAGGACTGGCCCCGTGACGGCGCCTTCTTCAACTACGTCCTCGACCTGATCGGGCTGCACGACTGGGTGGAGAAGCGCAACCGCTGGTACGCCAGCGTCCAGCAGCGGGCCGCCGACGAGGTCGCGGGTGGCAACCCGCTGGCCGCCACCGACCCCGGGCAGCTCTCGTCGCTCAACACCCTCCCGGGAAGCTGGAACATGAACTACTACGGGGACGGCATCCCCGGTGGCCCAATCCCCTACCAGACCGACACGACCGGGTTCATGGTCTGGACGATGTACGACCACTACGAGGTGACCGGCGACGAGTCCTACCTCCGGTCGGTGTATCCGGCCATCCGCCGGGCCGCCGACCTGATGGTCGCGTGCCGGGACCCCCGGAACGGGCTCCAGTGTGGCGGCTTCGAGGACGACCGACCGACCCAGCCGACCCGGCAGACGGTCAACGGGGCCGTCCCGTTCTGGCAGGGACTGAAGTCGGCGACCCAGGCCGCCCGCGTGCTGGGCCACGAGGACGATGCGGCCCGCTACGAGGAACGGATGCACGAGCTGGGCCGGGCGATCGACCGTGAGCTGTACGAGACGGGGAACGGCTGTTACGGCTGCGGGGCCAACGGCTTCCCGTACGGCGAGACCACCTGGCCGCTCGGGTTCACCCCGTACGCGGACCCCGAGGCCGACCCGACGGACCCGGACGCCGAGATACGGGACCGGCCACAGGTGGACAACCCGTTCGACCACCCTCGCATCCAGTCCCACATGACGACGGACGGTCGCGGTGTGGCGAAGCTCGTCAAGGAGCCCGAGGCCGGCGAGGTGGACAACGGGGGGTACGACGCGAAGGCGATCATCCCACTGGCGAAGGCCCGACGTGGCGAGGACGAGCCCCGGAGCCTCTCGCTGATCCGGGACAGCGTCCGCTGGATGGCGACCCAGCACGCCTCCGAGGACACCCACGTCATGGGCGAGTTCTGGCGTATCTACGGCGAGGGCGACGACCGCGAGGTCCGCTCCATCCAGGGCCAGCCCCACATCTGGGAGCAGAGCCTGTTCTACCTGGCGGCGCTGGAGGCGTTCCCGCCGGCCGGCCTCGATTTCGAGCCGGCGACCATGGAGAGCGTCACCGGGGCGCTCCGTGGCGACGGCTCGGTCGACAGCACGCCCTTCTCGGCGTCCGGGAGCCGGGTCGACGACGGGCAGCTCTTCACCCCTGGCGGCACCAACCAGGTCGAGGTGACGGTCGAGACGCTGTCACACGACGTGGACGCGGCCCGCGAGGTACTCCCTGCCGACTGGTCCGTGGTCGGCACGGGCGAGGGCGTCACCGCGACGACGGTCGATGGGAACGACGCCGTCCGGTTCGACCCCGCCGCGGTGAGCGAGGCCACCGCCCCCGACGAGTCGGTCACGTTCACCTTCTTCGTGGAGGCGCCCGCGTCCGCCGGTGCGTACGACCTCGGCCCCGTCGAGGTCAGCTCCACGGCCACCGACGACGGGTACGTCCCCGTCTCCGGGACCACGAGCACGGAGTACGTCCTCGGGACGAGCCCGGGGCTCTGAGGTCGACTCGAGCCCGCCGCGGGCTGTGGTGAGCCACGACCGGGCGACATCCGGACCGACGACGATGTGCCATCACCGCCCACGGTGGACGCGACACTTTTGCGCCCCCCGGGTAAGTCACCGGTATGTCGGAGCGGCGACGTGGACGACGGGCGGTTCTCGGTAGCATCGCGGCGAGCCTGCTGGCCGGCTGTAGCCGCCTCCGCGGCGGCGGACCGCTGGGCGGTTCCGACCCCTCGGCTCCCGGTCTGGAGGGGGAGGTGGAGCGCAGGCGGGACGGCACGGAGACCGCGACCGGAACGGAGACCAGGAGCCTCGGCCAGCGTGCGTTCGATGTCGTCGCCCGCTTCGCCGCCGCCTACAACACCGACGACTACGAGGCGCTGCAGGCGACGCTCTCCCGGGGGTCACCGGTGAAAGAGCGTGTCGGGCCGGAGCTGCTGGCGCGCTACGACCTGCCGACTATCACGCCGCAGGGGGTCGCCAGGGCGGGGTCGAGCGTGGTGGTACAGGTCCGCCTCGAACTGCGCGACCGGGACGGGTCGACCTCGGAGTTCACGACCCGGTTCCAGCTCGTGATGGAGTCCGGTCGCTTCCAGGTCTACGAGATCGACGACCCGGCACCGATGCTCCGGGCGCCGGGGACGCCGACCGCCACGCCCGAAGCCGAGGAGACGACAGCAGTGGACGATGACGGAACGTACGGGTTCGAGGGCGACCTCGCGGCGTGGACCGTCGAGCGCGAGGAGTGGGGCCAGCGGGACGACGTCGCGTACGCCGGGACGTACAGTGGCGGCATCACGGCCGGCGGTCCGGACACCGGCGACTACATCGGGACGCTCGCGACGGCGACGCCCGAGCGCCTCGCCGGTGGACAACAGCCGACCCGGGTCGACCACTACTGGTACGAGCGGGCGGCGAGTTTCGGCGGCGGCCTGCGGCTGGTGAACAGCGACGGCGAGGTCGAACTGAGCGTCGGTACCGACAACCCGACGTGGTTCGTCGAGGACGGGGACGGCACCACCGAGCTGTACGACGGGGACGGCTACGACCGCTGGGTCCGGACCACGGTCGCCCTCGACTGGGAGGCCGGCACCGCGTCGGTCACGTTCACCGACCAGCAGTCCGGGACCGCGGAGACCACGGACGCCACGCTCGCGGTCGGTACCGACATCGAGGTCATTCGCCTCGCCGGGTTCACCATGGAGCAGGGCTGGCGAGCGGAGTCCTGCCACATGTTCTGGGACGACGTAGAGGTCGAGCGCTGACTACCGGGGCGTCTCCGGGTCGCGGCTCGATGCTCGTACCGGCGGTCGAGCTGCAGGAGGTTCCTGGGCGGTCACTCCTCGTTGCGGTCGGCTGAGCGGTTCCGGACGGGCGGGCGGTTCCGGACGGCCAGGGTACGCCTGACCTGCTCGACCGCGGCCTCGGCGGCGTCACGCCGGTCGTCGCTGGATGGAGGGCTCCGGCTCATACGTGACCCGAGGCGATGCAGGGATAAGTGCTTCCTGGGGGGTCGGGATGCGTTCCCACCCCACGGCGGTCGATTGCCTACCGGTTCCGACCGAGCTCGTCGTGGCTGGTGACCCAGTCCGACGCCGAGATGGCCGAGGCCAGCGACAGCTCGCCCGCGAGGACGGTCGCGGCCGCGATCTCGGCGAACTTGTTCACGTTGCCGGCGCCGTCACAGTCGAGCATCGAGAGACACTCCCGCTGGGTCGGCAGCCCCGTCCCGCCACCGTACGTCGCGACGATGAGCGACGGGATGGTGACGGAGACGTGCAGCGAGTTGTCGTCGAGTAGCGTGGTGTTGACCATCGCCGCGGAGGACTCCGCGACGTTGGCCTCGTCCTGGCCACAGGCGATGAACAGCGAGGCGAGCCCGTTGGCCGGGTGCGCGCCGTTGGTGTTCGCGCCCGAGAAGAACGAGCCGAGCGTGGCGACCTGACCGTGGTGGTGGATGGCGCTGGGCTCGACGCCGAGGTGGTGGAGCATGGTCTGCTCCGAGAGCGTGGTCTCGGCGGTGACCCGCTTGCCACGGGTCTGCAGGTCGTTGATCTTGGAGGCCTTCTTGTCCGTCGCGAAGTTGCCCTCCAGGTAGAAGTTCTCCACGTAGCCCGAGTACTCCGAGAGCATCCAGTTACACGCCGCGAACGTCGCCTTGCCGACCATGTTCTGGCCGGCGGCGTCGCCCGTGGTGTAGTCGAACCGGAGGTGGACGTGGTTGTTCGTCATGTAGTCCTCGATGCGCACGAGCTCGGCGACCGACGAGGTGGCTTCCGCCTTCTCCCGGATGGTGTCAATGTGCTCGAACACCCAGTCGCGGAAGTCACGCGCGTTGCGGGCGTCCTCGAAGACGAACACCGGCGCCCGATTCATGTTGTCGTCGACGACGGTCGTCTTCGCGCCGCCCGAGAGGTTGATGGCCTTCATCCCGCGCGAGTACGAGGCGACGAGGGTCCCCTCCGTCGTCGCGAGCGGGATGGGGTACTCGCCGTCGGCGTGCTCGCCGTTGACCTGGACGGGGCCGGCGACGCCGAGCGGCATCTGGGCGACGCCGATGAAGTTCTCGACGTTCCCCTCGGTCTCGTGGGGGTCGAAGGAGTTCTCCGGGACGTGTTCGAGGTCGACGCCGGTCGTCTCCTCGAGGTACTCGTGGCGCTCCGCGATGGCGGACTCGGAGTAGTTGTCCTCGTCGTCGCGCGGGATGCCGCCGACCGTCTCCTCGTCGCGGATGGTGTCGGTGACCTCCAGCGTGAGCTCGCCGAACGGGTCGGCCTGGAAGTCGATATCGATCTCGTGTTCGCCCGTGCTCAGGTCCACCCCCTCGATGACGATGACGACGGTCCGCCCCACGGGGAAGTTGATGGGCTGGTCCTCGTCGATCTCGTCGAGCGTGTACTCCTTCTCGTCGGCTGTCACGACACGGACGTCCTCGAGGTCGATCCGCTGTCGGTTGATGACGACCCGGGAGACGCCTGTCACCTTCGCGTCCTGGAGCCGGTTCTTTATCTCGAATTCGGCCCCGCGGTCCGTATCCTTCAGACTCCCGTAGGTGTAGAGCCGCTGCAGGATCCGGTCCGGGATATCAAGGGAGAACCGCCCCCCCGAGCCGACCAGGTTCGCGTAGATGCGCTTCAGCACGCCGCTGTCTGGCGTCGGAATGACCATGTAACGTCCCGCAATCTGAGGCGTCGGGATTAAACCTTGTGTCACCGACAACGATTCGCCCGTTTCGACCCGTTGTTTAGCGTTTCTGCCGGTTTCTCCCGGCGCCCTATCAACGGTCCAGCCGACTCCGCGCTGCATCGACTGCCTCCCGGACGCGTTCCCGGACCGAGGGGTCGGCGCCCATCTCCTCGATGGAGTCGCGCCGCTCCAGCGTCCCCCGGACGAACGGCCGGACCGGGAAGACGCCGAGGTGTCGGCGCTCGATGTCGGCCACGGTGAACGCGTCGTGCTCGCCGAACTGGTCGCCCGTGTGGCGGGTGAGCCGACAGCCCCCCGCGAGCCGGCACCAGAGCGGCGCGAGTGCGCGCTGGGCGAAGCGTCGCCAGCCCTCCTCCGCGACGTGTTCGAGGAACCGGAACTCCCCGCCGGGACGGAGTACCCGGGCTGCCTCGTCGAGCGCCGCCTCCGGGTCCGGAATCGTGCAGAAGACCATCGAGGCGACCACCACGTCGAACGAGTCGTCCGGGAACGGGAGCGCCTCCGCCCGTGCGTCGCTCACTCGCACGTCGAGGTCCAGGCGCCGGGCCTCGGCGACGGCCCGTTCGCGCATGTGCGGGTCCGGTTCGAGGACCGTCACGGTCGCCGCACCCGACTGGATGGCCGTCTCGTAGTAGGGCAGCATCGCCCCGGTGCCCGCCCCGAGGTCGAGCACGTCCCCCGAGAGGTCACGGGCGAGATACTCCCGGTGTGGCGGGAACAGCTTCTCCTCGGAGGCGCGCATCACCGGGTCGTACAGGCGCGCGAACCAGGGATGTGCTGGCCTCTCCGTCTCGTGGTCGTGGTCCGATACGTCGTCACCCGCCACCCCCTCCTCCGCGCCCTCCTGCTCGTTCGTGGTGGCGGTTCCCATACCGTCTCGGGGGGAGTCCCAGCAGTATATTTCCGGGGGGTTCGTCCGACGCTCGTCTGCCGCCCCCCCGGTTGCGGACCGCAAACGACAGGGGCCACCCGTTCCCGGGAGCGTGTATGACTACACCGGAGTCCGTGCAGTCGCTCATCGACGACCTCCACGCCGAGGCAGAACGGGACCGACCGACCGAGGCGACCCCGGAGGTCGGCATCGTGATGGGGTCCGATTCCGACCTCGATACGATGTACGGCGCCTACGAGGCCCTGACCGAACTCGGCTTCGAGGAGGTGACAGATGTCGAGAACCCGCCCGAGGCCCGCTACACGTTCGAGACCTACGTCGTCAGCGCCCACCGGACGCCGGAACTGATGTACTCATACGCCGAGACCGCCGAGGACCGCGGCCTGGATGTCGTCATCGCAGGGGCGGGCGGCAAGAGCGCGGACCTGCCGAACATGACCGCCAGCCTCGCGTACCCGCTCCCCGTGGTCGGCGTGCCGGTCCAGGAGAAATCGGTGAGCAGCGTGCTGGGGATGCCGACGGGCGCACCCATCGTAGCCGTGGACGCGGGCAAGTCGTTCAACGCGGCCCTGTCGGCGGTCCAGACGCTGGCCCGTGAACACGACGAGTTGCGCGACCGCCTCGTCGACTACCACGAGCGCCTGCAGCAGGGTGTGGGGGAGGTCTCCCGGGACCTCCACGAGTCGGGGACCGCCAGGTTCCGGGCCGAGCGCGAGTGAACGGGTGGTTCCCGGGGCTGCATGGGCCGTTCCACGGGACCACTGATTCCGCGGTTGAGGCCCGTGATTCCGCCGAAGGCGGCGTTATCAACTCTTATGTACGGGGGTTCCTTAGCCGCCAGTGATAGTCGTGAGCAATCCATGGATCGCTATCGGGGCGCTAGCGGTCGTGGGGGTGGCGATCCCCCTGACGATGATCGCCGCTTCCGCGCTCATCCGCCCGAGCGTCCCCGAGCAGGGAAAACGAGCCGTCTACGAGTCCGGTGAGATCCCGACGGGCAACACGCGCATCCGCTTCAACATCCAGTACTACATGGTCGCGCTGTTGTTCGTCATCTTCGACATCGAGACCGTCCTCATCTTCCCGTGGACAGTCATCTACCGGGACGCCGTGAGCCAGTTCGGCCTGGCGAGCGCGCTGCTGCCGATGCTGGTCTTCATCGGTGTCCTGGTTATCGGACTCGCCTGGGCGTGGCGCAACGGCGCCGTCCGCTGGGTCGCGAGCCCGCGGGCCGAAACCGGACGATCAGCTGACTAAACCAATGAGTTCCGACAACACAACACCGATCGAGTCGACGCAGGAGGCCCGCATGGGCGACGGCGTCGACTCACGCTTCAACTCGAAGCTCCGCGAGGCGTTCGGCTCCACCCCGTTCATCCTCACCAAGTTCGACAAGTTCATGAACTGGGTCCGGGGCTCCTCGATGTTCATGCTGCAGTTCGGCATCGCCTGCTGCAGCATCGAGATGATGCACACCTACGCGGTCAAGCACGACCTCGACCGCTTCGGGGCCGGCGTGCCCCGGGCGTCCCCACGACAGGCGGACGTCATCATCGTGCCGGGGACCATCGTCTCGAAGTTCGCCCCGCGGATGAAGCGCGTCTACGACCAGATGCCCGAGCCGAAGTTCGTCGTCGGGATGGGCTCGTGTACCATCTCCGGCGGTCCCTTCCAGGAGGGCTACAACGTCATCAAGGGCGCCGAGGAGGTCATCCCGGTGGACATCCACGTCCCCGGCTGCCCGCCGCGCCCGGAGGCGCTGGTCTACGGCGTCGCCAAGCTCCAGGAGCGCATCGCCAACGGCGAGAGCGCGCCCGTCACCGTGAAGCCGTACGAACTGGAGCAGTTCGGCGACCTCGAGGGCGACGAACTCGTACAGCACCTCGCCGACCAGATCGACGAGGATGACCTCGTCATGCGCTACAACTGGGCGGACTCGCCCTGATACCATGAGCCTGGAAGACCCAACCAAACCCGAGGCCGACGCGGCACCGGTCGGCGAGACCGACGACGGCCTCGACTACGACGCGCTGGAGGCGCTGCTGGGCGACCTGGCCATCGGCCGCGAGTCCCACATCAACGCCGAGGCGTTCGTGGTCCGGCCGGACGACGTGGCGGAGGCGCTCATCACGCTCCGCAACGAGGCCGGCTTCGACCACTGCTCCTGTGTCACCGCACAGGAGTACGAGGACCGCTACGAGTCCATCTACCACCTCCGGAAGTACGACGACCCGACCCAGGAGGTCGGCGTCGTCGTCCCCACCTCGCGCGACGACCCGGTCAGCCAGTCCGGGAACGCGGCGTACCGGACCGCCGATTGGCACGAGCGCGAGGCGTACGACCTCGTCGGCATCGAGTACGACGACCACCCGGACATGCGCCGTATCCTCCTGCCGGAGACGTGGCAGGGCCACCCGCTGCGCAAGGACTACAACCAGGAGCAGCCCCAGGTCGTCAGCCTCCGCGAGCACGCCAACCCGCTGCAGGACGACCACCGGGGCGGCGAGAACTCGGACACGATGTTCCTCAACATCGGTCCCCACCACCCCGCCACCCACGGCGTCCTCCACCTGAAGACGACGCTGGACGGGGAGACAGTCGCCGACGTGGAGTCCGACATCGGCTACCTCCACCGGTGCGAGGAGCAGCTCTGCCAGCAGGGGAACTACCGGCACCAGATAATGCCGTACCCCGACCGCTGGGACTACATCTCGGCCGGCATCCTCAACGAGTGGGCGTACGCCCGCACGGCCGAGGACCTCGCGGACATCGACGTGCCCGAGTACGCACAGGTCATCCGGACCATGTCCGCGGAGATGTGCCGCATCGCGAGCCACATGCTCGCGGTCGCCACGTTCGCGCTGGACGTCTACGGCGACTTCACGGCCATCTTCATGTACGCGATGCAGGACCGCGAGAACATGCAGAACCTGCTGGAGGACCTGACCGGCCAGCGGCTCATGTTCAACTACCTCCGGCTGGGTGGCGTCGCGTGGGACCTGCCCGAGCCCCGCGAGGAGTTCTTCGAGAAGACCCGCGACCTGCTGGACGACCTCCCGGAGCGCCTGGAGGAGTACCACAACCTCATCACGTCGAACGAGATCTTCCAGATGCGGTGTGTCGACACCGGCGTCCTCGAGCCCGAGGTCGCCAAGCAGTACGGTGCCACCGGGCCGGTCGCCCGTGGCTCCGGCATCGACTACGACCTCCGGCGCGACGACCCGTACGGCTACTACGACGAACTCGACTGGGATGTCGTGACCGAGGACGGCTGTGACAACTACGCACGCGTCCTCGTCCGGATGCAGGAGGTCGAGGAGTCCGCGAAGATCATCCAGCAGTGCGTCGACCTGCTCGAGGACTGGCCCGAGGAGGAGCGCACCATCCAGTCGAACGTTCCCCGGACGCTCAAGCCCGAGCCGGACACGGAGATCTACCGCTCGGTCGAGGGTGCGAAGGGCGAACTCGGCATCTACATCCGCTCGGACGGGACCAGCACGCCGGCACGGTTCAAGATCCGGTCGCCGTGCTTCTCGAACCTGCAGACCCTGCCCGAGATGAGCGAGGGTGAGTACATCCCCGACCTCATCGCGTCGCTGGGCTCGCTGGACATCGTCCTCGGGGAGGTGGACCGGTGAGCGCCTCGCTCCCGACGGTCGCACTACAGGGTGGCACGCCCCTGCCGACGATGCTCAAGAACCTGCTGGGCCTGCCCGATGGCCCGGCGTTCGAGTTCATCGCGGCGCTCATCGCCTCGTCGGTCGTCGCCGCGGCGCTGCTGGGCCTGGTCGCGGTGTCGGGTATCTGGGGCAAGCGGAAGATCACGGCCGCGTTCACGGACCGCATCGCGGTCAACCGGCACGGTCCGTACGGCCTGCTCATCATCGTGGCCGACGCCGTCCGGCTCCTCTCGAAGGAGCTCATCGTCCCCGAGGGCGTCGACCGCCCGGCGTGGGACATCGCGCCCATCGTCATGGCCGGCTCCGCGCTGCTGGGCTTCGCGGTCATCCCGATGGGGAACGGCCTGCAGATCGCCGACCCCGAGGTCGGCCTGGCGTACGTCTTCGCGGTCGCCTCCATCGCCAGCGTCGGGCTGGTGATGGCCGGCTACTCGTCGAACAACAAGTACTCGCTGCTCGGCGGGCTACGAGCGGTCGCACAGAACCTCGCCTACGAGATCCCGCTCATCATCACGGCGGCGTCGGTGGTCATCTTCGCCGGCACGCTCCAGATGAGCGGCATCGTCGAGGCACAGACCGCGACGCTCGTCTCGGTCGCAGGCATCGACATCCCCTCGTGGTACGCCTTCGTCAACCCGTTCGCGTTCGTCCTGTTCATGGCCGCGAACCTCGCGGAGGTCGGGCGGAACCCGTTCGACATCCCGGAGGCCCCCACTGAGATCGTCGCCGGGTGGCAGACGGAGTACTCCTCGGTCTACTTCGTGCTCTGCTACCTCTCGGAGTTCATCCACATCTTCCTCGGCGGCGCCATCATCGCGACCATCTTCCTCGGCGGCCCGGCCGGGCCCGTCCTGCCCGGCATCGTCTGGTTCGTCATCAAGATGGTCGCGGTCTACCTGTTCACCCAGTGGACCCGCTCGGCGGTCCCCCGGGTTCGCATCGACCAGCTCATCGAGATCGGCTGGAAGGGGATGCTCGTGCTGTCGTTCGCCAACCTCGTCCTCACGGCCGTTATCGTGGGAATCACCGTCTAAGACAGAACAATGATCGGCGTCCTCAAATCCATGGCCACGACGATGAAGCACGCGCTCGACGGCGAGACGTTCACCGTCGCGTACCCAGAAGAAACACCCGAAGTGTCGCCGCGCTTCCGCGGCGTCCACAAGTTCTCCCAGGAGCGGTGCATCTGGTGCCGCCAGTGCGAGAACGTCTGTCCGAACGACACCATCCAGATCGTCACGGACGAGCAGCGCAACGGCGAGCAGTACAACCTCCACATCGGCCAGTGCATCTACTGCCGGCTCTGTGAGGAGGTCTGCCCCGTCGACGCCATCCTGCTCACCCAGAACTTCGAGTTCACGGGCGATACCAAGGACGACCTCGCCTACTCGATGGAGGAACTGAAGAACGTTCCCTGGTACAAGGACATCGACCCGCTCGCGTCCCGCGAACCGGACCGCGGTGCGTGGATCGGTGAGGGCGAGGGCGAGATCGACTACCAGTAGAGCTTCTTCCCCGCGAGCTTTTTTGACGGCTCGGGTGGCCTTGCCGGCCGGCTTCGCCGTCCTCTGAAATCGAAGATCTCTGATGGGCTGCGGGAGAGCTTCGCTCTCCCGAACGGCCGTCTGCGGTCACCGCTCGCCGCAAAAAAACGTTCAGAAAAAACGCCGCCCCTCGCTGCGCTCCGGCCGGTGAAACTGCGCCTGCGGCGCGGTATGCAGGATGGGTCAGAAACCACCTATTATTAAAATAAATCATAAAATCTGAACATTATGGATTTATGATGGTCGTATCGGTCAGATTTTCATATCACTGACGGTACAGTCGTCTCGGGCGACTGCAACTGACTCACCGCGCGGTCGCGTTCGCCCGTGCCGCATCCAGCCAGTCGGGTTCGGGCACCGACGTCGACCCGATGTCCGTCACCCGGAACGTCCGGTTCATCGACCCCTCGCCGAGGGCGATGGAGTCCTCGTAGGACCGGACGGCGCCGTCGCCGGTCACCCGGAGCGTCGCGGTGAAGTTGGTCTCCGACCCGGCGCCGGGCTCCCCCGGGAACCCGGTGCTCTCGGCCCGGAACACGTACACGGTCTCACTCAGTAGTCCACCCTCCCGGCTGACGAAGGTGTAGTTCGGGTCCGGTGGCGCGGCCAGCAGTTCCAGCCCGTTCGGGGCGCCGAGTGTCTCGTTCGTCGGTCCGCGGGTTCCGGGTTCGAACACGCGATAGGCCACGTCGTCGGGCGTCTCCACACGACGGTAGACCGTGCCGTTGGCGATGAAGAGCTCCGAGGTTCGGTTCCCCCGCGTCTCGATGGAGTGGTACGGGGTTCCACCAGTACCGATACGGACCTCCGTCCGGCCCTGGCGTGGGGGTAGCGTCACGTTCTCCGGGGTCCGCTCCAGGCTCACGTTCACCCGAGAGACGACCGTGTAGCTCCGGTTGTCCAGCGCGGACTGGTGTCCGATCACCAGCGCGGTTTCGTTGACGTGCGTCTCGTTCGTTCCCGGTGGGTACTCCCCGCCACCTGTCTGCCCGCTGCATCCCGACAGTACGACCAGACAGCAGACGAGAACGGCCGTCGTTCGCATCGCTTCGGCGGACAGATGACCACGGCAAGCCGTTTCTGCCGTGTATGTCGGCCGTTTTAATCGGGCTGGCAGGAACCGTAGGCCAGAGGTGACGAACCGACCACGCAGCGCGACCAGCTACCGTCCGGACAGCGCTGTCGACCGACATCCCTCAGCGACCGAACACTCACCCACTTCGGTTCGCCACGGTCGCCCGGATTCAGGCGATATCGGACTCGAAGCCCAGCACGTAGCTGTGGTCGTAGCCGTAGCCGTAGACGCCATCGGCCGCTGCTTCACCGTCCCAGGCGACGACGAGTTCGCCGGTGAACCGGAAGCGCGGGAGGGCCCGAATCGTTTCCACGAGGTCCCACGCGAACGTCGTCGTCCGGCCGTCGTGTTTCAGGTTCGCGACCTCGATTAGCAGCGTTCCGTCCCGGTGGAAACGGGCTCCGAGGTCCGAGAACACGGCCGCGAGGTCATCGAGATACGTCTCGTAGTCGCTCTCACCGATGTAGTTCTGCAGCGGGTCGCGAGTATCGGACTCGTGCATGAACGGTGGCGAGGTGAGCACGCAGTCGAGTGTCGGGACGTCGTCGGGGATGTCGGTGGCCGTCCCGTGGTGGAGGCGGTCGGGGTGCTCGAGACGGTCACGCGCATAGGCCACGCGGTCGGGGTCGTACTCGATGCCCCAGGCCTTGCGGTCGAGCCGCTCCGCGACCGCGAGCGTGGTCCCGAAGCCGGCGAAGGGGTCGAGGAGCCGGTCGCCGTGCTCGGTGTACTCGCTGACCAGCCGCCGGACGAGCGCGGGCGGCATCCGGATGTCGTCGCCCTCGAACGACTCGGGGAGAGGCGTCGGATGGTCGTAGGTCAGGTGGAGGGTCGTTCGCACGGGTGGCCGATGGTCGGCCCGTCGACATGATTCCCACGGCTCCCGAGTCAGGTCACTTCTGGTCACCTCTGGTCATCACGGGTCGCCGACGGAGCCGAGGCGGGAGCCACGCCTGGCCCGGGCCGAGGCGGCGATTTCTCGCACCTGGGGCGGTGATACGGCACTTCCGAGAGAACATACGCACGCGCCCGCGGATGGCAAGTTTCAAAGCCGTTCTGGATAAGGGAACGACAATGGCACTAGCAGAGACACTGGCGTTCGCGCTGTTCGCCCTCGTGACCGTGGGGAGCGCGCTGGGCGTCGTGTTGGTCCGCGACATCTGGCACGCGGCACTCCTCCTCGGGGTGGCGCTGGTCAGCGTCGCGGTCCACTTCGTCATGCTGCGCGCCGAGTTCCTCGCGGCGATGCAGATCCTGGTGTACGTCGGTGGGGTACTCGTCCTCATCACGTTCGCCGTGATGCTGGTCCGCGAGCAAGGGGCCGACACGGAGGTGGTCGGCCAATGACCAGTCGCCCACGACTGGAGCGAAACAGTCGGCAGGTCGTCGGCCTGCTGTCGCTCGTCCTGTTCGCCGTCATGTCCGCCGTGTTCCTCACGGCGGAGTTCGGGGGCGCCACCGGCTTCCCCGGCGACGGCTCCATCACCGCCGCCATCGGCTACGCGATGTTCAACCTCGACGCCGGGGCGTTCCCCTCCGAGGGGTTCCTCGTGACGTTCGAGATCATCGACCTCGTGCTGGTGGCGGCGCTGGCCGCCGCTGTCATGCTCGCCCGTCGAGAGGGGGGCTCGCTTCCGTTCCGGACGGATGGCGGTGAGCCCGGAGGGCGAGCCTCGTCGGGCCGACAGTCCGACGGCGGCACGGAGCGCACGGGCGACGATGATGGGGGTGACCGGTGATGGCGGTCCCGGTCCAGTACTACCTGGTCCTCTCGGCCGCGGTGTTCTGTATCGGCCTGTTCGGCATCCTGACGCGTCGGAACGCGCTGATGTTCCTGATGAGCGTCGAGCTGATGCTGAACGCTGCGAATATCAACCTCGTCGCGTTCTCGTTCTACCACGGGAACCTGACCGGGCAGGTGTTCAGCCTGTTCACGATGGCGCTGGCGGCCGCCGAGGTGGCGGTCGGCATCGGCATCATCCTCGTCCTGTACCGCAACTTCTCGGACGTGGACGTGACGAAGGCGACGACACTGAGGTGGTAACATGGCTGCAGAAGGAGGAATATTCACGTTCGCGCCGGCCATCGCGGTGCTGCCGTTCGTATCGTTCCTGGTCGCCCTGTTCTTCGGTGACCGGATGCCGAAGAAGGGGGCGTTCGCCGGAATCGCGGCGACCGCCGGGTCGCTGTTGCTGTCGCTGGTCATGCTCGCGCAGGTCGCGAGCGGCCACGCCTACCACATGGAGCTGTACACGTGGGTCGGCGGCGAAGGAGTGCCGTTCGAGCTGACGTTCGGCATCCTGCTCGACCAGCTCTCGACGCTGATGCTGGTCATCGTCTCGACCATCGCGTTCCTGGTCCACATCTTCTCGCTGGGCTACATGAACGACGAGAACGAGACCGGCCTGCCCCGCTACTACGCCGAGCTGGGCCTGTTCACCGCGAGCATGCTCGCCTTCGTCTTCTCGGACAACATCCTGATGGCGTTCATGTTCTTCGAGCTGGTGGGCCTGTGTTCGTACCTGCTCATCGGCTTCTGGTTCCGGCGCTCTGGTCCGCCGAGCGCCGCGAAGAAGGCGTTCCTGGTCACCCGATTCGGTGACTACTTCTTCCTCATCGGCGTCGTCGGCATCTTCGCCACCTTCGGTACGGGGATGTTCGGCGGCCCGGGCGTCGAGGAGTCGTTCCCCGGCCTTGCCGAGGCCGCCATCGCCGGTAACGCGACGGTCAACACGTTCTTCGGCCTCTCGCCGCAGGCATGGTTCGGCGTGCTCGGCCTGCTCGTGCTGGGTGGCGTGATGGGCAAATCCGCCCAGTTCCCGTTCCACACGTGGCTCCCGGACGCGATGGAGGGCCCGACGCCGGTCTCGGCGCTCATCCACGCCGCGACGATGGTCGCGGCCGGGGTCTACCTGGTCGCCCGGATGTACGGGTTCTACGCCCTGCTCCCGACCGTCCTCGCGGTCATCGCCTTCGTCGGCGGCTTCACGGCGCTGTTCGCCGCCTCGATGGGCGTCGTCAAGGACGAGATCAAGCAGGTGCTCGCCTACTCCACCATCTCCCAGTACGGCTACATCATGCTCGGGCTGGGCGGCGGTGGCTACGTGGCCGGGGTCTTCCACCTGACCACGCACGCGTTCTTCAAGGCGCTCCTGTTCCTCGGCGCCGGCTCGGTCATCATCGCGATGCACCACAACGAGGACATGTGGGACATGGGCGGGCTGAAGGAGAAGATGCCCGTGACCTACTACGCGTTCCTCTCGGGCAGCCTGGCACTGGCCGGCATCGTCCCGTTCTCCGGCTTCTGGTCGAAGGACGAGGTGCTGTACGAGACGCTGGTCCACGGCCTCGGCGGGAGCCCGCTCCTGCTGGGCGCCTACGCCATGGGCCTGCTGGCCGTGTTCTTCACCGGCTTCTACACCTTCCGGATGGTGCTGCTGACGTTCCACGGCGAACCGCGCTCGGACCTCGCGGAGGACCCCGAGCCGGTTCGGTGGAACGTGAAGGTGCCGCTGGCGATTCTCGGCATCCTCGCCGCAGTCATCGGCGTCATCAACCTCGTGCCGGTCCACAAGGTCGTGGACAGCGTGCCGGAGTTCCTCCACGACTGGCTCTACCACGGGCCGGAGGGGCTCAACGGCGAGCACTACGCGACGCTGCTGCACGATGTCGCGGGGTACACCGCCAACGCCACGTTCGCCGGCGGCGAGCTCGTCTCGATGCTCGCCTCGGCGGCGCTCTCGCTGGGGCTGGCACTCGCGGGTGCGGGCGTCGCGCTCGCGCTCTACCGCGGTCCCGACCCCGACGAACACACTGCGAAGCTCGGTTCGCTCAAGACCTTGCTCTACAACAACTACTACCAGGACGAGTACCAGGTCTGGCTCGCGCAGGACCTCACCGAGGGGACCGTCGCGAAGAACGCCAAGCGGTTCGATGACGGGGTCGTCGACGGCCTCGTCAACCGCGTCTCCGACGTGAGTCTCGTCTCCGGCCACTTCCTGCGTCGCATCCAGACGGGCATCGTCTCCAACTACGCGGCCCTCATCACGCTCGGGCTGGTGGTGCTGCTGGTCGCCTTCGGCATCGCCGGCGGCTGGTTCGGAGGTGTCTTCGCATGATGATCGAGGCCCTCATCGGGCTCTGCCTGCTGGGCGCGGTCGTCGTCTTCTTCGCGCCCGACGAGTACGCCGGGAAGCTCGCCTTCGGCTGGTCGCTCCTGCCGCTGGCGCTCTCGGCGCTGATGTACCTCAACTTCGACGGCAGCGGCAACGCGCTACTGGGTGGTGAGCTCGCCTACAGCGAGCAGTTCACCTGGATAACGCTCGGCCCCTACGACCTCTCGTGGTACATGGGCCTGGACGGCATCAGCATGCCGCTGGTCGTCCTCTCGACGCTACTGACCTCGCTGGCCATCATGTCGGCGTGGACGCCCATCGCCGAGCGACAGAACCAGTTCTACGGGCTGGTCCTGTTCCTGGAGGCCAGCCTCATCGGCGTCTTCGGCGCGCTGGACTTCTTCGTCTGGTTCGTCTTCTGGGAGGCCGTCCTCATCCCGATGTACTTCCTCGTCGGCATCTGGGGCGGCGCCCGCCGGAAGTACGCCGCCATCAAGTTCTTCGTCTACACGAACATCGCCAGCCTCGTCCTGTTCATCGGGTTCTTCGGGCTGGTGTTCGGCCTGGGCGACAGCATCACCTCGCTGGCGCTCCCCGAGATTGCGCAGGCGTTGCGGGCGGGTGAACTCGGCTCGCTCGCCGGCGGCCTCATCGGGCCGGAGCAGCTGGCGCTGCTCGCGTTCGTCGCGATGTTCATCGGGTTCGGCGTCAAGGTGCCCATCGTCCCGTTCCACACGTGGCTGCCGGACGCTCACGTCGAAGCCCCGACACCGATCTCCGTGCTGCTGGCGGGCGTCCTCCTGAAGATGGGGACGTACGCCCTGCTGCGGTTCAACTTCACGATGCTGCCGGAGGTCGCGCGGAACCTCGCCGTGCCCATCGCGGCCATCGCGGTCATCAGCGTCATCTACGGCGCGCTGCTCGCGCTGGCCCAGTCCGACCTCAAACGCGTCGTCGCGTACTCGTCCGTCTCCTCGATGGGCTACGTCATCCTGGGGCTCGTCGCCTACACGAGCTACGGGATGGGCGGCGCGACCTTCCAGATGGTGAGCCACGGACTCATCTCGGGCCTGATGTTCGCCTGCGTCGGCGTCATCTACAACATCTCGCACACGCGAGAGATCGGCGACATGGCGGGGCTGGCCGAGAAGATGCCCGTCACCGTCGGCGCGTTCGTCGCCGGTGCGTTCGCCTACGCCGGCCTGCCGCTGATGGCCGGCTTCGCCGCGGAGTTCTTCATCTTCGTCGGCGCCTTCCAGTCCACCGTCATCGCCGGCAACGGCATGGCCGTGATGACGGGGCTGGCGATGTTCGGTATCGTCATCGTCGCCGGCTACCTGCTGTGGGCGATGCAGCGCTCGCTGTTCGGTCCGTTCGAGTTCGACGGCGACTACGAGATCACGAAGGCGGCTCGACACGACGTCGTGCCGCTCATCGTCCTCATCGTGGTCATCATCGCGCTCGGGACGTTCCCGAACGACCTGTTCTTCCGGATGATCACGGACGCGGTCGGCCCGCTCGTCGATGGTGCGACGGCTGAGGCCGCCATCGAACTCGGAGGTGGTTCCCCATGATGCCCCTACAATCCACAGCCATCGAACCGACCTGGGCGGCGCTCACGCCGGCGCTGGTGCTGGCCGTGTTCGCGCTGCTCCTGTTCGTACTCGACAGCATCGACCCGGACGAGTCGAACAGCGGCCTGCTCGCGGGGACCGCGACGGTCGGCACCGTCACGGCGATGGTCGTCGCCGGTGCCTTCCTGCTGACGGGCGTCGGGAGCGGCGAGGGGGTCTCGCTGTACGGCGGCCAGCTCGTCGTCGACTCGATGGCGCTGTTCTTCATGTTCATCGCCACCAGCGTCGCCACGCTGGTCTGTCTCGCGAGCCTCGACTACCTCGAGGGTCGGCAGTACCAGGCCGAGTACTACATCCTGGTGATGCTGGCGACGACCGGGATGACGCTGATGGCCGCGGCGAACTCGCTGGCCACGATCTTCGTCTCGCTGGAGCTGCTCTCGCTTCCCTCGTACGCGCTCGTGGCGTTCCTCAAGAACGACAAGGGCAGCGTCGAGGCGGGGATGAAGTACTTCCTCGTCGGGGCGCTCTCCTCGGCGGTGTTCGCCTACGGCGTCTCGCTGGTCTACGGCGTCACCGGCAGCCTGCTGCTGGAGGAGATCGCGGCGGCCCTGCAGAGCGCCGGCGCGCTCTCGGGGCTGGGCGGTGTCCTCGGCGTCGGCGTGCTGATGGTCGCCGGCGGCTTCGCGTTCAAGACCGCCTCCGTTCCGTTCCACTTCTGGGCGCCGGAGGCCTACGAGGGCGCACCCGCACCCGTCAGCGCGTTCCTCTCCTCGGCCTCGAAGGCGGCCGGATTCGTGGTCGCCTTCCGCGTCTTCGTCGTCGCGTTCCCCATCGAGGCCGTCGCGCCGGTCATCGACTGGGTGCTCCTGTTCCAGGTGCTCGCGGTCGTGACGATGACGCTGGGCAACTTCGCCGCCGCCACCCAGGAGAACGTCAAGCGGATGCTCGCCTACAGTTCGGTCGGGCACGCCGGCTACGTGCTCATCGGCCTCGCGGCGCTCACGGGCGCCGGTAACGGCGAGATCGTCCTCGGCGCCGGCATGATCCACCTGCTCGTCTACGGCTTCATGAACACGGGTGCGTTCCTGTTCGTGGCGCTGGTCGAGTACTGGGGCATCGGGCGCACCTTCGAGGACTACAACGGCCTCGCGACGAAGGCACCGGTCGCCTGCGTCGCCATGACCGTCTTCATGTTCTCGCTGGCGGGCCTCCCCATCGGCGGGGGCTTCCTCTCGAAGTACTACCTGCTCGCCGGCGCGGTCGGCGCGGGCGTCTGGTGGCTCGCGCTTGTCGCGGCCGTCAACTCCGCGCTGAGCCTGTTCTACTACTCCCGCGTCGTCAAGGCGATGTGGATCGAGGAGCCCGACGGCAACCTCGAGGGGATCGACGCGCGGGGCTACCCGACAGGGCTGTACGCGGCCGTCGTCATCGCGGCTATCGTGACGGTCCTGCTGCTCCCGGCCATCGGCGTCTTCTCCGGCGTCGCCTTCGACGCGGCCAGTGCCGTGCTGCAGCTCGGGCCCTGAACCGGGGTCCAGCGTTCCGTTCGCGGTTCCGTTCTCCGATATTCCGTCCCCGAGCTGCCGGACCGTAATCAGCGCCCCACGACCAGCGGTCCAGCGAGGGCCTTCCGGAGGCTGGCCCCCGCTTCCCAGATGGAGAGGACTTGGATTCGGCTTTATTACGCTCGCTCCCGGAGCCCGGACTGGATGTACGACCGGATCCTGCTTTCGACGGACGGGACGAGCGCCTCCGATGAGGCCGAATCACACGCCATCGAACTCGCGGCGGCCCACGATGCAGTCCTCCACGTCCTCTACGTCGTCGACGAGGACATCGTGACCGCGTACAGCGGCGACGAGTACGTCGACGAGGCCGAAGGGCCGGAACACGGGCTCGAGGAACTCGGCGAGGAGACACTCACGGCGATTCGACGTGACGCGGATACTGCCGGTGTCGAGGTCGTCGAGGCGATGCAACACGGTCGACCCGCCGAGACGATCGTCGAGCACGCCGACGACGCCGACGTGGACCTGATCGTCCTCGGCACGAAACGGCGGCCGGACGAGTACCGGGCGCTCCTCGGGAGCGTGACCGACCGCGTCCTTCGGTTGACGACCCGGCCGGCGACGGTCGTGAAGACCGTGGTCGGCGAGTGAGTCTTCATCGGTCCTGGGTGTGGGCCTGGACTCGACACAGCCTCACTCGGGGTTCACAGGGCTGAACCGGACGTGGATATCCCGATCGGGCTGGAGGTTGATGGCCGAATCCAGTCCGACCTCGGGTGCCTCGTGGGGGTCGAACTCCTCGGGGTCCGTGTCGTGGGGGCGGGCGAACTCGACCCGGTAGGTCGCACAGATGGCCGCGAGGGCGGCCGTGGCCTCCGTGGTGGCGATGTTCTCGCCGAGGCATGAGTGGCGGCCCTTCGAGAACGGGAGGTAGGTGAACTCGTGGCGGTCGGCCACCTGCTCGGACTCGAACCGCGACGGGTCGAACGTGTCCGGGTCGTCCCAGAAATCCGGGTCGCGATGGGTGACGTAGGGGCTGATGAGCACATGCGTCCCGGCGTCGATCTCCTCGCCACCGACACTCGTCTGGGTCTTTGTGGTCCGGCCGAAGACCGGGAGCGAGGGGTAGAGTCGGAGCGTCTCCTCCCAGACCCGCCGGGTGTACGGCAGCGAGGTGATGAACGTCTCGCCGTCCTCGGTCGCCGGCGTCTCGCCCAGCGCGACCTGGCAGGCCGCCTCGCCATGGGGGGCCAGCAGTTCCGTCTCCCGGGTCTCCGCCCGGATGCGCTCTTGCACCTCAGGGCGGGCGGCGAGCAGGTAGAGCGCCCACGTCATCCCGGCGGTGACGGTGGCGTGCCCGGCGATGAGCAGCCCCAGCACCTCCTGTCGGAGCGTCTCCGGGTCCAGCGACTCCCCATCGACCGGGTCCTGGCGGCAGAGCCAGGCCCCGAGTGCGTCGTCGTAGGCCCGCGGCGTGCGGAGCCGGCGCTCGACGATGGCCGTCGCGGCCCCGATCAACTGGTCGACGTACGCCTCGATCTGCCGCTCCTGGCGGCTCCCCAGCTCCACGTACGGGTCCGCGCCGAGCCCGTCCTGGAGCCAGCCGGGGAGATGGAGTTCATCGGGGAGTCGGCGGCCGACGTAGCTGGCCACGAGCCGCGTCTGCCGCTGCTTGAACAGGTCCCGGAGGCCGTCGACCGACTCGATGATGTCCGTCTCCTGGGCGCGGATGTCCGGCCCGAACAGGCTCACGCCGAGGAGTCGGAGGGTGAGCCGCTGCATCGCCGGGAGCAGTCGGATGCCGTCGTGGTCGGGGGCCATGACCTGGACGGCGTCGGGAACCGTCTCCGGCGCGGCCGCCGTCGCCCCGCCGTCATCCCCCTCGAACTCGGCCAGCGTGGCGAGCGTCGTCTCCACCATCTCCGGCGCCTTCGGGATGACGGCGTTCTCGTTGAACTCCGGCCCCACCAGCCGCATCCGTCGGGTCCAGGAGCCCTCCTCGCTGTCCTCGTGGAGGCTGACGATGCTGTTGCGGATGACCCGGCTGAAGTCCCGCGAGCCGGGGACGTCCAGTCCCCCGAACTCCGAGGGGTTCGACTGGAGGATGTACTGGAGGTCGTCCGGGTGCGAGATCAGATACACCTCCTTGTCGAGTGATGGGTGGATCGGCGGGATGCGGACGGTGTGTCCGTACTGCTCCCGGAGGTACAGCCCGACGGTCAGCGGGTCGTCGCTGATCAGCCGGGGAACCAGCTCCACGGCCCGGGCCAGCGAGGGGCCGCCCGGAAGCTCCGACGGGTCGATATCCCTGATGCCCATTACCTGTCGCAATTGTTACCGCAAGGTAATGAGTGTCGTGGCCATTGTGGACGCGGCACACGAACGTTGGGTGGAGGTGCCTGGTTCGAGCGAGCGCCATCGGTGAACGGTAGCTGTCGGAAAACGAAGGAGAACGGCGGCCGGTCAGGGTCGGTCCGCCGGCAGCGGCCGTATCAGCGGCCGCGTGCGAGTCCGTTGCCCTTTCCGGTCGCCTTGCCGCGCCCGTGAGCGTGGCCCTGACCGCGTCCGCCGGAGTCACCGGTCACCGTGCTGGTCGCGCTGTCGTCGGATGGGCGCCCACCACCGCGACCCCGGGAGGGGAAGCTCTCGGCGAAGGCCTGTGCGTCCGCCTCGGTGCAGAAGAACGCGACGAAGCTGATCGCGTAGGGGTCGACGTAGCCGACCGTCACGCTGCCATCGTCGTCGGCAGTCACCTGTGTGACCGCGAACTCCTGGCCCGCCTTCACGACCGCCCAGGCGTCACAGAGACCACCCAGGTCGAACGTCGCGGACATGGGGTCGTACATCGACCCGTCCTTGTCCACGTCGCTGACGTAGCTGATGCCGCCGTCGTAGTCGCCATCGAGGACGAAGCCGTCGAAGGTCACGGTGCCCTCGTCGTCGTACTCGACCACGTACTCGTACCTGACCGACTCGTCGAGCGCGCACGGGGCGCACTCGGGCTCGCAGACCTCGCTGATGAGGGCCTCGAGTTCCGTGCCCAGGTTGGCCGGGTCCTCGACGGCGACGTAGTCATCGGGGGTGCTAGCGATACTGTTCATGAGGTAGTCGTCGTCGACGCTGGTGCCGACGCCGACCGTGAT
>Ga0207757_100148_pt1 | contig 58143 bp, 70 predicted proteins | sample A23P3SouthBayCA_2_FD_187752 | JGI IMG/M metagenome (GOLD analysis project Ga0207757, IMG submission 187752) | Aerobic enrichment media microbial communities from Eden Landing Ponds, California, USA - A23 P3 (2) (SPAdes) | ecosystem: Environmental > Aquatic > Marine > Unclassified | place... | reverse complement strand
CAGCGTTCAGGGCGCTGTCCCATAGGGGTCCGCAGGTTCAAATCCTGCTCCCTGCACTCCCTTCTGGAGGAAGACAATGAGTAAGACGAATCCGAGACTCAATAGTCTCATCGCCGAGTTGAAGGCGGTCGCGCGCGAGTCCGGCGCCGGTGTGTGGCAGGACGTCGCCGACCGCTTGGAGAAGCCACGGCGCACCCACGCAGAGGTCAACCTCGGGCAGATCGAACGATACGCCCGCGAGGACGAGACCGTCGTCGTGCCCGGCAAGGTGCTGGGCAGTGGTGTGCTCGAAAAAGAGGTAACCGTCGCGGCCGTCGACTTCTCGTCGACGGCGCGCACGAAGATCGAACAGGTCGGTGACGCCGAGCCGCTGGAGCGCGTCGCCGAGGAGAACCCCGAAGGGTCGAACGTCCGGGTGATTCGATGAGTCTCGCCGAATTCGACGCCGACGTGGTGGTCGACGCCCGTGACTGCATCATGGGTCGCGTCGCCAGCGAGGTGGCCCAGCGCGCACTCGACGGCGAGCGCGTCGCGGTCATCAACGCCGAGGACGCGGTCATCACCGGCAACGAGGAAGACACGATGGAGACGTACCGCAAACGCGCGGACCTCGGCTCCGACAGCGGGCCGTACTACCCCAAGCGTCCGGACCGCATCTTCAAGCGGGCCGTCCGCGGGATGGTCCCGTACAAGAAGCCACGGGGCCGCGAGGCGTTCGAGAACGTCCGCGTCTACGTCGGCAACCCCTTCGACGAGGACGGTGAGGTTCTCGACGGCACGTCGCTGGATCGGCTCTCGAACATCAAATTCGTCTCCCTCGGAGACGTCTCCGAACAACTGGGTGCCAACGTCACATGGTAACGAACACGAGCGGCAAGAAGAAGACGGCCGTCGCCCGCGCCACGGTGCGTGACGGCGAGGGTCGCGTGCGAATCAACTCCCGGCCCGTCGAACTGATCGACCCGGAGCTGTCCCGCCTGAAGATGCTGGAGCCGTTCCGCATCGCCGGCGACGACCTCCGCGACACCGTCGACATCGACGTGACCGTCTCCGGCGGCGGCTTCGCCGGTCAGGCCGACGCCGTCCGGACGGCCATCGCTCGCGGGCTGGTGCAGCATCACAACGACGCCGAACTCCGCGACGCGTTCATGGAGTTCGACCGGTCGCTGCTGGTCAACGACGTCCGGCAGTCCGAACCCAAGAAGTGGGGCGGTCCCGGTGCACGGGCCCGCTACCAGAAGTCCTACCGCTGAGGTGATCCACCCATGATGATCCCGGTCCGGTGTTTCACGTGCGGGAAGGTCATCGGCGAGCACTGGGAGGAGTACCAAGCCCGTCTCGAAGAGGGCGAGGACTCCGCCGAGGTGCTCGACGACCTAGGCGTGACCCGGCACTGCTGTCGACGGATGTTCGTCTCGCATAAGGACCTAGTCGACGTGGTCTCACCCTACCAATGAGTCAGGGACGCTACAACCGCTACGAGAAGGCACGCATCCTCGGGGCGCGAGCCCTGCAGGTGTCCTACGGCGCACCGGTGCTCGTCGAGACGGATCAGAGCGAACCGATTCTCGTCGCGGCCGAGGAGTACGACGCCGGCGTGTTGCCGTTCACCGTGAGGCGGGAGGGCAAATGACGCGGATTCGCTCGGTGAGTCTGCGCCGCGTTCTCGACTCGCGGGGGTCGGCGACCGTCGAGGCGGACGTGTTGACCGAGTCGGGCGGCTTCGGCCGCGCGGCCGCACCGAGCGGTGCCTCCACCGGCGAGTACGAAGCCATCGAACTGCCGACGGGCGAAGCTATCGCCGCCGCCCGCCAGCACGCCATCCCCCGACTGGTCGACGAGGTCCACGCGGGCAACCAGCGCGAAGTCGACGCCGCCCTGCACGGTGCAGACGGCACCGACGACTTCTCGAACATCGGTGCCAACAGCGCCGTCGCCATCTCGATGGCGGCCGCGAAGGCGGGCGCCGACGTGCTGGGCGCGCCGCTCTATCAACACCTCGGCGGCACCTTCCGCGGCGACAACTTCCCGATTCCGCTGGGGAACGTCCTCGGCGGCGGGGAACACGCCAAGGAAGCGACTCACATCCAAGAGTTCCTCGCCGTGCCCGTGGGGACACCGAGCGTCTCGGAGGCCGTCTTCGCCAACGCCGCCGTCCACGAGCGGATCGGCGAACTGCTCGACGAGCGCGGCGTCGCGGCCGGCAAGGGCGACGAGGGTGCGTGGGCGCCGCCCATCGACGATTCGACGGCGTTCGAACTCGTCGCGGAGGCGACCGACGACGTGGCCGACGACGTCGGCTTCGACATCGGCGTCGGCCTCGACGTGGCGGCGTCGGAACTCTACGACGCCGACGACGGGGTCTACCGCTACGGCGACGTGGAGCGGACGCCCGACGAGCAGGTCGAGTACATGGCCGGCCTCGTCGACGAGTACGACCTCGCGTACGTCGAGGACCCCGTCGAGGAGAACGATTTCGACGGCTTCGCGGACCTGACGGATCGGGTCGGCGACCGGACCGTGCTCTGTGGTGACGACCTGTTCGTCACGAACGTCGACCGCCTTCAGGACGGCATCGACGCGGGCGCGGGCAACGCCATCCTCGTCAAGCCCAACCAGATCGGGACGCTCTCCGACGCCGTGGACGCGGTGGAACTGGCGACCCGGAACGGCCTCGACGCCGTCGTCTCCCACCGCTCGGGCGAGACGGAGGACACGACCATCGCACACCTCGCCGTGGCGACCGACGCCCCGTTCATCAAGACGGGGACGGTCGGCGGCGAGCGAACTGCCAAACTCAACGAACTCATCCGCATCGCGGAGGACGCTGTATGACAGACAACGACAACGAACTCGAAACCCCGGACGGCGAGGAGGAGGCGGCCGCGGAGGCCGCGTCCGAGGCTGACGCCGACGCCGAACCGGAACCGGAAGCTGAGGAACCGACCGCCGAGGCGGCCGACGAGACGGCCGAGGCCGCGGCAGAAGAAGAAGCGGAAGAGGAAGCCGGCTCCCCGTTCGACGAGAACGTGATGCCCGACGACGAGGCCGACCTCCTCATCCCCGTCGAGGACTACCTCGGCGCTGGCGTCCACATCGGGACCCAGCAGAAGACCGAGGACATGGAGCGGTTCATCCACCGCGTCCGTGACGACGGTCTGTACGTGCTGGACGTGAGCCAGACCGATCAGCGCATCCGCACGGCCGCGGACTTCCTCGCCAACTACGCGCCCGAACAGATCCTCGTGACCTCCTCGCGCCAGTACGGCCGGTTCCCGGCCGAGAAGTTCGCGGAGGCCATCGGCGCTCGCGCCCGCACGGGCCGATTCATCCCCGGCACCCTCACGAATCCGGACTACGACGGCTACATCGAGCCGGACGTGGTCGTGGTGACCGACCCTATCGGCGACTCGCAGGCGGTCAAGGAGGCCATCACGGTCGGCATCCCCGTCATCGCCATGTGCGACTCGAACAACCAGCTCAGCAACGTCGACCTCGTCATCCCGACGAACAACAAGGGTCGACGCGCCCTGTCGGTCGTCTACTGGCTGCTGGCCAACGAGACGCTCGACCGCCGCGGCGCCGAGCCCGGCTACGCCCTCGACGACTTCGAGGCGGGCATCTAGCGCGACGGACGGACTTTTTGTCTAGTCGCCACCGGCGAGCGACGCCGCCGGAACGCACGGAAAGGTTTTCAGGCACTACCGACACCCTTCGGTATGAACCTGTTTCGGAGCGTCCGCACGGTGACGACGGCCTCCGGTGACGGCTACGTCGACTGGTCGGCGGTGGCAGAGGCGGCCAAAGCCAGCACGGACGCCGGGTCCCTCGACCTGAGCGACGCGGAGCGTGAGGGCTACGCGGCCGACGTTCGCGACGCGAGGGACCGACTCCGAACGCTCGGCGGCGTCGAGTTCGACTTACCCGACACGGTCGAAATCCAGAACCGCCACCACTGGATCGACGCCAACGTCGACACGTTCCGACGGGTGATGGCGCCCGTCGAACGCGAGGCGCCCGACGCGCTGTTCCCCGGCGTCACCCGCGTCGTCAACACCGGAACGCTCTCCTTCATGCTCGCCTTCCTCGGCCGGAACGTCCTCGGCCAGTACGACCCGCTCCTCCTCGCCGAAGCGGCGCCCGCGGACCGGGATCACGCGCTCTATTTCGTCCACCCGAACATCGTCGACGTGGCCGACGCGCTCGACGTGGACGAACCCCGTTTCCGCCGGTGGATCGCCTTCCACGAGGTGTCTCACGCTGCGGAGTTCGGCGCCGCACCGTGGCTCTCCGACCACCTCGAAACCCGGCTGGAGCGGGGTATCGACGCGCTCGTCACGGGCGACTTGGACCGGGAGGCCTTCAAGGAACTCGACACGGCGATGACGGCGGTGGAGGGGTACGCCGAACTCCTGATGGACCGGGCGTTCGACGACGACTACGCCGACCTGCGGGCGAAACTCGACGCGCGTCGGCAGGGCGGTGGCCCCGTCGCTCGGGTCGCCCGACGACTACTCGGCCTCGGCCTGAAACGCCGACAGTACGAGCGCGGCGCGTCCTTCTTCCGGGCCGTCGCCGACGCGCGAGGGCTGGAGGGAGCGAGTGCGGTCTGGGAGCGGCCGGAGAACCTCCCGACTGACGCGGAACTCGACGACCCGGATCGGTGGCTGGCGCGGGTCTGACACGTCCGCCGGGCCGCCGGCTCACGATTCGGGGTCGTCGCGTTGCGAGCCGTCGGGTGGCCCGACGTAGGTGACCGAGACGCGACGACGGAGTCGGAACAGCACGAACAGGCCCGCCATCGGGGCGCCGAGGACGAGTAGCGTCTCGATCCAGCCGCTCTCGAGGATCGGTCCGCGCCAATCGGCGAGGTAGACCCGGTAGTACGTTCCGTCCTCGGTTCGGATCGGTGTCTGGGGCACGTCCAGTCTGTGATGGGCGACGCCGGACCCGGTTTCGGCGGCACGGCCAATGGGAGCCGGAACTGTCTCGGGGTCCCGAGAGACGTCGGCCAGCGCCGTCGCCGGTGAAACCCGTCGGAGCGACAGTTCGTTTCGGTACAAGTCGCCGCTGGTGGGGACTCCCTCCGGTGCCTCGCCTTTCTGGTAGACGGTGCCATCCGCGACGACGTACACCCGTGATCGGTTCGCCAGCGTCGTAGTCTCGTATATCGTGTCGTCGATCAGGACGTAGTCGTACCTGTCCGGACCGGCTGCGAAGGTGTCCGTCCGTTCGCCGGGCGAACTGGCGTACACCTCCGTGAGTACGGTGTGGTTCCGCGCCAGTCGTCGCTCGAAGGCGCACACGCGGGAGGAGTAGCCGGAGCAGGCAATTTCGTCACTCACCATCGTGCGGGGCGGGGCGGCGGACGTGTTCGCGACGGCCACGCCGGACCCCTCGACAGTGACGCGTACCCGCTCGTACTGGTAGGTCGGGTCGTCGAGGTGGAGGGAAGGAATCCAGACCGGACCGGCGAGCAGGCCCACCGCGACGAGCGCGGCGAACGCCTCACGCCGGTGTGATGTGGGTGGTGTGGAGGAGGGCATTGCCAAGCGCCTACTCCCTGTCGCGGACAAAATAAGTGTTCGGTCGGGGAGGGGCGTCTCCGGAAACGGGCTACCGTCGGTGTGACGTCCGCCACTCGCGGCCGACCCACCGGAGGTAGGCCACCAGCGCCCCGCCGACGAGGAGGCCGACGAGAACGGCTGCGAGCGCCTGCACGGGCGTGGCGTCGGCAGCGAGGGCGACCAGCCCGCCCGAACAGCCGACGAGGCCGACGAAGCCGAGTTTGAGACGCCGGGAAGCGACCCGTCGGTCCTCGTCGGAGAGGCTCGGCCCGACCATCAGCCGTCGACGTACGGCGTGCTGACGTGCACGCCGACGAACAGCCACTCGGCGTCGTCTCCGTCGCTCTCGCCCCGCCGCTCCATCGTCCCGCTCCACCGCGTCGAGAGCGCGTACTCGTGGTCGGCTTCGCGGTCGGTCCACGACATGAACACCGTATCGGAGAAGTAGGCGTAGCCGTCGCGCTCGGTGACGCGGAGGTCCTGACTCTCGACGGTCCAGTCGTCGGTCGTCCGGGTCTGTTCGCGCAGGCCCTCGGCGACGGCGTCGTAGCCGACGAGCCGCTCGCCCACGCCGAATTTCACCACGTCCGGGCGTTCCGCGAAGTAGGGATAGAGCGGTTCGCCCCGACGGAGGGCCTCGTAGTACTCGCGAATGGTCTCCGCCGCGTTCATGGGCGACGTGTCTCGCCCGCGGCGGTTAACTGTTTTCAGGAGGCGACGGCAGCGACGGCCCGCCGAAGCGTCGCTACGCCGACGAACCGCGGCACGCGCCGAGCGTAGCGGTCGTACGCGTCGCCGAACTCGGCGCGCAGGTGGGGCTCCTCGGCGCGGGGCAGGAGGAGAACCCAGCCGACGTGGACGACGGCGAGCACGGCCACGAGCAGCGAATCGACCGCGAGCGCGAAGCCGCTCACGCCGACGATCATGCCGACGTACTGCGGGTTGCGCGTGTAGGCGTAGGGGCCGTCGGTGTAGAGTTCGCCCGTCACGCCCATCGTCTCCGCCGAGCGCATCGTCCGTGCCCCCCAGACGAAGAGGGCAGTGCCGAAAAGGGCCAGCGCGACGCCGGCGACGGGCGCCACGCGGGGGAGGTCCCACGCGCCCCAGTCGAGGGCGGCCGTCGCGACGAGCGCGATATCGAAGACGCCGACGAGCGTCCAGTGAACGTAGTACGCCGGCGTCCGGTCGCCGGGCGGCCACCACTCGTGGTCGGTCAGGAGCGTTCCGAGGACGAGGACGTAGACGCCCGCGGCCGACAGGAGGCCGGCCCCGAACGCGAGTCGTGTCGGTGTCATGCGGGTCGACGGTGGGCGTGGAGCCGGGAGTCCGAACTGCCTCACAGACGAGGTTTTTATTTATAGCCGTGGGAGGCTAGTCCCGATGAAGTACGCCCGACTGCGGATCGATCACGACCCCGACCGGCTCCACCCGATGCACGCGTTCGAGATGCGCCACGACGACATCGAGCGGGCGGCCCTCCTCCACTGGAACACGGTTCTCGACCACGGGCCGGCGACGGCCGAAGACGACGCACAGCGATCAGAGACGAACACGATGGTGTTCCGGGTCCGGGGTGATCCCGAGCCGTTCCGCACGAAACTCGAATCGCGGTCGGCGACGGTGGCGTACAGCCTCTCGCCCGCCGTCGAGGGCGTGTTCTACTGCTGTGTCCGCGACCGGGTGACGGAGGCCGACCGAGGCTACATCGACGCGTTCGCCCGCGGGACGCTCGTCGTGGTCCCGCCCGTCGAGTTCGAACCCGACGGGACGACGACGGTGACGTTGGTGGGGACGCCGGCCGACATCGACGACGCTATCGCGGAGCTCCCCGATGGCCTCCGGGCGACGGTGCAGTCGGTCGGGCCGTATCGGCGGCGGGCCGAGCCGTCGACGCCGAGGCTCACCGACCGGCAGCGCGAGGCCGTCGCGGCCGCCGTCGACTGCGGGTACTACGACTCGCCACGAGAGGGGACCGTCGAGGAGGTGGCAGCCGACCTCGGTATCTCGCCGGGGACGGCGGCCGAACACCTCCGGAAAGCGGAGGCGAGGGTGATGCGGAAGTTAGTACAGTAGTTCGTCGTCGTTCTCGACCATGTAGAGCGTGCGGGCGGCGATGTTGACGGCGTGGTCGCCCACGCGCTCCAAGTCGCGGATGGTGAGCAGGAGGCGGGAGACGTCTTGCATCAGCGACTCCAGTTCCTCGTCACTCTCGTCCTCGTTCTCGTCGAGGTAGTCGCTCTCGATCAGGTCGCGGACCACGAGTTCGCTGGCGGCTTCACACATCGCGTCGACCTCGTCGTCCCGGTCGGCGACGGCGTAACACGCGTCCACGTCCTCGTTGGCGTAGGCGTTCATCGCGTCTTCGAGCATATCGAGGGTCGCCCGCCCGATGCGCTGCATGTCCACGTCGGGAAAGAGATCGCGCTGGGCGTCGAGCGTGTAGCCGCCGAGGTTGACGGCGAGGTCACCGATCCGTTCGAGGTCGGTGATGATCTTGAACGAGGCGGCGATGAAGCGGAGGTCGCTGGCGACGGGCTGCTGGAGGGCGATCAGGTCGACGCAGTCCCCCTCGAGTTCGAGATACATCTCGTTGATCTCGTCGTCGCCTTCGATCAGTTCGCGGGCGAGACGCTCGTCCTTCCGTTCGAGGGCGTCCAGCCCCGTCCGGAGCCGCTCCGCGACCAACTCACTCATGTAGAGAACGTCGTCGCGGAGCTCCTCCAGCGACGACTGGTAATCCGTTCGCGCCATACTCGCGTATCTCGACGTGAGCAGCCTAAAACGTTGCCCCGCGTCTACTGTGTGCTATGTAGTGATCTATAGCGCTCGGGACCGAATTCTATAGCCGGCCTACCCGAACTTGCCGGTGATGTAGTCCTCGACGCGCTGACTCTCGGGGTTCTCGAAGATTTTCTCGGTGTCGTCGAACTCGACGAGTTCGCCGCCGGTGAGGAAGACGGCCGTCTTGTTCGAGATACGGGCCGCCTGCTGCATGTTGTGGGTGACGATGACGACGGTGTACTCCTCGGCGAGTTCGGAGATGAGGTCCTCGATCTGTGAGGTGGCGACGGGGTCGAGCGCCGACGCGGGTTCGTCCATCAGGATGACCTCGGGGTCGGGGGCGATGGCGCGGGCGATACAGAGCCGCTGTTGTTGCCCGCCGGAGAGCTCCAGTCCCGATTCGTCGAGCCGGTCCGACACCTCGTCCCACAGCGCCGCGCGCTTCAGCGACTCTTCGACGATTTCGTCGTAGTCTCCCTTCTTGTTCTGGATCTTGAGGCCGTAGGCGACGTTGTCGTAGATGCTCTTGGGGAAGGGGTTGGGCGACTGGAACACCATGCCGACCCGGCGACGGAGCGCGACGGGGTCCACGTCGTCGTCGTAGACGTTCTTCCCGCGGAGGTAGAGGTCACCCTCGACGCGCGCCGCGTCGATCAGATCGTTCATCCGGTTGATACACCGGAGGAAGGTGGACTTGCCACATCCGGAGGGCCCGATCATGGCCGTCACCTGATTCTCCGGAATTTCGAGGCTGATGTCCTGTAGTGCCTGCTCGTCGTTGTACCAGACGTTGATGTTCTCGGCGCGGACGACGGTGTTCGCGCTCATCGTCGGCCCCGAGGCGGCGACGCTCTCGCTCACGTCGGTTTCGACGAGCATGTCGTCGGTCGTCGGGTCGTCGGTCGATTCGTCGGCCGCGTACTCCTGCTCTGGGTTCTCTGTCATGGATTTACTGGTCGGTCTGGTACTTGTTGCGCAGGACGATGGCGATGGAGTTCATGCTGAGCAGAACGATGAGTAACACGACGACGCCCGCAGGGACGGCCGCCTGATAGAACGGTTCGCTGGCGAAGAGGCTCGCCCAAGCGTACACCTGCAGGGGCATCGCGCTCACTTTCGAGGAGAGACTCGTCGGCAGGGAGAAGAGGACGTTCGGCGCGCCGATCATGATGAGCGGTGCCGTCTCGCCGATGGCCCGGCCGAGGGCCAGAATCGTCCCCGTCAAAATGCCGGGGAACGCCCGCGGGAGGACGACGTTCTTGATGGTCTGCCACCGCGTCGCCCCCATCCCGTAGGAGGCTTGGCGCATCGAGTCGGGGACGCTCCGAAGCGCCTCCCGCGCGGAGATGATGACGATGGGCAGGATGAGGAGCGCGAGCGTCGCGCCGCCGATGAGGACGGTCCCGGTCGGCTGGCCGAGGTACGTGACGAACACGCCCAGCCCGAGCAACCCGTACACGACTGAGGGGACGCCGGCGAGGTTGGAGATGTTCACGTCGATGAAGCGGGTGAAGCGGTTGTCGGGGGCGTACTCTTCCAGATACACCGCGGCGCCGACGCCGAGCGGGAAGGAGAGCGCGGCGACGGTGACCATCAGCAGGATCGAGCCGCCGATGGCGGGGTAGAGACCGGCCTCCGCGGCCGTCCCGCTGTGGGCGCTGGTGAGGAACTGCCAGTCGACCCACGACTGTGGCCCGGCGAAGCCGAGAGCGTCGACGGCGGCGGCGCCGACGAGCGCGCCGCCGAGAACCGCGGCCGTGAGCGCCAGCCCCGAGCGCCGGGCCGGGAATCGACGGGTGTGGCCGACGGCGTATCCCGCGGTCGGGACGACGGCGACGGCCAGCAACACCGTCGCGGGGACGGCGCCGATGGCGAGCAGTGGGCCGAGCACTTCGCCCGCGCCGACGGCGGCGAGGGCGACGAGCATCGCCAGTGCCGTCCATCGGCGACCCGCTTCCGCGGCGGCGTAGCGGCCGACGACGACCGCCACCGGCGCACCGAGCGAGAGGGTCAGCATGATGCCGTCGGTCGGATAGACCGGGAGCGACTGGATGGCGCCCGGGACGATGCCCAGCGCGGCGACGATGACCGCGCCCGCACCCACGAAGCGCGCGAGGAAGGGGAGCCGGCGGTCGAGGCGTTCGATGCCGACCACGCCCCCGAGTGCGAGGCCGAGGGCGACGACGTAGCCGAACCAGACGACCGGCGGGACGATGTCGACGAAGATCATCGCTGCGCCGCCGGCGAACATGGTGCTGACCGCGAGCAACCCGACGACGGTTGCGCCGAATCGGAAGGACGCGGGGTCGGTTCGGAGGAGGTAGCCCCCGACGAGTAGCGTGGGGACGACGAGCGTCAGGAAGAAGGTGAGATGCCAGCCCGGATCGGCGGTCAGCGGCTGGATCGCGTCGTTGGCGACGTAGATCAGGAGAATCGTCAGCGCGACGATCCCGAACAGCGTCGCCGCGAGCAGGACGTAGCGGAAGACGGTGCCGATAGTCCGGCTGACGTGGCCGAACCCTTCGATTTGCTCCTGTTGGGTCGCCATGTCAGTACTCCTCCCGGTACCGCTGTGCGACGAGGTCACTGATGACGTTCATGATGAGCGTGATGACGAACAGGGTGAGACCGATGGCGAAGAGGCTTCGGTAAGCGATGCCGCCGCCGGTGATGTCGCCGGTCAGGAGGTTGACCATCGCGGCGGTCATCGGGAGTGCGCCCTCCAGATAGTCCGCGGGGTTCAGGGGGTTGATGAGGTTGGCCTGCGTCCCGGCGGCGACGGTGACGGCCATCGTCTCGCCGATGGCTCGCGAGAGCGCGAGGATGAAAGAAGAGAAGATGCCGGAGAGGGAGGCGGGGACGACGATGCCGACGGAGACGTCGAATTTCGTCGCGCCCATCCCGTAGCCGGCCTGCCGAAGGGAGTCGGGCACGGCGGACATCGCGTCCTCGCTGATCGAGGCGACCATCGGGATGATCATGATGCCGACGACGATGCTGGCCGAGAGCATGTTGAACGTCCCGAGGCCGGGGATGATCGTCCGTAGCGCGGGTGTGATGTAGACGACGGCGAAGAAGCCGTAGACGACCGTCGGGACACCGGCGAGCACTTCCAACGCGGGCTTCAACACGCGCTGGGCGCGCGGGCTCGCGTACTCGCTGAGGTAGATGGCAGTGGCGACGCCCAGCGGCAGGGCGACGACGGCGGAGCCGATGGTGATCGCGAGCGTCGCCGACACCAGCGGCAGGACGCCGAACTGTTCGTTGTTGATGACCCACTCCGTGCCCGTCAGGAAGTCGACGGCCGACGCGGTCGGCCCCTCGACGCCCATCAGCGGTGCGGTCACCGAGAAGAACTTCGCTGCCTCCGTGGTCAGCATGAGGATGATGCTGACCGTCGTGACGATGGACAGCACTGCACACAGGAAGAAAAACGAGCGCGTCAGAAGCTCCTGTGGCGCGTTCTCGGTTCGCTGGGTGAGGTCCCGTTGTAGGTCGTCCGTACTCATCTAACGTGGGTCGATTCTTCGCTCGGTGGAAAAAGCTCTTCGTTCGGCCTCAGCCGCAGTCTCAGCCTTGGGCGTTCTCGATAGCCGATTCGAGCGCGTCCATCGCTGCCTGCTGGTCCTCGTCGCTCAGCGGGACGTAACCGACCTCCTCGGCGACGATCTCCTGACTCGTGGCGTTCTCGAGCCAGAAGCGGGCGAACTCCGCGACGTGCTCTTCCGCCAGCGATTCCTGTTTGGCGTAGGTGAAGAGGGGCCGCGAGAGCGGGGTGTACTCGCCGGAGCGGGCCGCGTCTAGCGACGGTTCGACGCAGCCACTACCGTCGTCGATGCCGAGCGCCGTCACGCGGTCCGTGTTCTGGGAGTAGTACGCGTAGCCGAGGTAACCGATGGCGCCCTCGGAGCCCTCGACGCCTTGGATGATCGTGCGGTCCTGCTCGGTGGCGGAGTAGTCTTGGCGGTGGCCCGGTCCCTCCTCGCCGAGGATGGCCTCGATGAAGTAGTCGTAGGTGCCGGAGGCGTCGGTCGGGCCGTAGAGGTCGAGCGGCTGATCCGGCCAGTCGGAGTTCACGTCGCTCCACGTCGACGGCGACGACTCGGCGGAGTAGATCTTGCGGAGTTCCTCGACCGTCAGGCAGTCGACCCAGTCGTTGTCGTTGTTGACGATGACCGTCAGCGCGTCCGTGGCGACGGTGAGTTCGACCGGTGTGATGTCGTTCTCGGAGCACGACTGCTCCTCCTCGGACCGGATGGGCCGCGAGGCGTTGTTGAAGTCGGTCCGGCCGGGGCAGAAGTGGTTGGCGAAGCCGCCGCCCGAACCGGTCGACTGGATGTTGATGTTGACGCCCGAGTGTTCGGACTGGAATCGCTCGGCCATCGCCGTCGCCAGCGGGAACACGGTCGAACTGCCGGCGATGTCGATGGTTCCCGAGAGTCCGTCGCCGTCTCCGCCGCCCCCGCCGCCGGACCCGCTCTGCGTGCAGCCAGCGAGTCCGACTGCACCGACCGAGCCGGTCGCCGCGAGGAACTTTCGGCGCGACACACGTCCACTCGTGGATTCCTCCGTCATCACTCAGGGATGATCGACTGTGACGTAAGTACCCTTCTATGATAACTATATAGATATGGGTACGTGAACGGATGCCGAGGACGGCCAGCGTTAGAGGCGAGCGAGGCGGCCGAGTGGACGCCATCGATTCGCGGCATGTGGCGGGATATAGGGCCTATTGCGGCGTTTGAGGGGTTGTTGGCGTCGTCTCCCTTCGACTCGGATTCGGGGGATTGGTGGGTTTGGGGGGGCTTCCGACGGCGTCGATCCACGCGGGAAGGCGCGAGCCGAACGAAGTATATAGATATAGGAGGTTTTATTTCGTGGTGCCCGCTGTCTCCGCGTATGGTCGAGACCCGAAAGGTGCAGGTGACGGGCGGATCGACGTACACGGTGTCGATTCCGAAAGACTGGGCGACCGACAACGGCGTGTCGGCGGGCAGCGAGGTTGCCTTCTACCCCGAGGGTGACTCCCTCTTCATGACGCCCCGGACCGGCGACGAGCGGACGGAGGGGACGCTCGACATCGGTGACCTCGCCGGCGAGGAACTCATCCGCGCCGTCATGACGATGTACGTCAGCGGGTTCGACATCATCGCCTTGGAGAGCGGGCGGATCACGACGGATCAGCGCCGGACGATACGACAGGCGACCCAGAGCCTCGTCGGGCTGGAAGTGCTGGAAGAGACACGCGACAAGGTGGTGATCCGCGACCTGCTCGACTCCTCGGAGCTGTCGATCAACAACGCCGTCACCCGGATGCGGCTGATCGCCCTCTCGATGCTCGACGACGCCGTGACGGCCCTGATCGACCTCGACGAGGACCTCGCGCGCGACGTGATCCAGCGCGACGACGACGTAGACCGGCTGTGGATGGTCGTCTCCCGCATCTTCCGGGCGACGCTCCGGAGTCCGCGGGCCGCGGAGGAACTCGGCGTCTCGCGCGAGGTGTGTTTCGACTACCAGTCCGCGGCGCGACAGCTCGAACGCGTCGCCGACCACGCGACCAAAATCGCCCACCTCGCGCTCAACTTCGACGAACCACTTCCCGACGACGTGATCGACGCCCTCGACGGCCTCCACGCCGACGCCGCCGAAGTCATCGACGTGGCGATGGACGCGCTGTTTCTCGACGACAGCGAAGCGGCGACTCGACAGGCCAACGAGGCCCGCGAGTCGGTACAGGGCATCGACAGCCACGCCCGCTCTATCGACGAGCTCCTCCGCGAACTCGATCCGACGCGTGCGCAACTGCTCGGGCTCGTCGTCGACTCGCTGTCACGGAGCGCCGACTACGGCGGGAACATCGCTGAGACGGCGTTACAGAAAGCAGCGCCGACGCCCTAATCGATCAGGACGGCGTTTACCTGTCCGCTCTGGCCCGGTCGGGAGGTGACGCGGGCGCGTCCCTCGGTCGTCTCGATGATGGCGCCTTTCGTGATGATGTTCCGGCGGGCGTAGTTGGTGTTCGCGGGATTCTCGACCACGTTCTCGATGTCGGCTTCGACCGTCTCGCCGTCGGTGGCGACGTGAGCGACGTTCGTCGCGAGCGCACGGGTCTTCGTTCCGTTACCGCGGGAGTCGATGGTCTGGAAGCGGGGGCCACCGACCGTCGTCTCGGCCGGCTGGCGGCCGAGCTGGTACCGCTTCTTGTTTCGGGAGGGCCGGAGGCGGCCTCCAGTGCGCTTCCGCGTAGAGCGTCCTTGATCTTTCATACCTCCATCGAGTCCAAGCAACTACTTCAGACTGTCGAACGTGAGTCGGCGCCGGCGCTCGCTCTCGCGGGCGTGTACGTCATCTCGCGGGCCGTCTGCCCCGCCCGAAACGCCGACCCGGGACACGACAGGATTTAGTGGACGGGTCGCCGCTCTGTCTCTCATGAGTCTCGAGGAGGCCGTGGCAGCGCCCTTCCGCGAGCGAGGCCGTACCCGTCTCGGGGAAGGGGAGTTCGTCGTCGCCCTCTCGCTCGACCGCGACTGGTTCACGCCCGATCAGGCCAAGCGCCTCGTCGACGTGGCGGCCGGTCGTGGTCTGCTCTCCCGCGCGGACGAAGACCTCGTCGCCGAGTTCGACCCTGCGGCCGTCACCGTCCCCGACGGGTTCGTCCCCGACGAGTCCGTCCTCCGCGAGCAGTCCACGTTCGAGCGCATCCTCTCGGCGCTGACCGACGCCGGCGTGGAGAAACAGAAGGCCGTCGCCGCCATCAACGAGCGCCAGCAAGAGCTAGGAGTGACCATCGAGGCCGCCGCCGTCCTCTACGCACGCCGCCGCGGAATCGCCGTCAACGACGCCGCCGACCGTGCGCTGGCCGAATTACGGGAGGGATGACACGATGGTCTCCCGAGAAATCGACGACGGCGTCCGCATCGCCCAGCTACTCGCCTCGGAACTCGTCGGCCACGAGGGGACGCTCGCGGGCGTGACCGTCACGGACGCCGATCCGGACGTAGAGCCGACGACGGACGGCGCTCGTGCCTACCGGATTCGCGGCGACGACACCGCACTCGCGACGGTCTTCGTCCACCCCGGCCGCGCTCGAATCGAGTTCGAAGCGGGACAGGAGGTGGCTCTCGACGCCGCTCGCGAGGACGGCCTCCGGGCTCGTCCGAAGGCGAATCCACCGCTGACAGTCGTCTTCGTGGAGAACAGTGCGGAAGTGAAGCGGGCGCTTCGGGTCGTGGAACGGACCGTCGAGGCGGTCTAACGCTCCGCGAGGATCGCCGGCAGGCGTGCGGCCAGTTCGTCGCGGTCGACGTGGGCGAACGCGTCGGGGTCGCGCGCCGGGCCGCCGGGATAGCAGACCTGCACCGCGTCGATACCGGCGGCGACCGCGCCCTGCACGTCAGCGGTCACGTCGTTGCCGACGAACACCGTCTCTTCGGCGTCGGTGCCGAGTTCGGCGAGCAGCGCTTCGAACGCCGCCGGTTCGGGCTTGCCGGCGGCGAGTTCGCCGGTGACGAGGGCGGCGTCGAACGCGTCCGTCCACCCCAGCGCCGCGAGCTTCGACCGCTGGGCGACGACCGGCCCGTTCGTCAGCAGGCCGAGTCGGTAGCGCTCGCGGAGCGTCGCCAGCATCTCCTCGACGCCCGGCACGGGTTCGAGCGCCGCGTTGACCCGGTCGCGGTACGCCTGTGCGACGGCGGCCGCGTCGACCGCCTCGTCCTCGAACAGCCGCTCGAACACCGGCTCCCGGCTCCGTTCGGTCAGATTCTCGGCGTGGGCCTGCAGGTACGCCTCGCGCGAGCGCTGTGGCGCGCCCACCTCTCGGAGCGCCTCCGCCAGTAGCGTCGCCCGGTCGACCCGCGTGACCGCGAGCGTATCGTCCAGATCGAACGCCACCGCGGCCGTGTCCATGCACCCCCTAGCCGACCGACGGGTATGAGCGTGCCGTCTTCCGGCAAGGTGTGGGGGCTTCTCGACCGCTACGATATTTGTGCCTCCGGGCGGAGGATGGGCCAATGACACTCGATCCGGTCCACGTCGAGGACATCGCCGACCTCGCGGGACTGCTCGGTCGCCGCGTCGACGACACCGATCACGACGACTTGGCGCGGACGGCGTTCGAGGAGTGGCTCGATCCGCTCCGGGTCGACGGGCGGACGATCCTCGAACCCCTCGACGAGCGCCGTCTCCGCGCCGTCGCCGTCGACGACGTGGCGCTCGTCGACGCGCCCTACGATACCGTCCACGGCCTCGACTCGGGGACGATCAACCCCACGACGTTCAAGAACGGGCTGGTGCTCGACGTGGCCCACGCCGCGATGGCGGCCGAACCCTCCGATCTGGACCTGCATCGCGCTCGAAGTCTGGTGGCCACCGTCCACGCCAACGACCCGACGCTCGCGCTCGGCACCGACTGGACCCGTCGCGACGAGGGCTACTTCCGCCGGAAAATCCTCCACGCCCCGCGCGTCAACCGCTACGCCGAGGGCGTCGTCCACGCCCTCGCGCTCTACCTCGCCGAGAGTTCCCACGCGCTCGAACACGCCGACGCCGTCTCCGACTGTCTCCTCCTCGACGGGCCGCTGTACCCGAAGGAACTCCTCAACTGGCAGGACCGCGACGCCGAACTCGGCGCGCTGGCCACCGAGGCCAAACCCCGCGCTATCGTCGAGAACTACGTTCGCCTCGTGGAGCGCCTGCTGGCACGGGACGTGGCGCTCGCGGGGTTCGTCAAAAATCCGTCCGCGAAACTGATAACGCGGACGCTCCGCGAGAAGGGTGTCGACGCGCCGTGGGTGGACGACACCGCCTTCTTCACCCGGTTGCTGGAACCGCGCGAGGAGAGCGAGACGGAGAACCACCGCCTCACCTTCACCAACTGGTTCCGCTCCCGCGGCGGATCGGATCGGACCCTCGCGGCCGACGGCGACGCCCTCGGCGTCGACCGGGAGCGCGACGTGGCGGACTACGAGGTCACCTTCTTCGTCGTCTACGACCCCCGCGAGGACCTGTGTTACCGCGTCGAGGCGCCGGCCGGGCTGACACGCGACGCGGACGCTCGTGACCGACTGACGCGACAGATCCTGCGTGACGTGGCCATCTCCCGTGGCCCGCCGACGGTCGTCGAGCGTGCGGACGCGCTGGCGCGGATCGGCGTGGACGAGAAGGCGGCACTCCGACAGAAGTTCGAAGAACGGCTGGATTCGGCGTTCGTCCGCACGTACGACGACGTGCGGTGGGAGGAGTTCTAGTCCATCGGCTCGGCTTTCTCGATCTCGATGGAGACCGACGCCTCCGGCACGCCTACGCGGGCGAACTGGGTCCGGAGGTGCTCCTTGGCGGCCTCGATGGCCTGCTCGCGCGTGTCGAAGCCGCGGGGCATCGGCGACTCGAAGGCGATCTGTTTCTCCTCGCCGTCGATCCGGGTCGTCGACCCCCCGCTCTCGACCTCGTAGAATTCGTCGCAGACCCAGACGTAGGCGGCGTCCTCGTCGGGTGCGCCTTGGAACGACGGCGCGCGCTCACCCCGTTCGTAGACGGTGCCGGTGAGCGTCGTGTCGCCGCCGTTGCCGCGAATCAGTAACATTGGAGACGCTACGAGCGCCCAAGGTAAAAGCCGTACGTGACGAGTATCAGGGCCGAGAACGTTCAGCGCCCGAACGCGGCGTCGAGATCGCTCGCGATGGTCTCGCGGGCGTCCTGCGAACGCGACAGCTCCGGAAACGAGACGAACACGTGGACCATGCCCGGATACTCGGCGTGGGTGACCGACACGCCCGCCTCGCGCAGGCGGTCGGCGTACGCCGCGCCCTCGTCTCTGAGCGGGTCGTAGCCCGCCGTGACGACCGTCGCGGACGGGAGCTCCGAGAGGTCGGATGCCCGGAGCGGCGATGCGTAGGGGTTCGCGCCGTCGAGGTCGTCGGCGAGGTAGCGGTCCCAGTACCACTGCATGCTCGCGCGCGAGAGCAGGTAGCCCTCGGCGTTCTCGTGGTAGGAGTCGGTAGAGAAGTCGTGGTCCGTGACTGGGTAGATCAGCACTTGGTGGTCGATGTCGGGGCCGTCGCGTTCGCGGGCGAGGAGCGTCACTGCGGCGGCGAGGTTGCCGCCGGCGCTGTCGCCACCGACCGCGATCCGGTCCGGGTCGCCGCCGACGATTTCGGCGTACTCGGCCGCCCACGCGGTCGCCGCGTAGGCGTCGTAGACGGGCGCCGGGAAGGGGTGTTCCGGGGCGCGTCGGTAGCCGACCGAGAGCACGACGCAGTCCGCGGCTTGGGCTAGGAGACGACAGAGGCCGTCGTGGGTGTCGAGGTCGCCGCGCACCCACCCGCCGCCGTGGAAGTAGACGAAGACGGGGCGGCCGTCGGCGTCCGCGCCCGCCGCCGCGGGGGTGTACGCCCGCACGTCGAGCGTCGTCCCCGGACCGTCGGGGCCCGGTATCGACAGGTCGCGCACGGTCAGATCGTCGTCCGGTTCGTCGTCGCTGACGAGGAGGTCACGGAGCGCCTCGCGCGCGCCGTCGACGGACAGCGCGTGGGTGGGCGGGAGGTCGACTTGGTTCAGTATCTCCTCGGCTTCGGGGTGGAGGTCGGGTGCACGGTCGGTCACGCGAACCGTCGCCTCCGCGGTGCGGTATTCATAGTGCCGCACGGGCACCGAAGGGTGATAAAGGATCGGGCGCGCGCCGAAAGGAGTTTCACACCCATCTCCGTGGTAGGGAACATGTCCGACCTTGGCGACTTCACAGAGTTCTCCGCGGACGACGACGACGACGGCGCGTCGTCCAGCGCCGCCGACGACGGTGTGGAGGACGACGACCCAACCGACCGCGCCGACGACTTCGAATCCTACGACGTCGACCCCGCCGGCACGGATCGCGGCCTCGGCTCCATCTCCGTCTCGCAGGGCCTCCGCGTGGCCGAGGACGGCGACGACACGACGCTGAAGGCGTTCGTCACCAGCGACAACCGCGAGTCCGTTCGGCTGGGCAAGTACCTCCTCGTCCCCTACCCGGACGACGAGACGCTGTTCTGTCGGATCACGTCGCTGGAGTACGCTCAGGAGTTCGAGGCCGACGACGCGACCGAAATTCACGCCCGGCGAGCCATGCGCCGCGACGACTTCACCGAACGCGACTACAAGTTCGTCGCGTCGCTGGAGCCCGTGGCGGTCCTCTTCGACGACGGCGGTGAACTGAAACGCCGGATGGTCGACCGCGTACCCAAGCCCGGTGCCGTCGTGGGGGAGGCGACGGACGCCGAGGGGATCAAGACGGGACTGGCCATCCCGAGCGAGGGTGTCTTCCTCGGCCACCTCTCGGTCGGCGGCGAGACGGTGCGGACGGCGGCGTCGCCGCCGACCATCGACTACCGGCTGAAAGACGACTACGCGGACGGCGACCCGCTCGTCTTCCGCCACACCCTCGTCGCCGGCGGCACGGGGTCGGGCAAGACCCACGCCTCGAAGAACGTCCTCCGGCAGTACCTCGACACGACCTACCCGATGGACGACGGGCGCGAGGTGGCGACGGCCGTCGTCCAGTTCGACCCGCAGGACGAGTACGCCCAGATGCACGACGACAACCCCGCGATGACCGACGAGTTCGCCCGCCGACTCGACCGGGAGGGCGTCGCCCACGGCGGCCACGACGACGCCGTGGCGCTCGTGCCCGCGGTAGCGGGCGCGTCGTACGGCGGCGGCCACCACCGCGCCGAGCAGGTGCCGTTCACCATCCCCTTCAGCATGGTCCGCCACCGGCCGTGGCTGGTCGCGGGCGCCCGCCTCAACGACAACCAGTATCAGGCGCTCGACTACCTGCTCGGTCGCTTCTTCGACGACTACGGCGACGGAGGCACGTACGAGGAGTTCACGACCTACCTCGACGACCCGGCGCTCCGCGAGGAACTCGACGAGTCGGGACGGGTCCACGAGGCGACGTTCGACGCCGTGCGCCGACGGGCGCTCGGGAGCGCGTTCCGGCGCGTCTTCGACCGGGACGCGCGGCCGGTGACGGACCTCGTCCACGAACTCGTCCGCCCCGGCGGGCTGACGGTGGTGCCGACATACCACGTCAACGACTCGCGGGCGACGGAGCTGGTCGTCCTCGCCGTCGCCAGCCTGCTCGTCGACGAGAAGCTGTCGAACGATCCGACGTACGACCGGATCAAGGAGACGCCCCTGATCGTGGGGATGGACGAGGCGCACAACTTCCTCACCGACGCCGAGAGCGTGCAGGCCCGGAAGGTGATCGGGAAGTTCACGGAGGCGGCGAAACAGGGTCGGAAGGAACGTCTCGGACTCTTTCTCATCACGCAGGACCCGCAGGACATCGCGGACTCGGTGTTCAAGCAGGTGAACACGAAACTCGTCCTCAACCTCGGTGACGAGGACGCCATCAGCAGCGTCAACATCCCGCCGACGCTGGAGGACAAGGTGCCGTACATGGAGAAAGGGCAGATGGTGGTCTACTCGCCGGACAACTCCGAGCCGGTGGAGCTGACGGGGCTGTCGACGTGTGTGACGCGCCACGGGGAGTGAGCGAGCCGACCGAACGCGAGCGCTCGCCGGACCGTTGGCTTCTTGCTCACACTGCCGTACACCTCCGTATGACACTGCGATCCGACCAGCGGGCGTTTCTCGACCGGTTGCTGGAGACGCCGAGTCCGTCCGGCTTCGAGACCCGCGGCCAGCGCGTCTGGCTGGACTACGTCAGCGAGTTCGCGGACGAAGTGTGGACCGACGACTACGGCAACGCGGTGGCGGTCTACGAGGGCGGCGACACGGAGATCGCGCTCGCCGGCCACGCCGACGAGGTGGGGTTCATCGTCCGCCGCATCGACGACGACGGCTTCGTCCGGATCGGCCCCATCGGGGGCGCCGACCGCACCGTCTCGAAGGGGCAGCACGTGACGATTCACGCCGAGGAGCCCGTTTCGGGCGTCGTCGGCCAGACGGCGATCCACCTACGCGACGCCGACGAGGAGAGCTACGACGACATCGAAGCGCAGTACGTCGACATCGGAGCGGACGACCGCGACGAGGCCGAGTCGCTGGTCTCCGTGGGCGACCCCGTCACGTTCTCGACGACCGTGGCGGAGCTTCACGGCTCGCGCCTCGCGGCGCGGGGCATGGACAACCGGATCGGCGTCTGGGCGGCCGCCGAGGGGTTGCGTCGAGCGGCCGAAGCTGACGCCGACGCGACGGTGTACGCCGTCAGCACGATTCAGGAGGAAGTGGGGCTACAGGGTGCCCAGATGGTCGGGTTCGACCTCGACCCCGACGCCGTCGTCGTCGTGGACGTGGCCCACGCCACCGACACGCCCGGCCTCTCCGAGCAACTGCGGGGACCGGTCGGCCTCGGTGGCGGCCCGGTCGTCTACCGCGGCAGCGCCAATCACCCGCGACTGGTCGCCCTCGCCCGCGACGCCGCGGACGCCGCGTCCGTCTCCCTCCAGTTCCAAGCGGCCGGGGGGAAAATCGTCACCGACGCGGACGCCTTCTTCACGTCGCGCGGCGGCATCCCGTCCCTGAACGTCGGATTGCCGAACCGCTACATGCACACGCCGGTCGAGGTCATCGACAGCGACGACCTCGACGACGTGGCGGCGCTGATCGGGGCGATGGCCGTCCACGCGGACGAAGTGACCTCGTTCGCCGTCGACGTCTGACCGGTCGCGGGCGGCGTCCGAACGCCCCTGTGACCGCGGGACACACCCGTGAACCGAAAGAAAACCGTTAAAAGTCGCCCCCGGGTGTGATGAGGTATGGCTGGAACTATCGAAGTGCTCGTTCCCGGCGGCGAGGCCACCCCCGGCCCGCCGCTCGGGCCGGAACTCGGGCCGACGCCGGTCGACGTACAGGCCGTCGTACAGCAGATCAACGACGAGACTGCCGCGTTCGACGGTATGGAAGTGCCCGTCACCGTCGAGTACGAGGACGACGGCTCCTTCACCATCGAAGTGGGGGTCCCGCCGACGGCCGAACTCATCAAGGACGAGGCCGGCTTCGAGACGGGGAGCGGCGAACCGCAGGAGACGTTCGTCGCCGACCTCACCGTCGAACAGGTCCAGAAGATCGCGGAGCAAAAGCAGTCCGACCTGCTCGCGTACGACCTGAAAAACGCCGCGAAGGAAGTCGTCGGCACCTGCGTCTCGCTCGGCGTCACCATCGAGGGCAACGACCCCCGACAGTTCAAAGAGCGCATCGACGAGGGCGAGTACGACGACCGATTCGCGGACGAAGCGGCGGCGTAAGGCCGACGTTCGGCCCGCCACCCCGATCCGCGGGTTTCTTCTCTCCGTCCGCGCAACGGTCACGGCATGACCGACTCGCTCGTCGTTCCCGAAGACACTATCCGAACGACCGTCGGCGATATCGCCCTGCCACGCATGGGCGTCGTCGAACAGGTCTGGGACACCGACCCCATTCCTGACGAGGAAATCGAATCTCGGGCTGTCACCGCGGTCGAGAGCCTCGACTTCTCCGACGTACCGGACGGCGGCGAAGTCGCCATCGGCGCCGGCAGTCGCGGCATCGCCAACCTCGGCACCATCGTCCGCGGCGTCGTCGCCGGCGTCCGCGAGCAGGGCTACCAGCCGTTCGTCTTCCCCGCGATGGGGAGTCACGGCGGCGCGACCGCCGAGGGACAGCGCGAGAAACTGAACACGCTCGGGGTCTCGGAGGAGACCGTCGGCTGTGAGATTCGCGCGACGATGGCGGTGGAGACGGTGGGCGAGACGCCGGAGCGGGGCGTGCCCGTCTACGCCGACGCGAACGCCGTCGCCGCCGACGGCATCCTGATGGTCAACCGGATCAAGCCCCACACTGACTTCGGCGGCGAGGTGGAGAGCGGGGCCTCGAAGATGCTCGTCATCGGCATGGGCAAACAGAAGGGGGCGAAGATGGCCCACGACTGGGCCGTCGACTGGAGCCTCCGGAACATGCTCCCCGAAATCGCGAGTCAGTTGCTCGACGCACTGCCCGTCGTCGGCGGCGTCGCCATCGTCGAGGACGAACACGACGACACGACGCTCGTCGAGGGCGTCCCCGCCTCGGGCTTTCTGAAACGCGAGAAGGAACTGCTGGAGATGGCCGAGGATCGGATGCCGAAACTCCCGTTCGACGAGATGGACGTGCTCGTCGTGGACCAGATTGGTAAGGACATCAGTGGGCAGGGGATGGACACGAACGTCACCGGCCGCCGACACTTCACGATCAACGAACCCGAACCCGAGTCGCCGGACGTGAAGCGCATCTACCTCCGCGGGTTGACCGAGAAGACCAAGGGCAACGCGATGGGGATGGGGCAGGCCGACTTCGTGGGAACGGACGTACTGGACGGTCTCGACTGGTCGAAAGCGCTCATCAACGCCATCACCGCGAGCACCGTCCGCGGCGTGCGGATGCCGCCGGTCGTCGAGAACGACCGCGCCGGCCTGCTGGGTGCGCTCGGCACCATCGGCCCCGTCGCCGGCGACGAGGCGCGCGTCCTGCGCGTGACCGACACGATGCGGCTGGAACGGGTGTACGCCTCCGAACCACTGGTCGAGGCGGCGCGGGAACGCGACGACCTGCGGGTGGTCGCGGAGCCGGACGAGGTCGCGTTCGACGACGACGGCGACTTCGCCGCGCCGTCGCCGGACCGTTAGAACGCGCGCTGGTACTGCACGGGAACGTCGACCTCGTCGAGACAGTCGAGTTGCTGGGCGGCGTGGAGCGTGAAGTAGGGGTCGCGGAGGTGCTCCCGACCGAGGATGGCGAGGTCAGCGCGTCCGTTCTTGATTAGCGCGTCGGCCTGTTCGGGGGTGGTGATGCCGCCGACGGCGCCGACGGCGATATCCGACTCCGATTCGTGTTTGATCCGGCGCGCGTAGCGCTCCTGATACCCGGGCCCGGTCGACGGAATCTGCTGGTCGGGGTGGATGCCGCCGCCGCTCACGTCGATCAGGTCGACGCCGAGGGCGGCGAGGTCGTCAGCGAGGCGGATGGAGTCCTCGACGGTCCACGACTCGCGGTCGGGGAGCCAGTCGGTCGCGGAGATGCGGACGAAGAGTGGTCGGTCGTCGGGCCACACCTCGCGGACAGTGCTCGTGATCTCGCGGAGCAGGCGGGTGCGCCCCTCGAAGTCGCCGCCGTAGGCGTCCGTCCGGTGGTTGGTCACCGGCGAGAGGAACTCGTGGAGGAGGTAGCCGTGGGCGCTGTGAATTTCGGCCACCTCGAAGCCGGCGTCGAGCGCGCGTTCGGCGGCGGCGCGGAAGGCGTCGATCACGGCTTCGATGTCGTCAGCGCTCATCGCACGCGTCGGCACCTCGCCCGCCTCGTGAGGGTACGGATCGGCAGAGGGGGCGATGGTCTCCCAGCCGTCGTCGCCGGTGATCGGGTCGCGCCCCTCCCACGGCCGCATCGTCGACGCCTTCCGCCCGGCGTGGGCGAGCTGGATGCCGGGAACGCTCCCCCGGTCCCGAATCGAGGACGTGATGTCGCGTAGCGCGTCGGCGTGCTCGTCGCTCCAGATGCCGAGGTCGTAGGGCGTGATCCGGCCACGCGGTTCGACGGCCGTCGCCTCGCTCATGACGAGACCCGCGCCGCCGACGGCCCGGCTGACGAGGTGGGTGTGGTGCCAGTCGGTCGGGAGGCCGTCGAGCCCCTCACAGGAGTACTGACACATCGGCGAGACCATCACCCGGTTCGGAAGCTCGGTACCACGGAGTTCCAGCGGCGTGAACAGATCGGCTGACACGCCGCCTGCTTGGAGAGCGACGCCGATACGCGTATCGGAACCGGAAGGTGTCGTATCGAATTAGGTGTGTGGAGATCAGACACAACTCTTCCGCCAAATACCGCTTAGAGCGACGAGTTTATCAAAGAGTATTGTATAGTTATGGCACAAGCATGAATCAGGACGGACGGAACACACGAGTCGGTGTGGCGGCGTTGCTGGCGCTGGTGGTGGTGCTGGCGACGGCCGCGACGCCGGCTGCGGCGGCGAGTTACGACGAGTACCAGCAGCCCGAACTGACGACGGCGGTACAGGGATCGAACGTGGTCGTCCCCGGTGAGACGACGACACTGCAAGTCGGCATCCAGAACCGCGGGACGGCGGTAACCCGTTCCGAGGGGAGCGTCGACCGCCTCGCGACCGCCTTCCAGTCGGCGGGCGTGAAGCCCGGGGCAGCGATGGCGACCACCGCGCGCGTCGAGGCCGGCTCGGCGCCGGTCGACGTGCGGACGGGCGAGCAGTCCGTCGGCACCGTCGCGCCCGACGGTCACCGGCAGGTGCCCGTCGAGATCGAGGTCGCCGAGGACGCCGAGCCCGGTACCTACCGGATCCCGGTCGTGCTGGAGTTCCAGTACGTCCGCGCAGTCAGCGTCGACGACGAGGAGAACTTCATCACGCGCAACGACGCGACCGTCCGCACGCACGTGACGGTCCGGGTCGACGAGTCGGTCCGCCTCGGCATCGACGGCGTCTCGGGCGAAGACCTCCGCGCGAACGAGGACGGCCGCGTGTCGGTGACCGTCCGCAACACGGGGACGGAGACGGCGACCGACGCGGAGCTGGTGTTGAAGCCGAACGACCAGCTCACCCCGCGGACGAACGGCGCGTCGCTGGGCACGCTCGAACCCAACGAGACGGCGACGGCGACCTTCCGGGTCGGCGTGGCCGACGTCGAGAACGCGGGCACCTTCGCCATCCCGTTCCAGCTACGGTACGAGGACGGTAACGGCGTCGTCAGCACCTCGGCCGTCCGCACCGGTGCGGTGACCGTCGAGGACGCGCCGACGTTCGACACCTCGGCGACGACGACGGATCTCTACGTCGACTCGACGGGTGCCGTGACGCTGTCGGTGACCAATACGGGCGACGAGCCCGTTCGGAACGCCCGCGCAGTGTTGCACCCGGCCGAGCCGTTCTCGCCGCTCTCGACGAGCGCTAGCCTCGGGACGCTCGACCCCGGCGAGACGGGCACGGCGACGTTCAAACTCGAAGTCGCGGACCGCGCCGTCGCGCAGTCGTACCCGCTCACGTTCACCGTCGTCCACGAGGACGCCTACCGCGAGCGAGTCGAGAGCGACAGCCTGACCGTCCCCGTGACGGTCGGCCCCGAGACGACGTTCGAAACGTCGGGCGAGCCGACGGTGGCCGCCGGATCGACCGAGACGGTCGAAGTGACCGTCACCAACACCGGCGAGGGCGTCATGCGCGACGCGGTGGCCCGGATCAACGTCAACACGCCGTTCGAGACGGACGACGACACGGCGTACGTCGGTGATCTGGAACCCGGCGAGTCGGCGACGGTCACGTTCACCGTGAGCGTCGACAGCGCGGCGACGCCCAAGACCTACTCCGTCGACACGACCGTCAAGTACGACAACGCCTTCGGGCGGACGGTCGTCACCGACGTCGAACCGACCGCCGTCGAGGTGACCGAGAAACAGGGTGGGCTGATCGCCTCCGTCCTGCAGTTCCTGGGCCTGTAAATGTCGGATCTCGGAACTCGCGTCAGGGACGGGCTCGAACGACTCGGTCGCGGGAGCGCCCGCAACCCCCGGCCGGTCGTCGCCGTCGTCCTCGTCCTCGTGATCCTCTCTGGCGGCGTCGCAGCCACGTCGCTCCAGATGAGCATGGGGATGACGCTCTACATCGACGACGACTCCGAGACGGCCGAGGAGTGGGCCGGGCTGAAAGAGGACTTCGAGACGGGCAACAACGTGTTCGTCGTCGTCGAGTCCGACCGGCTGTACGATCCGGAGACGATACGCGCCATCGACCGCCTCGACCGGCGGTACACGGGGCTCGACGAAACGACGCGAGTGATCAGCCTCGCGGATTTGGTCCGCGCGGGTAACGATGGCGAGATTCCGGAGACGGAGAGAGGAGTCCGTCGCGCCCTCGACCGGGCGACGACGCGGAACCCCGAACTCGCCGGCCTGCGGGCGCAGGTCGTCCCCGAGTCCGGCACGACGATCATCCTCGCGGACTACGGCGAGGTGGGTACCTTCGACCGTGGCCGCCTCCTCCCGACCCGTGGATCGGACATCGTCTACGGGCAGATCCAGCAGGAGACGGAACTCGCCGCCCTCCCGCCCGGGCTGTCGGTGACCGTCACCGGCCAGCCCGTCTTCGAGAACGCCGCCTTCGGGCTGATGCTGCCCGAGATGATCACGCTGTTCGCGGGGGCGTTCGCGCTCATCTTCGGCGTCGTCTACCTCGTCATGCGCTCGAAGGTCGAGCGCGGCTGGCACGTCTTCCTGCCGCTCGGCACGGCCATGACCGCGCTGGTCTACATGATGGGCGCGATGGGCGTGCTCGGCTACAACTTCAACGCAATCATGCTGGGCGTGATGCCCATCGCCCTCGGGCTGGGCATCGACTACGGCCTGCAGATCCAGACGCGCTACCTCGAAGAGCGGGCGAGCGGGCGCTCCCCCGTCGACGCCGCGGGGCTGGCCACGCGGACGACCGGTCGGGCGCTCCTCATCGCGATGGGCACCACCGTCGTCGGCCTCGGCTCGCTGCTCGTCTCGGCGGTGCCCCCGGTCCAGCAGTTCGGGGTCACGAGCGCCGTGAGCGTCGCCGCGAGCATGGTCCTCTCGGTGACGCTGCTGCCCGCGTTGCTGGTGCGGTTCGACGCCGGCGGCGACACGGTGAGTGTGGGCGACGAGGACGATGGGGACCGCCTCGAAGCGCTGACTGGACTACTGACCCGGCGGGGGACCGCGGGCCGGCCGCTGGTGACGCTCCTGCTCGCCGCCCTGCTGGTCTCCGGTGGCGCCTACGCCTACCCGCAGGTCGAGCCCCGCCAGCAGATGATGGACTTCTGGCCACAGGATCTCGGCGCCAAGGAGGATCTGGAGGAACTGGAGAACACCGTCGAGGGCTCGAAGGTGATCTACGTCGTCGTCGAGACGGATCGGGCGTACACGCCCGAGACGTTCCGCGAGGTGGCGACCTACCAGCGGCTGATGCTCGAGAATCCGGACGTGAACGCGGTGATGAGCCCGGTGACCGCGGTGCAGATGCAGAACGGCGGGTCGATTCCTGACTCCCAGCACCGCCTCGACGCCAGCATCCGGGCGGCGAGCGACGACGGTCCGGCCGCGATTCGCGACCCCTCGGAACACCCCAACAAGCTCCTCCTGACGTTCTACGTCGACGACGTGGAGGGCGAGCCCGTCCGGACGTTGATCGACGAGTTCGAGGGCAACGCCGACTTCACGCTGACGACGGCCGAGGAGGTGCAGGTGACGGGCAAGCCCGTCCTCAACCGGAACGTCATCGAGAACGTCACGGCCGGGCTGACCCCGATGACGCTCCTGAGCTTCGCGCTCGGCTTTGCCTTCCTCGCGTTCGCCTTCCGGTCGGTGAAGATTTCGGCCGTGTTGATCGCGAGCGTCGCCGCGAGCGCCGCGTTGCTGGTGACCGGGGCGATGTATCTGGTCGGCGTCCCGTGGAACCCGCTGACGATCACGATGTCGTCGCTGACGCTCGGCATCGGCATCGACTACGGGGTCCACGTCTTCGAGCGGTTCGAGTACGAGGTGGCCGAGCGGGGCCAGTCCCGCCTCGACGCCGCGACGACGGCGGTGGCGAAGCTCTCCCGGCCGGTGATCGGGTCGAGCTTCACCACCATCTTCGGATTCGGCGTCCTCACCGTCTCGCAGTTCCCGGTGCTCGCGAACTTCGGGGTGACGACCGTCTTCGCCATCGCGCTGTCGCTCGTCGCCTCCTTCGGCATCCTGCCGGCGGCACTGGTGACCGTCCGGCTGATCGAGCGCCACGATTCCACCCCGACCGCGGAGGTGACGGGGAGCTAACCATGTACGACACCATCCTGATCCCGACCGACGGCAGCGACGCCGCGACGACCGCCGCCCGCTACGGGCTCGTCCTCGCCGAGCGGGTCGGCGCGACCGTTCACGTCCTCTCGGTCGTCGACCCCGACCGCTTCGTGACCGACGCGGTGGGCGACGTAGACGACTTGGTCCGCCGCCAGCGCGCGCTCCTGACCGACCGTGCCCGCGAGGCCGTCGAGCGCGTCGAGGCGGAGGGGCCGGCGTCCGTCGAGATTCGCACCCACGTCGTCGAGGGCCGCCCGGCCCGGGTGCTCGCGGCCGCCGTCGACGACTACGACGCGGACCTCGTGGCGATGGGCACCCACGGGCGCTCCGGCGTCGACCGGTTCCTGTTCGGCAGCCTCGCCGAGCGAACCCTGCGGACGGCGCACGTTCCGGTGCTGGCCGTCCGGGCCGACGAGGACGACGCCGTCGGGACCGATCCGACCGTCGAGGAGATACTGGTCGCCACCGACGGGAGCGAGGCCGCTGAACGAGCGGGCGACCACGCCGTCGCCGTCGCGAGGACGACCGGCGCCCGCCTCCACGCGCTGACCGTCGGCGACGACGAACCCGCACGCTGTCTCGCGGACCGGGCTCGCGAGGCGGGCGTCGACGCGGTCGCGGCGAGCAGGACGGGGCGCCCACACGAGGCGATCCGCGAGTACGCCGGGACGGTCGACGCGGACCTCGTGGTGCTCGGCACGCACGGTCGCTCGGGCGTGGAGCGGGTGCTCCTCGGGAGCGTCGCCGAGCGGACCCTGCGGGCCGCGACGCGGCCGGTCCTCGTCGTCGGCCCCTAGGTCGTCGGGACGCCGCGTGTCGCCGTGGCCTTGAACGAGGCGACGACCGGCGTCCCGCGGTGCAGGCGCAGTTTCTCGACGCTCGATTCGGTGACCAGCGCCGAGAGTCGAACGTCGCCACCCACGTCGACAGTCACGAGGGCGACCGCCTCGCCGGTGTCGACGGTGAGGACCGTCCCCTCCAGTCGGTTGCGGGCGCTGGTGCGGTCCGGATCGGGCGACTTCGAGGGCGACTGGAGCGTCACCGCGTCGGCCCGGAGGGTGAGACGGACCTCGTCGCCGTCTTCGGGGACGAGCGCCCGGACGGTGCCCGCCAGCGTCTCGACCGTCGCGAGTTCGCCGTCGCGGTCCACGACGCGACCGGTGAGGACCGTCTCGGCCGTCTCGGCGACGCCGGTGAACTCCGCGCGCAGGCGGTCGTAGCGCGACAGGAGGTTCCGGGCGTCGTCGGTCAACTGACTGCCGCCGCCGCCGGAGCCGCCGCGTTTTCGAACCACCAACTCGCCGAAGGCTTCCTCCAGTTCGACGATTCGCTGCTGGGCCCGTGAGTACGACCGACCGAGGGCCGTCGCAGCCGCGTTGATCGACCCGTGGTCGTCGATGGCCCGCAGCAGTTCCACGTCACGGGCGGTGAGGGTCACGTCGCCCTGCCCGATCCGGGCGTCGAACTCGGTCGAGAACTCCATGCGGCGGGCTACGGTGGCAGGCACAAAAGGCGTTGTCGTGAGACGGGGCAACGGACGATACTGACGACGGTATCTCCGTTCGACGAGACACCGAAGACATTATGTCCTATAATTAATAACGCCGTTATGCTACTCATGAAACAACGCGAGCAGAAAGAGCACTGGAAGCAGGTGGTACGGGGACGTTCGCGACGGAACGTGCTGAAAGGGCTCGGGGCTGCCGGTCTCGCTGGCCTCGCCGGCTGTTCCGGCGGCGGCGGTGGTGGCGGCGGCAGCGAAGGTGAGTCCGGTGGCGACGGCGAATCCGGTGGCGAGTCCGGCGGCGAGTCCGGCGGCGAGTCCGGCGGTGAAAGCGACTCCGGCGGCTCCGGCGGATCGATAGGCGGCTCGATGACTATCTTCCACGCCGGCAGCCTCGCAGCGGCCTTCAGCGAGGCCGAACCGCAGTTCGAGGAGGAGTACGGCGTCGACGTGAACCGCGAACCCAAGGGGTCGGTCGCGTCGACCCAGAAGATCACCCAGCAGGGACGCGAGGCGTCCGTGCTCGGTGTCTCCGACTTCCGGCTCATCCGCGACCGCATCGTTCCGGACTACGGCGACTGGTACACCATCTTCACGACGAACTCGATGTCGATCCAGTACCGCGAGGACTCGCCGGGTGCGGACGAGATCTCGAAGGACAACTGGTGGGAGATCCTGTCGCGTGACGACGTGACTATCGGCCACTCCGATCCGGCGGTCGACCCCGGTGGCTACCGGGCCGTGATGACCCAGCAGCTCGGCGCCGAGGAGTTCGAGGGGAGCAAGCTCTACGATCAGGCGACCTACGAGAAGCTCCGCGAGAACTCGCAGGTGCCGACGGGGACGGAGACGAAGCTCAAGGGCCAGCTCGAATCCGGCGCGCTCGACTACGCCTTCTACTACCAGTCTATCTCCAGTACGGCGGACATGCCCTACATCGATCTCCAGTCGCAGGTCGACCTGTCGCAGGCGACGAGCAAGTACGCCAAACACTACGCGAAGGCGGAAGTCGAGACCAGCAGCGGGACGTTCACCGGCGCCCCCATCGCGTACGGGATGACCGTCCCGAACGTCGCCCCCAACCCCGAGGCGGGTGCGGCGTGGATCGAGTACTTCGGCAGCGAAGCCGGTCGATCCGTCCTCGAGGATCTGGGCCTCGTTCCCGTCGATCCCATCGTCGTCCCCAAGAGCGGACAGGACGCCGTGCCGGATCGTGTCATGAACGTCGCCTCCGCGAAGAGCAACCTCGGTCCGCTCGAGCTGTAAGGGGCATCCCGCTCCGACACAGCTATGTTTCTGAATGGGAATAACGATAGCAATGGCTACAAGCACTGAGACGCGATTCTCGTTGGACGGATTCGGGCGGGTGTCGCTGGCCGTCGCGTTCGTCGCGATACAGGTCCTCGCGTTCGCGGGCGCGTACACCATCGGTCGGCCGACGTGGTACGCCTTCTTCATGATCGGCAGTAGCGCGGTCACGGCCTACGCGGTCCACGGCGACTCCTTCGTCGTCGCCGCGGCGACGATGGGGAGCATTCTGATGGTCGCACTCGGGCTTCCGCTCTTTCTCTTCGTCGCCCGACAGCAACCGTCGATCATCGCCGAGAAGGCGCTCAATCCCGACGTGCATCGAATGCTCTATCTCGGCGTCTACGGTCCGCTGCTGGCAGCTATCGTCAGCCTGATCTTCGGCGTCCCGCTCGCACACCTGTTTGCCGAGGGCTTCGCCGGGCAGCAGCTGGTCGAAAGTCTCGTCGACCTGCCGCTGGTCGTCCCCCACAGCGTCGCTGGCATCATCATCCTCTTCGGCTTCGGCAAGGGTGGGGCGTTCCCGAACGTCACTGTCCTCGGGAGTATGATCGGGATGATCCTCGCGATGACGTTCGTGAGCGCCCCGTACGCGGTCAACGCCACGCGCGAGGCGTTCGAAGCCATCGACGACCGACTCGAGTACGCCTCGCGCATCCACGGTGCGAACCGCTGGGACACGTTCCGTCGCGTGACCGCCCCGCTCGCGGTACGGGGGATGGTCACCGGCGGCGTCCTCGCGTGGGCGCGCGCTGTCTCCGAGTTCGGCGCCGTCGCCGTCGTCGCCTACTCCGTCTCCTTCTTCTACCCACCCGCCGGCGGCGAGGTGACCGCCCAGCACGCCCCCGTGTTCGTCTACGGGACGTACCTGCAGGGCGGACTCGCGGAGAGCGGCGCCGTCGCGTTCATCCTGCTCGGCGTCTCCGCAGTCATCTTCCTGATCGTCCGCTATCTCACCAGCGACAGCACGACCACGGGGGGCGTCGTATGAGCCTCCAAGCCGACGTGTCGGCCACGTTCACCGCCGACGGCGCGGAGTCGTTCCACGTCGACGCCGCGTTCGAGGTCGAACGCGGCGAGAGCCTCGTCATCCTCGGCCCCAGCGGGAGCGGGAAGACGCTCCTGCTGGAGACGGTGGCAGGCTTTCACCCCCACGACGGTCCCGTCACACTCGACGGGCGTCGCGTGAGCGACAAGCCCCCCGAGAAACGGGACTTCGGGTTCGTCTTTCAGGACTACGCCCTCTTCCCGCACATGACCGTCCGGAAGAACGTCGACTTCGGGAGCCGCTACCACGACGACACGCGCGACCCCGAAGGTCTGCTCGCGGAGCTCGGCGTCGGCGACCTCGTGGACCGCTACCCCCCGACGCTCTCGGGCGGCGAGCAACAGCGGGTCGCGCTGGCGCGGGCGCTGGCCATCCGGCCCGAAGTGATGCTCCTCGACGAACCACTCGCGGCGCTGGACGTGCCGACGCGGCAGTCACTGCGTGACGACCTCGCGGACGTGCTAGCCGACGTGACCGCCGTCTACGTCACCCACAACCGGACGACCGCCCGCGCGCTCGCGGATCGCATCGCGGTGATGAACGACGGGGGGATCGTTCAGGTCGGCACGCCCGAGGAAATCTTCCAGCGGCCGGAGTCGCCGATGGTCGCCCGCTTCACCGGGTCGAACGTCATCGATCTCGGGGACGCGCCGTCGATCCGCTCGGCGCTCGATATCTCGGCCGACGGCGTCGTGACGATCCGTCCCGAGGCGGTCGCGTTCGGTGACGACGGCGACGTGCGAGCGACCGTCGACCGCGTCGTCCGCGAAGACGCCACCAGCCGCGTGACCTTCTCCGTCGACGACGTGACCGTCGAGGCGTTCGCGGAGCGAGCGCCCGCCGTCGGCGACGAGGTGTGGCTCACGCTCCCCGAAGACGATGTCCACGCCTGTCGTGCTCCGGCGTCGACAGCGCCGTGAAACCCCCGTCTTCGGGGGCGTCGCCGCCGCTGCTTCGACGGACTTAAGTCCGGCATCCACCACCTTCCGATGAGACAGGCCCACGCCTGTTTCACTGACCCGTAGGAGCGTTCAGCGTACTACGGAGGTGAAAGATGGCAGATACAATAGAGGAAGCAGTAACTCGCGCACTCGACGAGGCGCCGCCGCGGAACTTCCGCGAGACGGTCGACCTCGCCGTGAATCTGCGCGATCTCGATCTCAACGACCCGTCGAATCGTGTCGACGAGAGCGTCGTCCTGCCGGCCGGTACCGGCCAGGAGACGCAGATCGTCGTCTTTGCAACCGGTGAGACCGCACTCCGCGCCGAAGACGTCGCGGACGACGTGCTCGGCCCCGACGAACTCGAAGACCTCGGGGACGACGACGACGCCGCGAAGGATCTCGCCGACGAGACCGACTTCTTCGTCGCCGAGGCGTCGATGATGCAGGACATCGGTCGCTATCTCGGGACCGTCCTCGGGCCGCGCGGCAAGATGCCGACGCCGCTCCAGCCCGACGACGACGTCGTCGAGACGGTCAACCGGATGAAGAACACGGTCCAGCTTCGGAGCCGCGACCGACGTACGTTCCACACGCGCGTCGGCGCACAGGACATGTCCGCCGAGGAAATCGCGGACAACATCGACGTGATCGTGCGTCGGCTCGAAGCCGCTCTGGAGAAGGGCCCGCTCAACATCGACTCGATCTACGTCAAAACGACCATGGGACCGTCCGTGGAGGTTCGCGCATGAGCGAGAGCGAGGCGGCGCGCCGCACCGAGACGATCCCGCAGTGGAAGCAGGCGGAGGTCGACGAACTCGTCGACTTCATCGAGTCCTACGGGAGCGTCGGCATCGTCGGCGTCGCCGGCATTCCGAGCCGACAGCTCCAGAACATGCGCCGCGACCTCCACGGGAGCGCCGAGGTGCGGATGAGCCGCAACACGCTCGTCCGCCGTGCGCTCGACGAGGTCGACGAGGGCTACGAACAGCTCTCCGAATTCGTCGCCGGACAGGTCGCACTCATCGGGACCAACGACAACCCGTTCGGGCTCTTCCAGCAGCTGGAAGCGTCGAAGACGCCCGCCCCGATCAACGCCGGCGAGGTTGCGCCCAACGATATCGTGATTCCGGAGGGCGACACCGGTATCGATCCCGGCCCGTTCGTGGGCGAACTCCAGCAGGTGGGAGCCGAAGCCCGCATCATGGAAGGGTCGATCAAGGTGACCGCGGACTCGACGGTGCTCGAAGCCGGCGAGGAGGTCAGCGACGACCTCGCGAACGTCCTGAGCGAACTGGGGATCGAGCCCAAGGAAGTCGGGCTCGACCTGCGCTCGGTCTACTCCGAGGGTGTCCTGTTCGAACCGGACGAACTCGCTATCGACGTGGACGAGTACCGCACCGACGTCGAGTCGGCCGCGGCGGCCGCACGCAATCTCTCGGTCAACGCGTCGTACCCCACCGCACGCACGGCGGGGACGCTGCTGGCCAAGGCGGCCGGCGAGGCCAAATCGGTCGGTCTCTTCGCCGCTATCGAGGATCCCGACGTGATGCCGGACCTCGTGGCCAAGGCCGACGGGCAGGTCCGCGCGCTCGCGGCACGGATCGACGACGACGAGGCGCTTCCGGAGGAACTGCGCGGCGTCGAAGCGCCCGCGGCGACCGAGGAAGCGACGGAAGAATCGAGCGACGAAGACGAAGCAGAGGCGGACACCGCCGACGAGGACACGGACGCCGACACCGACGACGACGAAGACGACGGTGGCGACGGCGCCGAGGGTCTCGGAGCGATGTTCGGCTAACTACGGAGATTAACAATGGAATACGTTTACGCAGCACTCATCCTGAACGAGTCCGGTGAAGAGATCAACGAAGACAACGTGACCGCGGTCCTCGAAGCCGCCGGCGTCGACGTGGAGCAGTCCCGCGTCAAAGCGCTGGTCGCGGCCCTCGAGGACGTCGACATCGAGGAGGCCATCGAGACGGCCGCCGCCGCGCCCGCCGCGGGCGGCGCCGCTGGCGGCGCCGCTGCCGCCGGTGACGACGAAGACGAGGGCGACGAGGCCGCCGACGAGGCCGAAGAAGAGGAAGCCGCCGAAGAAGAGGAAGACGAGGACGAAGAGGCCAGCGGCGAGGGCCTCGGCGAACTCTTCGGATAGACGCCTCCCCTGTGCGATCCGATTTTTTCGCGACGCCGACCGCGTAGCGACGCGTACGAACGTAGGTTCAAGAGTCATCCCGCGGCCACCTCTGCGGGATGCTCCCCGTGCCGGCCGTTGGAGCCGAGACGCTCCCCCTGCCGACCGTCGGCCTGACCACGCTCGGCTACACCCTCGTCGGCGTCGCTCTCGGCACCTGTAGCGGGCTGACGCCCGGACTGCACGCCAACAACTTCGCCCTCCTGCTAGCCTCGGCCGTCCCGGCGTTGCCCGGGCCGACCGTCGCCCTCGGCGCCGCGATGCTCGCGGCGGGCGTCGTCCACACCTTCCTCGACGTGGTGCCGGCGCTCACCCTCGGCGTCCCCGACCCCGCCACCGCGGCCGTCACGCTCCCCGGCCACCGACTCGTTCTCGACGGTCGCGGGCGGGAGGCGCTCCGCCTCTCGGCACTCGGCAGCGGCCTCGCCGCCGTCGTCGCCCTCTTCGCCGCCGTGCCGGTGACTCGCGCCGTCGAGGTGGCGTACCCGACGCTCCGCGACCACCTCATCCTCCTGCTGGCCGCAGTGGGCGTCGTCCTCGTCGCCACCGAATCGACGTGGCGACGACGGGGTGGGGCCGTCGCCGTCCTCGTCGTCGCCAGTGGGCTGGGATGGCTGGTCCTCGATCTCGATCCGTCGGGGCCCGTCGCCGCCGGTGGCGTCCTCGCGCCCCTCTTTGCCGGCCTGTTCGGCGCGCCGGTGTTGATCGAGGCGCTCTCCGGCGACGGAATCCCGCCGCAGGCCGACCCGACGGTGACGCTCGACCGGCGGACCGTCCTCGGGACGGCGAGCGCGGGGGCCGGCGCGGGGGCGCTCGTCGGCTACCTCCCCGGCGTCTCCGCGGCCGTGGGGACAGTGCTCGTGCTGCCGGCGGTGCCCGGGGACTCGGGTGCGCGCGGCTTTCTCGTTGCCTCCAGTGGGGCGAACACGGCGAACACGATTTTCGCGCTGTTCGCCCTCGTCGCGTTGGGAACGCCCCGGACCGGCGTGATGGTCGCGATGGACCGGGCAGGGACGGTCGCGTCGACGAGCGTCCTCGTCGGCACGGCCTGTCTCGCGGCCGCCGTGGGGTTCGCGCTCGTCGTCTCCGTCGGTGACGCCTACCTCCGCACGGTCGGCCGACTCGACCACACGCGCGTCTCGCTCGCGACGGGGGGCCTGTTGCTCGTCCTCGCGTACCTGTTCGCGGGTGGTCTCGGCCTCGCGATATTCGCGCTCGCAGCCGTCGTCGGCCTCCTCCCGCCCCTCCTCGCTGTGCGCCGGGTCCACCTCATGGCCGTCCTCGTCCCCGCCATCGCGTCGGCCTAACGGCTCGCTCCGGTTCCCACGCGCCGAGAAGCATAGGAACGATGATAATCTCAGAGAGACTACTAGTAGCTGGTGACAAACGATGACCCTACAAACGCTCTCTCCGGCCGACCAGAAGCGACGGTCCGCGCTGGCGGCGATGCCGCCCATCGAGCGGGCGGAGACGGACGGCGAACTCCGGGTCACCTACGGCTTCCGCGGGGTCAACCCCGAACAGGCGATCCGGTATCTGGAGGCACTGGGGGGCGAGCAGGTCGACGACCGGACCGTCGAGGGCGTGGGCTGGGACGCCCACCTCTCGACGCGAGTCGTCCCCGTCGGTCCGTCGTACCGGCTCACCGAGGTTCGCATCACGTGGACCGGTGACCCGGACGCGGTGGAGTCGGTCGTCCTGCGCTTCCGGCTGAAGGCGTTTCGCGCGCCCGGCTGATCGCTCCCGATTTTCGGACGGGAAACCCGAAAGACAACGATTAAAACCCGCCGGCGGGTTCGTACGGGTATGAGCCAGACGGAAGGAAAGCAGGAGCGCCAGTGTGTCTCCTGTGGGATCAACATCTCCGGCATGAGCGCCGCCGCGTTCAAGTGCCCGGACTGCGGCCACCAGATCTATCGCTGTGCGAAGTGCCGCAAGCAGAGCAACCTCTACGAGTGTCCCGACTGCGGATTCCGGGGGCCGTAACGATGGGGAAAGTTGCCGCCAAAATGAAGGTCATGCCGCAGAGCCCGGAAATCGACCTCGACGACCTGCAGGAGCGACTCGAAGCCTCGCTCCCCGAGGGCGCGAAGATCAACGGATTCGAGCGTGACGAAGTCGCGTTCGGACTGGTCGCCCTCCTGCCGACGGTCGTCGTCCCCGACGACGCGGGCGGCACCGAGGCCGTCGAAGAGGCGTTCGCTGGCGTCGACGGCGTCGAGAGCGTCTCCGTCGAGAACGTCGGCCGCATCTAACAACGCACCATTTATAAGCACCACCGGAGTAATCACGCACATAATGCCGAGTTCGAACGGACCGCTGAAGGGGACGCGTGGCAAGCTCTCGAACGACCCCCGAGAGCGTGGCGCCTCCCCGCCCCAGCGCGCGATTCAGGAGTACGAGATCGGTCAGAAAGTCCACCTCAAGATCGACCCGAGCGTCTCCGAGGGTCGGTTCCACCCCCGCTTCAACGGGCACACCGGAACCGTCGTCGGCACGCAGGGTCGTGCGTTCAAAGTCGAGATCAACGACGGCGGCAAGGACAAGACGCTCATCACGCGCCCGGCACACCTCAAGGCCCAGCAGTAGTCGCGCGATGACGATATTCAAAGAGAAGCTCGACGAGGAGTACGTCACCATCTCCGAGGTCAAGGAACTCCTCGCCGAGGTCGAAGCCGAACGCGCCGCCGACGTCGACCGTGAGATGCGGTACGAACTCGCGCGGGCTATCGAGCACGCCAACACGTTCGCGGTCCTCGACGCCGACGAGTCGCGCGAACTCGTCGAGGAGCTGCTCGAACTCGATCAGGTCGACGAAGTGGCCGCGTTCAAGATTGCGGATCTGCTCCCGCAGGACCGGGACGAACTCCGCTCCGTGTTCGCTCACGGTCGCTACTCGCTCGACGGCGACGAACTCGACGAGATTCTGAACGTCGTCGCGAAGTACGCCTGAGCCCGGGTACGCTCTTCAGGGCGCTCCGTCCCCGCCAGCATCAGCGTCGAAGTCGCCGTCGTCGACGAGCCCCGACAGCGCCCGCTCGAACGTCTCGGGCGACATGTCACCGACCGTCTCCGACGCCTCCGCGTCCAGTTCGGCCGCGCGCTCTTGCAGTGACTGATACTCGTCGCTCGCGACGAGTTCCTGCTGGGTCTTTTCCGCTTCGAGCAGTGCGAGTTTCTCCGCGACGGCGAACCGCTCGCGGATCTGCTCGTCGTACCCCGCGAGCGTGAGGAGTTCGTCGACAGTCTCTCGGAGTTCCTCGTCGCTCACCGGCTTGGTCAGGTAGGTGTCGAACGCCATCTCGGAGATGTCGAAATCGGGGTCGACGGCCGTCACCATCGCCACCCGTACGTCCAACCCCCGACCCCTGATGTCGTCGAGCACTTCTTGCCCGGACAGCCCCGGCATCCGACGGTCGAGCAGGACGACATCGGCGTCGGCTACCTTCTCCAGTGCTTCCTCGCCGCTGTACGCTTTCAGTACGGTGTACTCGTCGCTGGGAAACGCGAGCGCGTAGACATCGACGACGTCTTTCTCGTCGTCGACGAGGAGCACGGTCGGCTGTGCTGATTCCATCGGTGCCTCATCAGACACGTGCGGTGTTAAACGGTAGGGATCGCTCCGCGGCGCCGTCGAGTCGTCGTTGCGGTATCGGTCGGCCCGTCGGCCACGACGGGCTGTCACTGCGGCGACAAGAGATGGGTGTCGAGACCAGTGCTCGCGAACGGTTCGCCCGTATCGGCCCGTCATCCCTCGATTCTGCGCAATCAAAAAGAATATTACCGGCTCACCATATTTTCGTATCACCTCATGATCTCCGGTGAGTCGTGTCGTTCGCGGGGCGAAGCTACTCCCTGTCCGTTCGTCCCTGCGAGGGTTCGTGATGTATGACCTTGGTCCGCCGCTGGATGTCGAGGTCGAGCAGGGGTCGAACCTGCTGCTCTCCGGGCCTGCGCTCACCGGGAAGAAACAGTTAGCCTTCGATATTCTCGCGTCGGGCGTTCGCGACGGCGAGGGTGCCATCGTCGTCAGCAACACCGACGGCGCCAAGCGGGTGTTCGAAGCGCTCGAAGAGCGCGTCGACTACACGGATCGACCCGTCGCTGTCGTCGACTGTGTGACCCGCCAACAGGGAGTGAGCGAGGCGCGCGACGACGCGCAGGTTCGGTACACCTCGTCGCCGGTCGACATGACCGGCGTCGGGATCAAATTCTCCGAACTGCTAGAGGAGTTCTACGAGCGTCAGGCCATCGAGCGCAACCGCGTGTTCCTCGACTCGCTGTCGACGCTCCTGATGTACTCCGACCTCCAGACCGTCTTCCGCTTCCTGCACGTGTTCACTGGACGGGTCCAGAGCGTCGACGGCCTCGGCCTCTACGCCATCGACTCGACCGCCCACGACGACAAGACGATGAACACGCTCAAACAGTTGTTCGACGGCGTCATCGAGACCCACGAGGACGGCGAGCCGACGGCGAACCTGCCCGACGTCTAAGCGCACCTTTCATTCCCCGTGCCTTCGTAGCCGACCCATGACCGACGCCACCGACGAGGAGATCCGTGAGTTGCTGGACGTCGAGACCATCGCCGTGATCGGGTGTTCGGCCACGCCGGGGAAGGCGGCCCACGACGTGCCCGCCTACCTCCAGCGACAGGGGTACGACATCGTCCCGGTGAATCCGAACCGCGACGAGGTGCTCGGTCGGGAGGCGGCCGACAGCCTCGCCGACGTGTCCGAGCGAGTCGACCTAGTCGACGTGTTCCGGCCGAGCGAAGAAGTGAGTCGCATCGTCGACGCGGCCCTCAAGCGGTACCAGCGCCACGACGACCTGAAGGGAATCTGGCTCCAGAGCGGCATCCGCGACGACGCGGCGGCCGCTCGGGCCCGTGACGCCGGCCTGATCGTCGTGCAGGACCGGTGTCTCAAGGTCGAACACCAGCGTCTGGGCTAGGTCGTCGACGCGTCGTTCGTGTCCGCATCCGCGTCCGCGTCGCTCTCTCCGCCCTCACCCGCCACGGCCTCGGCGTCGACGACGTGGACCTCGGCGGTGATCGCCTCGATATCGACGCCCTGTTTCTCCGCGAGCGCCTCGACGAGCGCCCGCTGTTCGGCCAGTTCGCGGTCGAGTTGGTCGACGCGGTCTTTCGTCTCGTCGACGGTCTTCCGCGTCTCGTTGACCTGTTCGCGGAGCTGGTTCAGGCGTGCGTACACGTCCTCGGCCATGTCGGCGATCTGCTGGAGTTTCTTCGCCGTGCTTCCGAGACCCATACGTGTGCGTTCATCGCGGGCCTTGATAGGAATTGCTGTAAGTCGACAGCCGCCGCCCGGTCACGCGCCCAGTCCGATCCGCGGCACCCCGCGCCGAAGCAGGACGTAGGCGCCGACCCCGAGAACGAGATACCCCCCGACGAGCAGGGGGTACGTCGCGCCGACGCTGTCGACGGCGAGACGGGCGACGGTGTTGACGGGGTTCAGAGGCAGGAGCGTCGTCCCGCCGAAGGCGACGAGGACGCTCACCGAGTAGAGGAACTGCGCCGCGCGCCGGTCGGGCGCGAGGAGGGCGATAGTGGCCCCGAGCGTAACAACGAGGAGGGCGAGTGCCGCGACGACCAGCAACACCGCGAGGGGATGGCGGACGGGCGTCCCGTTGAACCCGAGGAGGGCGAGCCACAGGCCGGCCTGCACGGGCGCCAGCGCTGCCGCCGCCCACACCTTGCCGTCGACGATGTCGACGGTCGAGACGGGAGCGACCCGGAGGAGTTCGAGCGTGCCGCGTTCGAACTCCTCGGTCACCGAGTCGACGGTGATCGACCCGCTGATGAAGACGGGGAGAAAGCAGAGCAGGGGGAGGAGGACGGTGTAGCTGAACCCGTAGTAGGGCGTCGACCCGCTCCGCGGCGGAAGGCCGAGCGGCGTCGCGGCGAGATAGCCCGACCGCTGGTCGCGCTCCACCCGCTCGAACGTCGACAGCGCCTCGCGTAACTGGACGACGACGATAGTCGTCCGCACGTTGCTGTCGGGTGCCGTCGCCGTCACGAACACTCGCCCTGCGCGTCTGTCCGCGAGGAGGACGGCGTCCACCTCCCCGCGCTCGAACGCCGCCCGTGCCGTCGCCTGCGAGTCGTAGGCCACGCCCGTCATCGACGCTTGGTCGTCCACGACGCGCAGGAGGTCCTCGGACGCGTCGCCGGTCACACCGACCGTCGTCTCGTACCCCTCGACGCTCCCGGGGTCGTACAGCGAGACGAGGCCGACGACGAGGAAAGAGGAGAACGCGGCGATGAACAGTTGGATCAGGAGGGCGAGGACGATGGTCTTCTCCGACCGGAGCGTCGACAGTTCTCGACGGGCGATGGTGAGGCGCGGCTCAGCCAAGGGTACTCACCACCGCGAGGTTGTAGGCCGCGTGGACGGCGATGGCGGGCACGAGCGCCGACAGATACGCGGTTCGATCACGGGTCGCGCCCAGCGACGCGATGCTCGTCGTCGTCGCGTGGAGGGCGAGCGGGGCGAGCAAGAGGAGGAGGCCGACGGCGGGCGTCGCCGCGACGCCCGCGGAGGTAAAGGCCGCCCGGCCGAGCGTGAGGTTCGGCAGGCCGACGAACTGGACGATGGCGGTGAGTTTCTCGCCGAGGAAGAAGCCCAGTCCCGACAGCGCGCCGAGGGCGAGCGCCATCTTCCAGCCGCGCCGGCCGGCGAAGGGCCCACGGAATCCCGCGTAGAGGTGGACGCTCTTGGCCACCTCTTCGACTGCCGCCACGGCGACTAGCAGGAGCGGAATCGACACCTCGACGGGCAGGACGAAGAGGACGGCGATGGCGAGCAGTTCGGCGATGAAGACGAAGGGAATCGAGAGCGCGCTCAGGACGGCCACCGACCGCCTCCCACTGATCCGGCTGTTCAGCGCGTCGAGGAACTTCAGCGGCACCGGCCGCTGGGTGAACATGTCCTCCTCGCGGTAGACGCCGACGCCGAGGAGGAAGAGCACGGCAGAGCCGACGTAGAAGGGGCCGGTCGAGAAGGCGTACTGCGCGGCCGTCACGCCCGTCCCCTGCAGGTCGTGGACGACGAGCGTCAGCGGCGAGATGAGCGCGATGGGGGTGACGTTCGTGAAGATGGCGGGAACGAAGGCGTAGGAGGTGAGGAAGACGGAGATGGAGACGGTGACGAACGTGAGTTCCTTGAACGAGCGGGCGAACATGCCGCCGACGAAGGTGGCGGCGAGATAGAGCGTCGCGATGGGGGCGACGGCGGCGATACTCACCGGCCCGCCGCCGATGGCGAGGGCGACGACGGCCGTGATGCCGACGAGGAGGGCGAGGTAGGGCAGGGTCTTGCCCGCGACGATGGCCGACGGGGAGACGGGCGCGACCAGCAGGAGTTCGCCCCGTCGGTTGATCCGTTCGTTGAGGATGCTACTGCCGTAGGGCTGGATGACGAAGTTCATCGGGATGAAGAAGACGAAGGCGAGGACGAGCGCGCCGAAGGGGAAAGGCGGGGAGATGTCGGCCGGCGACCCGGACGAGCCGCCACCGCCGAGGAGGCCGCCCACGCCGCCGAAGCCGGGGACGCCGAGGGGGCCGTCGCCGGCCGATCCGCCGGTGGCGCCGGCGCCACCGGACCCGCTCCCGGCGTCGAAGCCGGCGCCGCCACCGTCACCGCCGTCACCGTCGCTGCCGTCGCCGTCGCTCCCGGTCCCTGCTCCCCCGCTGTCGCTCCCGCTTCCCCCAGCCGCACCGCTTCCGGCTGTGAGGTCCTCGTCGGGCGTCTGCTCGGCGTACCTGAGGGTGACGACGACCGGAAAGGCGGCCGACTCGTTGCGCTCGTTGCGCATCGCGTTCAGGTTGTGCCGGCGGACGGCGCTCCGGAACGTCGACAGCGCGGCTCGCGCCTTCGTCGAGTCGGCGACGTAGAAGCGATCCGGACGGACGACGACTTCGACGCCCCGGCCCAGTCGGTCGAGGTCGGGCGGACGCGCCGCGAGCGCGGGGCTCTCCCGAACGACCTCGTGGTAGGGGCTGTCGTCGCCGACGCCGATACGGTACACGTCGCGGTCGAGGGCGACGCCGCCGGTAGCCATCGCAGCGCCCCCGACGGCGCCCGCGAGGAGGAGGGCGACGAGACCGAGGATGGCCGTCTGGCGGTCGACGACGCCGGCGCTCCGACTCGTCTCCCAGCGGGCGATGCGGACGACCGACCGGAGCCCAGACAGGGCGTCGTCGACGGCCGACCGGAGGCGTTCGCGCGGCCCGCTCATGGGCGTCGTCGTACCCGTTTGTCGGCGGATCGGCGGACCGTCACGGCGACCCGTCGGTGGCGACTGACGGCGCTCATTCTCACGCCTCCCCCCGCGGGTCGGGTTCGGCGTCGGCCGCCAAGTCGAGGAATATCTCTTCGAGACTCGGTTCGCGCGTCCGGATGTCGACCACCTCGCCGCCCGCGGCGGCCGCCCGGTCGCGGGCGGCCTCCACGGCGTCCATGTCGTCCACTTCGACGACGTGGCGGCCACCCTCCCGTTCGGTGTCGTCGAGCGGAACGGACGTGAACACGCGATACTCGGTGGTGCCGTACTCCTCGCGGATCTCGGGGACGGTGCCACGGGCGACGATTTCGCCGCGGTTCATGATGGCGACACGGTCACAGACCGACTCGACGTGATAGAGGTTGTGGGCGCTGAAGAGGACGGTCTTGCCCGCGTCGCGGAGTTCGCGGACGAACTCCAGCACGTAGTTGGTGGTCAGCGGGTCGAGGCCGCTCGCGGGTTCGTCGTAGATCAGCACGTCGGGGTCGTTGACCAGCGAGCGCGCGATGGCGACTTTGCGTTTCATTCCCTTGGACACGTCGCCGAGGCGACGGTCACGGTGGTCCAGTTCGAGGCGGTCGAGCGTCCCCTCGATGCGCTCCGTCGCCTCGTGGTCCGGCACGTCGTAGAGGTCGGCGAAGAAGTCGAGATACGAGCGGGCGGTCATGTCCTCGTAGAGCGGCGATTCCTCGGGGAGAAATCCCAAGGATCGGCGCATCTCGGGGTCGCTGGCGTCGAAGCCCGCGACCGTCGCGGAACCGGCGGCGGGCTCGACGAGGCCGGCGATCATCTTCAGCGTCGTCGTCTTGCCCGCGCCGTTGGGGCCGACGATACCGAAGATTTCGCCGCGGTCCACGTCGAACGAACTGCCGACGACGGCTGGGAAGTCGCCGTAGGTCTTGCGGAGGTCCTCGACCTCGATCATCTACCGATGCCACGGCGGGCGGGGGGTTAAACGCACGGCCCACAGAATCACTCGTGATAGGTAGTCAGGGTCCGTCGACGACCTCGATCCGCTCGCGGAGCCACGCAGCCGCCCGGTTCACCTCGGCGGCGTCCGTGCCAGTCAGTTTGATCCGGTTGCGCGTCTCGGTGCTCGGATAACTGCCGACCGTCACGTCGAAGTGCTCGCGGACGCCCGCGACCGCGTCGACCATCGAGCCCTCGGGCTGTGGGGTGTAGAGGGTCGTAGAGACGGCGTCGCCGCCGAACTCGCCGGCGACGAGGTCGAACAACGCCCGCATCTCCGCGGGAACGCCGGGGAAGACGTAGACGTTCTCGACGACACAGCCGGGACACAGCCCTTCCGGGTTGACCAGCGGTCGGCTCCCGTCCGGCAACGCAGCCCACGCGTCCACGTCGAGGTCGAGGTCGTGGGCCTCGACGAGGTCGGGGTTCCGGTCCTGGTAGGCCGCAACAGTTTCGATCACGTCCTCGCGGACGGCCGGGTCGACGACGAGGTCACGGTCGAAGGCGTCGGCGATGGCGTCGACGGTCACGTCGTCGTGGGTGCCGCCGAGGCCGCCGGTGACGACGACGGCGTCGAACGCCGCGCGCCACTCGACGACCGTCTCGCGGATCACCGCGCGGTCGTCGGGGACGGTGAGAATGCGGGCGACGGTCGCGCCGGCGTCGGTGAGTCGTCCCGCCAGCCACGTCGCGTTCGTGTTCTCCGTGTCGCCCGCGAGCACCTCGTCGCCGACGGTGAGGATGGCGACTTCCATCGACTGCTACGAGAGGGGGCGCGAGGAAAAGGGATTGGGTCGGTGTCGGGAAGCCGTCACTCGTCTTCGAGCGCGTCGTAGATTTCGGCGTGACGGCGTCCGTCGAGTGCACCCATCTCTAGAGCGATCTCGCGGCGTTCCTCGTCGCTCTCGGCCGACCGGTACCGCTCGTACAGCCGACGGACCGCTTCGTCGGCCGCTTCCGAGGGATCAGTGCTGGACGCCATCGATACTTCGGGGTTACTCGTCGTGTCCGTTTATCAGTTGCGGCGCGCACAGGCTCGAAAGTAGACGACAGCCGTCCCGACATCCACCTCGGCTTCGTCGGTCGCAAAGCGGCGCAACAACGTGCGAATCTCGTCGCCGTAGTCGAACGTGTATCCGTTCAGCATGTAGAAGACGACCACCGTCCGGAGTGCCGTTCGCTTGTTACCGTCGACGAAGGGGTGATCGGCGACGAGCAGCCGCATCAGATGGACCGCTTTCTCGTGGAGCGATTCGGGGACTTCGCCGAAGAATCCCTCCGAGACGTACTGCAGCGCGGATTCGACGGCGTCCGCGGATCGAACCCCCGGTTCCGTCGCGCCGCCCTCCTCGACGATCTGCTCGTGGAGGTCGAGGACGAGTTCGACGGACGGATACGTGAGGGTGTCACTCACGCCGCTACTCGTACTCGTAGAACCCGCGCCCAGTCTTGCGGCCGAGGTCACCGGCGTCGACCTTCCGTTTGAGCAGGTACGGCGGCTTGTAACGGTCGCCGAGTTCCTCCGCGAGCGTCTGGCTGGCGTCGAGACACACGTCGAGGCCGATATGATCGGCGAGTTCGAGGGGTCCCATCGGGACGTTCGTGCCCAACTTGAGGCCGGCGTCCATGTCGGCCTTGCTGGCGACGCCCTCGTCGTAGGCGCGGATGCCCTCGTTGATCCACGGCATCAGCACGCGGTTGACGACGAAGCCGGGCTTGTCGTCGGATTCCCACGTCGTCTTGCCGAAGTCCTCGGCGAGGGTGTGCGAGCACTCGACCGCCTCGTCGCTCGTCTTCTCGCCCACGACGAGTTCGAGACCCTCCATGATCGGCGCGGGGTTCATGAAGTGCAGGCCGACGACGAGTTCCGGGCGCTCGGTGGCGGACGCGATGGTCGTGATGGAGAGCGTCGAGGTGTTGGTCGCGAGGACCACGTCGTCGTCGACGGCCTCGTCGAGGTCGGCGAAGATGTCCCGTTTGATGTCCATGTTCTCCACCGCGGCCTCGATGACGTAGTCGCAGTCCCCGAGGTCGGCGAGGTCGGTCGTGCCGGTGATGCGATCCACGGCGGCGTCGGCCTCCGCCCGGGAGAGTTGCTCCTTCTCGACGAACCGGGAGAGGCTGTCGTCGATGCGGTCGAAGCCGTCCGCGACGAGGTCGTCCTCGATGTCCCGCATCACCACGTCGTAGCCGGCGGTGGCGGCCACCTGTGCGATTCCGCTACCCATCGTGCCGGCGCCGACGACCCCGACGGTGTCGATCTGATCGAATCCTCGCATGTGCGCCCCTGTGCGTGGGAGGGATGTAAGGCTAGCGACCGGCGGGGGTCACCGGACGAGGTACCCGCCGTCGATGACGACCGACGACCCCGTCATATACCACGAGGCCTCGGAGGCCAGAAAGACGACCAGCGGGGCGATGTCCGCCGGAGCCGCCATCTCGTCGAGGAGCATCTCGTCGAACCACTGATCGGTCATCTCCGGTTCGTCGGCGATCACCTCGTCGACCATCTCCGTCCGGACGTAGCCGGGATTGACGTTGTTGACCCGAACGCCGTGTTCGGCCCACTCCGACGCGAGTTGGTATTTCAGCCCCTCGACGCCCGCCTTCGAGGCGTTGTACGAGAGCTGTGGCTGTGGGTGGTTCGCCATGAACGCGGAGATAGAGGAGACGTTGACGATGGAGCCGCCCCCGTCGTCGATCATCTCACGGCCGACGAACTTCGCACAGTTGAAGACGCCGGTCAGGTTCACGTCGACGACGCGGCGCCACTCCGCGGCCGACATCTCCTCGGCGGGCGTGTTGATCGTGATGCCGGCGTTGTTCACGAGGACGTCGACGCCGCCGAAGGCCGCGACGGTCGCCTCCGCGAGCGCTCGGGCGTCGTCCTCGTCGGTTACGTCGACTGGGACCGCGAGCGTCTCGGCACCGGTGGTTGCGGCGATGTCGTCCGCGGCGTGTTCCCCAGCCGCGTCGTCGCGGTTGGCGACGACGACGTTCGCGCCTGCCTCTGCGAGCGCCGTCGAAATCGCCCGCCCGATGCCGCGATTGCCACCGGTCACGACGGCCGTCTTTCCGTCCAGCCGGAATCGGTCCAGTACTGACATCCCGAAGACCGACAGAATGAACGCTCCTAAAGGTGTGGGGCCGACGGCGCTGGGAAACGGAAGACCCGGTCAGTTACGGGACGATTCACGATGCACGTAGCGACGGATACGTGACGCGAGTACGCCCGCTCGACCGCCGACCACACGCTTTATGTGGTATTTCGCCGGTAGGTCTACACACATGATTCCCGGTGCTGACGACGCGATCACCCGTGACGGCAAGGCGCTGATCCTCGCGTACGACCACGGTCTCGAACACGGTCCGGTCGACTTCGAACCGGTGCCGGCGACGACCGACCCCTCGACGGTGTTCGACGTGGGTACCCACGACGCCGTGACCGCTGTCGCGGTCCAGAAGGGCGTCGCGGAGGCGTACTACCCCTCCTACGAGGACGACGTGACGCTGCTGGCGAAGCTGAACGGTACGAGCAACCTCTGGATGGGCGAGCCCGACTCCGCGGTCAACTGGTCCGTCGACTACGCGGCCGAACTCGGCGCGGACGCCATCGGCTTCACGCTGTACGGTGGCTCGAACCACGAAGTCGAGATGGCCGAGGAGTTCAAGAAGGCCCAAGAGAAGGCCCGCGAGCACGACATGGGCGTCGTGATGTGGTCCTACCCGCGCGGGCAGGGCCTCAAAGACGACACCAGCCCGGACACCATCGCCTACGCCTCCCGTCTGGGGCTCGAACTCGGCGCCGACATCGCGAAGGTGAAGTATCCCGGCGACGCGGACGCGATGAACTGGGCCGTCCAGAGCGCGGGCGACATGAAGGTGGTCATGAGCGGCGGGTCGAAGACGAGCGACGAGGCGTTCCTCTCGACCGTCCGCGAGGCGATGGACGCCGGGGCGAACGGTCTCGCCGTCGGTCGCAACGTCTTCCAGCGCGAGAACCCCGAAGCCATCCTCGACGGGCTGGAAGCCGTCATCTTCGACGACGCGTCGGTCGAGGAGGCGCTGGGCGCGACGCAGGGACTCGAAGCTAGCGACTGATGGCCGACACCATCGACGCGATTCGGGACGCCGTCGCCGCGGCGGCGCCGGAGATTCGGGCCGGCCTGCCCGGCCGACGCGAAGCGGCGGGCGCCGAGAACCCCTCCGGCGAGCGACGACTGGCGGCCGACGAGTACGCCGACGAGCTCCTAGAGGAGCGCCTCGGACGCGTAGACGGCGTCGGCGCCTACGCCAGCGAGGAACGCGAAGGCGTCGTCGACACCGGCGAGGGCTATGCCGTCGCGGTCGACCCCCTCGACGGCTCGTCGAACCTCAAGCCCAACAACGTCATGGGAACCATCGTCGGCGTCTACGACGCCACCCTCCCGGCCAGCGGGCGCGACCTAGTCGCCGCGGGCTACGTCCTCTACGGCCCGATCACCACGATGGCGTTCGCCCGCGAGGGAACCGTGACGGAGTATCTGATCGAAGACGGCGAGCCGACCGTCCTGCAGGAAGACGTGACCCTCCCCGACGACCCGACGGTGTACGGCTTCGGCGGGCGCGTTCCAGACTGGACGGGCGACTTCGCGGCCTACGTCGACGACATCGAGTCGGAACTCAAACTCCGTTACGGCGGCGCGATGATCGGCGACGTGAATCAGGTGCTCACCTACGGCGGCGTGTTCGCCTACCCCGCCCTCCAGTCGGCACCCGAGGGTAAGCTCCGCCTCCAGTTCGAGTGTAACCCCGTCGGCTACGTCATCGAATCGGCCGGTGGCCGGAGTTCGGACGGGACGGAGTCGGTCCTCGACGTGGACCCCGAGCGACTCCACCAGCGGACCCCGGTCTACCTCGGTAACGAGTCGCTGATCGACCGGCTGGAGTCGGCGCTGGACTGATACGGATCGTCGTAACTGTGCCCCGGCCGTCGCCGCCCCGTCGGCGACGGTCAGCCCCGACGTACGACAGTCCGTCAGAGCGGCGGGGGCGGTTCGGCCGATAATCGGTCATTTACTCCCCGTATGCGGCGTATACTCACGGGGCTTCTCGTTCTCGACTCGGGTATGTCGACCGACACCGCGCAGTCAGGGACGCGAGAGACGGTCGGGTCGGGAGTTGGCGGGCCGTACCTCGACGCCGTCGCGACGCACACGACGGCGCACGCGTCGTGGCTCTGGGCCGTCGCTCTCGCGAGCCTCGCCGCCGACGGCGCCCTCACCGTCTACGGCATCCGTCTCGGCCTGACCGAAGTCAACCCCGTCGCGGCGGACCTCATCGCCAGCGTGGGGACGCTCGGCGCGCTCGCCCTCCTGAAAGGCGGCGCCCTAACCGTCGCCGTCGTCGGGTGGGTCGTGATGCCCGAGGACTACCGAGGGCTGGTCCCCGCGGGGCTCGCCCTCCCGTGGGTGAGCGCATCGCTGATGAACGTCGTCGCCGTCGGCCTCGCGCTGTAGGGCAGGAGATTCATTTCCACGGCCGCCCTGTGACCGGTATGGCCCGACGCACCGTCCTGTTCTCGCCGGGTGACCGCCCGGACATGTGCCGGAAGGCGCCGTCGAGCGGCGCCGACACCGTCGTCTTCGACCTCGAAGACGCCGTCGCGCCGGGACGGAAGTCCGAGGCACGGGCGGCCGTCGCGGACCTGCTCGCCGATCCGGACTTCGACCCCACGGCCGAGGTGGCGGTCCGCGTCGCCGCCGACCCCGACGCCGCGGCGACGGATCTCGACGCGGTGGCGGACGCCGGCCGTCTCGACGCGGTGATGTGTCCGAAGGCGAACGCCGACAGGGTCGCGCGCGTGGCCGATGCGCTCGACGCACGCGGCCGGTCGGTCGCCGTCCTCGCGCTGATCGAGACGGCAACCGGCGTTCTCGACGCCCGTGACGTGGCGACTGTCCCCGCGGTCGACGCGTGCTGTTTCGGCGCGGAGGACCTCGCGGCCGACCTCGGCGCGACCCGGACCGACGAGGGGACCGAGGTGCTGTACGCCCGCGAACACGTCGTGCTGGCGGCGCGGGCCGCGGGTGTCGATGCCGTCGACACGGTCTACACGGACCTCGACGATCACGAGGGGCTGCGCGCGGAGACCCGGTTCGCGGCGACGCTCGGGTACGACGGGAAGATGGTCGTCCACCCCGCGCAGGTGGACGTGGTTCACGGCGCCCTCGCGCCCGACGCGGAGGACGTGGCGTGGGCGCGGCGGGTCCTCGACGCCCGCGCCGAAGCCGACCGGGCGGACCGCGGCGTCTTCGAGGTGGACGGCGAGATGATCGACGCGCCGCTGATCGCCCGCGCCGAGCGGATTCTGGAGCGGGTGCCGGACGACGGCTGAGCGCGACCAGTGTCGAAAAGTCTGTATCCCTTTGGGGCGAACCCGTTTTGAAATGGCGGAGATCAACCCGTTCGAGAGCCTCCAAGAACAGATCGACGACGCGGCAGCCTACTCCGACGTGGACGGCGACGTAATCGAGCGGCTCAAACACCCCGAGCGCGTGCTGTCGACGACCCTCTCGGTCGACATGGACGACGGATCCATCGAGCAGTTTCGCGCCTACCGCTCCCAGTTCAACGGGGATCGGGGGCCGTACAAGGGTGGCATCCGCTATCACCCAAACGTCACCCGCGACGAGGTGAAGGCGCTGTCGGGCTGGATGGTGTACAAGTGCGCCGTGGTCGACATCCCCTACGGCGGCGCGAAAGGCGGCATCGCGTTCGACCCCCGCGAGTACTCGGAGAGCGAACTCGAACGGATCACGCGCTCCTTCGCGGCCGAGCTCCGGCCGATCATCGGCGCGGACCGCGACATCCCCGCCCCGGACGTGAACACGGGGCAGCGGGAGATGAACTGGATCAAGGACACCTACGAGACGCTGGAGCGGACGACGGAACCCGGCGTAGTCACCGGGAAAGCGCCGTCGTCGGGCGGGAGCGCCGGCCGCGTCGAGGCGACGGGCCGGTCCGTGATGCTCACCGCGCGCGAGGCGTTCGACTATCTCGGCAGCGGTATCGAGGGCACGACGGTCGCCGTGCAGGGGTTCGGTAACGCCGGCTCCGTCGCCGCGAAGTTACTGGCCGAGGTCGGGGCGACCGTCGTCGCCGTCAGCGACTCACAGGGCGGCGTCTACGCCGCGGACGGCCTCGACGTTGCGGCGGTGAAAGAGCACAAGCGCGAGACGGGATCGGTCGTCGGCTACCCCGACGCGGACGAGGAACTGACGAACAGGGAACTGCTCACCGCCGAGGTGGACCTGCTGGTCCCGGCGGCGTTGGAGAACGCCGTCGACGCCGACATCGCCCGGGACGTTCAGGCGGACGTGATCGTCGAGGCGGCCAACGGCCCGCTGACGCCCAACGCCGACGACGTGCTCACCGACCGCGACGTGTACGTCTTCCCCGACATTCTGGCGAGCGCAGGCGGCGTCACCGTCTCTTACTTCGAGTGGGTGCAGAACCGCCAGCGCTTCTCGTGGACCGAGGAACGCGTCAACGACGAACTCGAACGGATCATCACCGACGCGTTCGACCGGCTGGTCGAGACGTTCGAGACGTACGACGTGCCGAACTTCCGGACGGCGGCGTACGTCGTCGCCATCGAACGAGTGGCGGACGCGTTCGACGACCACGGCAACTGGCCCTGATCCCGGACGGGGGCTAAAAACCCCCGAATAACACGGGAACGGACTTAGCCGACTGGCCGGCAGACATGTGTGTGACAATGTCACGCCCCTGCCCGCGTGGCGATTGAGTCGCGTGGGCCGTGACATCGTCGTTCGATCCACATCGGGAGGCACACATGACGAAACAACTCGACCGACGAACGTTCGTTCGACTGGCCAGCGCCGGCGCGGTGGCGAGCACTGCCGGCTGTGGCTCCGACGGGTCGGGGGAGCGGACCGACACGGCGACGGCCACGGAAACCGCGACGGCGACAGAGACGGCGACAGAGACGGCGACCGAAACGCCGGCGGCCGAAACGTACGGATTCTTCGACGCGGAGCAGGCGGCCGTCGTCTCGACCGTCGTCGACCGGTTGCTCCCCGGGGGCGACGACCGACCGTCTGCGACGGAGCTTTCGGTCGTCAGGTACATCGACCGCGCCCTCCAGCGGGAACCGTTCTACGAGACGGCCCACGACGACCGGCGGTTCCAGTCGGCGTACGAGGATGGCATCGCTCGGCTTCGGGACACCGCCCAGCAACTGTTCGACCGACCGATCACCGACCTCGACGACGCGGAGGTCGACGACCTCCTCTCACAGATCCAGGAGCGGTCGGCGCCGGGATGGGCGGACGTTCCCTCGCCCAACCCCGTGACGATGACCATCCCCTCGACTGCCTTCGTCTCGCTCCTCCGGGATCACGCCGTCGAGGGCTACTACGCCCAGCCCAAGTACGGTGGGAACGTCGATTTGGGAGGATGGCGACAGACGGGCTACGTCGGCCCGTTCGTCGAGGGATACACGCCGGACGAACTCAAGCCGCCGTGGAAGTCCTTCGACGAGCACGAGGCCGAGAAGACGCGACCGCCGGATCTGTACGGCGAGTTCGAGAACGGGGGTGAGTCCTGATGGCCGACGCCGAGGTGGTCGTGATCGGACTGGGCGCCGCAGGCGGTGTCGTCGCCAGCGAACTGGTCGCGGAAGGGATGGACGTGGTCGGCATCGAAGCCGGACCGATGCCGGGCACGCACGATCAGGACGAACTCCGGAACGTGATCGACGCCCGCCTGAGCAACACCGTCCACGACACGCCGGAACGGTACCGCCAGTACGACGACACGGGCGCAAACGCCGGCAACACGGGCAAGTTCAACCTCTACGGCCGCTGTGTCGGCGGCAGTAGCGTCCACTACTGCGGCGTGATGTGGCGGCTCCTCCCCGAACACTTCAACATGCGCTCGGAGTTCGGGGAACTGGACGGCGCGAACATGGCCGACTGGCCGGTCGACTACGAGGACATGGCGCCGTACTACGAACGCGCCGAGCAGGAAATCGGCATCTGCGGCCCCGACGGCGGCCAGCCGACCCATCCCGACTCGTGGTCGTATCCGATGGATCCCGTCCCCGAGTCACGAAGCGGCGAACTGCTTGCGGGCGGCGCCGACGAACTCGGTTACGAGGCCTTCCCCTCGCCGCAGGCCATCGTGACCGAACAGTACGACGGGCGGCCGTCCTGCACCTACTGCGGCCACTGCTGTTTCTACGGCTGTTACGTCCGGGGCGCGAAGTCCAACTCGCTGGTGTCGAAGCTCTCTGGCGTGTTGAACGCCGACAACTTCGACCTTCGAGACGAGTGTCTCGCCAAGCGCGTCCTCGTCGACGGCGAGGGGCAAGTGACCGGCGTCCGCTACGTCGACAAGTCCGACGGAACGGAACGCGAGGTGACCGCGGACGCCGTCGTCGTCAGCGGGAACTCCATCGAGACGCCCCGGCTGCTGCTCAACTCCTCGTCCGAACACCACCCCGACGGGCTGGCGAACAGCAGCGGACAGGTCGGCCGGAACCTGATGTTCCACATGGACTACACCCAGATTTTCGCCAAGTTCGACGAGCCCACCAAGCAGAACCGGGGCACGTGGAGCAACAAGGCCGTCGACGACTTCATCCTCTCGAACCGCATCGACGAGGACGTCGACTTCGTCACGGGGAGTAACCTCCAGCTGGCCTCGATCAACGCCCCGATGCTGTACGGCGGGAACTGGAAACAGCTGTACGCTGGTGGGAAGACGCCGCCCAACACGCCGACGTGGGGCGACGGCTTCATGGAGGAGATGGGCGACTTCGAGAACCTCGTCTGGGTGTGGGCGCCCGTCGAGGACGTTCCCCGGGAGCGCAACCGGGTGCAGCCCGATCCGAACAACCGGGACGAGTGGGGGATTCCGGGCGTCGACGTGACCTTCGAGAACCACCCGCAGGATTTCAAGGCCCAGTCGTACGTCGTCGAGCGGTGCAAGGAAATCTTCGAGGCCGCGGGCGCGTCGGAGGTCTGGAGCGCCGGCACCGGCGTCCATCACCGCGGCAGTTCCCACCTGATGGGCACCTGTCGGATGGGGACCGATCCCGACTCGTCGGTCGTCGACAGCTACGGCCGCACGCACGACGTGGACAACCTGTTCGTCGTCGACGGGAGTCCGTTCGTCACGTCCGCGGGGTACAACCCGACCGAGACGATATACGCACTCGCGTTCCGGACCGCCGAGGAAATCGTGAACGAGTGGGTCTGAGCGGCCCGCCTCGCCAACGTTAATGAACGATGCACGACAACGTTCGACCATGACCACGGGCCTTCGCGCGGAGGTACGCATCGACGCGTCCGGGGAGTGTCCCGTGGCCGGGCTCTCGGAGCGAACCGGCGCCGAGTTCCGCGATGTCGTGTGGACCGGCACCGGGTCGACGGTCGTCGAGGAGTTCCGTGGCGACGCGCCGGCAGACGCCGACCTGCAGGGCGTGGACCGCGTGTTCGAGTATCGAAACGAGTCGGTCTACCAGTTCGAGCGCTCCGGGGACGAGCAGTGCCCCTGTGAGGTGGTAGAGGGGCTCAACGTCCCGACTGGTGAGGTACGCGCCGTCGACGGGGCGCTGTACGTGACGGTGCACGTCCCGTCCGCGAACGTGATTCGCGAAGTGCTCGAACGGCTGTACGATCACGGCGTCGACGCGTCGGTCCAGTGTCTACGTCGCACCGTCGACGCGGACGCCGAGCGTGGCGCCACGTTCGTCGACCGCGACAAGTTAACCGACAGACAGGCGGAGGTGATCGAGACGGCCTACGAGATGGGCTACTTCGAGTACCCCCGGGCCACGAACGCCGAGGCGGTGGCCGCGGAGCTCGGCGTCCACCCGTCGACGCTCGCCGAACACCTCGCGACGGCACAGGCGAAGCTGTTCGAACAGATCGTAGGGTGAGGATCGGTGCGGCTCCGTCTCCGGGGGGCCGGATGCCGGGGGATTCAAGACGCCACGGGTGGCTCACACACGTAATGTTGCAGGACCACCTCATCAGCGCGGCCCACCTCTCCCGGGACGACATCGAGGCGGTGCTCGACCACGCGGCGGCGGTCGATGCCGACCCCGACTTCGTCCGTGACCGTCACGCCGGGCGCGTGCTCGCGCTGTGTTTCTTCGAGCCGAGCACGCGGACGAAGATGAGCTTCGAGTCGGCGATGAAGCGCCTCGGCGGCGAGACGATAGACATGGGCTCGGTCGAGTCGTCGTCCGTGAAGAAAGGGGAGAGCCTCGCGGATACGGTGCGGGTGATCGAGGGCTACGCCGACGCAATCGTCCTCCGCCATCCCAGCGAGGGTTCGGCGAAACTCGCCTCGGAGTTCGTGGACGTGCCCCTCGTCAACGCTGGCGACGGTGCCGGACAACATCCGAGCCAGACCCTGCTCGACCTGTACACCATCCGCGAGAACGCCGGCCTCGACGACATCACCGTCGGCATCATGGGCGATCTGAAGTACGGACGGACGGTCCACTCGCTGGCCCACGCCCTCACCAACTTCGACGTGCGTCAACACTTCATCAGCCCCGAGAGCCTGCGCCTGCCGCGCAACGTCCGCTACGACCTGCACGAGGCGGGCGCGCAGGTGCGCGAACACACCGAAATCGACGAGGTGCTCCCCGAACTCGACGTGCTCTACGTGACGCGCATCCAGCGCGAACGCTTCCCCGAGGAACGGGAGTACCGCGAAGTCGCCGGCGAGTACCGCATCGACAACGAGGTACTCGCGAACGCACGCGACGACCTGTCGGTGATGCACCCGCTCCCACGCGTCGACGAAATCGCGCCGGAAGTAGACGAGACGGCGCGCGCGAAGTACTTCGAACAGGCACACAACGGCGTCCCCGTTCGGATGGCCCTGCTCGATATCCTCCTCGGAGGGCACGAATGACCGACACCGACAAAGAACTCCGCGTCAGCAAGATTCGCGACGGCACCGTCATCGACCACGTCACCGCCGGGCAGGCGCTCAACGTCCTCGCCATCCTTGGTATCGACGGCAGCGGCGGCGAGAGCGTCAGCATCGGCATGAACGTCCCCAGCGGCAAGGTGGGACAGAAGGACGTGGTGAAAGTGGAGGGGCGCGAACTCAGCCAGTCCGAGGTGGACGTGCTCTCGCTCATCGCCCCCGAGGCGACGATCAACATCATCCGCGACTTCGAGGTGGTGGAGAAAAATCGGGTCGAACGAACGGACACGGTCAGGGGCATCCTCGTCTGTCCCAACCACAACTGCATCACGAACGCCGACGAACCCGTCGAGACGGAGTTCGAGGTCCTCGAAGATGGCGTCCGGTGTTCGTACTGCGACACCATCATCCGCGAGCACGACGTGGCCGAACACATCGACGCCCGGGGATCGGGCGAAACCGCTTTGTGATCGGTGGCCCAACGGTGACCCATGTCAGGAAAGACGAAGTTCATCCTGGTGCTCGCACTGATCGCAATCGGCTACGTCCTGCTCTCCGGCGACAAGGAGCCGGTCGAAGTCGACGTCGACGAATAGTCGCCCTCCACCAACCGTCATTCTTAGGCGTCACACCCTCCTACCGACGGGTATGTACGGCGTCGTCACCCGCAACGCCGAGGAACTGGAGTGGTCGGCGTTCGACGCCGGCTTCTACGAGGTGAAAGACGTGACCGG
>Ga0207757_100146_pt1 | contig 59007 bp, 56 predicted proteins | sample A23P3SouthBayCA_2_FD_187752 | JGI IMG/M metagenome (GOLD analysis project Ga0207757, IMG submission 187752) | Aerobic enrichment media microbial communities from Eden Landing Ponds, California, USA - A23 P3 (2) (SPAdes) | ecosystem: Environmental > Aquatic > Marine > Unclassified | place... | reverse complement strand
CGGGTGCATCAGGTCGAAGCCCTTCGAGTACTCGGGGTCGTCGTCGTAGTCCTGGATGTAGAACGGCTTGATCTCCGCGGGCCAGTCCGTGATGAAGTAGTGCCCGCCCACGTCGTCGCCGAGCGCCTTCTCGCCCTCGGTGGGCAGGTCGTCGCCCCACACGAGGTGTTCGTCGAGTTCACCGGTCGCGTTGATGCGCTCGATGGCCTCCTCGTAGGTCAGCCGCGGGAAGCCCTCGTCGGGCACCTCGAACGCCTCGACCATGTCCAGGGTCTCCAGCTCGTCCTGACAGTTCTCCGCGACGGCCTCGTACGCGGCCATCAGGGTGCCCTCGCAGACGTCCATCGCCTCGTGGTGGTCGATGAACGCGGACTCGAAGTCGATCATGGTCGCCTCGTTCAGGTGGCGGGGGGTGTTGTGCTCCTCCGCGCGGAAGATGGGCCCGACCTCGAAGACGCGCTCCAGCCCGGAGCCGACCATCAGCTGCTTGAACAGCTGCGGGCTCTGGTTCATGAACGCCTCGCGCCCGAAGTACGTGACCGGGAACAGCTCCGTCCCGCCCTCGGTCCCCGTGGCGACGATCTTCGGCGTGTTGATCTCCGTACAGCCCTCGCCGCGGAAGTAGTCACGCACCGCGCGGAGGACCTCGGCGCGGATCTCGAAGATGGCCTGCGCCTCGGGACGGCGCACGTCCAGGGTGCGGTTGTCCAGGCGGGTCGGGAGTTCGGCGTCGACCTTCCCGGAGGGGTCGAGCGGCAGCTCCGGCTCGGCGGGCGCGATGACCTCGACGGACTCGGGGACGACCTCGACGCCGGTGGGGGCGCGCTCCTCCTCCTCGACGGCGCCGGTGACCTGCACGACGGACTCGCGCGTGACCTCGGTACCCGTCTCGACGAGGTCGTCGTCCATCTCGTCCTTCTCGAACTTGACCTGTATCTTGCCGGTCGTGTCCCGGACGATGAGGAAGGCGATGCCGCCGAGGTCGCGGATCTCGTGGGCCCAGCCAGCGACCGTCACGTGGTCGCCCGGCTCGGCCTCCGCGGTGTACGTTCTGTTGTCCATATCCGTGGTTCTCGTACCGGGGCCGAAAACGTGTCGTTACCGTGTTACCTGTTCTGCGAATGCGAAGGGCGAGGGCAATCCCATAACATCCACACAAAACCCAGAAGTCAGCATATTCCCCCCCCATAAACTGGCCATAATTCGATAATCCTCGCAGATTGTGCGTCCCCGAGGTTCAAGTACGAGACCGGGACCAGACGCCCCGTGACCTGACGAGCCGAACGGGTCGGGGAATCCGGGTGTGGTATCGTACCGCGCCACGGTTCGGCCAGCGCGACACGACCGACCCGTCGCCGGTGGGGGTTCGTGGGCTCCCGCAGTGTCGCCTGTTCGCTAGACTGGGATGGTAGTGGTGGCGATGGAGACTTCGCTTCCCTCGCGCTCTCTCACGAACGCGACGGCAGGGACCCCTACGAAGCCCTCGCGCTCTCGACCGTCCGGGAGTCGCTGCGCTCCTCGCTCACTACGTTCGCTCCGGTGCTTGCTTCCTCCGGGACGAATCGAGAGCGCTCGCCCTTCGAGTCCACCAGGGGGCTATTTCTCGGCCGAGCGTTCGTGCGTGGTGGTTCCACCGGAGCGCTAGCGTCCCCACACCTCCCCGCGCGAGCGCTGTGGTGGCTCCGCACGGCGCCGAGGCGCCGGCTCCGCCAGTGGTGGCGCTCGCGCGCTTCCTAGTCCCGGAACCAACTGGCTGACCAGCCGCTCGGCTGGTGCGTGCTCGTCCGTCAGTCGCATCGGCGCGCGCTGGCGGCTGTGCCGCAGGCCAGCCGCCTCTACACGTGCGAGGGCCGAGAAGCGCAGCGAGCGAACGCAGTGAGCGATGCGAGCATCGCAGGCGGCTGGGGAGGCGTGAGGCTCACGGACCCGACTGACCAGCGCGCGGTCCTGGTGGAATCGAAGGGCGAGCGCTCTCGGGGAAGGCGGGTGACGCAAGCACCGTGGTTCGAGAGGCGCCGGAGGCGCCTCTCGTCATCACGAGAGAGCGCTTCGCGCTCTCTCGAACGACAGCGACCGGAGGGAGCGAGGAGCGTGGTTCGAGAGAGCGCGAAGCGCTCTCGTCATCCTGAAAATCTCTGATTTTCAGAGACAGCGAGCCCCCCGACCCGAGAGCGCGAGGGCTTCGGAAGCAGTTCCATCGCCACCGAGAAGCGAGACAACTGCTGCTGACCCTTCCGACACGGTTTAGTCGCGCGGTAGCCACGCCCGCGTATGAGCGGCACGCCGTGGTCCGACTGGACCCACATCACCAAGCTCGACCCGGACAAGGAGCTTGTCGAGGGCGAGACGTTCGGCGACGTCTGCGAGACCGGCACGGACGCCATCGAGATCGGCGGCACCACCGGGATGACCGAGGAGAAGATGGAGCGGGTCGTCGAGGCCTGCGTCGCCCACGACGTGCCCGTCTACATCGAGCCCTCCCATTCGGGCACCGTCGTCCACGACGAGGGGCTGGACGGCTACCTCATCCCCATCGTGTTCAACGCCGGCGATATCGCGTGGGTCACCGGCGCCCACAAGGAGTGGGTCCGGATGGACCCCGACATCGACTGGGAGCGAACCCACACGGAGGCGTACATCGTCCTCAACCCCGACTCCTCCGTGGCGGAGTACACGCAGGCCGACTGCAACCTCGACGCCGAGGAGGTCGCAGCCTACGCCACGGCGGCCGAGCAGATGTTCGGCCAGGAGATCATCTACATCGAGTACTCGGGCATGCTCGGCGATACCGAGAAGGTCGCCGCGGGCCGCGACGCGCTCGACGAGGCCACCCTCTTCTACGGCGGCGGCATCCACGACTACGAGTCGGCCCGGACGATGGGCGAACACGCGGACACGGTCATCGTCGGCGACCTGGTCCACGACGAGGGCGCCGACGCGGTCCGGGAGACGGTCGAGGGCGCCCGCGACGCCCAGGCCGCGACGCGGTAGACGGGAGCCCCGTTCGGCGCATCGTGTGGGACTCCCGCGGTACGCCGGCCAACGCGACACACCACCGACAGCTGTTTACGTGTCGCATCGAACCCGAGTGCATGCGGGAGTTCGACGGAGCCGGGGGCCTCGTATGAGCGTCATCGCGGAGTACCGGCTCTCCGCGGACCGGCTCGTCCTGGGGCCGACGTTCGAGACGGTTCCGGGCATCGAGCTGGAGCTGGAGCGGTCGTTCGCCACGGACCCGGACCATCCCATCCTCTTCGCGTGGGGCCGGGGACCGCTGGACGCGTTCGAACGCGCCGCGGCCGGCGACCCGACGGTCGCGGACCTGAACGTGCTGGACACCGTCGGCGAGAAGCGGCTCTACCGCATCGCCGTCGGCGACGCCACGGAGGTCGTCCTCTACCCACGGTGGGTCGAACTCGGTGCCGAACGGCTGGAGGCGTGGTACGCCGACGACTGGTGGCACTCCCGGACGCGCTTCCCGGACCGCGACGCGCTCGCCGACTACCGGACCTACCTCGACGACAACGACATCGCCTTCCAGCTGAAGCGGCTGTACGACGCCGAGCAGGCGACGGATGACGACCTCGGCCTGACGCCGGAACAGCGCGAGACGCTCGTGCTGGCCTACGAGATGGGCTACTTCGACATCCCACGGGGTACCACCACCTCGGGGCTGGCCGAGGAACTCGACATCTCGAACCAGGCCATCTCCGAGCGGCTCCGCCGTGGCTACAGCCGGCTGGTCGAACAGCTCATCTGAGCGGCCGCGCCCGACGCGAATCATCGAACGCCGGACAGCTGCTATCCCGTTCCCGCTTCAGCCCGCGCTCTCGGCCTGTTCCTGCCAGTCCCGGACGCGGTCGGCGCTCACACCCGAGACGCGGCTGGCCACGTCGTCCGGGTCGGCGGCCTGCAGGTCCGCGAGCGACTCGATGTCCGCGTCGGCCAGCTTCGCGGCGGTCTTCTCCCCCACGCCGTCGAGGTCGTCCAGGTCCCGGGTCGCCCGGCGCGCCTGGAACTCCTCGAAGTTGCAGATGGGACAGCCAAGCTCCCACGGGTCGCCGTCGCCGTCGTGGATGACCAGCTCCGGCAGGTCGTGGTCGGGACAGAACTCGCCGGTCACCTCGATGTCGCCGCGCCGGGGCAGCGGCAGCGAGTAATCGCAGTCGGGGTAGCGCGTACATCCCACGAGCCGGCTCCCGCTCTGGAGGTGCTTGATGGCGAGTTCGCCGCCCTCGTCCTCGCCACACTCCGGACAGGCGCCGATGACCTCGTCCTCCTGGGCGTCGGCCTCCTCGGCCTTGCAGATGGGACAACCGTGGACGAACGTCGACCGGCCGGCGAGCATCTTCACGTGCCGCAGGTCGTGCTCCTCACACGATTCCTCCATCACCGTCGGCTCGCCCGAGGAGGGGAGCTGGTAGGTGTTCTCGCAGTCCGGGTACCCCTCGCAGCCGACGAAGTACGACCCGCGCCGCGACCGCCGGACGATGAGCGTCTCGCCGCACTCCGGACAGGGGCCGAGCCGCTTGTCGTCCTTCAGCGCCTCGCGCAGGTGCTCGCCGATGGCCTCGCGGGACTCGTGGAGTTCGTCGAACACCCGGTTCAGCATCTCCCGGGACTCGTCGGTCACGTCGTCCAGCGTCGCCTCGCCGTCCGCGATGGCCGTCATGTCCTGCTCCAGCTGCTGGGTCATCGCCTCGTCGACGACGAGGTCGGCGAACTCCTCGGCGGCCTCGACGACCGCCATCGCCAGCCGCGTCGGGCGCGGCGGGTCGTCCTCGATGTAGCCGCGGCTGTAAAGTTTCTCCAAAGTGTTATGTCGAGTACTTTTTGTTCCGATTCCGAGACTTTCCATCGTCTCGATGAGCCGGGACTGCCCGCGCCGGCGCGGCGGCTGGGTCTGCTTGGCCTCCAGCCGCGCGTCCGTCAGGTCGAGTTCCTCGCCCTCGTCTACGTCGGGGACCAGGTTCTCGTCCGAGGAGGCGTACGGGTAGACATCGAGGTAGCCCGGTTCCAGCAGGCGCTTCCCGTTGGCCTTCAGCTGGCAGCCGTTCGCCTCGGCCGTGACGCGGAGGTGCTCCCACTCCGCCGGGTCCGCGCAGGTCGCGAGGAACCGCCGGACGACGAGTTCGTACACCTCCCACTCGTCGTCGCCGATGTCGACCTTGCCCGGTACCTCCCCGGTCGGGTGGATGGGCGGGTGGTCGGTCGTCTCCGTCTCCCCGCGCGTCGGCTCGATGTCCTCGTCGCCGTCGAGCAGCGAGGCGGCGTCCTCCCCGAACGCGCCCGTATCGGCGAGCGTCGCCAGCAGCTCCTCGGGGTCGAGGTCCTCCGGGTAGACGGTGTTGTCCGTCCGGGGGTAGGTGATGTAGCCAGCCGTGTACAGCTCCTCGGCGATGCTCATCGCCCGACCGGCACCGTAGCCCAGCGAACTCGCCGCGCGGATGAACTGGGTCGTGTTGAACGGCGCCGGCGGGTCGTCGGTGCGCGTGCGGCGGCGGACGCCCGTGACGGTCGCGCTCGACGCCGTCGAGAGCCGGGCGTACGCGTCGTCGGCGTCGCCCTCGTTCCAGACGCGCTCGTTCTCGGTGCCGTCCTCGCCCTCGAAGAAGTACTGCGCCTCGAACTCGACGGCGTCCTTGTGGAGGTCGGCGAACAGCTCCCAGTAGTCGTCGGGGTCGAACGCCTCGATCTCGCGCTCGCGGTCGACGATGAGCTTCAGCGTCGGGCTCTGGACCCGCCCGACGGAGATGAAGTCCTCGCCGAGTTGGCCAGCCGACAGCGAGAGGAACCGCGTCAGGGCAGCACCCCACAGCAGGTCGATGATCTGCCGGGCCTCGCCCGCGGCCGCGAGGTCGAAGTCCAGCTCGTCCGGGTTCTCGAACGCCTCCTTCACCTCGCGCTCGGTGATGGAGGAGAACCGGACCCGCTGGATGGGGATGGAGGCCACCTCGTCGACGAGTTCGTAGGCCTCCTTCCCGATGAGCTCGCCCTCGCGGTCGTAGTCGGTCGCGATGACCGCCTCGTCCGCCTCGCGCGCGAGCTGCTGGAGGGTGCGGACGATGTTCTCCTGGGTCGGGCGCTTCTCGATGTCGGCGTGCAGCAGTTCGACCGGCCGGACATCGCGCCAGTCGTCGTACTCCGGCGGGAAGTCCACCCCGACGACGTGCCCTGACAGCCCGACGCAGACGGTCTCGCCGCCGGCCCACTGGTAGACGTTGACCCCGTTGCGCCGGTCGGTCCCGGCCGAGCCGTCGCTGAGGATATCGGCGATGCGCCGCGCGGCGTTGTCCTTCTCGGTGATGATCAGTTCCACGCGCGCTCACCCCCCTCGGCAGGCAGCCGACCTGGTCTCGCTCGTACTCATTACCGCCCCGTAGCCGCCACCGGTTGCTAAACGTTTCGGGCGAAATCGCCGGACAGCGCGGGTGTGCGTGCGGACGGGCGTCCGAGCGCGCCGCGGCCGCGTGTCCGGGGGCGCGCCGGACGCGAGCGTGTGGGGCGGGTGAGTGGGCGCCCGGGCCCGCACCCGGACACGCGCGCGAGGACTACTTCGTACTCGGCGAACAGTTACTCGTACTCGTACTCGGCGAACAGTTCGTCGACGGCCGACTGTGCGGCGAGCGCGGCGTCGTCGGCGACCTGTTCCGGGTCGAGGTCACCCTCGGCGTCGGGCGCGTTGAGGTAGACGTCCACCTCCAGCACGCCGTCCTCGAAGGTGACGGTCACGTCGAGGTCGCGGACCTCGGACTGCTTGAACCGCGAGAGGACGAGCCCCTCGGCGGCCTCCGAGGCGGTGTTCACGACGGCCTCGTCGCTGGGGGCGTCGGTGTCGTCGGTCGAGGAATCGGTCACGGTCGGGCGTTCAGTCGCCGCCTGCGCCCGGGCCGCCCGGTCCCATCGGGCCGCCGCCACCGGGGCCGCCGGCGCCGCCCTGGAGCAGCTGCTGGAGCTCCTCTTGGAGGTCCTCGAACTGCTCTCGGACCCGCTCCTCCTGCTTCTCGAGGGTCTCGACGCGGATCTCCAGCGAGTCGACCTTCTCCTCCAGCTCGTCGTACGCCTCGTCGTACTCGCTCTTCACGAGGAGTTCGCCGACCTCGCGGTAGATCTCGGTGTCGTCCTCGACATCGTCGAGCGCCTCGAGGGCGTTCTCGGACTCGCGGAGGGTGGTCTCGGCCTGCTGCTTCTGGGCCGCGACCTGCTGTGCGGTCTCCTGGAGGTCCTGTAGCTCTTCGAGCTTCTCCTGGGCCTCCGGCGGAAGGTTACCCTGCATACCTGTCGGCTCGGGTTCGCCCGTGAAAAACCCCCGCTTCTCGGGCTCACGGCGACCCCACCCGTCGCGACCCGCGGCCGGCCGACCCAGCTGGTCACTCCAGCGCCGCCGCTCGGGTGCGGTCTGCCACGTCGACCAGCGAGGTCCACGTGTTCAGCCCGGCCCGGAGCGCCGTCAGGTCGGCCGCCCGGACCGTCACACGGACGGTGCTCCCCTCGCGAGCGACGGCCGCGGTGCTGCGGTCGCCGTCGATGCGGTCGATGTCCTGCCGGAGGCTGGTCGTGACCAGCGCGGCCGCTTCGGGGTCGTCGTAGGAGCAGTCGAGAACGGTCTCGTGTGGGAACCGGTCGCCGGGCGGGGTGTCAGCGGCGTCGGGCACCTGTCAGTGAACGTCGATCTCTTTCACGTCACGGCTCCGCTCCTTCAGCAGGACGCGGTGGCCACAGTACGGACAGCGGACGCCGCCGTACTCGTCCAGTTCGACGTCGCGCTTGCAGCGGGAGCACTTGTAGCTCATCGGTTATGCTTCGTCGGCTTCCTCGCCACCGGACAGAGCCGCGCGGAGCGAGCGGCGGACCGTCTTGCCCGCGGGGGTCTGGGCGCGGTAGGCGCCACCGGTGAACTTCTCGCCCGTCTCCTCGTCCACCCAGATGCCGGTGCCGACGCGCTTGACATCGTTGCCGTCGACCGTCGCACTGTTCGTGTCAGCCTCGATCTCGGCGACGCGGCGACGCGAGACACGTCCGTAGCGCGCACCGAAACGGCCCGCACTACCCGTCTTGCTCTTGGCCATAGTACCCGACCGTGCGGCCCTCGCCCGTATAAGCCCTGCGAGTTCGAGTACGGCGGGCCAGCGCGGAGCCGCCGGTCACGACGTCAGTCGGCGCCCGCATCCTCGCGCCGGTCGAGATAGTCGTTCAGGAGGAGGGGCGAGACGACGCCGACGCCGAGGACGATGGCGGAGACGACCCAGCTCGGTGCGTCGAACTGCAACGCGGCGTACGCGGAGAGGAGGGCGAACACGATGAACGCGATGCCGATCCGGTTCTCGCGGGAGAGCACACCGGGAGCACGGGACCGAGCCAGGAAAGGGTTTCTCGGCGCCGAGCTGAGCCCTCCGAACCCCATTCGCTACGGAACCCGACATCGACTGTACGCGAATCTCGGACCTTATGCCCCCACTACGAATATTACGGCCACATTTAGGACGCAACAGAAAATACAACTCGACGAGGCAACGTTTCCAGTAGATGTCTCGGTATGTCGAAGGAGTACCGCTTAACTGCAATCGTCTCGAAGCCCGCGCCGTGATAGCGCCGCTCCTCGTCGTGGGGTTGCTGGTCGCGGCGTTCGTCGGCTTCAACATCGGCGGCTCCTCGACCGGCGTCGCCTTCGGTCCAGCCGTCGGTAGCGACACGGTCTCGAAGACCGCAGCCGCCGGCCTGATGACCGCGTTCGCCCTGCTCGGCGGCTACACCGTCGGGAAGAACGTCATCCGGACGATGGGCGGTGAGATCGTCCCGGCCTCGAAGTTCACGCTGGCTGCCTCGGTCGCCGTGCTGTTCTTCGTCGGGCTGGCGCTGCTGGTGTCGAACCTGTTCGGCGTCCCCGCCTCCACGTCGATGACCGCCGTCGGCGCCATCGCCGGACTGGGTGTCGCCACGGATTCCATCGTCTGGCCCGTCATGGGCCGCATCGTCTCGTGGTGGCTGGTCGCCCCCATCGCCGCGTTCTGGGTCTGTGCGGTCATCGGGCGCTACCTCTACCCGTACCTCGACGCGAAGGTACCGCTCGATTCGGCCGGCGGCGTCATCGAACGGCGCTACGCGGGCCCGGTCCCGTACCCCGCCCGCGCGCCCGGCGCCGCGATGAAGGACGTCGTCGGCGTCGTCCTCGTCGTCGCCATCGCCTGCTACATGGCCTTCTCCGCCGGCGCGTCGAACGTCGCGAACGCGGTCGCACCGCTGGTCGGGAGCGAGGCCATCAGGCCGAACACCGGCGTCCTCCTCGCGGGCGGCGCCATCGGCGTCGGCGCGTTCACCATCGCACGCCGGACGCTGGACACGGTCGGCAACGACCTGACGGACCTGCCGCTGCTGGCCGCGCTCATCGTGGAGACGGTGGCGGCCTCGCTCATCACCTTCCTGTCGTTCATCGGCATCCCCGCCTCGCTCGCGGTGTCGGCGACGATGTCCATCGTCGGCCTCGGGTGGGGCCGTGCCACCCGGACGACGACGCTCTCGGAGGCCGCCGGCGCGGCGATGGCCGGCGAGGAGCCGACCGCGACGGCCCGCGTGGACGCACTGGCCGCGGACGGACAGGGCGGCAGTGGCGGGGACGGCACCGAGACGCAGGCCGTGCCCCGCATCGGCGAGGAGGACCCCGACGACCTCGCCGCCACGGAGCTGTTCGACCCCGCCACCACCGGCCGCGTCATCGTCCTCTGGATCATGACCCCCTCCATCTCCGCGGCGGCCTCGTTCCTCCTCTTCGAGTACGCCCCGTTCTTCTGAGATAGCCACCCCGAACCGGCTTCCGGTCGACAAACGTCCAGCAAACCGGTTTAGGGCCGCCTAACAGTAGCTTTGAAGGTAGGGGCGGGCGTACCGGTGAGCGATGCCTACAGTAGAATACCTCAACTACGAGGTCGTCGAGGACAACGGCTGGGATATGTACGACGACCCCGTCTTCGACGAGGCCGCGGACATGAGCCTCGACGACGAGGACTACGGCGAGCTGGACGTCAACGAGGGCGAGTACATCCTCGAGGCCGCCGAGGCCCAGGGCTACGACTGGCCCTTCTCGTGCCGGGCCGGCGCGTGTGCGAACTGCGCCGCCATCGTCCTCGAGGGCGACATCGACATGGACATGCAGCAGATCCTCTCCGACGAGGAGGTCGACGAGAAGAACGTCCGCCTGACCTGCATCGGGTCGCCCGCGGCCGACACCGTCCGCATCGTCTACAACGCCAAGCATCTGGACTACCTCCAGAACCGCGTCATCTAGCGCCGCGTCTCCCGTCTTCGAGTCGAGAAGCCGTCCTGCAGTCACAACCGCAGCAGTCGGACTGTTGTGCACCCCACGGGCCGAGCCCTCGACCGCCCCCGCGTTTTATCCTCGCACGCTGCGCTCCCCACACATGGACTGGGCCGACCTGTTCGACCGGGGCGACGAGTACGGCGTCAGCGTCGCAGCCGTCCGCGAATCGCTCGCCGTACAGCGAGAAGAACGCTCGTAGCTCAACAGCCCCAGCACGCCGAGGCGTCGGTTCGGGTGAACTAACTACAGGGGACTGGAACTCCGGGTGAACCAAACGATGAGTCAGCAGGAGGCGGGAACGATGGCGTGGAGGACTCGTCTCGTCGAGGCACGACACGAGGTGCGGGGCTCGCCGACGGTGGTCGATGGAACGGTCTTCGTGGGGTGCAGCGACCGTCTGTGCGCCATCGACGCCGACACGGGCGAGCAGCGATGGCAGTTCCGCCCGAACGTCCAGGGGAAGGGGCTGGTCTCCTCGGCTGCGGTGGTCGGCGATGTCGTCTGCGCCAACTTCGAACACTTCAATCAGAAAGAGCGCCTGTACGCGGTCGATATCGCCACCGGCGAGCAGCGGTGGGAGTTCGCCGAGCAGTCCCTCGGCATCGAGGGGTCGCCGACGGCCGCCGACGGGACCGTCTACGTGGCGGGGGAGAACCACGGGACGGAAGGGGACACACTGTACGCGCTCGACGCCGACACCGGCAGGGTGCAGTGGCGGTTCAACCGGCGGGACGTGGGCTGGACGGGCGCGTCGCCGACGGTGGCTGACGGAGCCGTCTACATCAGCGGGGACTCGACGTACGGCCTGTACGCGGTCGACGCCGCTACGGGCAGCGAGGAGTGGACCTTCGAGGAGTCGGAGTGGGCCCCGTACTCGTCGCCGACGGTGGCCGACGGAACGGTCTACTTCGCAAGCAAGGACCTGTACGCAGTCGACGCCGACACCGGGCGCGAGGAGTGGACGTTCACCGGTACCGATGACGGGACCTACTCGTCGCCGACGGTGTACGCAGGGACGGTCTACATCGGAAGCCCCGACGGGACGCTCTTCGCCGTCTCGGCGACCTCGGGACACCGGGAGTGGACGTTCACGGTTCCGACCGGGCTGCGCCGCAGCTCCCCGACGGCTGCCGACGGGACGGTCTACATCAACGGGACGGACGGCGGCGTGTACGCGCTCGATGCCGACACCGGCGCGCAGGAGTGGACCTGCTCGCGGGTCGCCGGTGCCAACAGGTCCTCACCGACCGTGGTCGACGGGACGCTGTACGCCGGGACGAACGGCGGCCAGGTGGTCGCCGTCAGAGCCGCCGGCACCAGCGAGGGGTCGCGGGTGCTGCTCGGCACGCTGGGCCATCACCACCGACGGGCGACCGACGACCCGACGTTCGGCGCCGGACGCTCGCTTCCCGGGTCGGACCTGGCCTCGACGGTCCGTTCGGCCGTCGGCGACCTCGTGACGTCGGACGACGGGGACACGACGATGGGGACGGCAACCGAGACGGCGACGGGGCGCGACGACGCGGAAGCACCCGGCGACGCGGAAGCACCCGACGACGCGACCACCGAGACTGGTGCCGGGGACGACCGCTCGACGGCACCCTGCCCCACCTGTGGCGAGGCGGTCGAGGAAGGGGACGGGCCGACCTTCTGTCCGGCGTGTGGCACCCGGATGTGAGCCGTCGCCGGGTCACCGCGGCGCCGCCCGGGATGGGACCCCATCGTTTATCGCCGTCCTCGTCCCCACGGCTGGCATGGACCGGACCGAGCGCCCGAACCCCGCCCGCGTCGTGGCCGACGCCGACGTGCTCGCGGCCGACCTGCTGTGTGGCGGGCCGGCCGACGCCACGCCCGACGCGGAGCGGCTCGACGCAGCCGGCGACGGCACCGCGGCCCGTGCCGCGCTCGACCAGCTCCGCGCGCACTCGTGGGCGACGCTGGTCGCTACCGAGACGCTGCTCGACGACGCGGAGGCCGTCATCGTCGACCTCGCGGACCCCGGGCTGGCGGCGGACTGGCGCGAGCGCATCGGGGACTGGGCCACGGTCGTCGACCCCAGCGCCGGCGGTCAGCCTGCACTCGTGGCAGCCCACGCCGGCCCTGCAGCACACATTCTCACCTTCGAGGAATCACTCGCGAGCGCGGGCGCGGGCGCGAACCTCCGCAAGCATCTCGACGTCTCGGTGCGGCACCCCCGCGCGTTCGCCCGGGTGTTCGACGCCGCCGCGCTGTGGGCCGCCGTCCACGACGCCGCCCCCGACGAGTATCCGGGGCCGGACCGGGACCCGCGGGCGTGACCACTGCCCAGAACCAACTCAGGCCTCGTTCAGGCTCCGTGACAGCTTCCGCACCGTCGAGCGCGGGAGGAGCGGTACCACGCGGGAGAGGACCTTCAGGTCCGTCCCGGTGACGACGACCGCCTCCCCGTCGTGGACACCCTCGTAGCCAGCCTCGGCGACATCGACCGCGTCCTGCCAGTTGATGCTCATCAGCCCGTCGTGCTCGCCGCCGCCGATGGGGGCGTCCTCGTTCTCGGCGCGTGCCTGGAACTCCGTCTCCACGGGCCCGGGGCAGAGCGCCGTCACGGTCACCCCGTCCTCCTTCAGCTCCTCGTGGAGCGCCTCCGAGAACGAGAGCAGGTACGCCTTGCTGGCGTAGTAGACGGCCATGAACGGCCCGGGCTGGAACGCCGCCGAGGAGGCGACGTTGAGGATACGGCCGTCACCGCGCTCGACCATGTCCGCGCCGAACAGTTTGGTGAGGTGCGACGGCGTCGTGATGTTGAGCTCTATCTGCAGCAGGTCCCGGTCGGCGGGGATGTCGGTGTACTTGCCCTGTGTACCGATGCCGACGTTGTTGACGAGCGTGTCCACCTCGATGCCCCGCTCCTCCGTGACCTCCTCGTACAGGTCTTCGCGGTTCTCCCGAGTTCCGAGGTCGGTCGGGACGACGTGGGCGGTGCTACCGTACTGTTCGAACTCGTCGGCGGCCTCCTGGAGTTTCTCCTCCCGGCGCGCGACGAGGACGAGGTCGTAGCCGTTCCGGGCGAATTCCTCGGCGATCGCGCGACCGATTCCGGCCGAGGCACCCGTCACGAGCGCGGTTCCGTGTGGCATGTGTGGGTCGTTCGGCGTGTGGTGCGCGTATAGTTCTGACCTCTCACGTGCAGCAGGGCGGGATAGTCGAGGTGGCGAACCCGGTCTCCCCGACGACGACGGAGACAGCTGAGCCGACGACGACGGAGACAGCTGAGCCGACGACGACGGAGACACCTGCGAAGCCCTCGCGCGCCCCGTTCCCCCGGCCAAGGGGCGGTTGGTCGGTCGACTGGTTCCGAACAGAGGAAGCGCGCGAGCGCGCTCCGACCGAGCCTCCCGAGCGAAGCGAGGGGGCGAGGCCTCACGCCGCGCTCGCGCGGGGAGGTTCGGGGACACTCTGCTCGTCCGGAACCACCATGCGCGAGCGCTCGGACGGACACCCGAATCCTGGTGGAATCGAAGGGCGAGCGCTCTCGATCCGTCCCCGGCGACGTAAGGACCGCAGGGAGCGCAGCGACCGAGGACCACAGCGAGCCGCGGGCGGTCGAGAGCGCGAGGGCTTCGTAGCAGTCTCCGACCCGTCACGCACCCCCGACCACGCCACCAGCGTATCCCCGTGCCACCCACTCCCGCGACACCGACACGACTTTTCCGACGACCCCAGAAACCACGGACAACAGATGATCCCCCGACAGTACCTCCGCGAGCATCCCGACGAGGTGCGCGCGGCACTCGACGCGCGCGGGTACGACGACGTGGACGTTGATACGCTCCTCGCTGTCGACGAGGAGTGGCGCGACCTGAAGGCCGAGGGCGACGGCCTCCGCCACGAGCGCAACGAGGTGTCGAGCAAGATCGGCGAACTCAAACAGGAGGGCAAGGAGGATGAAGCCCAGGAGGCCATCGAGCAGTCACAGGAGCTCAAGGCCGAGATCGAGCGCGTCGAGGACCGCGCCGACGAACTGGAGGCGAAACTCGAACAGGGCCTGCTCGAACTCCCGCAGATCCCCCACGAGGATGTCCCCGTGGGCGCGGACGAGGCCGACAACGTCGAGCGCCGGCGCGAGGGGTTCGACGACCCCCGCGACCTGCCCGACGAGGTGACGCCGCACTACGACCTCGGCGAGGAACTCGAGATCATCGACGAGGCCCGCGGCGCGAAGACGACCGGCGGCGGCTTCTACTTCCTGAAGGGCGACGGCGCGCGCCTCGAACACGCACTCATCCAGTTCATGCTGGACGTCCACCGCGAGCAGGACTACCACGACATCTTCCCGCCCGTCCCCGTCACGAGCGCGTCGATGCGCGGGACCGGCCAGCTGCCGAAGTTCAACCACGACGCCTACCGGGTCGGCGGCGCCGAACAGGAGGACTACACGGACGACGACCTGTGGCTCTGCCCGACCGCGGAGGTCCCGGTCACGAACATGCACCGCGAGGAGATCCTGCTCGACGACGACCTCCCGCTGAAGTACCAGGCCTACACGCCGAACTTCCGGCGCGAGGCCGGCGAACACGGCACGGAGACCCGCGGCATCGTCCGCGTCCACCAGTTCAACAAGGTCGAGCTCGTCAACTTCGTCCGGCCCGACGAATCGTACGACCGACTGGACGCGCTCATCGACGAGGCCTGCGAGGTCATCGACCGGCTCGGGCTGCCGTACCGCACGCTCGACCTCTGCACGGGCGACCTCACCTTCGCCTCGGCCCGCACCGTCGACATCGAGGTCTGGGCCCCCGGTACGGACAGCGAGGACGGCCCCGAAGAGGGCGGCCGCTGGCTGGAGGTCTCCTCGGCGTCGAACTTCGAGGACTTCCAGGCCCGCCGCGCCGGCATCCAGTACCGCCCCGAGCGCCACGAGTCGGCCGAGTACCTCCACACGCTGAACGCGTCGGGGACCGCCGTCGGCCGCGTGATGGTCGCCATCCTCGAGTACTACCAGAACGAGGACGGTACCGTCGACGTGCCCGAACCGCTCCAGCCGTACATGGGTGGGACCGAGGTCATCGAGGGCCACGACCCCGTCGGGGAGTCGGCCGTCGGCGCCGGCGAGAAGGAGTAGCCGACCGACGACACGGACCGCCACCTCGGAAGGCGGCAACATTTGACAATCACCGCAGATATATCTACAAAATGCCATTTTAATCAGAAAAGCCAAACATTTCCTATATATTGACACTCAAATAATCCTCAGACAGAGAAACAGCCTCAGCTCTACGATCGCCAGCCACCTGCGCCGCCCGATTCGGTATCGCGATAAGTAGTTTATCGTATATACTCCCCCGGAGCGTCCCCGCCGCGGAGCCGCCGCCCGAGACACCGTTATCAGGCCACCGCGCTACCGACCGGACGTGATTCGGAACCGCGACGACCTGCTGGCCGGCGCTCGCGACCGCGACCTGGCAGCGCTCGCGCTGGACTGCGTCGAAGCCGGTATCCGCGCGGCCGACCCCGAGCGGGCGACCCGCGAGTGCGTTCAGGTCGAGGACGGGCACCTCTCCGTCGCCGACGACACGTACGACCTCGCGGAGTACGACCGGGTCGCGGTCCTCGGCGGTGGGAAGGCCGCGGCCGGCGTGGCCCGCGCCCTCGAAGCGACGCTCGGTGACCGGCTCTCCGTGGGCGTCGTCGGCGTACCCGCGGATGTCGATACGTCGGGGCTCGGCCGGGTCGAAACCGTCCGGGCGGGCCACCCGACCCCGACCGAGGGGAGCGTCGAGGCGGGCGAGCGGCTGCTCGAAGCCGCCAGCGCTGCCGACGACCGAACGCTCGTCCTCGCAGTCATCACGGGCGGCGGCTCCGCGTGCCTCGCGGCACCCGCCGGCGACCTCGCGCTCGCCGACCTCCGGGACGTGACCGATGCCCTGCTCGCCGCTGGTGCCAGCATCGAGGAGACGAACGCCGTCCGCAAGCACGTCTCGGCGCTCAAGGGCGGCCGCCTCGCCCGCGCGGCCACACCTGCGACCGTCGTCGGCCTGCTCGTCAGTGACGTGGTCGGCGACGGCCCCGGGGTCATCGCCAGCGGCCCGACCGCATCCGACCCGACGACCTACGCCGGCGCACTCGGGGTGCTGGACCGGTACGATATCGGCGCCCCGGCCGTCCGAGCGCATCTCGAGGCCGGCGAGCGTGGTAGCCACCCGGAGACGCCAGCCGCCGGGAGCGAGGTGTTCGACGAACACCACGTCGAGAACCACGTCCTCGCGGGGAATCGGACCGCACTGGATGCGGCCCGGGACCACGCCGCGGCAGCCGGCTACGACCCGCTCGTGCTGTCCTCACGCGTGCGCGGGGAAGCGCGGGAGGCCGCACTCACGGGCGTGGCCATCGCGGAAGAGGCACTGGCGACCGGCGACCCCGTCGAGCCGCCGGCAGTCATCCTCTCGGGCGGGGAGACAACCGTCACCGTCCGTGGTGACGGCACCGGCGGCCCGAACGGGGAGTACGCGCTCCGGGCGGCGCTGGAACTGTCGGGTACCGACGTGCCGGTCGTGCTCGCGTGCGTGGACACCGATGGCCGCGATGGGAGCGCCGACGCCGCTGGAGCACTGGTCGATTCGGGAACCGTCGAGGCCCCGTCTGTCGCCCGGGACGCGCTCGCACGGAGCGACTCCCACGGGTACCTCGCCGAGCGTGGGGCTGTCGTCCGGACCGGCGCGACGGGGACGAACGTGAACGACCTCCGGGTGTTCGTGGTCGGCACCCGGGAGTGAGCCTCGCCGCCACGGACGCGTTTTTGCTGGCTCCGACCGTACGGTCGGCCGTGCTGGAGTTCTTCCCCTCACCGCTGACCTTCGACCGGTTGCAGTGGGCCGTCTTCGGCCTCCACTGCCTCGTCGCATCGCTGTTCGTCGCGGGGGCTGTCGGGTTCCTCCAGCAGGGCGCGCCGATGGGTGCCGCGCTCCAGTCGCTGCTGGCGCTCCTGTTCGTCGGGCTCGGCCTCGTCATCGCGCGGGTCGTCGGCCGACGGACGTAGCCACGGATGGGACACAGAACGGGATTCAGGAGAGACAGGCCGCGACGACCCGCAGCATCCGTTCGCCTCGGACCTCCTCTGCGAACAGCGGGACGCGCTTCACGTCGTGGCCGCGGAACACGTCCTGGGCCCGCGAGAGCGCCTCGCGCTGGACCTCCCAGCGCCGCTGGCAGAACTCACAGTCCTCCAGGTCGGGCGCGACGAACCAGTCGGCATCGGCCCCTTCCGCCACGTCCGCGAGGTCCTGCATCACGCGATTGACGACGACCGTGCTCACGGGAATCTCGAAGGTACGCAGGCGCTCCAGCAGGTGCTCGGACTCGACGACGCTCATCTCCTCGGGCACCATCACGACCCGGAAGTCGGTGCGGGCGGGGTCGCGAAGGCGCTCCCGGAGCCGCTCGACGCGGTCGGCCAGCGCGCGGAGGTCGTCCATCCCCTGCTCCAGCGACTCCTCGTCCGCCCCCGAACCGAACAGCCCCTTCACGCTGCCCATCATCCCCGACAGGCGCTCGCGGAAGGCGAGCAGACGGCCCGTCAGCGACTCCATCAGCTCGGGTAGCTCCAGCAACCGCAGCGTGTGCCCCGTCGGCGCCGTGTCGACGACGACACGGTCGAACCGCTCGTCGTCCATGTACTGCAGGAGCAGCTGCATCGCGGCGGCCTCGTCGGCGCCGGGCATCGTCCCCGCGGCGAACGGGTTCAGCCCCTCGTCCTGCATCAGCGCATCCAGTCCGCCGAGCATCCCGCCACCCTCGCCACCCTCGGCGAACGGGCCGCTCGTCATCGCGTCCGGGTCGATCTCGGCGGCGTACAGTGGTACGTCCTCACGGACGCGCGTCGGCTCCGCCGGGATCGGCGTCTCCAGTGAGTCCGACAGCGAGTGGGCCGGGTCCGTCGAGACGGCGAGTGTCGACACGCCGTCACGGGCCGACGCGAGCGCGGTGGCGGCCGCCATCGTCGTCTTGCCGACGCCGCCCTTCCCGCCGTAGAGGACGTACTCCGGTGCGTCCACCGCGAGCCCCTCCTCGACCGACTCCACGGCCTCCACGTCGATACTGCTCATGTGCGACGCTACTCCGTGGGGACGGGAGTACCCGTCGGTCTCCGGTCTCACACCCGTTCGCGAGACGAGGATTCAAACCGGAGGCCGCGCCACCGAACGCGGACGCGCCGCCAGCGCGGGGCGGCCCGGTTCCGAGGCCTACCGGGAGTCCGGCTACACCGTGCGTGAGCGCGGTCGCGAGCACGAGGAGCCACGGCCACGCCCGCCACCGTCAGGCGAAGAACTCGCGGAGTCGCTCGGCCGCCTCCTCGACCCGGGGTGTCACCAGCGCGAACCGGAGCCAGTCGGCACGCGACTCGCCGAACGCGTCGCCGGGCATCCCCGCGACGCCGGCCTCGTCGATGAGCCGCTCGACGTTCGCCAGCGTGCCGGGGTAGTCCTCGAACCGCGCGAGGACGTAGAAGGCACCCTCGGGTGTGACGTAATCAGCCCCGGCTGCGTCCAGCGCGGCCGTGAACGTCTCGATACGCTCGCCCACGAGCGAGCGGTTCCGCTCGTAGTACGACTCGGGCGTCTCCCGGAGCGCCCGGAGCACGGCGTACTGTGCCGGGCGCGAACAGGTCACGTTCGTCAGCATGTGGCGCGTCCGGACCGCCGGCCACAGGTGCTCCGGAGCGATGCAGTAGCCGACCCGCAGGCCCGTGATGGCCATCGACTTCGAGAACGCGTTCGTCACGAACCGGTGCTCGGAGTCGAAGGCTAGCGCCGAGCAGAACCGGCCGGAGTGGTCGAACCGCTCGTACACCTCGTCGCTGACCAGCAGCGCATCGTGGGCCTCGGCGACCCCGACCAGCGCCTGCTTCGTCTCGCGGCCGTACACCGCGCCCGTCGGGTTGTTCGGCGAGTTGACGACGATGACGGCCGTCTCGTCACTCGCCGCCCGACGGACATCGTCGGGGTCGAGGCGTCCCCGTTCGTCGGCCGGCACGTACGTCGCATCGGCACCCAGCAGCTCCGCCCGCCCGGCGTAGTACGGGTAGACGGGGTCGGTCAGTAGCACCTCGTTCCCGGGGTACTCATCGAGGCCGATGGCCGTCCCGAGGTGGTTGGCCTCGCCGGTCCCGTTCGTGACGAAGACGCTCTCCGTCGGCACGTCGTGGTGTGCTGCGATACCCGCCCGTAGCTCGTCCAGCCCCTCGCTCGGCGGATACTGGTAATGTTCCACCGGGAGGTCTGCGAACTCGCGGAACCCCTCGCGCAACGCGTCGGGTGGCGCCCAGTCCGGGTTGCCGCTCACCATGTCCACCACGTCCCGCTCGGCGGCCGCGGCGTACTGCATCACCCGGAAGAACAGTGGCCGCTCGTAGTCCATACCCGCTCTCGCGGGTCGTTCGACGTGGTTCTTGCCTTTCCGGATGGTATTTCGACCCCCTGTCAGACGACACAATCCGTGGTGCCCCCTCGACTCGTAAATCGGATATCGCGATACAGAATCGCCACCCGTTCGCAACACCCCGCACACGAGAGCGCCCGGTTTCATGGGCGAGAGGTCCCTGTTCCCGATATGCGCGAGTTCGCCGACGACCCGCCGGTCGAGGAACGCATCGGGGACGCTCTCCGGGACACGGGCGCCACCATCGCGGCCGCCGAATCCGCGACCGGCGGCCTCATCGGATCGCTGCTGACCGACATCCCGGGTTCCAGCGACTACTTCGACCGTTCCGTAGTGACCTACTCCTACGACGCCAAGCGCGACGTGCTCGCGATCCCGCGCGAACATCTCGACGAACACGGTGCCGTCAGCGAGCCGGTCGCGCGGGCGATGGCCCGCGGGGTCCGGGATACGGCCGACACGACCTGGGGCGTCGCGACCACCGGTATCGCCGGCCCGACCGGCGGCGACGACGAGGACCCCGTCGGGACCGTCTACATCGGTGTCGCGTACGCGGGCACGTGGGGTTCGGGCGAGTCGACGAGTACGGTCGAACGCTACGTCTTCGACGGTGACCGCCTGCAGGTCAAGGAACGGTTCGCCCGGCAGGCACTGCGCGACGCGCTCGCAGCCATCGAGGCACGTCGCGGGTAGTCGACCGCCTCGGCGGCCGAGACCGACGCGTTTTCGACCACCCGGAGCCGAGCGATGCCCGTGCTAGCCATCGTCGCCAGCCGTGCCGACAGCGCGTCCGTCCACATCGCCGAGCAGCTCCTGGACCGCGCATCCTGGACCGAGCACACGGACGGGACGCGCTCGGACGGCGACGGCGGCGACACCGTCTACCGGACGGAGGGCGCGGCGCTCCGGGTCTTCGACGACCTGCATCTCCACCTCGACGGCGTCGCGTCGGCGTTCGGCACCGTCGACGACGGCCCCGAACACGAGCCCGACCTGCTGGCGTTCGCCTCGCGACACGCCGGCGAGACCGGCCGTCTCCTGACCGCCCACCACACGGGCAACTTCGGCCCGGCGGACCACGGCGGCGCCGACGGCGAGCTGGCGGCCGCCGCACCGAACGCCACCCGGCGAGCGCTGGAGGCACTGTCCGACCACGCGCCCGACGGCTACGAGACGGGACTGGAGTGTACCCACCACGGCCCGACGGACGTGGGCTGCCCGTCGCTGTTCGTGGAGGTCGGGAGTGCGGAACCGCAGTGGGAGGACCCGGCGGCTGCCGGCGCGGTGGCGGCGGCGATCCTGGACCTCCGCGACGTGACCCCCGACGCGGAGCGGACGGTCGTCTGCTTCGGTGGCGGCCACTACGCCGCCCGGCCCGAGCGCGTCGTCCGCGAGACGGACTGGACCGTGGGCCACATCGCCGCCGACTGGTGCCTGGACGACCTCGGTGACCCGGATTCGACGGCGGCTCGCGAGACTCTCGACGCCGCCTTCACGGAGAGCGGTGCGACCCACGCGCTCGTCGAGGGGAGCCACCCGGATCTCGTGGCCGTCATCGAGGATCTCGGCTACCGGGCAGTCGGCGAGACGTATCTCCGGGAGACGACCGACGTGCCGCAGGGAACGGTCGAGCGGGCCGAGGCCGAACTCTGCCGGGTCGAGGAGGGACTCCGCTTCGGTGACCGCGCGACCGGGTACGACGGCCCCCTGACCGCGGTCGACCTCCCTGCCGGCCTGGTCACCGAGTGCGAGGGCATCGACCCCGAGCGGACACGGGAGGCCGTCGACAGTCGGACCGTCGCCGTAACGACCACCGAGAACGGGACCCGCGTCGACGACCGTGCGGTCGTACCGACCGGCGACGAGGCGGCTGCCGCGGACATCCGGGCCGAGCTGGTCGACGAACTGGTGGCCGTCCTCCGGGAGCGCTACGACGGCGTGAACGTCCACGCCGACGCGGTCGTGGCGCGCCGCACGGCCTTCGATCCGGAGAAGGCTCGGACGCTCGGTATCCCCGAGGGCCCGGCGTTCGGGAAGCTCTCGGCCGGCGAATCGGTGGAGGTGAACGGTCGGACCATCGAGCCGGAGGCGGTCCACTCCGAGGAGGAGCTGCGGTTCCCGCTCTGACTCGCCCTCGTCCGGGGCGGGTGCGCGCCCGTCAGACATCGTGCGCGGAGCGGCGCGTCGGTGACGGTCGTGCCCGGATTCCGTATCGTCCCAGACGGTTTATCGGCCGAACCCGGCTCGAAAGCGGCAAAACCGCGCATCGGCGTCAGACACGCGCGTGACGCCGGAGAAAGCTACTTACGGGACGTAGGCATCCGACCTGACAGCATGGACTCGCTGATCGAGGACGCCATCGACGAGGCCGAGAATAGGGAGGAGGAGGGCCCGGCTGGGGACGGGCCGGCGAACTCGAACGACGCATCGCCGAACACGTCGGGCACCATGACCGACGATGAGCTGGCGAGCGTCGTCGAGGACCTCGAAACCAAGATCACCGTCGTCGGCTGCGGCGGCGCCGGCGGCAACACCGTCACCCGGATGGACCGCGAGGGCATCCACGGCGCGAAGCTGGTCGCCGCGAACACCGACGCCCAGCACCTCGCGACCGAGGTAGAAGCCGACACGAAGATCCTCATCGGTCGCCAGCGGACCGGCGGCCGCGGTGCGGGTTCGGTCCCGAAGATCGGGGAGGAGGCCGCCCAGGAGAACATCGACGACATCAACGCCGCCATCGACGGCTCGGACATGGTGTTCGTCACCGCCGGGCTCGGCGGCGGGACGGGGACGGGCTCGGCGCCCGTCGTCGCCCAGGCTGCCCAGGAGCAGGGCGCCCTGACGATTGCGGTCGTCACGGTCCCGTTCACCGCGGAGGGTGAGCGCCGGCGGGCCAACGCCGACGCCGGCCTGGAGCGGCTCCGGGCCGTCGCGGACACCGTCATCGTCATCCCGAACGACCGACTGCTGGACTACGCGCCGAACCTGCCGCTCCAGGACGCGTTCAAGATCTGCGACCGGGTCCTGATGCGCTCGGTGAAGGGGATGACCGAGCTCATCACGAAGCCGGGACTGGTCAACGTCGACTTCGCCGACGTGAAGACCATCATGGAGAACGGCGGCGTCGCCATGATCGGTCTCGGCGAGTCCGACTCCCAGAACAAGGCCCAGGACTCCATCCGCTCGGCACTGCGGTCGCCGCTGCTGGACGTGGAGTTCGACGGGGCCAACTCGGCCCTGGTCAACGTCGTCGGTGGCCCCGACATGAGCATCGAGGAGGCCGAGGGCGTCGTCGAGCAGATCTACGACCGCATCGACCCCGACGCCCGCATCATCTGGGGCGCCTCCGTCAACAACGAGTTCGACGGGAAGATGGAGACGATGATCGTCGTCACGGGCGTCGAGAGCCCGCAGATCTACGGCAAGAACGAGGCCGAGGCCGACACCCAGGGCGGCACGCAGGTCGGCAACCTCGACGGACAGGCGACCACCGACGGGTCGGGCGGTCAGCAGCCCGCCTCCTCGGACGGCGGCATCGACTTCGTGGAGTAACCGCGGCTCGTCCTGCCGTTCTGTCTTCTGCCGAACCCCCGGCTCCAGGGGAGCGACCCGTCAGCCCGTGATGACACGGCGACATCCTCGCCGCTGTTCTACCGCTGCGGTTTCGCCATTAACGCCACGTTAACGCCTGGTACTGCTGCAATACCTATACTCGGTTCCGGCATCCGGACGCCCGGAAACAAATGAACACATCATCGACAGATGGACCGACAGCACCACGTGGCGGGGAGCGGTCGGGCCAGCGCCTCCGGCAGGCGCTCGCCGTCCTCGTCACACTGCTGGTCGTCACCAGCGGTTTCGTCGCCTTCGTCGCGGCGCCCGTAGCGGCACAGACAGGCCCGGATGTACTCGGCGGACAGACGGTGGAGGGCGCCCTCCGGATCACGGTCGACCAGGGGAACCTCGCCGTCGCGCGCTACCAGAGCAGTTCCTGGGTGCGCCAGTACTACAGCGACGATAGCTCCGACACGGTGCTGTACGCCGGCGGGACGGTCTACGACATCCCGGGCGGCGGCACGGCCGACGCGGACGGCATCGAGCTGACGGTCGCGGAGCAGTCCATGTCGGGCGACACCATCGTGACCCGGTTCGAACCTGCCGGCAGCACGGGTATCCAGCTGGTCCAGCGAATCAGCTACACGGGCTCCCAGCAGTTCTTCGACCTGACCTGGGAGGTCGAGAACACGGGCTCGAGTACGGCCACCGGCCTCCGGCTCCTCAACGGGAAGGACACCTATCTCGCCGGTGGTGACAACGGCGAGGGGTTCTGGAACCCGGGCATCGCCACGATCGGCGTGGCCAAGGAGGTCGGTAACGAGCGACAACAGCTCACGATGAGTGGCCTCCCGGGATCGGAGCCGTTCAACCACCAGAGTAACAGCTACAGCAGCGTCCAGGACAGTCTCGAAGCCGGAGCGCTCACGGGAATCGTGGACACCAGTAACCACGACAACGGCTACGCGCTGGAATGGCGACGGAGTTCGCTCGCCGCCGGTGATACGTGGACGGTACGAGCCCGCGAGGGGTTCGCGAAGTCCTCGGTCATCGTCGACAGTCCGGGCGCTGTGTCGTCGAGCGGTGACCCCGTCAATCTCCAGTTCGACGTGACCAACGTCGGCGACACCCAGACCGCCGTGAGCTTCGCCACGGACGGTCCGAGCGGCTGGACCGTCTCGACGCCCGGCGGTATCGACCTCGACGGTGGGGCCACGGAGCCGGTAACGGTCACCGCGACACCGCCCGAGTCGGTCGGGTCCGGGTCGTACGACATCACGCTGACGGCTGACACCGAGACATCGACCTTCTCGGCCGTTGCTCGGGTCGACATCGCTGCGGATGGCGAGAGCAGGCAGGTGCGGAGACCCGCACGATTCAGCGTCATCGACAGTTCGATCTCCCCCGATGAGGTCGAGATCGGCGAGAACATCACGGTCACGGTCACGGTGGAGAACAGCGGCGACCGAGCGGGAACCTACATCGGGCTCCTGAGCGCCGACAACAGGCTTATCGAGACCCAGATGCCCCGGGTCGCTCCCGACGAGACCGCGACGCTCACCTACGAGTTCGCCCTGAACAGGCCCGGCGGGTACTACATCCAGAGCCGGGCCCACGTCCTCGGTCGGGTCACCGTGACGCCGCTGCGTGAACCCAGCGCGACGGTCGAGACCGACAGGCAGCGCCCGAACCGGGTCGAGGCCGCGCTCCGCGACCCACAGCCGGGGAGGCCGGTGTTCGTCGCGTTCCCGTTCACCAACACGAGCGACGAGAGCGGCGTGCACCTCGACAGCCTGAACGTCACCGTCGACAGGCGGACGGACACCGTTGTCACCGTCGAGCAGTCCGGACGACCGCAGAACGACGAGCCGCCGGTCGCCGGCGGCACCCGCGAGTTCAGCTTCTTCACCATCGACGTGGAGTCGGCGGGGAACGTGACCGACGCCGGGTTCACCTTCACGATCCAGAAGCGGCTCTACAAGGAGTTCATCGACGAGACGGACCCCGCCGCGGGCACCGCGCTGTTCCGGTACGACCCCGAGAGCGGCACCTGGGAGCGGTTCGAGATGGAGCTGATCGGCGAGACCGACAACGCCTACCGCTTCCGGGGCTCGACGCCCGGCTTCTCGACGTTCGCCGTCGGGGCCGCCGGCACGGAGTTCGACCTGCGCGACGTGCGCCTCGCCTCGGAGACGATCACCGCCGGTGACGACGCCCGCATCCGGGCGACCGTCGCCAACGACGGCGACCGCAACGGCACCTACACCGCCGTGCTGCGGGTCGACGGCGACCGGCGCACCAGCCGGGACGTCTTCGTCCCCGCCGGGGAGTCACGGAACGTCCAGTTCCGCGAGACGTTCCAAGAGCCCGGCGAGTACGCCATCACCCTCGACAACGTCAGCGCGGGGACCCTGACGGTGGAGGCAGCCGCCACGCCGACACCCGAACCGACGCCCACCCCGACCGAGGAGCCGGAGCCGACCGACACGCCGACGGAGTCGGGCAGTTCGACACCGACCGAGACGGACGACGGGACGCCGGCGACGACGGCCAGCGACGGGCAACCGGGGTTCGCCCTCGTGACGGCGCTGTTGGCGCTCCTCGGTGCGGCGCTCCTGTCCGCCCGCCGCCGGGACTGACCGGGCGAACTCGACACCACGCTCTTTTCCCTGCGCTGCTGCGTAGCGCCATCGTTCCCCCGGACCAACAGGTATAGAAAGCCCGACCGGAAATGACTCGGCATGCAAGTACCGAAGGAACTCGGCGCGTACACCCGGGTGCTCAAGCTCGCGAGCACCCCCTCCTGGCAGGAGTTCTCCAGGGTCGCCCTCATCGCGGGCGTGGGGGTCATCCTCGTCGGCATCCTGGGGTTCCTGATCTTCGTCATGATGAGCTTCGTCCCCGGGGGTGTCTGAGGCCGTGCCCATCTTCGCCGTCAAGACCACCGCGAGCCAGGAACGCACCGTCGCGGACATGATCATGAGCCGCGAGGAGGACAGCGTCCACGCCGCGCTGGCGCCGGACTCGCTCACCTCCTACGTGATGGTCGAGGCCGACGACATCTCGGTCTTCGACCGCATCCTCGACGAGATTCCCCACTCCCGGGGCGTCGTGCAGGGGAAGTCCTCCATCGCCGAGGTGGAGCATTTCCTCTCGCCGAAACCGGACGTGGAGGGCATCGCCGAGGGCGACATCGTGGAGCTCATCGCCGGCCCGTTCAAGGGCGAGAAGGCCAAGGTCCAGCGCATCGACGAGGGCAAGGACCAGGTCACCGTCGAGCTGTACGAGGCGACCGTCCCCATCCCGGTCACGGTCCGTGGGGACCAGATCCGCGTGCTTGACTCCGAAGAACGGTAAGATACCAACTCCGCATTTTCGAGGCATAGTTCCATCTTTCGGTAGTTTCCTCGGCCATTCTCCGGATAATCCAGACATACAGCGCGAACGTCGGACGTACCCACGGCCACGACCCGGTAGCCGTTCCCACGCACGACCACGAGCAGGAGCCGAACGGGCGATATCGGATACCGGGCCCCCGCCCGGGACCGATGGCGTGCGCGGGTCCAAACTAAAGTGGCTCTGCTGCGGAGTTCCTCGCATGGCCGACGACGACCTCGACGACGTCGACAGGGCGATCCTGCACGCGCTCCAGGAGGACGCCCGGAACATGTCGTCCGGCGACATCGCGGAGCGAACCGGGACCTCGGACAGCACGGTCCGCAAGCGCATCCAGCGCCTCGAGTCCGACGGGATAATCAAGGGGTACAGCGCCAGCGTCGACTACCAGCGGTCGGGGTACCCGCTCCGGATGTTGCTCTACTGCACCGCCTCGATCCCCGAGCGCGGCGAGATGATCCCCGAGATCCTGGGGATCGACGGCGTCATCTCGGTCCAGGAGCTGGTCACCGGCGAACAGAACCTCCTCGTGACGGCCGTCGGTGAGTCCGACAGCGACATCACACCCGTCGCACAGGCGCTCCTCGACATGGGACTGACGGTCGCCGACGAGGTGCTCGTCCGGAGCCACGAGACGACACCCTTCAGCAGGTTCGAGCCCGGAGACGAGAGCTGACTGTCGTATCCCGACGGGTGGCCGAGCGAACGTGGCGACCCCGACATCGGAATCCGCCTCACCCTGCGCCTCCCGAGCGGCCCGAACCGGTATATCCGCTATCGGATCACGCAACCCTTGCCAGACCATAATGTTCTATAATACCAGCCAGTTCGAACGAACTGGTCGGATAGGTAGATTTAACAACCGAACTGTTCTCAGAAGGAGGTAAAGACGACCAGTAACGGTTCACCGGGTCCCCGGTGGTCGTGGCTGGCCGCTGGACGAACGATGTCAGGACACAGCTCATCGACGACGGTCGGACCACTTCCGGACACGACGGCCGAGTCACCGTTCGTGCCCGTCGCACTCACCTGGCTCGTCTGGTCGCTGCTGGCCGCGAGCATCGCTGCGCTCGCACTCCGAGTCCGGGGCGGGGGCGCGTGGGAGGTGCCCGGGCTGGTGGCCGTCGACGGGCTGACCGTCCTGATGTGGGTGGTCGTCACCTTCTTCAGCGGCATCGTGCACAGCTACTCGCGGCGCTACATGGCCGGAAGCGCCCACGAGACGCGCTTCTTCGCCACCATGTTCGGGTTCACGGTGGTCGTGATGGGGCTGGTTGCGGCCGACCACCTCGCCCTGTTCGGCGTCCTGTGGCTGGCGATGGGCCTGCTGATGGCGACCCTCATCGGCACCGTCAGCGGCTGGGAGCAGGCACAGGCGGCCGCGACGGTCGCCCGCAGGCACTTCCTCGCCAGCAGCGCGCTCCTCGGCGTCGCGCTGACGGCCCTGTGGTGGACGACCGGCGCGACGACGGTCTCCGGCATCGCCGGGGCCGCCGACACGCTCGGTGGCCCGGTCTGGCTGGTCGCCGCCGGCGCGCTCGTGCTCGCGGCGATGATCCAATCCGCTCTGGTGCCGTTCCACACCTGGCTGCTCTCCTCGATGACCGCCCCGACGCCGGCGTCGGCGCTGATGCACGCCGGGTTCGTCAACGCGGGCGGCATCCTGCTGACCCGCTTCGCCCCGGTCATCACCGTCGACCCCGCGCTCATGCTCGCGGTGGTCGCCGTGGGCGGGGCCAGCGCCATCGGCGGGAAGCTCCTGAAATCGGTCCAGCCGGACATCAAGAGCAAGCTCGGCTGTTCGACCGTCGGGCAGATGGGGTTCATGCTCATGCAGGCCGGGCTCGGCTTCTTCGGGGCCGCCATCACCCATCTCATCCTGCACGGCTTCTACAAGGCCTACCAGTTCCTGAGCGCGGGCGGCCAGGTCGAACACACCGGCCCGAGCGAGCGGACCCCGCACACGACGGGGCCGCTGCCGAGCGTCGCTGGCGGCGTCGTGACGGTGCTGACCGGGCTGGCTGGCGGCGTCCTCTTCGCAGCGCTGACGGGGAAAGGGACGAGCGTCGACAGCAGCCTCCTGCTGACCGTCTTCGTGGTCTTCACCACGCTCCACGCCGCCCGGAGTACGGTCCAGCACACCTCGCTTCCGAGGGCGGCCCGGTACGCGGCCGTTCCGCTGGTCTTCCTCCCGGCCATCGTCGTCTACGCCGTGGTCTACGGGGCGGTGTCCGGACTCCTCTCCGGCCTCCCCATGGTCGCGGCGCCGACGGAGCTGACCCTGCTCCACGGCATCCTCGCAGCCATCTTCGTCGGCATCTACGTCGCCATCGAGACCGGCGTCCACGAGCACAGCCAGCGGCTCTACGTGGCGCTGCTGAACGCCAGCCAGCCATCCCCGGACAGCGTGCTGACCTCCACGGAGGACTACAATGAGTACTGAATCCGCCATCGACGACAGCATCGACAGGGCAGCGACCGTCGTGGGCTCGCTCTGGCCCATCCACTCGTTCGTGACCGCCAACCCCCTCTCGGGGTTCGAGGACCAGCCGTTCGACCAGGCGGTCGAACAGGCAGCCGACCTGCTGGGTGGCCGTGGCTATCCCGACCCCGAGACGTTCCGGGCGGCGCTGGACCGCGGGCAGATCGACCCGGCGCTCCTCGAGACGGAGCTCGCCGCGGCCGGCTACGAGGACGACCCCGAGACGCTGCTCGACCGCATGGCGGATGCGACCGGCAGCGAGGCAGACGAGGCCGACACCCCCACCGACCACGTCGACCGGGTGCTGGCGAAGTGGCTGTCGGCCTTCCTCGACGAAGGGGGCGCCCACTGGCCGATGCCGAACCGCGAGGCGGGGTTCTACACCGCCTTCCGTGGCGTGGCCGAACACGACGGCGAGATCCCCGACGAGGGGGTCGTCGCGGACCTGCCCGAACGGCCGGCAGAGGCCATCAAGACGGTGCTGGCACCGTTCCCGGAGAGCCAGTGGGTGCCCATCCTCGAGGAGCAGCTGACCGCCCTCCCCGGCTGGACGGGGTTCATCAAGCAGCGGGCCGCGGACGACGGCGAGTGGCAGTCGACGTACCCGATCTCGCTGAAGGGCTACCTCGCGGTGCGCCTGGCACTGCTGGATGCGGTCGATACCGACATCGAGCCATCGAACGACAGCGTCGACGCGAACCCGGCCGACGAACTCGCCCGGGCGTTCCTGCGCGCGTGGGAGGCGACCTACCGCGGTGACCTCGTCGAGGGCATCGCCACGGAGAGCCGGTCGCTGGCCGACGGCGAGGCGTCGGGCCGCCCGGACGCCCAGCTGGTCTTCTGTATCGACACTCGCTCGGAGATCATCCGCCGTCACATCGAGTCGACGGGCGACTACGAGACCCACGGATACGCCGGCTTCTTCGGTATCCCGATGGAGTACCAGGGGTACGACGCCGACATGGCGGTCGATGCCTGCCCACCCATCCTCGACCCACAGCACCACGTCACCGACTTCCCGACCGACGACGACACCCAGGCACGCCACGACCGCTGGTCGAACCTCCGGGAGGCCGCCACCGAGACGGTCGAGACGCTGAAGGCCAACGCCGCGACGGCCTACGGCTACGTCGAGACCGCCGGGAGCGGCTACGGGCTCGCGCTCGCGGCCCGGACGCTCGTCCCCGGCCGCGTCCGCGACCTGGTCACCGCCGCCGACGAGTCGGTGCCCGACGAGCACGAGTTCTGTGACCCGCTCGTCCACCACCAGCACCAGTACGCCGGCGACCTGCCGGTGGGGCTGACGACCGAGGAGAAGGTCGAGTACGCCGCAACCGCCTTCGACCTGATGGGCTGGGAGGCGTTCGGCCGCCTCGTCGTCTTCACCGGCCACGCCAGCGAGACGGCCAACAACCCCTACGATTCGAGCCTCGACTGTGGGGCCTGCGCCGGCAACCCCGGCGGGCCGAGCGCCCGCGTCCTCGCGACCATCTGCAACGACACCGAGGTGCAGGCGAAGCTCCGCGAACGCGGCCACGAGGTCCCCGAGGACACCGTCTTCCTCGCCGGGCAGCACAACACGACGACCGACGAGGTCGAGCTGTACGACGGCGACGTGCCCGAGAGCCACGCCGAGGACCTCGCGCAGTTGCGCGCCGACCTCGCCACCGCCCGCGAGCACGCGGCCGCCGAGCGCACCGCGTCGATGGGTGCCGACGGGTCGGGCGTCGACGAGGTGGAGCGCCGCGCCGCCGACTGGGCCGAGACCCGCCCCGAGTGGGGCCTGGCCGGCAACGCCGGCTTCGTCGTCGGCCCCCGTGAGTTGACGAGCGACCTCGACCTCGACGGCCGCGCGTTCCTCCACTCCTACGACTGGTCGACCGACCCCGATGGCGAGGCGCTGGAGGCCATCATGACCGGGCCGATGGTCGTCACCCAGTGGATAAACACCCAGTACTACTTCTCGACGGTCGACAACGCCGTCTACGGCAGCGGCTCGAAGGTGACCCACAACCCCGTCGGCAACGTCGGCGTCTACCAGGGCAACGGTGGCGACCTGATGACCGGGCTCCCGCTCCAGTCGCTGATGGCGGCCGACGACCAGCCACACCACCAGCCGCTCCGCCTCTCGACGGTCGTCCACGCGCCGGTCGACCGCGTCACCGAGGTCCTCGCCGAGCACGGGGAGCTGGCGGAGCTGCTCGACAACGACTGGCTCTCGCTGACGGTCGTCGACCCGACCCAGGACCACCGCGCGTTCCACTACGAGGAGGACCTGGAGTGGACGCCGGTATCGGAGGAGGCCGCCCCCGAGCCCGCGGCGCCGACCACGCCCGCGGTGGCGGACGACTGAGCCGGAACAGAGACACCCGGCCGCCGTGGCGTCGGTCGTCGCCGTCCCGAACCCGCAACGGCTTAGCCCCCGCATGCCCGACCCGACACCAGTGACCGAGAGCGAGTTCCGGGTCGACCCTCATGTGAAGATTCTCGACGACCGGGTCGTCCAGCGAGCCAAACGCCGGGGGCTCGATGCGCTCATCTACGCGCCCCACTTCACCCGGCTCCCCGACATTCGGGCCCGGGCGCGCCGGTTCTCCGACGAGGAGCTGCTCGTGTTGCCCGCTCGCGAAGTGTTCACCGGGAGCTTCCGCGAGCGCAAGCACGTCCTCGCGGTCGGGCTCTCCGAACCGGTTCCCGACTTCATCACGCTCGACGCGGCGATGGCCGAGTTCCGGCGCCAGGACGCGGCCGTCCTCGCCCCGCATCCGGAGTTCGCGACCGTCAGCCTCGACGCCGACGACCTCGCCGAGTACCGTGATACCGTCGACGCCATCGAGGTGTACAACCCGAAGCATCTGCCGGGCCACAACGAGCGGGCGCTGGAACTCGCCCGGGAGACGGGTCTGTCACCGTTCGGCTCGTCGTATGCCCACCTCCGGGGCACCATCGGCGAGGTGTGGACCACGTTCGAGGAGCCGCTCTGGTCCGAGCGCGAGCTCGTCGAGGCGTTCCAGACGGGCGCTCCTCGGCGGGTCCACCACCGCGACGGCCCCGGACACGGCGCCCGCTGTGCGGCCGAGACCGCACACCTGCTGTACGAGAACACCTGGGAGAAGGTCGACCGCCTGTTCCTCCAGGGGACCGAGCCGACCCATCCACGACATATCGCCTACGACGGCCGGTTCGACGACGTGTCGGTCTACTAGCTCAGACGGGCAGGCCAGCGACGGCCCCGACCAGCCAGCCGAACACGGCGGTCGAGGGCTCGTTGCCCACGCCGGGTGCGAACGGCAGCGCCGCCGCGAGGTCCCGGAGGAGGCCGGGGACGACGTGGACGAACACGGCGACCACGGCGAGCTCCAGGAGCGTCACGAGCAGCGTCACGGCGTCGGCGTACGAACTGCTCGTCTTGACGCCGAAGGGGAGCCCGAACTCCTCGTCCCAGAGCGGGTGGAACAGCGCGATGCCGCGCTTCGACCCGACCATGTCGAGCACGTAGTGGCTGAGGACGCCGATCCAGACGTAGTGGAGGTTGTCGAGGTAGATGGGGTAGGCGACGAAGACGGCCAGTACGGTGAGGCTGTGGAACGTCTTGCGGTGCTTCCCGAACGCGGTGTCGATGTCGGGGAACAGCGCGCCCAGCGTCACCGGTACGAGCGTCATCGCGATGGTGCGGAACGTCTCGAAATCCCCGGCCGGCTCCAGAACGTACCCCAGCCCGATGGCCAGCAGGACACCGTTCAGTACGTGACCCTTCTTGTTCATCGGTCGGAGGGACTCGCGGGGGCCGGACAAGCGTTTCCGTCGGCGGCGCGGGCGTCCGACGCGCGGCAGACGGCGCCACCGTCCCGGCCGGCCCCCAAGGCGTTTGCCACCGGAGCCCCGACCCGGCCAGCATGTTCGTCGAACTCCTCGCGGTGGGCAGCCTCTCGACGGCCATCCTCGCGACCGGCCTCGCCCTCCTCCTGCGGCCCGAGCGGGCAATCGAGTACCAGGAGCGGTACGCCGAGCGGGTCGCGGCGGTCGGTCCCGAGGAGAATCCCGAGTATTACGACCAGACACGCGCGGACCGCCGGGACACGTTCCTCCTGGGTGGCCTCGTCCTGTCGCTGGTGGGGGGTGCCCTCCTCGCGTTCACGGTGTACGGCGCGCTGTTCGTCTGAGACGGCCCCGAGAGCGGTGGGACGGCCTCGGCTGGGAGCGCCCGGTGGAACGGTCTCAGATCGGGTCGATATGGTGTTTCTTCGGCGGCCAGTCCGCCTCCAGTTCCTCGTCCGCACGGGCGAGCATCCGGGCGATGCGGCCGCGTGTCTCGCCCGGTGCGATGGCCGCGTCCACGCCGACGCCCGACGCGGCGCGGATGGCGCCGGTCCGGTCCTGGAACTTCGCGACGAGCTCCTCGCGCTTGGCCTCGGGGTCGTCGGCCGCCTGTATCTCCCGGCGATACGCGATGTCGACAGCACCCTCGATACCCATCGCCGCGACCTCCGCCGTCGCCCAGACGACGGTGAGGTCGTTGCGCGCCGACCGGCCGCCCCCCATCGCGACGTGGCCGAACCCGTACCCCCGCCGGAGAACGACGTTCGCGATGGGGACTGTCGCCCGGTTCAGCTGGAAGGGGAGCTTGCCGGCGTGGCGGGCGACACCCTCGGCCTCCGAGTCCGGCCCCGGCAGGACGCCGGGCGTGTCCTCGAACAGCAGGATGGGCAGATCGAACGCGTCACAGAGCGACGCGAAGCGGGCGGCCTTCTCGGAGGCGTCCGTGTCGATGGTACCGGCCATCACGCGGGGCGCGTTGGCGATGACGCCCACGGGCTCGCCGTCGACGCGGGCGAAGGCGGTGACGATGTTGCGGGCGTAGCGTGACTTCAGCTCGAACACCGACCCGGCGTCGACCACGCCCGCGATGACATCGCGCACGTCGTAGCCCTTCTTCGGGTCCGCCGGGATGACGTCGACGAGGTCCTCGGGGTCGCGCTCGGGAGCGCGGGGCTCGACCGCGGGCGGGTCGCGCCGGCAGTTGCGCGGGAGGTACGACAGCCACTCCGCGATGGCGTCGAGACACGCCTCGTCGTCCGGGTACGCGGCGTCGGCCATCCCCGTCCGCACGGTGTGGACATCGGCGCCGCCGAGTTCCTCCTTCGGGACCTCCGTTCCGAGCGCGGCCTCGACCAGGGAGGGCCCGGCCACGCCGAGCGTCGAGCCCTCGACCATCGGCACGAAGTCGGCCATCACGGAGAAGTTGGTCGGCGCGGCGAACCCCGGTCCCATCATCGCCGAGACGAACGGGACCCAGCCCGAGAGCTTCGTCTGCTGGCGGAACAGGCCGCCGTCTCCCTGCGCGGTCGGGCGGGCATCCAGCCCCTCCTGGATGCGGTGGCCGCCGCCGTCGTGGAGGTTGACGACCGGGAACCCGCGGTCGATGGCGAGGTCGTACAGCCGTTCGAGCTTGTGCCCGCCGGTGTGGCCGATGGAGCCGCCCTTGACGGTGAAGTCCGTCGCCGCGATGGCGACCGGCCGGCCCTCGACCTCGCCGATTCCAGCCACGACGCCGTCGGCAGGGGCGTCCTCGCGCTCCCAGTCGACCGTCTCGGGCGTGGTCGGTGCGGGCGCCGCCAGTTGCCCGAGTTCGTCGAAGCTCCCATCGTCGCAGAGATGGGCCACCCGCTCGCGGGCGGTCAGTTTCCCGTGCTCGTGCTGGCGTTCGACGGCCTCGGGGCGTCCCTCGTCGCTCACGGCCCGTCGCTCGGCACGCAGACGCTCGGTCAGTGCCGTCGCATCGAGGTCGCGTCTGTCGGCCGGGTCGCCACCGGCTCCGTCCGTCGCCGCGTCGTCGGGCGTCTCGTCCATGCCACGGTGGTCGAGTGGCGGCCTGTTATCGGTTGCCCCGAGTGCGGCCGCCGTCCCGGCCTCGTCGGGCCGCACCGAGGGCGAGAAGTGCGGCCGCGAGGAGCGCCACGCCGACCCCGAATCCGGCGCCACCCGCGCCGGAGGGTGTCACCGGCGACCCGGTCGCCGTGACGGACGAGGCCGACCCACCGCTGCCGCGGCCGTCACCACCGCTGGTTCCCCGGGCCGTCCCATCGCTGCCGGCGGTGTCCGTCGACGGGGCGGCGGTCCCGTCGCCGGGACCACGTCGCCCGGCGGTCGTCCGGGTCGGCGTCGAATCGCGGACCGTGACGGTCGTCGCGCGGGCGCCAGCCTCGACGGGGTACTCGCCGGGTGTGTCGAACGTCGCGGTCCCGGTCAGCGTGACGGACTCACCCGGCGCGAGCCGGAGGGTACGTTCTGCCACCGGCTCCCCGTCGACGGTGAGGGTGAGGGTCCCGTCGGCCGGGCGCTCAGCCGGGTTCCGGACGAGCGCACGGACCGTGACGGACTCGCCGACGGCGATACGTTCGGGCACCTCCAGCCCGGTAACGGTGGGGGTCGCGGGCGGCCGGACGGTGACGGCACGGCTGGACTCGCCGAGTCGGAGTTGTGTGTCCGCGGCGGCGGCGAACGGCACCGTCCAGGAGAGGTCGGCCGTGGCGCCGGCGTCGAGCTCGCCCGTCCGGGTCCCGACCGCGCGGTCACCCCGGCGCAGCGTGATGGCGAACTCCCCGGCGGCGTCTCCGGTGTTCTCGGCGGTCGCGCGGACGACGACCCGCTCGCCCGGGACGAGCGTCGGGAGCCGGTCGACGGTCGTGTTCCGGTAGGGCCCCGTGAGGCGGAACTCCTCGAAGCGGTAGTCGAGGTCGGCGAGGCCGCCGAAGACGCGAGCGTACTCCGAGCGGTTCGGCGGTTCGGGCGCCGCGTCGGTCTCGGTGTACCGGCGCGCGACCTCGCGGGAGTCGGCGCCGCCGACAGCCTCGATGCTGGCGAGGAAGATCGACTGGTTCAGGCGGCCGCCATCGGCACGGTCCTGCGCGCGCCGGATGGCATCCTGCAGGGTGGCGCTCCCGTCGGTCTCGACCCGTATCTGTCGGTCGATGGCGGCGAACACCAGCGCCCCCTTCCAGTAGTGGGCGGTCGTCCCGCTCCACGTGTCCGGGTCCGCGAGGACCACGTCGCCGTAGCGCTGGCGCGTGCCGATGTTCAGGTGGCGCTGGAACTGCGAGTAGTTGATGCGGCCGCTCCGGAGTGCCCGGCTGGCGGCGTAGTAGTCGGCCATCCCCTCGTACGTCCAGCGCGTCTCCGTCGTCGGGCGATACGTCTGCCGGGTGTGGACGTACTCGTGGGACCAGACGTTCTCCGGAGTGTCGAGGCGCTGCACGTCACGGACCCAGAAGTCCTCGGGCCCGCGCTGGAGCCCCGTGGAACCGTACTCGACGCCCTCGGTCGGGGCGGTGATGGCGAGGACCTCGTCGTCGGCCGGGCCGAGTGTCAGCGTGCGGGCGGTGCCCGCGAGCGCGCCGAGCACGTCGGCCCGGGAGTCACGGAGGTCGGCGGCCTCCGGGACGGCGAGCGTGATTCGTTGGCCCGCGACCTCGCGGGTCGTCGTGTCGACCGGCCCGAGGAAGAGGAGGTTCTCCCCGGCCACGCCCTCGCCCGTGACCGCGTGGTCGGTCCGGATGGGCTGGCGCTGGCCCGTCCCGGAGTAGGTCACCCCGAGGCGTGGCGTCTTCGTCAGTGCCCACTCGCCGGTGTCGACGAAGAGGTACCCGCTCGTCTCGGCGCCCTCGCGCCCGCGCGTCACGGTCTCGTTCACGGGCAGCCGGTAGGACAGCGACGGCCGGTTCGTCGTCCGCGTCCACTCGTACTGGCGGGGGCCGCGCTGGCTGAACCCCTCGGTGTTCGTGACCGTCACCCCCTCGGGGACCTCCGCGGTCAGCGAGGTGACGCCGTCGGGGATGGTAAAGCGGGCGTCGACACCGATCTCGCCGGGGCGCTCGGGCGTCAGCGACGAGGTGAACTCGATGTCGACGCCGCCGTGTGGCGTCGTGGGTCCGGCCGTCGTGGCCGCGCGCGTGACCGTGGCGGAGTCGGTCCCGGCCCCCGTCTCCGCGGCCGCTATCCCCGCGAGCGGGACTGCGACAGTGCTCGTGACGACGAGGACCGCGAGGAGTACGGAGCGAGCCGCGACCCGGACGCGACGGCGGGACCGTGTCATCTACCGCCCCGTCCGGGCCGAAGCGGCATAATCCCCCGGCGAGCGGCGAGGCTGACTGCGACCGGCTGGTACGGATGGGTACGCACGGGCACGGACGGGTACGGACCGGTTCGCTCGTATGGAGGGGCTGGTACGGAACGTCGGACGCGGCGGGAATCGGCCGTATCGAGTGTCAGTTGTCACCGAGTACGCCCAAACCGTTTTGTCGTGTGGACGAGTACCGAACCGAAGATGGCCTTCAGTCACACGGCCGGAGAGCTCCCGGACGCGATACCGGAAGAGGCCGCAGGCTGGACGGTCGCAGTGCTGGGCCTGGCACTCGTCGCCAGCGGCGCCGCCTACCACACCGTCACACCGGACAGCGAGTTCTTCATCACGGCGGTCGCGAGTCTGCCCGGAGCCGCGACGACGGGTCTCTGGGTGGTGGCGCGGAACCGGTGGGTTGGGACGGAACACCAGCCACGCCTGCTCCGCTGGACGCTCATCGGCGGCGGGGTCCTCGGCAGTATCATCATCGTGGTCGCACTGGTCCAGGGGGGTGGACTGTTCGAGTGGTTCGAACTCCTCCAGTTCCTCACCGGCGTCGGGACCGCGTCCGGGGTCGCCATCGGCACCAGTGAGGCACGGAGCGTCGAGGCGGCCCGCCGGGCCGAGCGCGCGCGCGTCTCAGCCGAACACGTCCGCGAGGAACGTGACCGCCTTCGATTCCTCAACAACCTGCTGCGCCACAACGTCCTCAACAAGATGCAGATCGTCCGCGCGTACACCCGCGAGGTCGCCGACCAGCAGGACGGCGAGTTCGACGAGGAACTGGGGACGACGATGGAGCAGACCCGCGAGGTGGCCGAACTCGTCGAGAACGTCCGCCACCTCGTCCGGGCGACGACCGACGACACCCCCCCACGTCCGGTCGACCTGCAGGCGGCGGTGGAGGCCGCCGTCGAATCCATCGACCCTGAATCCGGCGGCACCGTCGAGGCCGACGTGCCCGCCGTCACCGTCGAGGGTGACGACCTCCTGAAGTACGTCGTCGAGAACCTCGTCCGGAACAGCTTCCAGCATCACGACCGGGAGGCGGCGACCGTCCGGGTGACGGGGACGACCGACGGGGAGACGGTCCACCTCCGCATCAGCGACGACGGCCCCGGCATCCCGAACGGCCTGAAGGAGGAGGTGCTCACCCCCGGCGAGCACGGGGACAGCGGCCTCGGGCTCTATCTCGCGCGGACCGTCATCGAGGGGTACGGCGGGTCGGTCGGTATCCGGGACAACGAACCCCGGGGGACGGTCGTGGAGCTGACGCTGACGCGCGCCGAGGCGTGAGCCTCACCGACCGAGTTCGACCGAGTGGTCCGCGCGGATCCAGGCCCCCTTCGCGTCGCTGTCGTAGAGGATGGTCTCGTCGTTCCGGGTGGTGAACGCGCCGTAGCGCTCCGGGTCGATGCTCGGCAACGAGTCGTCGTCGGGGGTGCGGACGGTCGACAGTTCGGTCGCCTCGCTCCGGTTCTCGTTCGTGGGCATGTGTGTCACGACACGTTCCACCACCCTGAGCGTGATGCCAGTCATTGCCGGGAGAAGGTAATACATGGTGAGAATGGCAGGGGGAGTGGGGACATCCGGAGCTGTCCGTCACCGAGTGGTATCTCCGGATGAACACGAGAGGAATCGGCGTGAGAGTGCCGGTGGGGAACCGGTATCGAGCGACAGCGGAGACGGTGAGCAGCGGAGACAGCAGAGACAGGGGAGCAGTGGAGACAACGCGGACAGTGGGGACAGGCACCTCACCGACCGAGTTCGACCGAGTGGTCCGCACGGATCCAGGCCCCCTTCGCGTCGCTGTCGTAGAGCACGGTCTCGCCGCTTCGGGTCTCGAACGCGCCGTAGCGCTCCGGGTCGATGCTGGGCAGCGAATCGTCCTCTGGGGTGTGAACCGCCGCCAGGTCTGCGCCGTCGTCCTCGTGGTGCTGGTCCATCAGTGACCCACCTCGACTGCACAGTCGGCGCGGAGCCAGGCGTCCTCGGCCTCACGGTCGAAGAGGACGGTCGTCCCGTCCGCGACATCGAAGGCCCCGTATCGCGCGTCGGGAACCGGCGGCAGCCGCTCGTCCGCCGGCGTCTCGACGGCCACCCTGTCGGTCCGTTCGTTCGTGTCTCCCATCGACAGATGCTTGTCCGGGGACCTCCCTGAGGCTGTTCCCGGTTCTAGCCAGGTATTTATCATCCACCGGTTTATAATACACCATATTGAGACGGCAAATATCGGTTCGGCCGGAGCGAACCGCGGCCGTCACACCCGGCACGCGTCGCCCGAACGACCACGCCTGACAGGTGGGCGGGTTTCATCCCGGCGGGGCGCCTCCCGTGAGCCGTGCCCGAGGACCCGACCTTTCCGGACCCCAGCCGGCGGAACCCGGTGGCAGCCGGCTGTGAACGCTGCCCGGAACTGGTCGACTGTCGCACGCATATCAGCCACGGCGTCGGGCCGACGGACGCGTCGCTGGTCGTGGTCGGGGAGGCGCCCGGCGCGGGCGCGCCGGCGGCCGACCGCTGGCGGGGCGGGAACCTGACGGGGATGGCCTACACGACCCGCAACTCCGGGCGGAAGGTGCGCCGGCTGGTCGCCGACGCCGGCTTCGCGGACGACGCCTACTACACGAACGCCGTCAAGTGCTTCCCGTGCGACGGCGCGGGGAGCAACCGCGAACCCACGCCCGAGGAGCGGGCGAACTGCCGGCCGTATCTCCGTGAGGAACTGGCGGCCGTCGACCCGGACACCGTCCTCACCACCGGCAAGCACGCGACGACATCGGTGTTCGTGATGACCGGCCGGTCGCTCGACGGGTTCCTCGACGCCGTGCTCGAACCCGTAGCGACGGACATCGGGCGGGTGATTCCGCTGCTCCACCCCAGCTACCAGGAGGTGTGGCTCTCCCGGCTGGACCACACCCGCGAGTCGTACCTCACGGAGTTGCGGGCGCTGCTGGCCTGAGCCGAGCGCTCAGAACGGGAGCGCCGGCTTCGCGGACCCGCTGTAGCGCTCGGCCTCGGATTCGATGTCGACCTCGAAGGAGACCTCGCGGCGCTCGCCGGCGTCCATCGAGACGGTCTTACCGTGTTTGCTCTGGACGGTCTCGCCCTGCCCGTAGATGGTGAGGGTGACGGTCACGTCGCCGCCGGCACCCCCGTTCTCGACCACGAACTCGACGGTCGTGGGACCGAGGAGGCTGCCGCTGGCGTTCGATTCGACGATCTCGGGGGCGGGCAGGACGGTCGAGCACCCCGCCAGCGTGACCGCCCCGGCGGCCGCCGTCGTCGCGAGGAAGCGTCTCCGTTGCACGTGTCGTCGTTGCGGACGGTCCGACTAACTTACGCGGTGCGAAAGGTGCGGGGAGGGGTCGCAGGACCCGCCGGGAGGGCAGGTTTCAAGCCCTCCCCCGCGGATTCGACACCAACGACCATGTCGGACCAGGCGATCCAGCGGGCGGTGCGCGAACTCCGGAACGCGGAGGTGGCCGCGACCGAGACGGTGACCGTCCAGAACGGGACCAACGTGTTCCCGGACGACGTCGGTGAGCCGGTGCGGGTCCTCGACGCCGGGAGCGCGGTCCGGAAGGTCGAGGACCTGGCCCGGAACGCGCTGGGCGAGTACCTCCCCGAGGGGGTCGGCATCGCGACGCAGAACGGGGAGTTCGAGGTGAGCGCGCCTGCCGCCGAGGGGGTCGACGTCCGCTTCGACACGGAGCTGTTCGCGGTCCACTCGACGCAGGTCACCTTCTCGGGAACCATCGAGCGCGCCGCCGACGGTGTCGAGGTCGGCATCGTCACGGTCAACTTCCGCCTGCTGGACCGCCAGCGGTTCCCCGGGGCGCAGGGTGGCCGGGGGCAGCAACAGGGCGAGCAGCAGGGCGGACAACAGGGTCAGGGCGGACAGTAGCTACCGGAGCGCGGCCACGAGCCCGTTCCCGGCCATCGCGAACACCGTTCCGTCGACGGGCGCGAGCGTTCGGGCCGGTGCGTCGAACGCGACCCGCCAGCGCTCGCGTCCGTCGATGGGGTCGAGTGCCCGCACGTCGCCGGGCGCCCCATCCGTCGCATCCTCGTCTCTGGCCGTCGCCACGAGCACGCGGTCGCCCGCGAACACGACATCGCGGACGAATCGGCCGGTACCGGCCTCGTGTGTCCACGCGACGGCCCCGTCCTCGAGCGCGAACGCCCGCACCGTCGCCCGGAACCGCTCCCCGGTCGTCGGCTCGCTGGTCCACTGCCGGTAGACGCCAGCGTACACCCGGTCGCGGGCGGCGTCGACGGCGGCATACCGGGACCCGAGGAACGCGTCCCGCTCGTCGCTGCGAATCGCCCGCCACGCCACCTCGCCCGTCGTCGCGTCGACCGCTCGGAAGGCCGGCGCGCCGGCGTCCGTCCGGAATCCGTACCGCGTACCCGGCACGAGCACCCGAGAGCCGGCGCCCACGGGGGCGTCGATGCGTTCCACCCGTGTCACGGACCGCCACTCGGCCGGCGGCACCGCGCGCAGTGGCACGTCCAACGCACTCCGTGGCCGGTACCGGACGAGTTCGTAGCCGTCGTGGCCGAACAGCGCGCCGTCGTGGACGAGCGGCTGGGCCCGCAGGTCGGGCGACTCACCACCCCAGCGACGGATGCCCGTGTCCTGCTCCCGGGCGACCGACCCGAATCGGGTCGTGGTCAGGACCATCCCGGCTGCGACCGTCAGCCCCGCCGGTAGAGCGGGGAGGTCCCGTGTCCACGCCGTGTCGCCGGTCGCGGCGTCGCGGGCGGCGACCCTCGGACTCTCGCCGTCGCCGCCGGCGACGAACAGGCGACCACCGCGGCGTGCGAGGGTATCCACCGGCCGCTCGTCGCTCCACACCTTCGACCCGCCGCCCCGGTCGAGTGCGACGAGACCGTCGGCACCAGCGTACACCCGGTCGGTATCGACGACGAGCGCCTGCGGCGCGAACTGCGACGACGCCGCGACGGACGCGGTCCAGTCGACCGTCGGGTCGTCGGGAACGCTCACGTCGGGCACGGCAGCCGTGTTCGCGAGGTCGTAGCGGGAGAGTGGCCACGTATCCGCGGTCGGCGTCCAGTCGTCCACCTCGCCGAGTCGGACGCGGTCGGCGACCAGTCCGCCACCGGCGACGAGACCGGCCGCACCGGCCAGGAGGACACGTCGGGAGGGCATCACCGGCCGGTTCCCGACGAACCACCGAGTGGTTTGTGGTCCGGAGAGCGGCCAGGTGGCGGACTGGTCGCTGATGACAGATATGTTCGTAATCCTGCCATTATCTATTATCTCCGGGCCATATCACTCGAAGGTGAACAGAAATTCGAGTATGTCGAGAGCTCCGGAACTGTCTCAGCCTACAGCTCGCCCTTCGTACTCGGCGTGTCACCCGCCCGGCGCTCGTCGACCCGCGTCGCGTCGTCCAGCGCGCGGGCGAGCGCCTTGAACAGCGCCTCGACCTCGTGGTGGGCGTTCTCGCCGGTGACGCCGGCGTGGAGCGTGAGCCCGGCGTTCATCGCGAGCGAGCGGGCGAAGTGCGCGGCCATGTCGCTGGTGAACTCGCCGACCGACGCCTGCGAGAACGCGCCGTCGAAGTCGAAGTAGGGACGGCCCGACACGTCCACGACCACGTCCGCGACGGCCTCGTCCAGCGGGACCCGGCGGTCGGCGTAGCGGACGATGCCACGTTTCTCGCCGAGCGCCGCGTCGAACGCCTGCCCGATTGCGATGGCCACGTCCTCGACGGTGTGGTGGTCGTCGATGTGGAGGTCACCGTCGCACTGGACCGTGAGGTCGAACAGGCCGTGTTTGGCGAGGGCGGTGAGCATGTGGTCGAAGAAGCCGACGCCGGTGTCGACGGTGGACTCGCCGTCGCCGTCGAGCGCCAGCGTGACCTCGATGTCGGTCTCGGCGGTCTCGCGGGTCACGGCGGCCTCCCGGGCACCACCCGCGGTCGTCTCGTCGCTCATGGTCGCGGCTCCGGGGCCCACCGGCAAGACGGTTCCCCCTCGGCACGGACGCGCCGCCCGGCGCGGCAGTACTTAAACTCAGTATGTGACGTAATGCCCCCGTACTCGAAACAATCACTGCGGGGTATCGTGTCTCCGCGTCGGCAGTGCCCCGGGTCGGCTCGGCTCCATCTTCGATCCGTCACTGGCGACCGCGTCGACACGACACCGCTTGGCGCGCGTGCCGCTACCGGGGGGTGGGGGTGCGCTCGCCGGGCAGACCTTTTGTGAGTGGCCGAAGAACGAGCGACAAATGGACGACGGGGGGGAGCCCGTACTCGACGTTGTCAAGCGGCGCTGGCCGGTGTTCGAGCAATTGCTGGACGGCCCCTCGTACAAGCGCGACCTCGTCGCATCGGTCGACCGGTCGCGGTCGACCGTCGACCGGGCCGTTCGGGAACTGGAGGCGGCCGGACTGGTCGAGCGGACGGACGGCGGCTACGTCGCGACCGTGGCCGGGCGACTCGCCGCCGAGGAGTACCGGGCGGCGACGGACTCACTGGCGGCGGTCGAGGCGGCGGTCGCCGCGCTGGAGCCGCTGCCGTACGACGCCCCGCTGTCGGGCGCGGCGCTGGCCGACGCGACGGTCGACCTCGCCGGGTCGGATACCGACGCAGTGGCGCTCGCTGACCGGTTCCTCGACCGCCTCGCGAGCGCGGACAGGGTGGCGGCCGCCATCGCAGCAGCCGCGGACGAGTCGTTCACGGCCGAGGCCGTTGCGACGGGCGGGGCGTCCGTGCTGCTGGCGCCGGGCGCCGACACGGGGCCGAACGGCCGGACGGCGACGACCAACCCACCGTTCTCGCTGCTCCGGACGCCGACGGCCGTCCTGCTACTGATACACGCCGACGACGGACGCCCGCACGCGCTGGTCGAGGCGACCGGCGACGACGCGCTCGCGTGGGCCGGGGAGCGGCTCGCCGAACTCGACCCGGAGCGGGCTACCGCGACGCCCCCAAGACAGGAGGACGGGTCGGAGTCGGCACGGCTGGCGTCGGATGGGTTCGAGCGCCTCGGCGACGCCGCGTTCGACCCGGCGAACGCCCGTGACCTCGTGCTGGCGCTCCGGACCGGCCACGAGTTCGCGGACGTGGCCGCTGGGCACGCGCTGCCGCGGGAGCGACCCGGCGGCGGTGACGCTGCCCGCGAGCGCCTCGACGACTGTCTCCTGGCACGCCTGACCGACGGCCGCGACGTGGCGCTCGTGGGGCCGCCGGGGAGCGGCAAGAGCACCGTCTGCCGGCAGGTCGCACACCGCTGGGACGAGGCCGACCACGGCGCGGTGTGGTACCGCCGGAGTGGCCGGGGGCGACAGTTCACCGCGCCGGAGGCACTCGCAGCCGCGGCCCGGCGTGACCCCGGCCACACGCTGGTCGTCGTCGAGGACGCCGTCCGGTCGGGCCGGGCCGTGTTCGAGACGATGCGTGCCCTCCGGGACGACCCGACGGTCTCGGTACTCGTGGACGCGCGGACGGCCGAGTGGGGCGACCCGCCGGGCGAGCCGCTGTCCCCCGCGGTCAGAGCCGACCGGGACGAGGCGGTCGAGGTGTTCCGGATGCCCCCCCTCGACGAACGCGAGCGCGAGCGGTTCGTCGCCCACGTCGCCGCCGACCGCGACCGGTCGGCCGAGGAACTGGCGGCGGCGGTCGAGGCGGTCGCGCACTGCTCCGACGACGAGGCGGCCGGCGCACCGTCGGCGGTACTGGCCTTCCTCCACTGCCTCGCGACGGCCGCGGGCGTCGGGGAGGACGTTCCGAGCGCGCTGCAGGCGGACGCGGAGACGACGCTGGCGCGGCTCCGCGAGGGGGACCCGGCGGCGTACGACCTCGGCGTGCTGGCCAACCTGCTGAACGCGGCGGGAGTGGCCGTGGAGCCGGCGTCCCTCTACGCGCTGGTCGCGCCGCCGGCCGGCTACGACGCGACGGCCATCGACGCCGCCATCGAGACCCTCCACGGGCGGGTGCTGTTCGGACCATCGCCGCTGGACTGTCAGCTCCCCCACGAGGAGTGGTCGGTCGCGTTCCTCGACGCGCTGGTCGAGACGGAGCCGGCGCCGGCGGCCCAGCGCCGGGTCGGCCGCGTCTGCTCGGCGCTCTGGTCGCTGGCCGACGACCCCGAAGGCCGTGAGGCGGTCCGGGACGCGCTGGGCGCGGAGGCGGCGGTCCTCGAACGGATCGCCGCCGACCCGACCGCGTGGGCCGACGAGACGGTCGACGCCCTGTTCACGCTCGTCGAGCGCCAGCCGGGGCTCGCACCGTTGCTGGGCGAGAGCGACCACTCGGCGCTCACCCTGCCCGACGCCTGTTCCCCGCGGACGGTCGTCCGGACCGTCGCACGGCGCTGTCAGGCCCGCTTCGACCAGGGGGACTACGAGACGCTCGCCCGCGAGGCGGCGGGGCTGTACCATCGGGCGGGCGTCCTCGACGCACCTGAACGGACGCGCTTCCGGTCGGAAGCGTTCTTCCACCGGGCCTGGGCCGCCATCAGGACCGGTGCGTTCGACGACGCCGACCGGTACGCCGAGTGGGCGCTCGCGCTGGCCGAGACGGTCGACGACGACGAACGGGCCCGGAAGGCGCTCGGGGCCCGCGGCGTCGCGGCGTGGCTCGCCGGCGACCTGGACGACGCCGAACGCCACCTCGGGACCGCCGAGGCACGGGCCGACGCCGAGGGGGACCCGGCCGGGGCGGCCTCCATCCAGAACAACCTCGGCATCGTCCACTACGAGCGGGGCGAGTTCGACGCCGCGCTGGACCGGTTCGAGCGGAGCCGAGCGCTCCGCGAGCGGGCGGGTGTCCGGGTCGCGCTCGTCGACTCCCTGGTCAACCTCGGCGTCATCGAGCGCGACCGGGGACGGCCGGAGGCGGCCATCGAACGGTTCGAGACGGCAGTGGACCTGGCGCGTGACACCGGAGCTCGCGACTATCTCGCGCACGCGTTGCGTGCGCTCGGGAACACGCTCGCCGACGACGGCCGCCACACGGCAGCCACCGAACGACTCGAGGAAGCCCTCACCCTCGCCCGTGACGCCGGCAACCGGGAGAACGTCGCCCACTGCCTCCGGGGGCTGGGCGTGGCCGCTCGCGAACGGGGCGACCTCGACCGGGCCGAGCGCTACCTGACCGAGAGCCGCGGGACCGCCGACGCCGTCGACGCCGATCGCGCGCTCGCGCTCGTACTCCGGGAACTGGGCACGCTCGCCCGCGAGCGCGGCGACAGCGAGACGGCGCTCGACCGACTGGACGCGTGCCTGGAGACGTTCGACCCGGAGACGCGGAACGCCGAGACGGCACGTGCACACCGCGAGCGCGGCGAGGCGTTGCTGGCGCTCGGCGACGACGCGGCGGCGCGTGAGGCCTTCGAGACCGCACGGGCCCAGTACCGGGCACTCGGCGCGGACCACCGGGTTGCGGAGTGCGAGAGCCGGATGGCGGGCGTCGCGGACTGAACCGTCCCGACCCGCGGCGCCGGCACCGTGGCTCGGCGGGCCTCACACTCCCCGTCGCCGGGGGCGAGCGGGGGGCACTGCCCCGGCCGCCCCCGGACCATATAAATAGCAGGGTGGAACCGGATTGGTGCTCGATTTTATATATCCCTGCCCCAACGAACGGGTACAGTGTCGCTCATCCAGTCAGTGACGGATACGGTCGTTGCGGCGGCGCCACAGATGGCGGCCGCCTCCCCGACGGGAGCGGCCGTCTCCGGTGCCGCCGCCTACGCGCTGGTCCGGCTGGCGGGCCGGCGGGAGCACCGACCCACGGACGGAACCTGAGGCCGACCGGGCGCGGAGTCGGGCACGGTTCGTCACTCGACGGCCGCGCTCGCCTCGGCGAGCGTGAACGCGCCCTCGTAGAGCGCCGTGCCGACGACGACCGCCGCGGCCCCCGCGTCGTGGACAGTCCGGACATCCTCGATGGTCGCGACGCCGCCGCTCGCGATGACGGGAGCGTCCGCCGCCTCGGCGACGCGCCGGATCTCCTCACCGCGAACACCCTCCATCTGTCCCTCGACATCCACGTCGGTGAAGAGGATACCCGCCGCGCCGGCATCGACGAACCGCGCGGCGGCCTCGGCCGGGTCGAGACCCGTCCCCTCGGTCCAGCCGGAGACGACGACCTCGCCGCCCCGGCTGTCGAGGCTCACGATGACGCCGTCGGGGAAGCGCTCGGCGATGGTCGAGACGATGTCGGGGTTCTCGACGGCTGCCGTCCCGAGGATGACGCGGTCGACGCCACCCTCCAGCAGCGAGACGGCGTCGGTCGCGGTACGGATGCCGCCCCCGACCTGCACGTCGGCGCTCGTGGCCGCGACCACGCGCTCGATGGCGCCCGCGTTCTCGCGCTCGCCCTCGAACGCCCCGTCGAGGTCGACGAGATGGAGCGTCCGGGCGCCCTCCTCCTCCCAGCCCTGGGCGGCCTCGACGGGGTCGCCGTAGGTCCGCCCGGTTCCACGCTCGCCGCCCACGAGCTGGACGACCTGCCCGTCCTGTACGTCGACCGCCGGCACGACCTCGAACGAGTCGAACATTCCGGTTGGTGCGTACTGGGTGGCCGCGCGGCTAAACGGTGCTGGTCGGGCCGTCACTGGAGACAGTCGTAGACGGCCTCCCGGACGGCCACCTCGCGGGGGTCGTCGACGAGATGGACGCCCAGTCGGTTCGGAACGTACGCGAAGGCGAGGTCGGCGTCGGGGTCGGCGAAGCCGAACGTGCCGCCGAAGCCGGGCGTCCCGAACGCCGCGTCGGAGCTCCCGAACGTGAACTCGCCGTACGGCTTCGAGTAGCCCATGTCGTACTCGTTTCGGATCCGCACGACGAGGTCTCGGTCGCCACCCGACGGGGGCGTCGGGACCGTCGTCAGCTCCTCGTAGGTCGCCTCGTCGATGCCGAGGCGGTCACCACCGGTCGCGAGGTCGTCGTAGACTTGGGCCAGCCCCCGGGCCGTCCCGATGCCGTTGGCCGAGGGGATCTCGACCGACCGGAGCGGCGGCTCCGTCAGGTCCGTCGGGTCGTCGTAGGCGACGCAGTTCGCGGCGCGGTTGCTGAGCGACCGCGGGTTCAGCAACGCCGCGAGGTAGCGCGGCGATAGCCGGTGGGCGTTCCGGAGGAGCTGGACCGGGCCGAAGGGGTCGAGCTCGGCCACCCGCTCGTCCGGGACGGACTCGGGCAGGCCGATGTGGAACTCGGCGTCCAGCGGGTCGGCGACCTCGTCCGCGAAGAACTCGCCGACGGTCCGCCCGTCCGTCCGGCGGAACAGCTCGCTCGTGTACCAGCCCAGCGTGAACGTGTGGTAGCCATGGCGGGTCCCGGGGCCCCAGTCGGGTTTCTGGGCCGCCAGAACCTCGGCGAGTTCGTCGTGGTCGGCCAGCTGCGCGGCGGTCACCGGCTCGTCCAGCGTCGCCAGCCCGCTCCGGTGGCGCAGCAGCTGCTGGACGGTGATCGTCTCCTTGCCGTGCCGAGCGAACTCGGGCCAGTGGTCGGCGATGCGGTCCTCGAGGGCGAACAGTCCCCGCGAGAGCGCGACCGCCGTCGCCGTCGCTGCCATCCCCTTCGTCCCGGAGAACGCCATCGCCATCGTGTGCTCCGCCCAGGGCTGCTCGCCAGCGGTGTCCCGGTAGCCACCCCAGATGTCGACGACACACTCCCCCTCGTGGTAGACGGTACAGGCGGCCCCGAGCTCGTTCCGCGACCGGAAGTTCTCGGCGAAGGCGTCCACCACCGGTCCGAACCCGTCCGCGGCCGTCCCGTCGACGACCGGCATCAGCGATCGTCCCCTTGTATCGTGTTATCAATCCGGACAGACATGATACCGGGTAGGCCACAAGCGAAGATAAATCTTGACCGGGGGCTACCGGTCGGTGAACAGAAGCTCGTCCACCACTGCGCTGTCCGCCGCAGCCCCGGCCGTCGGGTGCTACATCGTGTACGTTGTCAGCGCGGCCAACCGGCCGTCCGCGACGGCGAAGGTGTCGACGAACCGGAACCACGTCTCGCCGCCCGCCCGCTCCAGCCACCCCTCGACGGCGACGTACGCGTCGGCGTCGGCCGTGGCGAGCGGGTCGTCCGCGGCAGCCGTAGCGGTGGTCGCCTCCTCCGTCCGGTAGACCCGCTCGACGACGTGTGTGGTGTCGGTCTCCGGACGCTCCTCGCGCATGAACCGGACGAACGCGTCGGCCCCGTCCAGGGTCCGGTCGGGCCGGTGCTGGGCGAAGTCGTCGGCGAGGAGGTCCCGGAGCGACTCGTAGTCGCCGTCATCGATGGTCCGGTAGTAGGCACGGGCGAGGGCGCCGGCGTCGGTCATGGCTGGGACCTGGGTGCGTGGACGGTATCAAACCCCGCGGCCGCAGGGGTTCCGGAATCCTTTTGTGCAACACCGGCGTCCCATCTGGTACAGGCGCGCTGGTAGTGTAGTGGTATCACGTGACCTTGCCATGGTCACAACCGGGGTTCAAATCCCCGCCAGCGCACTTCTACTGCGAGCGAAGTGAGCAGTTGAGTCGCTCACGGGGATTCGAGCGAACGAGTCGCAGCGCCGGGCGGAGCGAGGCGACCGTCTCGTCCGGTTCAGATCCCCGCCAGCGCACTTCTCCGAACACTGCCCGTCGAGCGGCCGCGCTCTCCGACCACCTCTCCCAGCAGCGATGGGTCTCGTCCGCTGCGTGAAGCCCGCTCGTCGGTAGACAGGACGACTGCGGTGCGGAGATGGTCACCGGAAAGGAGGCTACTTGGAGTGGCGGCGGCGACCCTTTCGCCCCGCCCGGTTCCGGAACCAGAGAAGGAGGCTGAGCCCGAGGCCCGACAGAGCCGTCAGCAGCAGGAAGCCGATGGCCAGCAGGAGTCCCAGGGATGTATCGTCGAACTGGCCGACGACGATGGCGTCGAGCGACAGCATATTTCGAGCTACACCATCTAAGGATATAACGTTCTCGACGGCTACGCGTCCGGGTCGTCCCGGCGGCGGTCGCTCCGGGAATCCCACTGGAACAGGACCCTCCCGGTCTCGCGGTCACCGCCGAGGAGCCGTGGCCGGTCGACGGTCTTGACCGTGACCGAGGCCTCGTCCGGGCGTGGGAGCGTCACCTCGCGGTCGTCGATGGCGACCCGGACCTCGTCGTACCCCTCGGCCTCGGCGACCTCGAGAGCCTCCTCCAGTTCGCGGAGCGGCTCGACGAAGTCGTCGTCGTTGTACGAGTGGTGTGTCCCGGGTTCGGCGCCCCAGGCGATGTTCTCCACGTCCTCGCTGCGGCCCGAGAGGACGGCGTTGATGGACGCGCCGACGAGCAGGATCAGCCCGCCGAAGTAGAGCCAGGTGATGAGGAGGATGATGACGCCGACGATGCCGTAGGAGGAGGTCGAGGAGGCGGCGACGTAGTAGCGGAACACGGCGCTGAGGGCGGTCCAGCCGGCCGCGGCGGCCAGGGCACCCGGAATCACCTCGCGGACGGTGACATCCTCGTCCGGGAAGATGTAGTACATCGGGAACAGGGCGATACCGATACTGAGGACCGAGAGGAGGGGGCGGACGACGGTGTCGGCCTCGCCGAGCGTGGGAACCCCGATGAAGCGCTCGGCGGCACTGACGACGAAGAGGGCGATACCGAGCGCCCCGAAGACGATGACGCCGTCGATCATCTGGTCGGCGAAGGTGTTCAGCGACTCGGACTCGTAGATGTCGGAGAACGCCTGGTCGAGCCCGCGGAAGATGCGCAGCGTCCCCCAGATGAGTGCAGCGAACGACAGAGCGGATATGCTGGCGTTCTGCGTCCCGCTGGTCGCGGCGTCCAGCAGGACCTGCGTGAACTGGCCGACGACGCCCTCGTCCTGGGCGGCACCGACCGGGGTGAGGTTGGCCGCGATGGCGCGGAGGAACGACTCGGCGAGCGCGTCGTCACCGACCTGCGAGATGAGGAACAGCACCAGCAACAGGAAGGGTACCAGCGAGACGAACGCATGGTAGGCGATGCTCCCGGCCATGAACGTGACGTTCTCGGCCCTGACCTCGGTGATGATGGCCTCCACCACGGTTCGCGCGCGGCGGACGCGTGGGTCGTCGAGTACCCGGCTGCTCATGGCGGCCCCTTCTCGCGCCGCCCTATAACCCCCCGGGATGACGACGATACGGCCCCACGCAAGAAGGACCGAACTGTTAGCCGGCGAACCCACCCGACGAACAGCACCGGCTAGAAACAGCATGACCGAAACGACCTCGAACGCTCCCGAGCGGCTCGTCCCGTACCTCCGCGGCTCGCTGGGTCGGGGCCTCCGAACCGTGATACGGTACCACGATGACGGGTACGAGCGGCTGTACTGTGACGAGGGGTTATCCGACGAGGTCCGTGCGGCGCTCCGCGAGGCCGACACGGGCTCAGCAGGGACGGCGGTCCGCAACACGCTCGGCGCTCGACGCGGGACCATCGAGTGCTACGAGGACACCGTCCTGGTCCACCTCCCGGAGGGGAACGACCGGGGCACACTCGTCACGGCGGACCCGGACGCACTCTCCGAGCTCTACGACCTCCTCCGGGGGATACACCACCACCAGTCGGTCGGGGCGGGGGCGGAGCGTGGGGAGCGGTGAGGCGACCGGCGACGGCGTCGACGCCGAAGCGAGCGGGTTCAGGCGCCGTCGAGGAAGCGGCGGATCTCGTCGCCGACGAGCGCGGGGCGCTCCTGGTGGACGAAATGGCCCGCGTCGCTGACCCGGAGGACGCGACAGGGCGCGTCGAAGGCCCGCTCGGCCTCGTCGTACAGCTCAGTGCCGATACAGCCGTCGCGCTCGCCGGTGATGAGCAGCGCGGGCACCTCGATGGTCGGACCCTCGTCCGGTGAGGGCGGGCCGTGGAAGACCATCTCCTTCAGTCCGCCGCCGACGATCTGCCGGTAGTACGCGAGCGCGTGCTCGACGGTGTCCTCGCGCTCCAGGGTGGCCTTCACGCTCTCGATGCGGCTGCGGGAGTAGTCCCAGCCGGGGCTCCAGAGCCCCCAGAGGAACTCGACGAACTCGAAGTCCCGCCACCGGAGCGCCTGCTCGGGCGCACCGGGGACCTGGAACAGCCACATGTACCACGAGCGCAGCACCTGCTTCGGGTAGCTCGTCAGCAGCGCCTCGAAACGCGGCGGGACCGCCATCGCCACCAGCCGGTCCATCGCGTCCGGATTCGCGGCCGCGGCGGCGTACGTGGCGACGGCCCCCCAGTCGTGGCCCACGAGGACGCGCTCGCCATCGCGGTCGAAGTGGTCGGCTGCCACGTCCAGCAGGGCGTTCGCGTCGGCGCCCAGCGCCTCGGCGGTGTACTCGCCGTCGGGTGCGGGGTCCGTGGGCGCGTACCCGCGCATGTACGGCGCGACGGCGGTGTAGCCCGATTCCGAGAGCGCGTCCAGCACGGGTACCATCGACCCCGCGTCGTCCGGGAAACCGTGGAGGCAGACCGCGAGGTCGCCGGTGTCCTCGGCGTCGGTCGCGGGCTGTTCGACCAGGCACTCGAAGGTGAGGCCGTTCGCCTCGAATTCGATGGTCCCGTACCCCGCCGTGTCACCAGCGGCGACCGGGTCGGCCGGGCGCGTCTCGGGGTCACTCGTCGTCGGGGCATCCGTGGAGTCGTCGCTCATACTCGCCCCTCCGACGCCCACGCTCTTAGCCGTGGGTGTCGTAGGCCCGGCCATGACGGTCGTCGCGCTGCTGTCGGTCGCACCGGTCATCGAAGGGAGCATGGCGGGCGAGGTAGCGAAGGCGGTCGCCGCGCTCGACGAGTTCGACGTCTCCTACGAGACGAACCCGATGGGGACAGTCATCGAGACCGATGACATCGGGACCCTGTTCGACGCCGCGCAGGCCGCTCACGAGGCGGTCGACGGCGACCGCGTCAGTACGGTCCTGAAGATCGACGACAAGCGGACCCGGGAGTTCCGCGCCCGCGAAAAGGTCGACGCCGTCGAGCGGGAGCTGGGGCGGGAGGCGACGCGGGAACGGGAGCGGTGACCGGGACACTCACCGCTCGGGATGCGTGGGCGCGTCGAACCCACCCCGGACGAGTGGCTTCGCGATGTGCCGACGGGCACAGGGCGGCACCTCGTACCAGCCCCGTTCGAGGTCGCGTTCGACCGCCCGCTCGACCTTCCCCGGCGCTGAGGTGTCACAGTCCCGACAGCGGTAGCCCTGTCCGCGACCCGCGGAGGACATCGACCGGCCGCAGTCCGGACAGTCCGGCGTCGCGGGTTCGGTCCGGGCCAGTTCGCGAACGGCGAACTTCTCCAGTTTCAGCGTCCCGTCGCTCACCTCGCCGCAGGCGGTGATGTGGTCGCCGACGCGCAGGGCGCGCACGCGGTCGCGGAAGCGCTTGGTCGGCTCGAAGGCGGCACAGCCGAGCGTCACGGCGTCCGCCCGGTCGTCACCGGGGGCGCGGAGTTCACAGAAGACGTGCCCGCCCCGGCGCGTCTCGGGCGGCTCCGAGACGACCCCGTCCAGCCGGTACGCACGCCCGTCACGGGCGTTCGCGAGCGTCCCGTCGCGGAGGTGTGCGTCGGTTCCCTGGTTGGTGACGAACGTTCGCGCGCGCTCGGCCGGCTCCGAGTCGATGGCGGCGGCGACCCGCCGGCAGGCGTCGGGGGCGTCGCCGCGGATGCCGTAGAGAACCGGCCCCGGCGTGTGGGGGACACAGACCGTCTCTCGCTCGCCACGGTCGACGGTGTCCCAGACGGTCGGGTACGCCTCGTCCGCGGCGGCGAAGACGCTCGCGGCGTCGACGGAGCGCTCGGTCCCCCAGCGCTCGCGCGGCCGGTAGACGATGTGCTCGTAGGTCGGTGTCAGGCCGTCCTCGGCCCAGGCACGCCACGCACCGGTGGCCGCGAGCGCGCCCACGAGGCCGCGCCCGTCACCCCAGGTCGCGTGACGGGTCTCGACCGCCCCCGCCGCGTCGGCGAGCACATCGCGGGCCGTCTCGCGCGCCAGGACCTCGCGGACGGCCCGGCCGGAGAGGTCGGCGACGGCTTCGGGCACCGCCCCGGGCGCGCCGCCGAGGGCGACCACGCCGGGGTTGGTCCGCGGGTCGTCGACGACGGCGGTGTCGTCGACGAGGGCACGGGCAGCGTCGAACGCCGTGTCCACGGCAGCGTCGGTATGGACCGCGAGTGCGGCGTTGCCGCGGGTCTTGTACTCGACGGCAGGGTTGAGCCGGACGAGGCAGACCCGGGCGACGCTGGCACCGCGCCCGCGCAACCGCTCGGCGAGCACCGCGGCCGCGTACGTGGTGCACATCCCCGCCTCGCGCGAGTCCGTGTCGTCCAGTCCGACGACGGTCACGGTCGTCATTATCTGCCCGGTTACGAACGGGTTTCGCTCCGCGACCGCCCGACCGACTTCACCCCGGTTCGCCGCTGAGCGGCCACGAACAGCCCTCGGACCCCCGTTCGCCGTGCCACACTACCCGGTATTTGAATGTGTCCCCGGTGCCTCCAGAATCGACGGACACAGCGGGTGAGGGGACACAACACATATGTTCATCGAGTCATCTATATTCCTCTATGTCCCGGTCCGCACTGGTCGAGAACGTGACCGCGATGCTCGAGGACGCTGGGTTCCTCGTCAGCGACCGGTGTGCGATCCGTCCGAAGAGCTTCGACGTGGCCGCTCGCCGCGGCGAGGACACGCTCCTGCTGAAGGTCCTCGTCAACATCGACGCGTTCGACGCCCCGACGGGGGCGGAGATGCGCCGACTCGGCCACTACCTGGGCGCGACACCCATGGTCCTCGGACTCCGGACGCGCGACGAGGAGCTCGACCCCGGCGTCGTCTACTTCCGCCAGGGTGTCCCGGTGCTCTCGCCGGACACCGCGATGGACCTGTTCGTCGAGGAGGTGCCGCCGCTCATCTACGCCGCCCCCGGCGGACTGTACGTCAACATCGACAGCGAGGTGCTGGCCGATGCCCGCGAGCAGAAGGACTGGTCGCTCGGCCGTCTCGCACAGGAGCTCGGCGTCTCCCGGCGTACCGTCTCGAAGTACGAGGACGGCATGAACGCCTCCGTCGAGGTCGCGGCCGAACTGGAGGAGATGTTCGACGCGCCGCTCACCTCGCCCGTCGAGGTGCTCGACGGCGCCGAGGAGGTCCGTGAGGGCGACCCCACGCCCGATGACCCCGACGCCGACCCGGACGACGAGCCCGTCATCGCGGTTCTCACCCGTGTCGGTTACGACGTCCACCCGACCGACCGCGCCCCCTTCAAGGCCGTCGGTGAGGCCCGGCGGGCGCGCCTGGCCTCGATGCTGACCGGCCACTCCACCTTCGACAGAACCGCCGAGAAACGCGCCCGCATCATGTCCTCGGTGGGTCGTGTCACTCGCACGCGGTCGGTGTACGTCGTCGACCGCGCGACGCGGGACAGCGTGGCGGGCACGGCGCTCGTCGAGCGCGAGGACCTGGAGCAGGTCGAGGACGCCGACGACCTGCGCGACCTGATCCAGGAGCGCGTCGACATCGACGTCGAGGAACCGGCGTAAGGCCGTTCTGGAGCGGTCCTGTCGCCTCGGGTCGCTGGTCACCCGAGACCAGACTGCTGGACAGGAACACGAGTTCAGCACTCTCCGCAGATCATTCCTCGGAGGCCGCTTCCGAGGATGCGACATACCGTCGTGTCGCGTAGAATCCGACAGCATAGATTCCGAACGCGAACGGTCCGACTGCGAAGATGCCGACGGAGAAGATACCGACCGCGAAGACACCTGCAGAGAAGATTCCGACCGAGAAGATGCCCGCGGAAAGCACGCCCAGACTGAAGTTCCCTGCTGCGAGGAACCCGAAGGCCGATTGCCCGGCAGCCAGCACCTCGTATCCGGCGATGGTTTCGACACCTGCCAGTGTCAACACCAGCGCGATTACCAGCAGCCCAACCGCCACGAAACCGCCGGCATCCTTCCAATCTGTCTCCATATCCGGAGATACGACGGAAACGGTATTAAGATATTATCGTATTCCGAGTTTCTGAGAACAATCGGCGCTCATCGACACGGAACCCGTGGCCCGCTCCGTGAGTGACGCGCCCCCGCGTTCAGTGCGAGCGCTGCGGCCTGTCGCCCCCGACGAGGCCCTCATTCCCGGTCGCCACCGTCGTCGCCACCCTCCTCGGCCTCTATCTCGACCGCCAGTTCGTACGCCGCACCGAGCCCGAACACCTCCCGGCAGCAGGCCTCGAGGAAGTCGGCCGCATGCTTCGGGTCGGCAAGCGCCGAGACGTGCACCGTCCCGTCGCGGGCCTTGCGGGTCTCGGGCTGCTGTATCTTGAACACGGGAAACGACGCCAGCAACTCGTCGAGTGCGGCGCGTGCGCCCCCGGCATCGGTGGCGGCACCCGCCTCCGCGAGGTCCAGCGTGATGGTCCGGTCGGCGTAGGTGATGCCGACCCGCCGGTCGCCCGCCCGCGCGACGAAGTCGACGCCGTCCTCGCGGGAGCGATGGCGAGCGATGGCCCGAACGGCGAGCCGTTTCCGGTCGGCCGGGGACGTGGCGGGCATCAGTCCGACTCCGAGCGCGAGCCCTTTCGCTCTGACGGAGACGGCGGCGACGGTCACAGTCATCGACACCGTTAGGTAGCGGCGGGAGCCGTCTCCCACAACGCATGGAGCACAACCTCCTCATCACGGTGTCGGGGCCGCCGGGCAGCGGCGCGTCGAGCACGTCACAGGCGCTGGCAGAGGCGCTCGGAGTCCAGCGGGTCGACGGCGGCGAGGTGTTCCGCGAGCTCGCGGAGGAGCGGGGGATGAGCCTCACGCAGTTCTCCGCGAAGGCCGACGAGGACCCCGAGATCGACCAGCTCATCGACCGACGCCTCCAGCGCGTCGCCGAGGTGTGGGGCGCCTCCAACAAGGGGTTCGTCCTGGAGTCCCGGCTGGCGGGCTGGCTGGCCGGCAACCGCGCGGACCTGCGCATCTGGCTCAACGCCCCCGAGGAGGTCCGCGTCGAGCGGACCGCCGACCGCGAGGAGATGGAGTCCGAGATGCGGGTCCGCGAGGTCCAGGAGGTCGGTCGCTTCGAGCGGGCCTACGGCGTCGACGTGACCGACACCTCCTTCTACGACCTGTCGGTCAACACGTCGCGCTGGTCGCGCGAATCGGTCGTCGAGATAATCATGCAGGCGGTCTCGGAGTACGAGTACACCGAGGACGAGGGAGCGTTCACCAACGAGATCGAACTGCCCGAGACGGACGGCGAGACGGACCTGGGCCCGAACGCGTAAGCGGCGACTACCGGACGGTGTTCGTCCCGGTGACCTGCGCCGGCAATCGCCTCCGGCGACGCCGATTCGCTGCCGTATCTACTGTCGATATCATTTCTCTAGGCCGAAAATAAGCTAACCATCGACCCGAGCACAGTGTGAACGGGTATCACACATGACGGAACAGACGCGGGAGACGGATTCCGGGGCACCGTCGGCAGACCCGGCGGGGACAGCGGTTGACAGCGGGCAGGACCGACGGTCGTTCCTCAGATACGCCGGGGCGGGCAGTGCCGCGGCGCTGGCCGCGGGCTGCAAGTCCCGGAAGGCACAGAACCGGGGCGAGGGCGGCTTCGAGGGTTCCATCGGCGGCGGCAGCGGCACGGGGACCGCACCCCCACAGCCGCTCGCCGGGAACACCATCCGCCTCGGTTGCCTGGCCCCACAGCCCGAGAGCTTCCCGGTCGGCCAGTCGATGTGGAAGTCGATGCAGCTGGCGGTCGAGGACATCAACAAGAACGGCGTGCCCGGCATCGGCGGCCGTGGCATCCTCGGCGCGAAGTTGAAAGCGTTCTCCGGCAACACGGAGGCCTCGCCGGGGACCGCACGGAAGGAGTTCCGACGGCTCGTCCAGAAGGAGCGCTGCAAGACCACGTTCGGGACGTTCCTGACCCAGTGCACGCTCCAGATCTTCAACCCGATGAAGGCGACCCGGACGGTCCACATCACGACCGCGGCCGCCGGACCGAAGCCGGGGCGCATCGTCCACGACCGCTACGACGAGTTCAAGTGGCACTTCCGCGCCGGGCCCATCCACTCGTACGACCTCGCCCGGGCGGAGCTGGAGTTCCTCAACCTCTACGCGGACAAACTCGGCTGGAACACGGCGGCCGCCCTCATCGAGAACATCGCCCCGTTCGACCCCTTCGCCGAGTTGCTCAAGCCGAACATGGGCGAGTTCTTCGACGACGTGCCGGTGTTCAAGCGCTCCTCCTCGGGGACGACCAACTGGACGCCCCTGTTCGACGAGGTCGGCTCCTCGGGCGCCGACATCTGTCTGATCGCCCACGCCCTGACGGGCACCGCGGCAGTCAAGCAGTGGGCCAACCAGAACCGCCCGTTCGAGATGGGCGGCATCAGCCTCCCGGCCCAGATCTACGAGTTCTGGGAGGAGGTCTCCGGGGCCTGCCGGTACATCTTCACGATGAACGCGGTCACGCCCCAGACGACCAACACCCCCCGAACCCAGGACTTCATGAAGCGCTACCGCAAGAAGTTCGACACCTACCCCGTCTACTCCGGCCCCATCACCTACGACGCGGTCCGAGCCTACGCCACCGCGATGGCGAGGTACGTGCTGGACAACAACCTCGAGAAGATCCCCACGAACGCGGACATGGTGAAGGCACTGGAGAAGTACAAGTTCGACCAGGGGACCATCCTGCCGGAGATCAAGTTCACGCCGCCGGAGGCCGACTACGCCCACGAGCCGGCCTGGACCTCGATGAAGGAGAC